>ENA-OWRJ01000762-OWRJ01000762.1-human-gut-metagenome-genome-assembly--contig:-NODE-762-length-40176-cov-10.761172_pt1 | contig 40176 bp, 42 predicted proteins | sample MGYA00248269_ERZ651897 | MGnify/ENA primary metagenome ERZ651897 (study PRJEB26924, sample SAMEA4378252) | human gut metagenome | biome: human gut; feature: human-associated habitat; material: faeces...
GTAGAGCACTTGACTTTTAATCAAGTTGTCGGGGGTTCGAATCCCCCGTGTCTCACTAAGAACTTTTTATTATATGTTTTAATATAAATAAAAAGTAAGGACTTCCAGGAATGGAAGTCCTTTTTTGTTGTATCTCATTTTTTCTGCAGCAACCGGAACCAGGAAAAGAAATTGTAATACATTTCAAAATGTATCTCACAAATCAAAGCCGGTTTTCCTGATCAGCGCCGCAGCCATTTAATATTGAGATACATTACACATGAATCAAAGAAGCGCGAAGCGAACAATTGACCTTATAAAAAAGATTTGCTTCAAATTCTGACTTTGACCAGAAGTAGCAAAAACCATCCACAGGATCAACTACTACATATTCATCCAATGTTATAGTAAATTCTTTTATATCCATAATTCCTCCTTAATACCCAGCCTGAAAAAATACCGGATCTAATCTGTATATATCACTGTGCAACATCTTGGCTTGCTGTGCCAGATGCAAATACATTTTTGTTGTTGCATAATCACTATGTCCCAACATCATACGCAAAAACTCCAAATTGCCGCCACCAATAATAAAAGACGTTGCAAATGTATGCCGGAGCAGATGCGGATGCAACCGATCTATACCAGATCGCTTTTTTAATCTGGCAAAAACCATTTTCACAGATGTTTCTGTTATCGGTTCAGTTGTTCCAATCTGAGCAAACACCGGAAAATCATCTTCTGGAGTGTAAGCCCGGTATTTGATCAAATAATGGTAAAGCATCCGTTTTAATTTGGGACAAAGAAACACTGTCCGGAACTTATCCCCTTTACCTTTAATTGTCAGGTAATTGAGTTTGAAATTGATTCCCTTAAATGTCAAGGACACCACATCACCGAGACGGAAACCAGCATCCAGCATTAAATGTATAATACAGAGATTACGCAAACCGCCTTCTATCTTTTCACTAAAACAACCATCAATCTCATCGACTTCACATTGTGTCAATGGCAAAACAGGAGCATTATCCTTTTTCAGAAATTTTACTTTGCGTAGAACATCCCCAGAACAATATCCCTCGTCAATACAATAATTTAAAAACACCTTAACCGCTCTAAAATATGTATTAACCGAAGTATTCTTGCAACCGGTCCCGCGGAGCTGGGAGAGATATGCAAGTACCAACTCCCGGGAAATGACATCACACTCGATCAGATCGGGCGCTGATCCGAGTCGATCTGACAAAAAATCAACAAACTTCTGTACATTGAAACGATAATATACAATAGACTGTTCAGAACAATAAGACTCATGATCGACCAAAAACAAATTAAAAGCCATTTGAACATTCATAAAAACCCTCCTTATCTGGAGATAAAACACAACCTTGCAACATTCACCTTTACATTTCGGTTTTTCCATGTTATAACAAGATTAGGAGAAAATTATATCTCCGGTATCTTTATCAATAAACATCAAATTGCTGGAACGCTTAACCGCGTTTTCCATCGTATCCGCTAATTCATCGGAATTGAATTGGCGGATTTTTTTCGCCTTAAAACGAATTGCATCCTGCACATCATTATCATTCATCATACAGAGAGCTTCAAAGCAATCTCGCAAAGGTGATTCTTCATTGATTCCGCGTGTGTAAATTCCGTATGTAATAGCAGCCTTTACAGCCCGAGCTTTTACAACTTCACTATTCATTTTTCTGGTATATGTCCGCACAAGCGCTTGATCTTCCGGCGGCACAAACGAATCTGTAATTTTACAATTACGAAGAGCTTTCCAAAATGCGCAATAATCGCGGCGCGATTTTACTTTATTATTTTTTCCGGGTTCATATAATTCTACCAGACGAAAAACTTTACTGGTCAAATAATCACAGATCAATTTCCGATTATCCAAAAAATCATATATCCTGCGGCTGGTCAAATCATTTGAATAATCAAAAAAAGGAATCAGCTCATACGTTTTTGTATGCCTGCGCATCGTCTGGAACTCAACATTCATTATCAGATTCACAGGCGGAGTGAGAAGATCAGCAAGTTTGTGCAAATCGTCTGTAGATATAGCCTCTTCATTTGCCAAAATCCAGCGGCATTTCTCGACATAGTGTTTCTGTCTACCAAATTCCGCGTAATACTGTAAGCGACCATAATCTAAAGCTTTCCAACTATGTTTCAGGAAAGCATATTCATAGCAGTACAGATCATAGCGATTAATCAAACCATTGAACAACCACACTTTAAAAAACCAAGGCTTGTAACCTTTTTCAACCACTTCCTTTGATTTCAAATAAATTCTGATGAAAACCTTTTGAGAACGCTTACCAAGTGCTAAATAGTCTATTTCATAATCCTCAGACCCCTTTTTACTGGTATGCAGGAGAGCATCACGAAAACGATCGACCCGCATTTTATAAAAATTCTCCGGAGTAAAAAACTTTTCCGGATTTTTCAAGTAATTGGAGTGCCAACAATAATCAATTCGATTTTCCTGCGTAAATTGAATATCTAACCCGAAATGATCCGCTATAGCCTGTACATATTCAAAAGACCGTTCATAGGCAAGTTTGACGCCATACATCCAAAGCATGTATGACCGGATCTGAACCACACATTCACAGGTTACAGACTCACCATTATCCTGAGACCGCGGAACTTTTGGAGCTAAAAAGATATCAAACAGCTCAGGACACTCAAGCATCACATTGTAAAAACCAGCGTAACGAAAAGGCTTATAATTTAACGTACCAGGTAAACCATCGAAATAAAAAGCCACACCAGACGAGTAATCATTCAAATGTTCCCATTCCTGACCCAACAATTCAAACCTTTTACGGAAATGTTTTACCTTAGGATCTTTCGATCCGGCTGTAAAATCCTGTTGGAATTTAACAGAATAATAAAATGTATCAATGTTATGCAGGAACTTTTTCTTCTTAAAATCAAACCAGTACGCGTTTTCAACTTCGTCAAACTCATGAAAAACAAAAGTATCTTTCAAAAAACGAGTATCAAGCAAAATATCCCTCCTAACGTAAAAATATTTTTTCCCCAAAAAGCCATTTGGGGAAATGAAAAAATCAGTCTCAAATCCAGTACCGCAACGGGTTCTAGGATTTTTGATGAGTGTTTTTCAGACCACGTATTACAGCCCCGTGGTCACACCCCGGGCAAGCCGCGCCGCGGGTCCCCCTAAATCCCCCGCGTCACATCTTGTCCGGGGCGTGCCGTTCTTCGTTGTATCTCAAAAAATTTTCCTGGCACCGGAAGCACCGGACTTTTTGAGATACACAAAATAAATCAACTAGGAGCGGAGAAAAGAGCATAGGTATCGTAAATGGAATAAAATTTCTTACGGGCTACAAAAAATTCACTTCCCACTTTTTCTTTCATGGGGTACCAGACTTTTACCGCAACAAATAATTTACCACCAGCAAAAAGGGAAAGAAGCTTTCCAGCAGCGCCGAAATTACTGACTTTACGGTGTACCCACTCATATTCGATCAAGCTGCGAATCTGCCGATCAAGCATCCTGTCAAACTGCGCAACCAATATAACCTCATACCCAAGTTTTCGATGCTGGGTAAAAAAACTACACCATGCAGCACGGTTCTTTTGCCCCCATTCCCTGGCATTAAACATGATCTGGCATTCGTCGATCACTAACAAAATTTCCCCTTCTTTAACACGCCGCCCCACATATTCAGAATAGTTACGGGAAAACGTTATTAAACGCTCAGGAGTAAGGAAAGCGTTATCAATATACAGGAAAGAACCTTTCGGTTTGTTTATGCTGCTAAAATCACAGGAGAAGTTGCCGATGATCGGAGCAGGGCGGTATTGCATCCAATGATATAACCGGGATGCCAGATGCAGGGATTTTCCTGCACCCGGTGTTCCAGAATAAAGAGTAATCATAAAACCTCCTACATAAGGGGCGTAATTTCTGTAACAGTTGTCACAGCTTTTCGGGCAAATTTCAAGATAATCCATGCTGTTACAGCGACAAGCCAGCCCTCCGATATTACTATAAAAGCATCTATAGGTACAAAATAGTTAATATAAGGTAGATATTCGCTAAACTCGGACACACCAAGATAAGCAAGAAATGGACTGGTTGGTAAAATTTTAAAAACTAAACCAACGCAAAGCACGAGCATAGCAAATATAATTCCGTAAAGTAGTTGCATAAAATCACTCCTAACTAAATAATTTAGATATCCTGATTGTCATAAACATAAGCGCCAGTATATAAAAGATCTGCATCCCATAGCGAAACAATTTAATATATTTAGCATATTTAGACAGATCGACATCAACTTTGAATGTGTAATTAATAGATTTAAAATAATACTTAAAATGAAAAACGGGCGGAGCTTTTTCTGCACTCATGCCTTTGATCAGATTTACAATGTCAAAAGGAATACAGAAAGGGAATAATTTCGTTATATCTCCATATTTTCCCAGCTTATCAGCTATACCACCTCCACCACCGCCTCCAGATCCGGCATCATCCGGATCAATCAGCTTACCAGTCTTCGGATCAATAAGTTTTCCCGTTTCCGGATCAATGTCTAAACCGGTTTCTGGATCAATTACATTCCCGGTTTGCGGATTAATAATAGGATTCCAAGCAGGTTTCTTTTTTTTATCCTTGTCCTTATCTTTATCTGGCTTCGGTTTTTCAGGATCTTTAGGATCTTCCGGCTTTTCCGTTGTTTCGGTTTCTTCCGTTCCATCCGGCTTTTGCGGAGTCTTGGGCTTAAAAGGGATTATACCCGGAAGCCAATCGGGATGCTCATCTGGATCTGGTTTTTGACCAGGTGCTTCACCTGGCTTAACAATACGAAACTCATCGGGAATATCTGGGGACTTAATCCATGGCTTTACATCTGGGACTTCTGCCGGGCAAGCTCCGGCAGATACTTGCGCACTTATGGTATCGTTTACAACATAAAGCCCTTCTTTGATCACCCATACAGGTTCCGTAGCACGTACAGTTTGAGCAACACCAATACTTTTATCTTTTGTATTTGAATATATTCTCGAAGCACTCAACTCCCTAGTTCGATTATCTTTAGTAGCATAACATTTAAAAACCGAATAAGCATATGATGTATCTTGCACATATTGCAAACTGCAAGCAGGATCCGATACAAACAAAAAATACCCATCTAAATCTTTTACAACATTTAACTTATATCCCTGTCCTAAATAATAATTAAAGTTATCCAAGGCAGTAGATACGCTTGACAAGATACGATAATCAGAAGTCGCATGCAGAAAACATAACAGATCACTTTGAGTCACATTTGCAAATTGTTCGCCTGAAACCTGATAACCAAACACATCCTTAAGCATATCATAAAGATCCTGCGATATAGATATACCCTTTTCCGTAGCAGTGTTTGCAAGGTCTTTCAGTTCCTTTACAGCAGCACTTCCGGCTTCGGAAAAAGCTTTCCAATGGATTTTCGCGGCATTCTCAACAAATGTCGTGAAATTATTCCAAACCTGTTTACCTGTTACGCTATGATTTTTAACAACATTCTCATCAACAGTCATATCATAGCCACACATAGAATAGAGAGTGTTCATAAGATCCCAATAAGTTACATACAAATATTCTTCCATTCCGGTAGCCTTAGCAGTGTCGTAGCTGGAAAAAACAACACCGATAACTATAAACATAGATAATAAAATAGGTACAATCTTTTTAAAAATTCGCTTCATAAAAAATCCTCGTAATTAAATATGTCAGTATGCTATAATCAAAACAGGAGGAGATGATTATGCCAGACGATAAAAAGGGCAAAAAATACTGGTACGATAAATACGCGCCGAAAAAACACAGCAAAGGATACTGGAGAGGGCGCTACAACAACACCATATTGAGAGATCCGGAATATTACCTGGAACATTACGGAAAGGACGGCAAAAAGCCACAGCCGAAACCTGAAACCAAAAGACAGAAACCAGAAAGAGCAGACTTCTGGAACAATCTGGACGAACCAGGAAAAATCATAATTATGATCCTAATAATAATGTATGTGTGTAGCAAACTCTCCGAGTGTTTCTAATGTATCTCATTTTTTCTGCAGCAAGTTCCTGATCCGAATGATGCTGCGTGAATATTGAGATACAAAAAAGGGTAAGGGCACTTGAAATCCCTTACCCTTTTTAGAGTGATAACTATTTTCCGAAAAACTACGCCTGCGCGGTGAGCTTTTTGAAAACTTTAATGCCGATTGTTACGGCAAGCACTGTGCCAATGATACCCAGCGCATAAGGCGCAGATGCGGTAATCATGGATGTAACATCCGTCTGGACAGTAGCAAAGGCTGTCTTCATTGCACTTGAAATAGCTTCCATAGGTAACCTCCTTCTGATGGTCAAGCCATCTTAAAAAATTTTATTATGCTATAAATCGCGTAGCCTATGCCCCACGATATAAAGCCGAGAACAAAACCTGCGGATATTCCAGCGGTAATAACTGTTAAATATGTAGAAAACATATCATTATCAAAATTCATGTCTGCCACCTCCGCGATAAAATATGAAATATGACAAGTCCCACCAGCATAGACAGGACGAATAAAACTGCTATGTTATAACTTAATGTCGAAGCCTGGGTTTCCGGGGTGTCTATTACTTCAATAGTCTCACCAGATCCAAAAGCATCCGATCCAGACGAATCCGCGTCCTGGTCAACAGATTGAGTAGAATCCTGATCAATTTGCGGATCTTCCAAAATTTCTGTTGATTCAACATCATTCATTACTTAGTTCCTTTCACAGAATCATCTTTGAGGGATATAACAGCAGGTGCGACAAAATCCACATCCACCAGCTTAAGGACAGGCTTTCCATCACTGCCAACTGTCATCTCAAAAGTTCCATCGTAAATTCCCGGAACGTAAGACACCTTATGCACCTTGTCTGGCTTCAAAAAAGACTTACCGCGCCGAACACCAGATATTCCATCCGCAGACACAGTCGGCTCTACCTGTTCCCCGTGCTCACCATAAAACAGAAATTCCATGGATACACCCTCAACGGCATCGTGACCCTCACGCGCCTTGATATCAATAAGTCCTGAGTAATACAGAAAAATTCTAAATTTGTTCATGTTTTAATCCTCCATATGTTTTTCTAAATCTGCAGCTTTTTCTACCTGGCTTTTAAGTTTTTCCAGTGTGTGCTGCACCGTCAAGAAATCTCTAAAAAAATTATTCAAAGATTGATATTTCTCAAACAACAATAATTCTTTTTTACGCTGTTTTTCAATCTCCCTGTCAAGTCGCGCAAGTTCTTTTTTTCTATCCGATTCACCTTTTTTAGCTTCGAGGATTATATTCTCAAATTTTTCGTTGAATCCATTCCCAGCTTGTTGTTCAATGTAATCGTATACTTCCTGTGTTAATCTTACGGACTTCGCTATACTTTTCTTAATCAGCGTTGAACCTCCTTCCTGAAATTTATATATCAAAGCCATGCGCGAGCGCATCGCATTTGATCTGATCCAAAATGTCAACCATATGATCGGTGAGATCTACACGCAACACTCCGTTGCTGTTTAAATACCAGGCCGCCTGGATAATATCCCGGAGTCGGCGGCTCTCGTAGCCCGGCGCCCAGAGCGCGCGCGTCTCGTGACCGAGACCTAATACTTTATCTATAATCACCAATCTATACCGATTGGGGAAGATTTTCTCAAAACTCCAACACAGTGCCATGCGCTACTCCTTCCAAATCACTGTGCATAAGTGCAAAAGCCGTTTTACGCCTATGCATATCCTATGGATAAGCTGTTTACAGTCCGGGACAACGCACCCCAGCAAGCTCCCCGGGCAGGTGAACTTGCTGGTGTGCTGAAAGCGCGTTGCCCCGGACTGCAAACAAGCTTACCCACAAGGATATACACAAGGCTGCAAAACAACGGCTTTTACACTTACACACCGCGACGGCGAAGAATGCGAACATGTACCTCTGGTTGTCTTTTTCGGCAATAAATCGGTATAGATTGGTTTGAAAAAGATGTAACCAAGGTCACGGAGAAGCACGCGCGCGCTCAGGGCGCCGGGCTACGAGAGCCGCCATCTTCCAGAGCATCAACCGGAGTATCAGCACAAGGCATATCGTCATAATCTTCATCGGGAGCGAAACAGCACTGCAGCAGCTGTCTATGCTCTGGATCAAATGGATCTGGGTCGCCAAAATAATTGCAACGTAAACACTTAACCGGGACATCAGCTGGAGCATCAGCCGGAGAATCAACCGGAGCATCAACCGGAGCATCAGCCAGAGCATCTTCCGGAACATCAGCCGGAGCATCAGCAGGAGCATCTTCCGGAACATCTTCCAAAGCGTCAGCAGGAGAATCTTCCGGAGCATCAGCCGGAACGTCAACAAGAGAGTCTTCCGGAGCGTCAGCAAGGAAAGAAACAACAGTAACTAAAAAACGAGCGAGAACTACAGCACAATCATCACGATTAGAATAGGCAGAATCACGCACAGATTTAAGCGCATTCCATTGATTATCATCAGCATCAAGAGAATCAAACAAAGCATCCTGTGCCGCTAAATATGCAGAATCAGCAGTTTCAAAATCTTTCAAATATTCAAGAAAACCATTAGTAATAGTAATTTCTAATTTCATGTCAGCACCTCCATGAAAATGTAATATAAATTATTTTGATTTTGTGTTATAATTGAGATAACTTTGAAAAAATGTATCTCAAGATGTCTACCTTATAATTACATTATAGACATTTCGAGATACACTGTCAAGAAAAAAAGACAAAAAAGTCTAACTTTTTTTAGAAAGGGAACAAATGTTTTATGAAAATTTAGAAAAGATTCTAAAACAAAAGAATCTAACGCTAAACAAATTAGCAAAAGGCACAGGGCTTGCCCAATCTCCAACAAGCCGTTGGAAAAATGGAACTATACCAAATGGTGAAACAATAATAAAAATATGCAAATACTTAGAGATATCCAGTGACTACCTATTAGATCTTAATCCAGAAGCACCGCCAACCCTAACCGATCAGGAACAAGAACTTCTGGAACACTTCCGACAATGCAGCCCGGGAGAGCAGGACAGCATTTTACTACTGGCAAATGCCGGAGCGACAAAAGCCGAACAGGAAAAAGAATCATCAAATTCAAAAAACGTAGGGTAAAAGATATCTAAATTGAAATAACATAGATTAGTAGAAATTTTTGAACTTAAAATCGAAAACAATAACATATAACACAAAAGATTCTTTTATTATGGTGAAAAAGACAAAGATAACTTTTAATCAAGTTGTCGGGGGTTCGAATCCCCCGTGTCTCACTGGAAGATCTATAGTGGTTTGCTATAGGTCTTTTTTTATGCTAAGAAGTATACAAAGTGGATAAAAAGAGGGTATACCTATGGATAAACAAAATTTTTATCAGGAAAAGTATGAGTATTATAGAACTTTGAATTTGTGGGCTGTGTTCGGAATCAGTATTCCATCAATCGGATATTTTTTCTCGGATTGCTATCTGCTGGGTGGATTTTCCACTGAAACGCTGATCTCACGATCTGCAATTATCATTCCATTTCTCATTTATTTAATTTTGAATAAGTATACGAAGGATTATCGGATTATGGTACCGATGAGTTATGCGATTGGGCACAGCGTAATGTGGTGTACGATCTGGGCATGTACCTATCTGGATGATCTGAGTTTTGCGTGTGTAGGATTTTTTATCATCCTGTTTATTTTTATGGCATTTGGCATTGCAGCACCGCTTCCATATGAGGTTATAGGACATGGGCTGTTGTTTGTGGATATTGCGATTGCAAATACTTTTTTACACTATCCGGATTACGTGATGATGTTTCTTCTGGGAATCCCGTTGTATATCGGAATTTGTGTATTTGATGTGGCAATGGAAAAAACATACCGGGATCAGGTTGCCTTGAAATTAAAACTGGAAGATCACCTTCGGCACGATGCACTGACGGGAGCGTATAACCGTAATGTGTTTGAGTCGTTAGTTGGGGAAAATCACACGTTTATCTGCGCAAAGGGTGAGTATATGGCGATCGCAATGTATGATCTGGACAAGTTTAAGCGTATTAATGATATGTATGGACATTCGGCTGGAGATGAAGCATTAGTTGCGGTATCGGAAGCTGTGAGGTCCAGATTATGTGAGGACGAGATTCTGGTCCGCTGGGGAGGGGAAGAGTTTATCGTCATCATGAAACAGAATGAGCGGAGATTTGAGGAACATGCGCAGGAAATCCGCGAGGCTGTGGAACAGTTACAACTGGAAACCGGAACGGTTACGATTTCGGTGGGAGTGGCAGAGTGCAGCAAAGAAAATTATCAGGAGACAATTAAACATGCAGATACTGCATTATACAGGGCGAAGAATATGGGGAGAAACCGTGTAGTGATGTACTGCAGCGAAATGGACTCCACAGATAACGGTTATTGTGGATAAATCAGATGATAAAAGAATCCAAAAGGTATCATCAATCATACCTTTTGACCGGAACAACTTATGAGATAAAATAAAAAGGGAGCGGTGACGCTCCCTTTTTCCGATATGGAAGAATAGTTATTTGATGCAGTTCATGGTGGCATTTTCTGCGTTTAGCTGTTTTTTGACACGATGTTTCCAAATCATATAAGTAACAATCAGTAAAATACCGGTTGTCAGCCAGGCAGCAGCATCAGCACTGCATACACCCACGTATCCAAAAGGCTTTGTGGCGATCAGGATAACCGCATAACGGCTGAACAGTTCAAGTACACCGCTGAGCATGGGAACCAGACCACGGTCTAAGCCCTGCAGACCATTACGGTATACAAAGATCCATGCCAGAGGCAGCATAAAAATACTTGCAATGTGCAGATACTGCATTGCTGCGTGCAGTGTCTGTTCAGATGGGTTGTGGATGAACCATCCGACCATCGTAGGTCCGGCAAGGCAGCAGAGCAGTGCGGCGGCTCCGGCTGCAAAGAAACATAAATAAAATGCATCTTTCATACCGCGGAAAATGCGGTCATGTTTTCCTGCACCGAGATTCTGTCCGCAGTAGGTTGCCATGGCTGTACCGAGTGTCGGCATGGTCTGGGTGGCAATGTTGCTGACTTTGGAAGCAGCAGTAAAAGCAGCTACCACGCTGGAACCAAACACGTTGACGGCACTTTGCAGGATCATGGTTCCGATTGCTGTGATGGAATAGTTTAAAGCCATCGGAATTCCCACAGACAGCATCCGGCGGATCTCATGAAAATCACAGTAATAATCTTCGCGTGTGGTCCGCAGGATGTCATGTTTGCGGAACATGACGATGAAACATAAAACTGCGGAAACCGCCTGCGAGATAACGGTGGCATAAGCGGCACCGGCAGTGCCGAGTTTTACCACAACAATAAGGAAGATGTCCAGAAAAATATTGAGACCGCTGGACAGGATCAAAAAATAAAGTGGTGTCCGGCTGTCACCGATCCCGCGTAAAATACCGGATGCTACGTTATATGCCATGGTAGCAAAGATACCGGCAAAGATGACCCGGATGTACCGGTTTGCCAGTGTGATGATATTTTCCGGAGTATTCAGCCACAGAAGCAGCTGGCGGGAAAACGCAACCGTAGGAACGGTCAGAATCATGGAAATTACAACCGTTAAAAGCAGTGAAAGTGCTACGTAATGACGGAGAAGCTTCATGTCTTTGGCACCGAATGCATGGGATACCATGACACCGAATCCCTGGGCAATTCCGTTGGCGAAACCGAGAACCAGAAACATCAGGCAGCCCGTAGAACCGACGGCGGCCAGTGCATCCTCCCCAAGATACTGGCCTACGATCACGGTGTCTACCATGTTGTAGAACTGCTGGAACAGATTTCCAAGCAGAACCGGAAGGGAAAAAAGAAGAATGATCTTCATTGGATTTCCGATCGTCATGTCTTTTCTCATAGTAAAATCTCCTTTACCTCTTATTCATTTGTAATTGTAGTCAAAGAAAGAGACTAACAGTAAGGATAGTCTCTTTTCGTGCGGGCAACAGGACTTGAACCTGCACGGTCTCCCACTAGAACCTAAATCTAGCGCGTCTGCCAATTCCGCCATGCCCGCAAGTTTATGTAGTTTTTGTATCTTTTATTATAGAAGATACTTTACTAACTATAACGACATTGTGTGCAGATGTCAATTACTTTTTGCTTAAAAAAATGACAAAATTATGGGAAAACTACTTGACGAATAGAAAAAAATATTGTATTGTATATTACGTGTTTTGCACAAGGGCTTATAGCTCAGCCGGTTAGAGCGCACGCCTGATAAGCGTGAGGTCGGTGGTTCGAGTCCACTTAAGCCCATATCCTACAGGATGTCTGGGATGACCGGACATCTTTTTTGTTTTATTGACAAGAAGAAAATATTATAAATAGGGGTTACAGTTCACAGATTACCCTGCAAACCGTAACAAATAAGGTACAAAGCATACAATACCCATTTTTTGTATATTGACAAAATATTTTATGAAGGTATAATACAAATTATCATTTGTATGATCCATTGAGGTAAATTGGTACGCAAATAATGTCAAAGGGGGCATGTTTACGTGCTTTTTTTTTGAAGCACTTTAACGTGCTACAGAGCTAATGAAGCAATGAGATAATACGATGAAATTACTAAATACTCAATAAGAGGTAGGAGAGAAGAACATGAGTAAATATCTAGTAAAACGTGTATTGTTAGCGATATTATCAATACTCATTGTAAGTGCCATTACGTTTTTCGTAATGAACCTGATTCCTGGTGGACCGTTTAATAAGGAGAAAGCGACCAGCAAGGAAGCACAGCAGGTATTGGAGGAAAGGTACAATCTGGACAAGCCGGTTCCGGAACAGTATGTATTGTATATGAACAATCTGCTGCATGGCGACTGGGGAGTTTCACTTCACAGTGGAAGAAATATCGGAACAGAGATTTCCAGAAAGTTTGCAGTATCTGCAAAATTAGGTGGAATTGCGGCAATTGTTGCCATTATCATCGGTGTGATATTGGGCAGTATCGCAGCACTTACAAGAAATAAACTGCCGGATCGTCTGATCGTATTTTTCACGACACTGGGTACGGCAATGCCGTCTTTTGTACTGGCAACGCTGCTTTTACTTGTATTTTGTTTAAAACTCGGATGGATTCCGGTATGGTCTTCGAGCAATCCGAATTATTTGCTCCCGATCATTGCACTGGCGGCATATCCGATGGCATATATTACGCGTCTGACAAAGACAAGTATGCTGGATGCGCTAAATCAGGATTATATCCGTACTGCAAGGGCAAAGGGCGTGCACCGGCTCAAAGTTATTTTTAAGCATGCGCTGAAAAATGCCCTGATTCCGGTTGTAACATATGTTGGTCCTATGGTTGCCTATATTCTGACAGGTTCCATGGTTGTGGAGAACATATTTACCATTGGTGGTCTTGGAACCGAATTCGTAACAAGCATTGTCAACCGTGATTACACGATGATTATGGCAATCACGATTTTCCTTGCGGTTCTGATGGTAGTTGCAAATCTTCTTACAGATATTGCATATAAACTGATTGATCCAAGAATCACATTTGAATAATGATGGAGGAAGGAACTTAGAATAATGCAGGGAAATGAAAAATTAAAAAAGCGGCAGATGCTGTCCGCACAGATTGATTTAAGTAAATTTAATAAGGGCGATTTTATAAAGGCAACGGAAGAAGAGAAGAAGCAGCAGGATGTCATGGGCGAGTCAACGACATTTTTTAAAGATGGCATGAAACGTCTGAAAAAGAATCCGCTGGCAATGGGAAGTATTGTGATTCTGGTTCTGATTCTGGCACTGATCATTATTGCACCGTTTTTTGTACCATACAGCTATTCGGATATCATTACAGTGGACGGCAAGCGTGACAAGACCGCAGCTAATATGGCACCGTTTGAGTATTCGAAATTAGAGCAGCAGTACATGGATCGTACCGGCGAGAAACTGTTTCCGCATATTTTCGGAACCGATAACTTAAGCCGTGATTACTTTATCCGTGTGATTTACGGTACGAGAGTCAGCCTTTCGGTTGGTGTGATCGCTGCAATCATGGTACTTATCATTGGACTGGTTTATGGTTCGGTTGCGGGATATTTTGGTGGAAAAGTGGATCTGATCATGATGCGTATCGTGGATATTGTGTATTCCTTGCCGGATATGCTCATTATCATTCTGCTTTCGGTTGTGTTTCAGGAACGGTTAAAGCCATTGATTGAGGGAACCATGTTTGAAAAACTCGGAACCAATATGATCTCCATGTTTATTGTGTTTGGATTGCTTTACTGGGTAAGTATGGCGCGTCTGATCCGTGGACAGATTCTTACAATTAAAAATAATGAATATGTACTGGCAGCACGCTGTATCGGTACCAGAAACAGCCGCATCCTGACCCGTCATATTCTGCCAAACTGTTTATCTGTTATCATTATCACGACCGCATTGCAGGTGCCGAGTGCCATCTTCACCGAGAGCTACTTAAGTTTCCTTGGCCTTGGGGTAAGTGCACCGCTGACTTCCCTGGGAAGTCTGGCAAACGATGCGCGTTCAGCAATGCAGTCGTATCCGTACCGTCTGGTAATTCCGGCAGTGCTGATCTGTCTGATCGTACTTGCGCTGAACCTTCTGGGCGATGGATTAAGAGATGCATTTGATTCAAAACTGAATTAAGGAGATAAGCAAATGAGTGAAGAAAATAAATATATATTACAGGTAAAAGATCTTCATACCAGCTTTGCTACGGATGCTGGGGAAGTTCGTGCGGTAAATGGTGTCTCCTTTAATCTGGAACCGGGAAAGACACTGGGAATTGTAGGAGAGTCCGGTTCCGGTAAATCCGTTACTTCTTATTCGATCATGCAGATTCTTGCGGAAACCGGAAAAATTACCGGAGGAGAGGTACTTTATCGCGGCGAGGATATTTCCAAGTGGAACGAAAAGCAGATGCAGAAGTTCCGAGGGGAAAAGTGCTCGATCATTTTCCAGGATCCGATGACAAGCCTGAATCCGGTATTTACGATTGGAAATCAGTTGATGGAGGCAATTCTGCTCCACACAGACAAGGATAAAAAACAGGCACGTGAGCGCGCCATTGAAATGTTGACACTGGTTGGTGTCAATGAGCCGGAAAGCCGTCTGAAACAGTATCCGCATGAGTTATCCGGTGGTATGCGCCAGCGTGTGATGATTGCCATGGCACTGGTCTGTGAACCGGATATTCTGATCGCAGATGAGCCGACTACGGCACTTGATGTGACCATTCAGGCACAGATCCTTGAACTGATGCAGGATCTGCAGAAGAAGCTCGGTATGGCGATCATCATGGTAACCCATGATCTGGGTGTTATTGCAAGTATGTGTGATGAGATTATTGTCATGTACGGTGGCCGTGTCTGTGAGCGGGGCACAGCGGATGCCATTTTCTATCATCCGGCGCATGAGTACACCAAAGGACTGCTCCGCTCTATCCCAAAGGCGGACAATATGAACGAAAAACTCATCCCAATCGGCGGAACCCCGATCAACCTGCTCCAGATGCCGGAGGGCTGTGCGTTTTGTCCACGTTGTGAGTCGGCAATGAAGATCTGCTTAAAACAGCAGCCGGCGGAGTTTCGTGTGGGCGAAGACCATCTGGCGAGCTGCTGGATGAATGTAAAAGAAATTTATGAAGCACAGGAGGGCGGCAGCAATGAGCAGTGAAAAGAAAAACAATGATTATCTGCTGGAAGTAGAACATTTGAAGCAGTATTTTCCGGTGCATCAGGGTTTTAGCACCATTCCGCTGAAAGCAGTGGACGATATTTCCTTTGCCATCCGCCCGGGAGAAACACTTGGTCTGGTTGGTGAGTCCGGCTGTGGAAAGACAACAGTAGGCCGTACACTGCTTCGCCTGTATCAGCCGACGGCAGGTAAGATTACGTTTGACGGAAACGTTCTCTTTGACAGTGGAGAACAGTATGATGAAAACGGAAAAATGATCGTTGATGCAAACGGAAAGCCGGTTATGGGCAAAAAAGTAGATGTCAATATGATGCCGTACCGCAAGGAAATGCAGATGGTATTCCAAGACCCGTATTCATCATTAAATCCCCGTATGACGGTGGAAGATATTATCGGGGAACCTTTGGATGTGCATAAACTCTACAGAAATAGAAAAGAGCGTCGTGAAAAGATTCTCGATCTGATGGAGCTGGTCGGTCTGAATGCAGAGCATGCCATGCGTTATGCGCATGAGTTTTCCGGTGGACAGCGCCAGCGTATCGGAATTGCCCGTGCACTTGCGGTAAATCCGAAATTTATTGTCTGTGATGAGGCGGTATCTGCACTGGATGTTTCCATTCAGGCACAGGTTGTCAATATGTTTGAGGAATTACAGGAAAAACTTGGAGTTGCCTATCTGTTTATCGCACATGACCTGCTGGTTGTGCATCATATTTCCGACCGGATTGCAGTTATGTATCTGGGAAAGATGATGGAAATTGCGGATGCAGATGAGTTAAATGCAAATCCGATACATCCATATACACTGAGTCTGCTGTCCGCAGTTCCGATTCCGGATCCGGAGACAGCAAGAAAAAGTCATAGAATCGTGCTGGAGGGGGATGTTCCGAGTCCGCTGAAAATGCCAACCGGATGTCCATTCCGTACAAGATGTAAGTATGCAACGGAAAAATGCGGTCAGGAGATGCCGCAGCTGACCGACAGGGGGAATGGTCATATGGTTGCATGCTGGAATAAATAAGGTTTTTTCCCGCAAGGGTGAAACATATAAATAATTTTCAGGAGGAACAATTATGAAGAAGAAACTTGTATCAATCATGCTGGTTGCTGCAATGGCTCTTAGCGTAGCTGCATGTGGTTCATCAAAAGGAAACTCTGCAAAGACGGACGGAACCGAAGCAATGGCTTCCAGTGTAAGTAAAACACCGGACAACCAGATAAGCATTAACCTTGCTTCCGAGCCACAAACCATCGATCCGGCACTGAGCTCTGCTGTAGATGGTGGATGTATGATCGTGAATTCTTTCGCGGGTCTTTATACCTACGACAAGGACGGCAAGCTGATTCCGCAGCTGGCATCTGATATGCCGGAAGTATCCGATGATGAAACTGTTTATACGGTAAAGATGATAAAATCCCAGTGGAGCAACGGGGAAGAGGTAACAGCAAACGACTTCGTATACAGCTGGAACCGTGCTGCGGATGAAAAAACAGCAGCTGATTATGCGTATCTGTTTGATATTATTGCAAGAAATGATGACGGCTCACTTGCTGTAGAGGCAACTGATGATTATACGTTAAAAATTACACTGACCAATCCATGCCCGTATTTCAATGACCTGATGGCATTTCCTACTTATTTCCCGGTATACCAGAAGGATGTGGAAAAAGCGGATCCTGATGGAAAGAATCCGGGTAAGTGGTGTCAGGAGGCTGGCTTTGTATCAAACGGTGCTTATACATTAAAATCATGGAAGCACAACGAGAGCATGGTTTATGTAAAGAACCCGAAGTATTACGATGCAGACAATGTAACTATGGATGAGATCCACATCATGCTGAGTGCAGATGATACTGCAACCTATGCAGCATACAATAGTGGAGACCTTGACTTTGTAGATACCGTTCCAAACGATGAGATTTCAACATTAAATGGAAAGAACTCTGATTTCCATATCATTCCAAACCTTGGAACTTATTATGTTGGTTTTAACGTAAACGACCCGATTTTTGACGGAAAGACCGTAGAGCAGGCAGCATCTATGCGTAAAGCAATGAACCTGCTGATTGATCGTGAGTTTATCGTGGAGAATGTAGGACAGACCGGACAGATTGCCGCAGATTCTTTCGTACCGGCAGGTATGTCAGACGGTAACGGCGGAGTATTCAAGACCGATGATACAAGCTACTATGATGCAGACAAGACAGGTGCAGACCAGGTAGAGGAAGCAAAGAAGCTGCTGGAAAGTGCCGGTTATACATTTACGGATAACGGAGATGGTTCATACAAGTGTGATCCGGCAATTTCCATGACGTTCCTGACCAACGATGACAGTACGCATATTGCAGTTGGGGAGTCCCTGCAGCAGGATTTCGCACTGCTGGGGATCAATATGGAGATTAAGTCGGAAGACTGGAATGTATTTATTGAAGACCGTAAGTCCGGCAACTTTACCATCGCCCGCGAGGGATGGCTGGCAGATTACAACGACCCGATCAATATGTTAGAACTCTTTACAACGGATTCCGGTAACAACGATATGCAGCTTGGAAAGGGAGACAAGCCTTCCGATTCTGCACCGGACTGGACAGATTATAATAAGCTGATCAAAGAGATCCGTACATCTGCTGATTTCTCCAAACGTGTGGATCTGATGCATCAGGCAGAGGATATGCTGATGGATACCGGTGCAGTAATGCCGATTTACTACTACAATGATATTTATATGTTAAAGTCAAATATCAAGGGCATTTACTCTACCATCTATGGTATGAAGTACTTTATGTATGCAACAAAAGACAAATAAAATCATCCGGATACAACCGCGATGAGAAACATGAAAACTCCGGGAAAGGCTCCCGGAGTTTTTGTGTTTTGTTAATACAGATTTTTTTTCTCATGTGACCATTTTTCCGGATGATCCTCATACTGTGCGTTAATCCAGTCAACGACCTGCTGCTTGCCTTCGTTTGTAAAGGGCGCAGTAAAATCCGTTTTGAGGGAATCATCCGTCAGGGAAAAGATAAGAGGACCGGGCCAGACCCATGCATGAAAAAAGGCGTCCCCTTCCTCGGGGGCTTCCCGTCTGATCAGAAAGCGCATGCCGTTGATCCAGCCGGTATAGCTCGTTTTTTTGTAATAATTTAAGTTTAATACTTCGTCAGAGGTTAACATAGTATCTCCCGGTTTCATTATTTTGTAATAATTGTAACACATTTCCATTAATTTTGGTATAATGTCTGTTAGAGTGTTTGAACGAAGGTGAAAAAATATGTTTGGGAGAAATGATTTTGTTGAAAATGTAAAATCTGCACTGGCAGCAGTGGATTGTGATATGGGGGCATTTCGCAGCTGGCAGAAAATGTATGACAAGCTGAAAAAGAAAAAAAGTGAGCAGGAGGATCGTTACCGGCGATGCAGAGAGCAGACAAAGCGTGTGCAGGAAGATGCACAGCTGATGGAACATATGCTTACCACTGCGCAATCGGTAGACGGAAAGGAATTCGGCAGACTTTTAAAAGATCTTCGTCAGATGCAGAACAGTTTTGATCATGAATTTCTGGTCAGCAAAGAAGATCAGGAGTTTCATTCCACGTACGATACGATTCTGCGGCTGGGAACGAAAGCGTTGAATGCCCCGGATCAGAAACTTCTGCTGCAGAGTGAAATTGAAAATCTGCTCGCACTTCTTAAGGAAAATCTGGAAAAAGAGGAACCGGAGATTGCGGCACTTACATTTTATTATCAGTTTGGATCGGATCAGGAACTCGCGCAGCTGCCGCCGGCAGAGAAGCTGTCGAAGATTACATATTTATATGAATGTGAGTTCCGGCGACCGATTCTGCAGCTTTTGGAATCAGGTATTTCCGGTGCCGGAGAGCAGAAACATACATATGAAACTGCAACAGACCGTGGCAGCAGAAAAAAATATGAAACGCTGCAGATCTTTTTTGGTGCACATCCGGAACATATTTTAGAACAGATGATGGAAGAATAAAGAAACAGGAGGATTCCTATGGAACGCAGACCGTTGCCGGGAGAAAAATACCGGCACTTTAAAAATAAACTATATCAGGTGATTACCATTGCAAAACATTCCGAAACGGGAGAGGAACTGGTGATTTATCAGGCGTTATATGGAAGTTTTGGCGTGTATGCAAGACCGCTTTCCATGTTTGTGAGTGAAGTGGATCATGTCAGGTATCCGGATGTACATCAGAAATACCGGTTTGAGCGTGTGGATGAGTCGATGGAAGAAACCGGGAAAAACGCAGAACCAAAGGCAGAGACGGCGCAGCCTGTTATGCAGAAAGCAACAGCGGAAAATGCCGTGACGCCGGACCAGACACAACCGGAGGTGGAACCGAAACTCATGGAGTTTCTGGAGTCAGACAGTTTTGATGAAAAATATAATATTCTGACGTCCATGAGGGATGTTATTACAGACAGTATGATCGATACGATGGCGGTTGTGATGGATACCGTGATTCCGGAGGGAGATTTGGATAAGAGATATGACGATTTAAGGTATGTGATCCGGACCAGACAACAGTATGAATTTGCCAACCGGCTGCGCTGATTAGCGCAGTCCGTGCTGACTTAAATAACTGTTATGGTATTTTCCGGAATTGGTCACGTCTTCTCCGAACCAGTCCGGTGCGGTGAAGCGATCGGCTTCTTCTATGGAGTCAAATTCCACTTCTACGAGAGAAAGCGGAGCGAGATCTTTTTCAAAGATATCCAGTTCTGCAGTCAGATGATCGTTTAATGGAATCAGATAGCGGGTTTTTGCTATCAGAAGTCCGTCGATTTTTAAAAGCAGGTGTTCGTAGGCTTCTTTGGTGAGCGGTAGATTGTATTCTTCCCGCACCATAAGGCCTTCCCCTTTATAGGTGAGATAATAATCATCGTTGGAGCGGCGGATACGTACCACCGGTGCCGTACACAGGTATCCCTGTGCGATTTTTTTACTTTGATATTGTTCTAAGTGCTCAGGTAATGTTTTTACCAGATATTTTCGTTCGATTTCCATTTTATAGAATTCCTCATTTAAAATAAGTTAATAGTTTTTGTACAGCGATACTTTGTGGTTTTCCACTGTCTTCTACGAGTGTGATCTGACGTTCCGGGATTTCTTCTTCTAACAGAATCTCATACACTTCCCCGCGTTCTACAGCGGGTCTGGCAATTCCTTCCGGGCAGAAACCGATGCCGAGATTACTGCGCACCATAGGAAGAATCTGGTCTGTCGTGGCAACTTCCATATCCGGAGAAAAACGCATATGGTTTTCATAGAAAAAGCGGATATACAGATCACTTGTTCCAGTGCCGGAAATCAGAGAAACAAAGGAATAATCTTCGAGTTCTTTCAGAGAACGCTTCCGGCTGGCGATTGCTTTGTAAGCACTGCCTCCGATGAGGATATCATGATAGCTGCGCAGTGCGGTTTTACGCAAAGGTTTTCGGATTTCCAAAGGAGAGGTGACCATGGAGATATCAACAAGTCCTTTTTCTAAGGCATCAATGGCCTGCGGGGTGGAATGATTGGAAATTTTCAGACGGACATGTGGATAATCTTTATGAAATTCCTGCAGTTTGTCTAAAAGGTACAGACGCATGGCGGTTTCACTGATGCCGATATTGATCTGCCCGCTTTCAAGGCTCTTGTTTTTGATAATTTCTTTTTCTCCATAGGTGAGCTGTTCAATTGCAATGGCAACGTGACGGAACAGGTGCTCGCCCTCGGTTGTCAGCTGAATCCCTTTGTGGGAACGGATCAGCAGTTTGCAGTCAAGCTCATTTTCCAGAATATTCATACAGCGGGTGATGTTGGGCTGGTTACTTCCGAGCATTTCTGCCGCGTTGGAAAAGCTTTTATAACGGGCAACATAATAGAAAATGCGGTAATAATCTAAAGTCATGATATTCCCTCCTCATAAACTATCGAAAGTATAATACAAAAATGGCAGGTGAGTCAAATGGAAATCCTCCGATTGTGTGCTTGTCGTTTTTGTAAGAAATTGCTACAATAGATCATAGCAATTACCGAAAAGGAGAATGATAAATATGAGCAGACTTGGAATTTTTATTGCAGACGGATGTGAAGAAGTAGAAGCACTGACGGTTGTGGATATTGTGCGCCGTGCAAAACTTGAAATTGACATGATTTCCATCAACGGAACAAAGCAGGTGACCAGTTCCCGCAATGTGACATTTATGACAGACACGACAAAAGAGGAGGCTGACTTTTCCGCTTATGACGGGATCATTCTGCCGGGCGGTATGCCGGGAACGGTTCATCTGGGAGAAGATGATACGGTCAGTCAGGTGATCCGTGAGTTTGCAAAAGAAGGAAAACTTGTTGCGGCAATCTGCGCAGCACCGAGTGTGCTGGGACAGGCCGGAATTTTAAATGGGAAGAAAGCTGCGTGTCATCCGGGATTTGAAGAAAAACTGACCGGAGCAGAAGTATTCTTTTCCCCGGTAGTATGTGATGGAAATGTGATTACAAGCCGCGGCATGGGAACTGCCGTACCGTTTGGTCTTGCAGTTGCCCGTTATTTTACCGATGATGCAACCATAGAACATGTAAAAGCCGGACTTGTATACGCATAAACAGGTTCCAGAAATTGTCAGCTTTTTGTTCTCATAATTCCTCTGGTTCTGGTCACACTATACTCAGGCACATGAGAACAGCAAGTTGACCCCAAAAGCCGACCTGCCTTCTTGTGTGCAGGCCGGCTTTTTTTATGCAGGCATATAAAATACAGGAGGTGAAGAACTATGGCAGGTAACAACAATTCATCAAGCGGTACAAACCGTATGGCAGTACCGGAGGCAAAGGACGCAATGAAGCGTTTTAAGGAAGAGGTTGCAAGCGAGCTTGGAGTACCTTTAAAAGATGGATACAATGGGGATCTGACTTCCAAACAGGCAGGTTCTATTGGTGGAGAAATGGTCAAGAAGATGATCATGAAGCAGGAAGAACAGATGAAATAAGGACTTTCTGCCGGAAAACAAAACAGCGTATGGCTTTTTACAGGCCATACGCTGTTTTTATTATAGGAAATAAAAAAACACTTGGCAAATATGTATTTCGTATGCTATAATGCTTAAATGACTGTGGTGGTCGTAGTATGCCTGTTTGTACCATCACGGAAAAATAGATCGTACATGGAATTGATATATATAAGGAGGAAACAATTAAGATGAGTGTACAGGTTGAAAATTTAGAGAAGAATATGGCGAAACTTACCATCGAGGTTTCAGCAGAGGATCTGGAGAAAGCACTTGAGTCAGCTTACCAGAAGCAGAAGAAGCAGATCAGTGTTCCGGGATTCCGTAAAGGAAAAGTTCCGAGAGCCATGATCGAGAAGATGTATGGAGTTGACGTATTCTATGAGGATGCAGCAAACGCTCTGATGCAGCAGAATTATGCAGCAGCTGTTGACGAAAGCGGAATTGATATTGTGTCACGTCCGACCGTTGACGTTGTACAGATTGAAAAGGGCAAGCCTTTTATTTTCACAGCTGAAGTTGCTGTAAAGCCTGAAGTTACACTTGGCAAATACATGGGAGTGACCGTTACAAAGATCGATACTTCTGTATCCGATGAAGAAGTAGACGAAGCTCTGGAAAAAGAACGCAATAACAATGCAAGAACCATCAATGTAACAGACAGACCGGTTGCACAGGGAGATACCGCTGTGATCGATTTTGAAGGATTTGTAGACGGTGTTGCATTTGAGGGCGGTAAGGGAGAAAATCATTCATTAGAGATCGGTTCCCACACCTTTATTGATACATTTGAGGATCAGCTGGTTGGAAAGAATGTTGGCGATGAAGTAGATGTAAATGTTACTTTCCCGGAGCAGTATCAGGCTGCTGATCTGGCAGGAAAGCCGGCTACATTCAAGGTTAAGATCAACGAGATCAAAGCAAAGGAACTTCCGGAGCTTGATGATGAGTTCGCAAAGGATGTATCTGAGTTTGATACATTAGCTGAGTACAAGGAAAGCTTAAAGAAAGACTTAGAGAAGAAGAAACAGGATGAAGCAAAGCGTACAAAGGAAGACGAAGCCATCCAGAAGATCATTGACAAGTCAAAGATGGAGATTCCGGAGGCAATGATCGATACACAGTGTGAGACAATGATCGAGGAATTCGCTCAGAGAATCGCACAGAGCGGTCTTTCCATGGATCAGTACTTACAGTTCTCCGGTCTTACCGTAGACGGATTAAAGGAGCAGGTTCGTCCGGAAGCTCTTACCCGTATCCAGAGCAGTCTTGTATTAGAGCAGATTGCAAAAGAGGAAAACATCGAAGTATCTGATGCAGATGTAGATGCAGAGATCGAGAAGATGGCAAAGAATTACGGTATGGAAGCTGATAAGCTCAAAGAGTACATGGGTGAAGGCGAGAAAGAATCCATGAAGAGAGAACTTGCCATCACAAAGGCAGTTGAACTGATCATGGACAACATCAAAGAAAGAGCAAAGGCTAAGACAAAGAAAGAAAAAGAAGCTGAGACAGCAGAGGCTTAATATCGAAAACTACGACAGAGAAGGACTGGTCTGGGAGAATACCAGACTGGTCTTTTGTTCATTGAGGTGCATCGCAGGATGCATGTAATAAATACAGGAGGCGATTTTTCTATGAGTTTAGTACCTTATGTCATTGAACAGACCAGCAGGGGCGAGAGAAATTATGATATTTATTCCCGTCTGTTAAAAGACAGAATTATCTTTTTAGGGGAAGAAGTAAATGAGACAACCGCAAGTCTTGTTGTTGCACAGCTTCTGTTTCTGGAATCGGAAGATCCGAACAAGGATATTCAGTTATATATCAATTCTCCGGGTGGAATGGTTACTGCCGGTATGGCAATTTATGACACCATGCAGTATATCAAATGTGATGTATCAACCATCTGTATCGGACTGGCAGCCAGCATGGGTGCGTTTCTTCTGGCTGGTGGTACAAAGGGAAAACGTTTTGCACTCCCTAATTCAGAAATCATGATTCATCAGCCTTCCGGTGGTGCAAAAGGACAGGCAACAGAGATTCAGATTGCGGCAGAGAATATTTTAAAGACAAAGAAACGTTTGAATGAAATTCTTGCTGCAAACACCGGTAAGCCATATGAGACAATTGCAGCAGATACGGAACGTGACAATTATATGTCCGCACAGGAAGCTGCAGATTACGGCTTGATCGATGGAGTGATCACGAATAGATAGTTATGTGGAAACCTCCGGTCATTGCCGGAGGTATTTTTCATTTATAGGAGTAAATAAATTATGGCAGGAAAGAATGATGGCAAAATCCGCTGCTCTTTTTGCGGAAAAACACAGGATCAGGTCGGAAGAATGATTTCAGGTCCAAATGGTGCATTTATCTGTGATGAGTGTGTAGATATCTGCGCAGAGATCATTGAGGAAGAGAATCTGGAAGAAAAAGCTCCGGCTTCTGCAAAGGAAGAAATAAATCTGATTAAACCGGAAGAAATGAAAGCGTTTCTGGACGATTATGTAATCGGGCAGGATCAGGCAAAAAAGGTACTTTCGGTTGCGGTATACAATCATTATAAGAGAGTGCTTGCAGATCAGGAAAATGATGTGGAACTTCAGAAAAGCAATATTCTGATGCTGGGACCGACCGGTTCTGGAAAGACGCTTCTGGCGCAGACACTTGCCCGTGTACTTAATGTACCGTTTGCAATTGCAGATGCCACGACACTGACAGAGGCCGGTTATGTGGGAGAGGATGTAGAGAACATTCTTTTGAAGCTGATTCAGGCTGCAGATTATGATGTGGAGCGTGCACAGCACGGCATTATCTATATTGACGAGATCGATAAGATCACAAAGAAATCGGAGAATGTATCCATCACGAGAGACGTATCCGGAGAGGGTGTTCAGCAGGCATTACTTAAGATTCTGGAAGGAACGGTTGCATCGGTTCCGCCACAGGGAGGACGTAAACATCCGCAGCAGGAACTGATTCCGATTGATACGACAAATATTCTGTTTATTTGCGGCGGAGCATTTGATGGTCTGGAGAAAATTGTAGAGGCACGTATGGACGCTTCTGCGATCGGATTTAATGCAGAGGTGAAGTCAAAGTCTGACATCAATGTGGGGGATGCATTTAAGCGTGCACTGCCACAGGATTTTGTGAAGTTTGGACTGATTCCGGAGTTTATCGGACGTGTGCCGATTACTGTATCTTTAGATTCGCTGGATCGCGACGCATTGATCCGTATTTTAAAAGAGCCAAAGAATTCTCTGATCAAACAGTATACCAGACTTCTGGAACTGGATGGGGTAGGATTGGAATTTGAGGACAGCGCAATCGAAGCAATTGCAGATAAGGCATTAGAGCGCAAAACCGGAGCGCGTGGACTGCGTGCCATCATGGAAGCGGTAATGCTGGATCTGATGTATCGTGTCCCATCGGATGATTCCATCAGCAAGTGTGTGGTAGATAAAAAGATGGTGGAAAACAATCTTGCTTTAGATGGAGAAGAGATTCTTGGAATTGAGCAGGACCCGAAGAAAGAAGTAAAAGAAGAACTTGCTTCATAAAAAGACCGGATGCGTCTGGAAATATAGGAGCAGATACAAGTGGAAGATAAAATATTGACAATTCCGGCGGTGGCACTGCGGGGAATGACGATTTTGCCGGGCATGGTGGCTCATTTTGATATCAGCAGGGACAAATCCCTGCGTGCTGTCGAGGAAGCCATGAAAGGAGACCAGAAGCTTTTTATCGTCACACAAAAAGATACAGAGAAAGAAGATCCTCAGGGAGAAGATCTGTATGAAGTGGGGCTTCTGGCTGTGGTTCGTCAGGTCGTAAAATTACAGAAAAATATTATGCGTGTACTGATCGAAGGAATCGGGCGCGCAGAGACATATGAATATACGCAGACAGACGATTATATGCAAGCGCGTGTGATCGTGTATGATCAGGAAGACGATGAACAGCTTCCGGAGCAGGCAAAGTCTGCAATGCTTTTGAGTGTGCAGGAAACGTTTGCAAAATATGCAAGAGTACATGGCAAAATCGGGCAGGATGTGATGCGCCAGGTTCAGGAAGAGACGGATCTTTTAAAACTTCTTGATTATGTGGGAAACAGCCTTGTAATCAGTTATAAAAAGAAACAGAAACTGTTAGAGGCTGTCACGCTGACAGCACGTTATGAGTCGGTGCTTTCTTCTTTGCTGCAGGAGACAGAGATTCTGGCTTTAAAGCGTGATTTCCAGAAAAAAGTGCAGGAACATGTGGATAAAAACCAGAAAGATTACCTGCTTCGGGAGCAGATGCAGGTAATCCGGGAAGAGCTGGGAGAATCCAATACAGAAACCGATGCACAGGAATATGAAAAGAAACTGCAGGAACTTCAGGCTTCCGGGGAAGTGAAAGCAAGAATTCATAAGGAGATTGAGCGTTTTCAGGGAATTTCAGGAAATTCATCCGAGAGTACGGTAAGCCGTGGTTATATCGAAACCTTACTAGAACTTCCGTGGGATGCAGTATCGGAGGATAACAAAGACTTAAAGCATGCGCAGAAGATTCTGGATGAGGATCATTACGGTCTCGAAAAGGTAAAGGAACGTATTCTGGAATTTCTTGCAGTCCGTAATCTGACCGGAAAGGGAGAGAGCCCGATTATTTGTCTGGTGGGGCCTCCGGGAACTGGAAAAACCAGCATTGCGCGTTCGATTGCCCGTGCGCTGGATAAAAAATATGTTCGTATTTCACTCGGAGGTGTGCGGGATGAAGCGGAGATCCGCGGACACCGCAGAACCTATGTGGGAGCAATGCCGGGAAGAATCGTCAATGGACTGCGGATGGCGGGAGTCAAAAATCCACTGATGCTGCTGGATGAAATTGACAAGATGAGCAGCGATTATAAGGGAGATACAGCTTCTGCCATGCTGGAAGTACTTGACTCGGAACAGAATCATAAATTCCGGGATCACTATGTAGAGCTTCCGGTGGATCTGTCCGAGGTACTGTTTATTGCAAGTGCCAATTCCATGCAGGATATTCCGGGACCGCTTCTGGATCGTATGGAAATTATAGAAGTCAGCAGTTATACGGAAAACGAAAAGTTCCATATTGCAAAGGATCATCTGCTGGCGAAACAGTTTGAAAAAAACGGAGTTGCAGATGGCAAACTAAAGATTACGGACAAAGCGCTGCGAATGGTGATTTCTTCTTATACCAGAGAAGCAGGTGTACGTTCTCTCGAACGGCAGATCGGAGAAATCTGCCGCAAAGCAGCCCGCAGAATCTACGAGGGCGATGAGAAAATGATTCGTGTAACCGGCACAAATCTGGAAGATTTTCTCGGAAAACCGAAATATCGTCCGGAGAAGAAAAACAAAAAGAATGAAGTAGGCATTGTGCGCGGTCTGGCATGGACCAGTGTGGGTGGTGTAACTTTAGAGATTGAGGTGAATCTGATGCCGGGCAAAGGCAGTGTGGTGTTGACGGGAAAACTCGGAGACGTCATGAAAGAGTCTGCACAGACCGGAATCAGTTATATTCGGTCCATCAGTGAAGATTACCATATTGATCCGGAATTTTTCCAGAAACATGACATCCATATCCATGTTCCGGAAGGTGCGGTTCCAAAAGACGGACCGTCTGCCGGAATTACCATGGCAACCGCAATTCTTTCTGCGGTCACCGGGAAGCCGGTACGGGCAGATGTTGCCATGACAGGGGAAATTACACTGCGCGGACGTGTACTTCCGATTGGCGGATTAAAAGAGAAATTGCTTGCGGCAAAGAATGCCGGAATGAAGACGGTTTGTATTCCAAAAGAGAATGAACAGGATCTTGCCGAAATTTCGGAAGAGATCGTTGGAGATATGGAGATCATACCGGTAGAACATATGGATCAGGTAATTAAGGCTGCATTTGTATAATGCAGCCCAAATTCTTTTTGCAGGAGAATAAATATGATTATCAAAAATGTGAATTTGGAGACAGTTTGTGGAATTACAAGTGCGATTCCGGACAACCTATTGGATGAAGTGGCTTTTGCCGGAAAATCCAATGTGGGAAAGTCATCGCTGATCAATGCGCTGATGAACCGGAAATCGCTTGCGCGTACTTCTTCCCAGCCGGGAAAAACGCAGACCATAAATTTTTACAATGTCAATGAGGCGATGTATCTGGTGGACTTGCCGGGATACGGATACGCAAATGCAAATATTGAGATTAAGGCGAAATGGGGACAGATGATCGAAAATTATCTGCATACATCCAAACGGCTGAAAGCAGTTTTTCTTCTGATTGATATCCGTCATGAACCGTCGGAAAATGATCAGATGATGTATGAGTGGATGGTTCATCAGGGATTTGCGCCAATCATCATTGCAACAAAATCGGACAAATTAAAAAAGATGCAAATCCTGCAACATGTGCAAATGATAAAGGATATCCTGCAAGTGGAGCCGGGAACGATCGTTATTCCGTTTTCTGCGGAGTCAAAACAGGGCCGGGAAGAAATCTGGCAGATTGTAGAATCCGTTATTGAACTTCCGCAAGGGTACATCGAGGCGGAAAATGCCAAAAGAGAGGCAAAACAAAAGCAGCCGGCACCGCAGGAACCGAAGAAAAAAGAACGCTGGAAAAAGACAGACCGCCCGGTAGCCAAAAAGACACTTCGAAAAGAACAGAAAAAGAAAGTGAAAAAAAAGTAGAATGAAGAAAAAGTATTTGTATACTGCAATCATGCTTTTTGCCATTCTGGTGGCAGGAATGGGACTGACCGGATGGTACGTCAGCCAGACACAGGAACAGACGGATGGACAGGAACTGACGGTTGTGACTTCCTTTTATCCAATGTATATTGCGGCTGAGAATGTAATCGGGGATGCAGACGGAGTGCGTCTGGAAAATTTAAGTGAGCCGCAGACCGGCTGCCTGCATGATTTCCAGCTGACACCGGAAGATATGAAGTTACTCAGTACGGCGGATGTGTTTATCATCAATGGTGGTGGAATTGAAAGCTTTATGAAGGAAGTTGCAGAGGCTTACCCGAATCTGAAAATTATAGAAGCCTGTGAGAATATTTCTTTGCTCTCCGGGGAGGAGGACGATACACATCATCATGAGGGGGAAACAGAAGAAGAACATGCCCATGGGGATGTCAATGCCCACGCATGGATGAGCGTTTCTGCTTATGAGACACAGGTACAGACGATTGCCGATGGATTATCTGGAGCAGATCCGGAAAGAAGCAGTGCCTATCAGAATGGGGCAAAGGCATATCTGGAAAAACTGGACGGACTGAAAAAACGTCAGGAGAAATTAAAACAGGAAATTTCCGGTCAGTCGGTGATTCTGTTTCATGAAGCATATGCCTATGTTGCTGAGGACTATGGACTGCAGGTAAACTATCTGCTGGATCTCGATGAGGAACGGCAGGTCAGCGCAGGAGAAGTATCGGATGTGCTTTCTGCTGTCCGCAAGGGGCATGTAAAATACATTCTTGCAGAAGAACTGTATGGAAAGAGTATGGGAGATACGATCCGGAAAGAGTCCGATGCAAAGGTATTATATCTGGACCCGCTGAATCGCGGAACTTACGAAAAAGACAGTTATATTAACGGTATGAAAAAAAACATGGAGATACTTGAGGAGGCATTTTATGCGAAAGATCATTAGTCCGTGTGGATTTCACTGCATCAAGGTGAATCATCTGGGGGTGTGGTTCAGTGAGCAGGAAATCTTAAGAGATGTGAATCTTCATATGCACTGTGGATCGCTGAATGCGATTATCGGAAAAAACGGTGCCGGAAAATCGACATTGATCCGTGCCATGCTGGGGGACATCCCGCATACGGGAGAGATTGAGTTTCGGGATACCAAAGACGGACGGATGCAGAATTTAAAAATCGGATATGTCCCGCAATCGATTAACATCGAAAAAAATACACCGGTCAGTGTCTATGACCTGCTGGCAAGCTATGAGTCGAGATATCCGGTGTTTCTGCCGAAAAACCGGAAATTATATGAAAAGATCAAAGCGCATCTGCGCATTTTTGAGGCAGAAGAACTGATCGACAAACAGGTTTGTAATCTGTCCGGAGGACAGCTGCAGAGAGTGCTTCTTGCACTGGCGGTGATGGATGAGCCGAATCTGCTGCTTTTGGATGAGCCGGTATCCGGAATTGACCAGAATGGCATGGAACTTTTTTTTAAAACGATGGATTATCTGAAAAAACATTATGACCTTGCGATTATTCTGATCTCACATGATCTGGATTACGTGGCAAGATATGCGGATCATGTAGTGCTTCTGGACAAGACGGTCCTCAGGCAGGGAACGGTAAAAGAAGTATACGAAAGTTCCGAATTTGAACGGATTTTTTCTGCGGGAAAAGAAGAAACATGGATAAAGGAGGATGAGACAAATGATTGATTGGACCTCCTGGATGGATTATGGTTTTATGAAGATGGCATTGGCCGCAATACTGATCATTACACCACTGTTTGGGCTGATGGGAACCATGATTGTCAATAAAAAAATGGCATATTTTTCGGATGCCCTGGGGCATTCCGCACTGACGGGAATTGCTGTAGGAGTGGTATGCGGAATTCCGGATACGAATATTTCCATGGTGATTTTTGCAGTTGTATTCGCGCTGCTGTTAAACAAAATCGGAAGCAGAAGTACCGTATCAACCGATACGATTATTTCGGTTTTTTCCTCCTGTTCGGTTGCGATTGGTCTGGCAATTCTGTCAAAAGGCGGAAATTTCAGTAAATATTCAAGTCTTTTAGTCGGGGATGTTCTGAGCATTACAAAAAAGGAAATCGGGTATCTTGTTATTATTTTTATCGTTACGATTTTGTTCTGGATCACCTGTTTTAACTGGCTGAATGCCATCTGTATTCACCGGGCACTGGCAAAGAGCAAGCGGATTCCGGTACAACTGATGGATTATGTTTTTGCGGTACTTGTAGCACTGATTGTCATGCTTTCCATCAAGTGGGTAGGTATTCTGATCATCAATGCATTGCTGATCCTTCCGGCGGCATCGAGCAGAAATCTGTCGGTAAATATGCGGGAATACCATGTCTTTTCGATAATTTTTTCCGTTTTCTCGGGTGTCATGGGGCTGATTCTGTCTTATTATACAAACGTTGCAACCGGCCCAATGATCGTAATTATCGCATCTATGATCTATTTTGTGACTTATTTTTTCGGAAGAAAGTGGAAAGAATAACAGGGAGAATAGAATTTGACCGATTGTATTTTTTGTAGTACAATCGGTGTATACAAAATACTGAGGAAATACAAATGGATGAAATAACACTCAAAGCACTTGCAAAAATAAATCTGGGATTGGATGTGGTCCGGCGCAGGGACGATGGATATCATGAAGTGCGCATGATCATGCAGACCATTCATCTGTACGATCTTCTGGAGATTCAAAAGATCCGGGAGCCGGAGATACAGATTGTTTCCAACCTCTCTTTTTTGCCGGTAAATGAAAATAATCTGGTCTATAAAGCGGCACGGCTGTTACAGGAAGAGTTTGCGCTTACAGATGGAATTTCCGTAAAACTGACAAAGAGAATTCCGGTAGCGGCGGGGATGGCAGGAGGAAGCACGGATGCTGCCGCCATGCTGTATGCGATGAATCAGTTGTATGATCTGGGATTGTCCCGCAGGGAACTGATGAAGAGAGGGGTACAGATCGGGGCAGATGTTCCTTACTGTCTTATGCGTGGAACGGCACTGGCAGAAGGAATCGGGGAAAAATTGACGCAGCTTCCGCCGATGATCAAATGTCCGGTGCTGATTGCAAAACCATCCATTTCGGTATCGACCAGATTTGTATATCAGAACCTGAAGCTGGATGAACAGACGAACCATCCGGATATTGATGCACTGATGAAAGATATCCGGGAGAAAGATTTTGACGGTGTCTGTGCACATATGGGAAATGTACTGGAATCGGTTACGATACCAAACTATCCGGTAATTGCAGAGATCAAACAGCAGATGATGCGTTCGGGTGCAAAAGCTTCCATGATGAGCGGAAGCGGTCCTACCGTATTCGGTCTTTTTGAAGATGGAGAAACGGCAAAGCGTGCGCTGCGGGAAATGAAACGCTCCGGTCTTGCAAAACAGGTATATCTGACCACGATCTACAACAACAGGAGAAAGTAATAATTCACACAAACAGAAATGGAGACGATAACATGACAGATGATCTGACGCTCAATATGGACGCATATCTGCCACTGAGAGATGTTGTATTTAATACGTTAAGAGAGGCAATTTTAAAAGGAGATCTCAAACCGGGAGAGCGGCTTATGGAGTTACAGCTGGCAGCAAAGCTTGGGGTGAGCCGTACACCGATCCGTGAAGCCATCCGTATGCTCGAGCAGGAGGGACTTGCTGTAACCATGCCACGCAAAGGGGCAGAGGTTGCAAAGATGACGCTCAAAGATATGGAAGATGTTCTGGAAATCCGGGAGGCACTGGATGAACTTGCCGTAAAGATTGCATGTGATAAGATTTCGGAGAAAGAGCTGCAAAAACTTTTAGAAGTCAAAGATCAGTTTGAAAACAGTACAAAGACCGGAGATGTGAAAATGATTGCCGAGATGGATGTAAAATTCCACGATGTTATTTTTGAATCAACGGGAAATCCGAAACTCGTGACGTTATTGAACAATCTGCGGGAGCAGATCTACCGATACCGTGTGGAATATATCAAAAATCCGGACAATTATCCGGTATTGATCGCAGAACATAATGCGATTGCGGAGGGCTTGAAAAACAGGGATAAAGAAGCGGCAACGCTTGCCATGCACAAGCATGTAAAAAACCAGGCAGTGGCAGTAAAAAGTGTAATCCAGTGTCAGGATGAAGCAGAAAATGAATAGTTTATGTAACAGATGGAAATAGTAAGGACAGATACCTTTTGGTGTCTGTCTTTTTTTTGGTATACAGGCACCTTATGGGATGAAAAGAGATAGGAATGTAAAAATGGAGCATACAAAAATTTCGACCGATATTGAGCAGAATATAAAACAGTTTCAACAGCTGTTTGCAGACAGTGCAGATATTAAAATGAAGGAAATGCGTCTGGGAAAAGGAAAAAGAAGACGATGTTTTCTGGCATATATTGAGGTGGCAGTCAGCAATATGCTGCTGGAAACGACGGCTTTGGGGAGACTGCTGGCGGCATTATCGGAGCTGCCGGACAGAGACTTAAATCAGGTACTCAATGAGAATGCGATGGGGATTTCAGATGTGACACCGTACGATACCATAGAGGATGCAGCACAGGGGATGCTCACGGGGGATGCCATCCTTTTTGTGGATGGATACGGACATGCATTAAAGATTGCCGACAAAGGATATCCCGGCATGGGGGTGCAGGAACCGGATTCGGAAAAGGTGATCCGTGGTTCGAAGGAGGGGTTTACCGATTCCATCAAAACGAATACGGCACTTATCCGTAAGCGTGTGCGATCGACACGGGTCAGAGTAGAAGAAGTACAGGAGGGGGTGCGTTCGCATACGGCAATTGATCTGGTGTATATGGCAGATCTGAAATATACATCCGTGCTGGAAAAAATCCGGGAAAAAATTACAGAATATGAGATTGATGGGGTCATGGACAGTGGAACTTTGGAACAGTTGGCGGAAAAGAAATGGTATTCACCGTTTCCACAGTTTCAGACGACGCAGAGGCCGGACCGGGCAGCACTTGCAGTGCTGGAGGGGAGAATCGTATTGTTATGCGACAATTCTCCGGTCGCTCTCATTCTGCCGACAGATCTGAACTCCTTTCTGAAGACGAGTGATGACTATTATAATCGCTTTGGTGTGGCAACGTTTGCACGGATTTTGCGTTACATGGCAGCCTTTTTTGCCATGACGCTTCCCGGACTGTATCTGGCGGTGACAAATTTTCACACACAGATTCTGCCGACACCGCTTTTGTTATCCTTCTGGGAGGCACGGATCGGTGTGCCTTTTCCGGCGGCACTGGAGGTCATTCTCATGGAGATTTCTTTTGAACTGTTGCGGGAGGCGGGGGTCCGGCTGCCGGGGGCAATGGGAAATACGATCGGAATTGTCGGAGGTCTGATTATCGGGCAGGCAGCTGTGGATGCCAACCTTGTCAGTCCGATTGTGGTGATCGTGGTTGCGTTTACCGCGCTTTGTTCCTTTTCCATTCCGAATGAAGAATTTGCTTTTTCATTCCGGATATTGAAATTTTATGTGATTGTCCTGTCCGCATGGCTTGGATTTTTCGGATTTTTGATTGCACTGCTTACGGTGTTCATCCATCTGTCGCGGCTGGAAAGCTTTGGGATTCCGTATCTCATGCCGTTTGTGGGGGCAGATGTCAATGATTATCATGATGAACGCGACAGTATCTGGCGTGCACCACTGAAAAAAATGGTGCGAAGACCCATTTATGCAAAACGTGGGGAGCGGATACGTCTGCGGAAAAAATAGGCTGAGTAAACAGTAACGGAGGAACGATATGTTTTCAAATAATAACCGGATATCAACGCGGCAGGTGTTCCGGCTGTTTGTGTTCGATTTTGTAGGGGAAAGTACGCTGATTCTGCCCTCACAGCTGGCGGCATTTGCGGGAAATGACGGTCTGGCATCCATTGTGCTGGGCGGCATTATGGGAAGCCTGTATCTGTGGTATCTTGCATATGTTTTAAAAAAGATGGAAACGGATCTGGTCACTTATATGGAACGGATTCTGCCGGCATGGATGAAAAAAATTTTTCTGGTGTTACTGCTGGTCTATTTTACCGGGATGGCAGGATACGGGGCATATATCTTTTCGGACGTGATACAAAAGGGGCTGATTGCAGGGGAGTCGTTTCCCCTGATTCTGATTCTGGTATTGCTGACGGCAGGGTATGCTGTGTGTGGCGGGATTGAAAGCCGTGCACGGGTGTATGAGATTTTGTTTGTCGTTTTGTTTGTACTTCTTGCAGTAATGCTTTTGATTGCGGCGGGGGATCTGGAGATGGAATATCTGTATGGCTTTTTTCAGGCAGATACCGGGTCGGTGATGAAAGGAAGTCTGGCAGTCTTTTTTTGTCTGATGCCATTGTTTCTGCTTGCATTTTTTCCCTCCTATGTGCAGAAAGCAAAATGGGGGAAGCTGGTGCATGCCGTGCATGCGGCAATGTGGTTTGCCATAGGTGTTCTTGCAGTTTTGTATGTGATCCTGCTGGGCAGTTTTGGAAGCCGTTCCCTGACGACCATGAAATATCCGGCAATTACGCTGATGAGCAGTATCCATCTGAGGGGAAGTTTTTTGAAGCGGCTGGATGCCTTTATGATCGCCATCTGGTTTTTTACGCTGTTTGCACTTGTGACTGTGTTTTTGTTTTATGCACAGGAACTGGTACAGAAACTGCGGAAAAAAGATACGCATAAAAAATGGTATCTCTGTGGGGTGATGGCTGCCGTTTTCGGGGTGGCAGAAATGCTCCACCAAAGCAGCCATGGGGAATGGTTCCGGGATTATCTGTTGTATATCGGAATCCCGTTGTTTTTGTTCCTGCCATTGTTTGTACTTTTGTGGGGAAAGGGGAAAAAACGGCATGAAGGGTAAAATAAAAAAATATGTTGCACTGGTATTGTCTGTGCAGCAGCTGCTTTGCGGATGCAGTGCCACAGAACTCGAAGACCGCTGTTTTCCAATGATGGCGGTTGTGGACGAAAAGGATGGACAGATTTCTTTTGGTTATGGATTTCCCAAGCTGAGCCAGAAGGATAATACGGATCTGGAAGAGGCGCGTGTGAATATCGCGCCTGTCACGGGAAAGACGATGGAAAGCTGTGTGCAGACCTATGATAGCCGGCTGGAAAAACTGGCAGACTGCAATCATATGAAAGTGCTTGTCTTCGGGGAAAATCTGATGGAGGATACCGGACGGTATGCGGATGTTCTTTCTTATCTGAAACAAACCGGACTTTTCCCAAGAAACATCTATGTATGTGTGGCGGAAGATCCATTGGCATTGTTTGAGACAGAAGAAGATCTGCCACAGGATCTGGGAAGTTATCTGGAACAGTATCTGCAGAATCAGGAATCAGCGGGATCAGGAAAACTGTTTAAGCTTGGCAGGCTGCTGGACGAGAAGGAAAACCATATCCTGCAGATTATGCTGCCATATCTGGAAACAGAAGACCATATCATCTTCTGGAAAACCATGTACCGCGTACCGGATGACAGGTTTTTGTATAAACAGGAAAAATAATGGAAATGCTCTTACTATCAGAGGAAAGAGAGTGTGGGAAAATGAAAAAGAAAAAAAGCATGTTTATCATTTTATGTATGTTAACGGTTCTTGCTGCGGGAACTGCGCACGCAACAGAAAAGGAAAGGGTGGACCCACTGCAGCCGGCAATTGCAGAAAAAATACTGCGGTTTCATGTACTGGCAAACAGTGATGCCAAGGACGACCAGAATGTGAAACTAAAGGTCCGGGATGCGGTGGGGCATATGCTTGGGCAAAAACTAAAAAAGGTAACAGACCGGGCGCAAACCGAAAAAATTGTGCAGGACCACATGGACGAAATTATAGAAACAGCGGAAAAAACGCTGCACAAAAACGGCTATACATACGGTGCCAGCGCAAGGCTTGCCAATGTGGATTTCCCTGTGAAAACGTATGGGGATTATACGTTTCCTGCAGGCAAATACCGTGCATTGCAGATTACACTGGGAAAAGGAGAAGGACATAACTGGTGGTGTGTGCTGTATCCGAATATGTGTTTTCAGGGATCGGTATATGAGGTTATGGATGAATCTTCCGGTGAGGAGCTGCGTGAAGTTTTGACACAGGAAGAATATGCAGATGTGTTTGATTCTGGAAAAATGCAGATCCGGTGGAAATTCCTTGATTATTTCCGTTAAACTGGTTATGATAATGAAGCACGCCAATGTGCGTTAAGATATCAAGGAAAAGAAGGAACTGGCTATGACAAAAGACGTATTATTGTCCATCAAGGGATTGCAGATCGGGGAAAACGAACAGAATGACACGATAGAAGTGATCTCCCCGGGAGATTATTATTTTCGGAATGGCAAGCATTTTTTTATGTACGAGGAGGTCATGGAAGGTCAGAAAGAATCGACCAGGAACATGATTAAAGTGCGTGATAATTATATGGAACTGACGAAAAAGGGTGCTGTCAACGTTCATATGATTTTTGAAAAAAATAAAAAAAATATTACATATTATAATACCCCATACGGCAGCCTGCTGGTGGGAATTGATGCCTACCGTGTGGATGTGCAGGAGAAAGAGGAAGAGATTACGGTTGAGGTGGAATATGCGCTGGAGATAAACAATGAGCATCTGGCGGACTGCCATATCCGGATTCTGGCAAATCCGAAACAGGACCCGGCATTCAAACTTGTCAGATAAACAGACGTAAGTAATGAATATGCACGAAAACAAACGAAAATGAACGAAAAAATTGTTAAATATTGTGAAAAAATGCTGAGTTGTGGTATAATGTAAAAAATGATAACAGAGGGGGAAATCATTATGAATACGGAACACAGGCAGCAGAAAATTTCTTTCTGGCATTCTATGAAAACGCAGTTTATTGCGGTAGTGATTCTTGTGGCGGCAGTGATTGTAATATTGTATACACTCATGATTATGCCTGGGGTAAAAAGCAATATCCGCAGTATCTATTCCGACTATCTGCTGGATCTTTCCATTTCGTATGGAAGGGAGATGGAAAGTGCCATGCAGGTAAATATTGATCTTTTAGATAATCCGGAAGCTGCACAGGACATTTTACAGCAGCTAGATATCGCAGGAGCCAAGACAGCTTATGCCTATCTGGTCGGATTTGACGGAACGATGCTGTATCATCCTACCGCTGAGAAAATCGGGCAGCCGGTAGAAAACGATGCTGTCAAAAAGATGCTCAAAGAGATACAGGGGGGAAGTATCCCAAAACCGGAGACTGTGCAGTATGTATTTCAGGGGGAGAAAAAATTTGCCGCATGTTATACCAGCAAAAAACAGTTTATCCTGGTAGTCACGGCGGATGATGCAGATCTTCTTGCACCGGCATTAATGCTGGAGCAAAGGGGAATCCTGATTTCAGGTGTGCTGCTGTTGCTCGGGGCTTTGGCAGCGTTTGTTTTTGCAACACGGATTACACGTCCGTTATCAAAGATTACAGATTCCGTGAACCGGATTGCACAGCTGGATCTGCGAAACGATCAGGTACTGGAACAATGTGCCGCACATCGTGGGGAAGTCGGAAGCATTGCAAATGCCGTGCTTCGGATGAAAGAGGCTCTGACGGAAATTGTACAGAAGATACGGCAGCAGAGTGGACAGTTGTTTGATGCGTCGGAAACGTTAAACAATAACGCGGTAAAGACAGCAGGAAACGTAAATAATGTGGAGACCGCAGTAAATGAGATCGCAACCAGTGCAACCAGTCAGGCACAGGAGACACAGGGGGCAACCGAGTCCATTATTTCCATGGGTACGATGATTGAGGATTCTACAAGCCAGGTAAAATCCATGAACGAGACGGCAGATGTGATGAATGAGTCCGGACAGATAGCCAAAAAGGCACTGGAAGAACTGGGAGAAATCAATGAGAGGGCAACCGAGTCCATCAATGTGATTTATGAACAGACCAATACAACGAATGATTCTGCCTTGAAGATCAAGGATGCAACATCGCTGATTGCTTCCATTGCAGATGAAACCAATCTGCTGTCACTCAATGCTTCCATTGAGGCTGCCAGGGCAGGAGAGGCAGGAAAAGGTTTTGCGGTGGTGGCAGCACAGATCCAGAAGCTGGCAGAACAGTCCAACGAATCTGCCAAGCGGATTGAGGATATTATCCGTGAACTGCTGAAAGATTCCGAAACTGCAGTACATACGATGGAAGATGTGAAGAAAATCATGCAGGAGCAGAACGAAAAAGTGAAAAAGACGGCAGAAGTTTTTGAACAAATGCATGAAGGTGTCAATTTGTCCATCCATGGAATGGTATCCATAGAAGAACAGACACAAAAGATTGAGGATGCAAGAAATAAGATCGTAGATACGGTACAGAGTCTGTCGGCAATCGCAGAGGAAAATGCGGCAAGCACACAGGAGACCTCAGCTTCCATGATGGAAATTGGTTCGGTTATCAATGATATCAGTCAGAATGCAGAGAACCTTAAAAATATTGCAGAGGTTCTGGAAAGAAATATGCAGCTGTTTCAGATGGAAGAATCATGATTTGTGGAACAACGGTATAGAATCTGCATGAAAAGAAAAGGGGCTGTGAAAAAAGAATAGTCCCGAAAAAAGAAAGACCAAGAGTTTATAATGA
>ENA-OWRJ01000763-OWRJ01000763.1-human-gut-metagenome-genome-assembly--contig:-NODE-763-length-40086-cov-4.296370_pt1 | contig 40086 bp, 39 predicted proteins | sample MGYA00248269_ERZ651897 | MGnify/ENA primary metagenome ERZ651897 (study PRJEB26924, sample SAMEA4378252) | human gut metagenome | biome: human gut; feature: human-associated habitat; material: faeces...
GGGCTCGAACCTGTGACCCCTTGCTTGTAAGGCAAGTGCTCTCCCAGCTGAGCTAACCTTCCGTTCCACACAAGCCGCTCTTGTGGCGCCGCATCTCTCAGCGACATCAATATTATAATCAGGTCGACCCCAAAAGTCAAGCATTTTTTTCAAAAAACGCAAACAAATTTTTGCACGTCCAAAAAGTTTGGTTTTTTGTCCTATTTCCGGGAACTTACAACGTCTCGTCGTAATAGAGCCCGAAGCTTGCAAAGACAGACTCCTGTATGCTATCATAGCTCGTGCCGGAGCCCGCGGGCGCGGAGAAGCACAGCGCGTAGCAGTAGTGCTCGTCGCAAAGCATCGCCGCACGGTAGAGCCGGTCGCCGCCGTCCGTTTCCGCGCTCCACGCGAACTGGTATTCCGGAAGAGAAAAGCGCGTGGTGCGGATGAGATCGAAGCGGCTTGCGTCAAGGCCCGTGAGCTGGCGGATGGCGCTTTCCGGGTCGGACGTTTCGAATACCGTCGCGGAAATTTCATACGAGCCGTCCGGGGCGGTATACTGTCGGGACAGCCCGTCCGGCGAAAAGACGCCGCTTATCGCACCATCGGGCACGGCAAAGACGATCGTGGACGGATGGCGGGGCTGCTGACAGACAAATTCGTCGTCGACGGTTTCCCAGACGGGAACGCGGCTCACGCAGGCGCAAAGAAGCACCGTCAGCGCGAGTGCGAGCATGGAAGCATACACAGAACGCATAACAAAACCTCCAGGTTTGGAAAGAGTAGGGGGAGAACATGAAACAGGTGCTTGGCTATTATCTGCTTTTAATAAATGCAATTGGGCTTCTGATTATGTGCATCGATAAGCTTCTGGCAAAAAAACAGGCCCGGCGCGCGCCGGAGCGGACGCTGCTTTGGGTGGCCGCGCTGGGCGGAAGCTTCGGAAGTCTTCTTGGCATGATGCTCGCGCACCACAAAACGCGTAAGCCCAAGTTTTATATCACCGTCCCGCTCCTTCTTGCGCTGCAAGCCGCCGCCGTGGGATGGTACTACCTGAAATGACAAAAAACCTGCCGGGGAGCGTATCCTCGACAGGCTTTGTTTTATGTTCAGGAAATTGCGCCGTTGCCGGTTCTATTCAGGCAGCTCACATCGTCGCGCAGGATGAGCACATAGTCCGGGCGATAAGCGCGGATGTAATCGGAGAGCGCCGCGCCGTCAAAGTGCCGGTAATCAAGGCTGCGCATCTCGTCAAAATCGAAGACGGCCAGCGGCTCGAGGGCGTTTGTAAACGAGTCTCCGACAATCAGGATTTTGGGAAGCTCCGGCCGGTTCGTTTTTACAATCGTTTCGCCGATGTCGCCGCCCATGTAGTCGGTGTAGAGGCTCTGGCCGGACACGCGGATCTGAATGAGCGGCACGTCAGAAGCTTTCCCATTATCCTCCCGCGTATGATAGGGGAATTCGTTCTGCAAGACCTGCATCGCTTCGCGGACGGGAGACAGGCCGTAGAGCTTGCGGTTATATGTGCCGAGCAGCGCACTGTCAGTGTCCACGACCGTCAGTTCACTTGCCCGGAGACCGAACGCCTCGCAGACGGTCTGGTATGTGAGATATGCGCCCCGGAGCGTGTAGTGGTGGTCGACGCGGCTGTAATAGGGAATAGGGTCTTCGAGCGCGGCAAAAACGCCCGTCATATCGAACGCCGGAATCCCGGCCTCTTGCAGCGCAGATAGGAGTGCGTCCCGGTTTTTTTTCGTTTCGAGCGCCGGGTTTTCCATCCAATCGGGATAATACGCGGCGTAGACTGTGCGCTGCTCGGGAACGAGCGTGTATAAAAGCTGCGCGCCCACCTCGTCTGCCGCGGATTTTACGCTTTGAAGCCCTTCCGCAATCGAAACTGCCTGCGCCTCGCGCGCTTCCCCGGAGAGTTTCGCGGAAAAGCCCGGCGCGGGCAATAAAACGGTATCGCCCAGCACCACATCATGCACGGCCGGACGGTGCAGAAGCTTCATCTGAAGCAGCGTGTCAAGCTTCAAAAGCTGCCTGCGCGCGAAGATATGGTCACTGTAAAATGTTTCTAAGTTCTGCACCAGCGTCCCGTCCAGCATGCTCTGCAAGGACCCCTCCGGCACATCTGCCAGTGCCCGGTTTTCCTCCACCGACCAGCCGGAGGGCGATTCTACAAGCCCATAGAGCGTAAGCGCCGGGACAAGCAGTAACGCCGCAAAGAAGAGCAATGGCAGCAGGAGCTTTGTTCTTGTCTTCATACCCGCCTCCTAAAACTGCGCGTAGATGAACGCCTGCATCCCGGAGCCCGCCATGCTCAAAACGGAAAGGCCGAGAACAACGAGCAAAAAGAGCAGCCGACCGGCGCGTCCCGCCTTTGTTTTACCAAGCGCCGCCCAAACTGACGTACCGAGATTCGTGGACAGCAGCAGGCAGAGCGCCAGCTGCACGCCGTATTGCCGGATACAAAGCGCCAGCCAGGAAAGTGCGTCCGGCGCGCCCATTCCGGGAACGAATAACGCCCGCAGGAACGAGAACGCATAGGGAAGGCTGGGACTCCGGAAGAAGATCCACCCGATGAGCACGGCAAGCAGCGCGTACGCGTGCCGTACGATCCCCGGAAGCCTCGCGAGCGTCTTTCCCCAGACGAGCTTTTCAAAACTCAGCAGCACGAAGAACCACAGACCCCAGCAGACAAACGTCCAGTTTGCCCCGTGCCAGAGCCCTGTGAGGCTCCAGACGACAAAAAGGTTCCAAACCAGCCGCCCCTTCGAGCACCGGCTGCCGCCGAGCGGAATGTACACATAGTCCCGGAACCAGGAGGACAAACTCATGTGCCACCTGCGCCAGAAGTCCGTGACGGAGTCCGCCATGTAGGGGTGGTTGAAATTTTCGGGCAGCGCAAAGCCAAACAGGAGCGCCAGCCCCAGCGCCAGATCGGTGTAGCCCGAGAAGTCAAAATAGATTTGCAGCGCGTAGGAAATCGCGCCCGTCCACGCATAGACCGGAGAGAGCGCGGAAGATGGCAGCGAGAACGCCTCCTGCGCGATGGCCCCCGCGGCAGAAGACAGCAGCGCCTTTTTGCCAAGCCCGAAAATCAGCCTCGTCACGCCTGCGTTCAGGTTGTCCGCCGTAACGGCGCGCGCATCCAGCTGCGCAGAAAATTCGCCATACCGGCAAAGCGGCCCCTGCGCCGCCTTCGGGAAAAAGAACGCGTAGAGAAGAAACCGGTCAAAGCGCCGCTCGGCCGGAATTTCGCCCCGGTACACGTCCGCCAGATACGAGATCAGAAGAAACGTCAGAAACGACACGCCAACGGGCGCGGGAAGAAGCGACACGGTTGGAAGCGAGAGCGCCCCCAGCAAGAAGTTCGTATACTTGAAATAGCAAAGCAGCCCGACGCAGAAAAGAACGCCGAGCGTAAAAACCATCTTCCGCGCCTTCGGCCGGTCTGCCCGCACCAGAATCAGCGCGAGCGCGTAAACCGCCAACGTCTCCAGAAGTCCGGCCAGAAAGCCCGCCAAGCCGCTCGCCGCGCAGAAGAACACGCTGAGAATCAGCAGCGCCGCGTTCTGCCCGGGGAGCTTTTTCCGCAAAAGAAGCAACAGAAGAAGACTTGCCGGCAGGAACGCAAAGAAAAATGTGAAGCTTGTCAGCTGCATTTTAGTGCTTTTTCCCGGGCTTCGGGCGCAGCGGGCGCTTGTTGCCGTGGTCGTCTACAATGTAGGTGTTATCGAGCTGCGCGCGCAGATTCTGCCGGAAGGCGGCCAAATATTCCTGCCGCAGCCGGTCGCGCTCGATGGTTTCTTCTTCAGTGAGCCCCTCGGTTTTCGCCTTGTGGGCAAGTTCGTTGATGCGGTCCACGCGGGATTTTTCCATAGTAAAACACTCCTTTTCACTCATAGGAATCGTGAAATTTCGATGCTGATGCGGCCCTTTTTTGTGTTGCCGCCGATGGCCTCTAATCTGATCTTTCCGAGGCCGCGGACAGAAATGACGTTGCCCTCTGCGACCTGCTTGTCGCCCTTCGTGCACGGAAGATAGTTGAGCTCGGCCTTTCCGGCCGCGATGTAATCGGCCGCCTTGCCGCGCGAGATGGAAAAGCCGGAGGAAACGATGCCGTCCAGACGCAAAGACGGCACGGTATCGCGCACGGTCTTGACGGACTGCTGCGGAACGTGAAGCCCGGAGAGCTCGATTTCCTCCAGGTGAAGCTTCGTCCGCCCGGCGGAAACGAGATTTTGCAGCACGTAGGGGAGAATTTCCCTTAAAACGAGAAAGTCGCACGAACCTTCGCCGACATAGATATCCCCGACCTTCTCGCGCTTGATGCCGCTTCCCATGAGACTTCCGAGAAAGTCGCGGTGGGTCAGCTTATCGTTTTCAAAAAAGCTTGCGCGCACGGCGGCAATGGGGCCGTCCTGGGAGTACAGCCAGCTCTCGTCCAGGTACTCCGGCAGATAGCAGCAGACCTCGCGCTCGGAAAGCTCCGTCCCGCCAAAAAACCGGAAGTCCTCGCCCCGCAAAAGCTCCTGGCAGAGCATCTGCTCGCGCTTGGAAAGAAAGCAGGTGTTCGCCGGGACGTTCCGCTGCGCGGCCAGCGTGATGCGCTCATAGACGCGCGCCAGCAGCACCTCGTCCTCTTTTGACTGCGCAAGGCGCGCGATTTTTTCTCGTCTGTCCACCATATCACCTCGTTTTTCAGATATTGTATCAGGCGCGCGGAAAAAATGCAATCCTACCGATACCGCGCGATTTTCCGCTTGGCAAAGCCGCCGTTTTCGATTATACTAAAATAGAAAATAACCTACGAAACACAAGAGGAACAAGGCTATGAAGGTACTCATTATCGGCGGCGGCGCGAGCGGCATGATGGCGGCTTTGTCCGCGCTGGAAAACCCAAACAATACCGTGACGCTTTTAGAGCGGCAGAGCCGCGTGGGAAAAAAGCTGCTCGCGACCGGAAACGGCCGCTGCAATCTCACGAACCGCAACATCCGTTTGTCGCACTACCACGGCGAGCAGCCCGAGTTTGCGCGTTTCGCGCTGGAGAGCTTCTATGTGGGACGGACGCTTGCGTTTTTTGAGCGGCTCGGCCTTCTGACCGTGACCGAGGACTCGGGCAAGGTCTATCCCCTTTCCGATCAGGCGTCCAGCGTTCTTGACGTTCTGCGCTTTGCGCTTGAGGCGCAGAAGGCGAATATCGTGACCAGCTGCGACGTTGTCGAGGTCAAGCACAAGGCAAGAGGCTACGAGGCGCTGTCCGCGACAGGCGAGACATATTTTGGCGACAAGCTGATCATCGCCTGCGGTGGAGCCGCGGGAAAGAAGCTCGGCGGCAGCAAATCAGGCTACCATCTACTTGAGCAGCTCGGCCACGGCACGACAGCGCTTTTCCCCAGTCTCACGCAAATCAAAACAGACCCCACGTATGTCAAAGCACTCAAGGGCGTGCGCGCCGACGCGCATGTGAGATTGCGTAAAGATGACGAGACCCTGCAGGACAGCTTCGGCGAGGTGCAGTTTACCGACTTCGGCCTCAGCGGCCCCGAGGCCTTCACACTCTCTCGCGCGGCAGCGACCGGCGGGGATGGGCAGGAACTTGCGCTGGACTTTTTCCGGGAGTATGGCGAGAGTGTGCTTTTGGACATGTTACAGGAAAAGCGCGAAAAGCTTCCCGAGCTTGCAGCGGAGGACCTGTTTGCAGGTATGCTCCAGTCGCGGCTCGGCAGAATGATCGTCAAGCGCGCGGGGCTCAAATATCAGACGAAGCTTAAAGAGCTTTCTGATGAGCAGCTGCTCGCCTGCGTCAAAACTGGCAAGTGGTTCACGCTGGAAGTTACCGGCGTGATGGGCTTTGACAGCGCGCAGGTGACCGCGGGCGGCGCGAAAACGCGCGAATTTGACGCAAGAACGCTCGAGAGCACCAAAAATCCCGGGCTTTTCGTCTGCGGAGAGGTGCTGGACGTGGACGGCGACTGCGGCGGGTTTAACCTCCAGTGGGCGTGGTCGTCCGGATACCTCGCCGGCAAGCTCGGAGAAGGAGAATACGCATGATTCGCATCCGGGACATTTCGCTTCCGCCCCAGCAGGACATGGCGCAGCTCGTCTACGCCGCAGCAAGGCAGCTTCGCATCGACCACACGCAGATCAAGCAGCTGGACATCAAAAAGCGCTCGGTCGATGCGCGGAAGAAAAACGATGTGCGGCTCATCTATACCGTGGACGTGCTGGTCAAGGGACGCGAGGATAAGATTTTAAAGATGGCGCACAACCCGAAGGCCGCCATCGCGCAGGACAGGCTCTATACCCCGCCCAAGGGAAAGGCCGCACCGGTGGACCGCCCTGTCATCGTGGGCTTCGGCCCGGCGGGCATGTTCTGCGCGCTCGTTTTGGCGCAGGCGGGATACCGGCCGATCGTCTTAGAGCGCGGGCAGGACGCGAAGACGCGGCAGGAAATCGTACGGAAATTCTGGGAGACCGGCGAACTCGATCCTTCGTGCAACGTACAGTTCGGAGAGGGCGGCGCGGGCACATTCTCGGACGGCAAGCTCAACACGGGCGTGAACAATCCCAGAAACTACTGGGTGCTCGAACAGTTCGCAAACGCAGGCGCAGGCGCGGAGATTTTATTTGACGCAAAGCCCCACATCGGAACAGACGTTCTGGTGAACGTTGTGCAGAATCTGCGCGAGGAGATCATCGCCCTTGGCGGAGAGGTCCGCTTCGGCGCGAAGCTCACGGCAATCAAAACAGAAGGTGGCCGTGTCACGGGCGCGATCGTTGAGACGCAGGATGGCGCACAGGAGATTTCCTGCCGCGATCTCGTTCTGGCGCTGGGTCACAGCGCGCGAGATACGTTCAGGATGCTGGAAAAATCGGGCGTTCCCATGCAGCCGAAGGCGTTTTCGATGGGCGTTCGCATCGAGCACCCACAGCGCATGATTAGCGACAGCCAGTACGGTGCGTTCGCGGAGAACCCAGCGCTCGGCGCGGCGGACTATAAGCTGAACGTCAAGCTCCCGGACGGCACGAGCGCATATACGTTCTGCATGTGCCCGGGCGGCTATGTGGTCGCAGCGGCATCCGAAGAAGGGGGCGTTGTTACAAACGGCATGAGCAACTGCGCGCGGGACGGCCAGAACGCGAACGCCGCGCTTCTCGTCACGCTGACCCCCGAGGATTTTCCGGACAAGGGAACGCTTGGCGGCGTACGGTATCAGCAGCAGCTCGAGCGGGCGGCGTTTGAAGCCGGCGGGAAGAATTATCACGCGCCCGCGCAGCTGGTGGGGGATTTTCTCGCGCACCGGCCGAGCACGGCGCTTGGAAACGTCCAGCCGACGTATCGTCCCGGCGTGACGCTCTGCGATCTGCATGAGGTTCTTCCGGAGCGTATCACGAAGGTACTGGAGAACGCACTGCCGGAGCTCGACAAAAAGCTTCACGGCTTCGCAAGCCCGGACGCTGTCATGACCGCGCCGGAGACCAGAAGCTCGTCTCCCGTGCGAATCTTGCGCGGGGAGAACCGGCAGTCCGACATTTCCGGCCTCTATCCCTGCGGCGAGGGCGCAGGCTACGCGGGCGGCATCATGTCCGCCGCCGTCGACGGCATTCTGACCGCCGAGGCTATTTTGAATGAATAAAGAGATCCGGGGTGGACAGACCACCCCGGTTTTTGTATTCAAAAATCGTGCCGCGCACCGCCATCCGCGCCGATGGCCTCAAAAATGCGGACGATTTCTTCGACTTTCTGAAAGCATGTTTCATCCGGTGTGTCTTCATCGAGCACGCGGCGGATGGCGCAGAGCGCCTGACAACAGCGTTCACGCAGCAGCGGCTGCATCGCCTGCTCGGAAATCTTGCGTTCATCGTAGACAGTATCAAGCAGGATGGATTTTTCAATCTGGCGCAAGAGCGCGGTATCCAGTTCCATAATGTAATTCCTCCAAGTTCATAATATTTTTGATTTGCACTGATATGGTGCAAGAATATCAGAAAATTACCATAAAATCAACACCGTATTGTTCGAATTTGGTGCAAGGCGGTTTGATTGAGATGGACATGGGATATGCAAGGCATGTGGGCAAAACCATCCGCTCACTTCGGATGCAGCAAAAGCTCTCGCAGGAGCAGCTTGCGGCGAAGGTTCAGCTTCTGGGCTGCGATCTGACGCGAAGCGCGCTGGCAAAAATCGAGTGCGGCCAGAGAAGCATCTACCCGGACGAGCTCAAAGCGCTGCATCTTGCGTTGAACGCTCCCTATGACACGCTGCTTCCGTAATGCTCGTAGGGGCGGACGACCCTGTCCGCCCGCAGAAAAATCTGTTTTTTTACGAAAATCTCCGGCGAATTCGACACTTCCCAAGGGCGGACAGAGGCGTCCGCCCCTACGGAAATTTTGAAAATTCCCCGTTATATGTGTATGGGAAATTCCCTGTTGCATTCTTTTGCACCTTTGGGTATAATACGACTATAATCACAAATAGGAGGCCACAATCATGGCTGTAAAAATTGAAAAGTCCACCATTATCGGCGACGTGCTCGACATCGCGCCGCAGACCGCGCCGCTGTTCATGGCCATCGGCATGCACTGCCTGGGCTGCCCGTCGTCCCGCGGCGAGACCGTGGAAGAGGCCTGCATGGTGCACGGCGTTGACGCCGATGCGTTCCTGGCGCAGGTCAACCGATTCCTCGAGGCCAGCGAGGAAGCAGGTATCTGAGAAAAAGCAAAAGGCGGCTTCGGCCGCCTTTTTTCGTGATACGGACAGAAATGGAGTACATATGAAGCTGCCGATTTCGAAACGGCTTTTATGCTGCGCGTCGATGGTCCAGCCCGGCTCGCGCGTGGCGGATATCGGAACCGACCATGGATATCTGGGAATCTATCTGCTGCAAACGGGCGCGGCGCGGCACGTGATCGCGTGCGATTTGCGCAAAGACCCGCTGGAAAACGCCAGACGCAACGCGAAGCTTTTCGGTGTGGACGGCGAGATGGAGCTCCGGCTCTCGGACGGACTCGAAAAAATCCTTCCGGACGAGGTCGATACCGTTGTCATGGCGGGCATGGGCGGAGACTTGATCCAGAAAATCTTATCGCAGTGCCCGTGGCGCAAACGGGAAGGACTGCAATTCATTTTGCAGCCGCAGAGCGCGGGCAATGTCCTGCGGCGCTGGCTGTGTGAGGACGGGTTTGAGATCCGGCGCGAGGAGCCTGTGCAGGACGGGCATTTTTTATATACCGTCATGGCCATCCGGCAGGGCGCACCTTCGCCGCTCACACCTGGGACGGAGTACGCTTCGCCCGCGTTGCTCAAAAGCGAAAGTCCGTTGGTTGGAAACTATCTTGCGCGTGTGGAAAACACCTTGCAGGAGACGGTTCGTGGGCTCACGAACGCGGAAAAGCAGCGCCCCGAGCGGCTGGCGTATTTTGGTCAGGCGCTGCTCGAAATTCAGGAAATGAGGAAAAACTATGCCGACCATCCGTGATATTTACAACGTTTTGTTTGACTTTGCGCCCGCTTACATGAAGATGGACTGGGACAACGTGGGGCTCGTGTGCGGAAAATTTGACACCGAGGTCCACAGAATTCTCGTCGCGCTCGATCCGATGATGGACGTGTTCGAGGAGGCAAAGGCGCGTTCGTGCGAGCTCGTTGTGACGCACCATCCGCTGATTTTCCAGAGCATCAAGCAGGTGAACAGTGACAGCTACGACGGTCGGAATTTGCTGTACCTGATCGAAAACGGCATCGCGAGCCTGAATCTGCACACGAATCTTGATTGCTGCCCCGGCGGGGTCAACGACGTGCTTGCATCTCGGCTGGGACTGGCGGATATTGAGATTCTGAACCCCGTCGGCACGGACGCGAAGGGACGGCCCTACGGCCTTGTGCGCATAGGAGAGGCAGCCGAGCAGCCCCTTGCAGAGTTTGCAGCCTTTGTCAAGCGGGTGCTGTCCTGCCCGGGCGTCCGATTTTCCGATGCGGGAAAGCCTGTGCGCAAGGTCGCCGTCGGCGGCGGAAGCTGCGGCAGCGAGATCGGCGACGTGATTGCTGCGGGCTGCGATACGTTCGTAACGGCAGACCTCAAGTACAATCACTTTGAAGAGGCAAAGTACCGCGGCCTCAATCTCATCGACGCGGGACATTTTGAGACGGAGAACCCCGTCTGCGACGTGCTCGAGGGGATTTTGCGGGAGGCCTTCCCGGAAATTCCGGTTTTCCGCGCGCGGGCGCACCGGGATGAGACGCAATTTCTGTAATTTGTGCGGCAAACAGTTGATTTCTGCTGTGCGGCTGTGATAAAATAACAGGCGATATTGTAACGAAGGGAAGAAACCACATGTCCGGACATTCCAAGTGGCATAACATTCAGAAAACGAAGGGCGCGCAGGACGCAAAGCGCGCGGCGGCCTTTACCAAAATTTCGAAGGAAATGATCGTTGCTGTCAAAGAAGGCGGCGGCGTGGCAGACCCTGCCTATAACTCCCGTCTGGCGACCGTCATCACCAAGGCCAAGGCGGCCAACATGCCGAACGACAACATCAAGCGTGTGCTCGAAAAGGCGGCTTCCGCCGGTCAGGGCGACAGCTACGAGTCCATCACCTACGAAGGCCACGGCCCGAGCGGCGTCGCCGTCATCGTCGAGACCATGACCGACAACCGCAACCGCACCGCAGGCAACATCCGCCATCATTTCGATAAATACGGCGGAAGCCTCGGCGTGAACGGCTGCGTGAGCTGGGCATTCGACAAGAAGGGCGTCATCGTCATCGACAACGAGGAAGAAGAGCTCGAGGAAGATGCAGTCATGATGGATGCGCTCGACGCGGGCGCTGCCGACTTCCAGCCGGAAGAGGGCTGCTTCACGGTCTACACCGACCCCGCTGATTTTAACGACGTTGCCAAGGCGCTCGAGGACAAGGGCTACAAGTTCGAGTCTGCGCAGATCGAAATGGTGCCGCAGAACTATCAGAAGCTCGAGAACCCCGAGGATATCTCCAACATGGAAAAGATGCTCGATATTTTCGAGGATGACGATGATGTCCAAAATGTGTGGCACAACTGGGATCAGGATTGAGTTTGAAACAGCAAGCGCCTCAGGGAAACCTGGGGCGTTTTTGCGTGCAGCGACACGCTGCATTGTTGTTTTGACCAAAAGTTCACGTTCTGTTTTGTGAAATTCGTCAGCCACGCCGAAGTTTTTTCTTTCGCGCAAAAGGGAATTGACAAACGGCAAAAAAGTGCGTATCTTAGTGCCATCATCATCTGGCAACTGCTATGAACAGGACACGACTTCCCCGCAGCACCGTTTCCAGAAAGCCGTCGGTTGTGCGAGACGGCAGCAAGGAGCGGGACGGTTATCCCCTGCGAGCAGCTTTGGCAAAAGCGGATTTCTCTAGGCCGCGAGTAGTCGGAGCCGGTTTCCCACCGTTAGAAGGGAGCGCCGTGTCAGCGGCGAATGAGCGGCAGGTTTTTCCTGCAAGCAAAGTGGTAACGCGGAAGTATATTTGTTATGCCTTCGTCTTTGCATGGGTGCGTCTTTGGGCGCGCTTGCAAGGGCGGAGGCTTTTTTCGTGGCAAAAACCGGGTGAGAGCAATTTCCTGTGAAAGAAGGAACTTTTATGAACACACTCGTCATCGTATTGCTGGCAGCCGTCGTGCTGTTTGCGGCCTATGTGCTCTATGGGCGCTGGCTGGCAAAGAAGTGGGGCATTGACCCGGCAGCCAAGACCCCTGCCGTGCGGAAAAACGACGGCAAGGACTATGTGCCGACGAACGGCTGGACGGTTTTCAGCCATCAGTTCTCGTCCATTGCGGGCGCGGGCCCTGTCACGGGCGCGATTCAGGCGGCGGCTTTCGGCTGGGTGCCGGTTTTGTTGTGGGTGCTCATCGGCGGCATCTTCTTCGGCGCGGTCACAGACTTCGGCGCGCTCTACGCCTCGGTCAAGAATGAAGGCAAGTCCATGGGCATGCTGATCGAAAAGTACATCGGCAAGCTCGGAAGAAAGCTGTTTCTTCTTTTCTGCTGGCTCTTCTGCGGAATTGTCATCGCGGCGTTCGCGGACATGGTGGCGGGCACATTCAATGCGTATACGGTTGTTGACGGCGTGACGCAGCTGGCGGAGGCGGCGCAGACGAACGGCGCGGCCGGTATGGTCTCAATCATGTTCATGGTCTTTGCCGTGGTATTTGGCCTTGTACAGAAAAAGTGGAACCTCTCGGGTTGGAAGGAAGCAGTGCTCGGCGTTCTGTTCATCGCCGCCTCCTTTGCCGTCGGCATGAACTGTCCGCTCATCTACGGCAAGTCGACCTGGAGCTACATCACCTTCGTCTACATCTTCTTCGCGGCCGTGCTTCCGATGTGGCTTCTCAAGCAGCCGCGCGACTACATGACGACGTTCATGTTCATCGGTATGATCGCGGGCGCAGCCGTCGGCCTTCTGGTCGCGCACCCCACGATGAACCTTCCGGCGTTTACGAGCTTCAACACGTCTCTTGGCTCGATGTTCCCGATTCTGTTCGTCACGGTGGCCTGCGGCGCAGTCTCCGGCTTCCACAGCCTCGTCTCCTCCGGTACGTCTTCGAAGACGGTTGAAAACGAAAAGGACATGCTCAAAGTCGGTTACGGCGCAATGGTGCTCGAGAGCCTGCTTGCAGTTCTGGCGCTTTGCGTGGCCGGTGCAGCGGCAGCAGCAGACGGCATGCCCGCAGCGGGCACCCCGTTCCAGATCTTCAGCCGCGGCGTTGCGGGCTTCTTTGAGATGTTTGGCGTTCCGAGCTACGCGGCGACGGTTTTCATGACCATGTGCGTTTCCGCGCTGGCGCTGACGAGTCTGGATGCTGTTGCAAGAATCGGCCGCATGAGCTTCCAGGAGCTCTTCTCCGTGGATGATATGGCGCATGCCGAGCCGTGGCGCAAGCTCCTTTGCAACACGTATTTCTCGACGGCTCTTACGCTGGCGTTCGGCTTCCTGCTCACCCAGATCGGCTACGCGAATATCTGGCCGCTCTTCGGCTCTGCCAACCAGCTTCTCTCCGCGCTCGTGCTCATCACGCTGTGCGTCTTCCTGAAGGTCACGGGCCGCAGCAACAAGATGCTCTTCCCGCCGCTCATCATCATGCTCTGCGTGACGTTTACGGCGCTTGTCCAGCGGCTTCTTGCGATGGTCAAGGCCATTCAGGCAGCAGCTTCCACCACCATCCCGGCCGGCGAGACGACCTGGGGTGCGGTGTTCATCGCGAACGGCCTGCAGCTGATCATCGCGGTGCTGCTCATCGTGCTGGGCCTGACGATCGTCGTCAACGCGCTCAAGAGCTACGCGAAGAGCGAGTCCGGCAGCGAAAAGGCCAAGGCCTGATTCATCTATCAAGAAACGAACCCCGCTTCCACAAAAAACGTGGAGGCGGGGCTTTGTCTACGTGCTTGCGCCGAAAAATGCCCCCTCTATGGTGTCCATAGAGGGGGCATTGCGTGTGATTGCTGGAAACTTATTCGGCCTTGGGCTCGTCGTCTACGACCTCGATTTTAATTTCGGGGGTCTCGGCGGGAGCGGCTTCCTCTTCCTTCGGCGCTTCGCAGCAGCAGGGCGTTTCCGCAGCCGCCGCATCCTCTGCCTTGGGCTCCGCGTCCTCAAAGTCGGCCTCGCAGGCAGTTCCCGGCGCGGCAGGCGCTACATCGGCGGCCTTTACATCGTCGATGTAGTCCTTGAGCTCGGCGATGAGCTTCTTGGACTCGTCGATCTTCTGGCACCACGGAAGGTACTCCGCCGTATCCATCTCTTCGCCGACCGCGTAGTCGCGATAGTAGAGCTTACCAAGCTGGGCTTCAGCCTTGCGGATCTTATCTTCCTCGGCGTAGATGGAGACGTTTGCCTTGGCGACGGCAGCCAGAACCTTGGCCTTCTGGGTCGCGGTCTGGGCGGCGCCCATCGCAAAATTCTTGACGCTTTCAAAGTTTTCAGACAGATTCATAGTAAATACTCCCTTCTAGGTTGTTGCATTTCTGATTTCGATTATATCACACTTTTCAGAATGTGTGGTATTTTTGCGCACTTTTTTCAAAAAGTTCACATTTCGTCGGGCTTTTCGTCCTGCGTGTCAGGCGATTCATGGATGCGGTTCGCAAAAAGGTTCTCGGGCTTCGGCTTTTTCTTCAAAAGCACGAACGCAATTGCGCCTGCGGCTGTGATGAACGATACCGCCGCAACGAGCTGGCTGACGCGGATGCCGGTCGAGAACAGATAGAGGCTGTCCGTGCGCAGGCCTTCGATCCACGCGCGCCCAAGGCCGTACCACGCGACGTAAAGCAAAAACACCTCGCCGTCGAACTTGCGCTTCTTGCAGTAGAAATGAAGGCCGAGGAAGCCCACGAGATTCCAGACCGATTCATACAGAAACGTCGGATGGTAGTAGGTGATATTGCCCGCTGCGTCGGCAAGGCCCATTTTGAAAAACGAGTCCGTCACGCTGCCGTGCGCTTCGCGGTTCATGAAGTTGCCCCACCGGCCGCAGATCTGGCCGATGATCACGCCCATAGAGGCGTTGTCGAGCATGACCAGCGGCGGGATCTTCTTCACGCGGCTCAAAACAAGCACAGTGATCGCGCCGCCGATGATGCCGCCGTAGATCGCCAAACCGCCCTCCCAGATGTAGAGCATGGAGATGGGGTTATCGCGGTACAGATCCCAATAGAACACGCAGTAGTAAAGCCGCGCGCACACAACGCCGATGGGAACCGCCCACAACACGAGATCCAGCACGTCGTCCTGCGTGAGCCCGAACGTTTTCGCCCGGTATATCATGTAAAGAACCGCCAGCAAAAAGCCGCAGGCAATGATAATACCGTACCAATAAATCTCTTTCCCGAAGATCGTAAAGGCAACGGGGCTCGGGTCTACCGTGATGCCAAGGTTCGGAAACGAAATGGATGAGGTCAGAAGCATAGTTTATTCCTCCTCGCGCTTCGGCGTGATGACCGACAAGAACGCCTGTTCTTCTTTGACGTTCTCGCGGATAAATTGTTCCACATCCTCCGCCGTGACGCTCGCGTAAATTTCCGGATAGTCAAAATATTCTGCGCCGTCAAAATAATACGCGCACATGCGGTAGCACGTTCCTTCAAAGCCGTCGAGTTCGCGCAAGCGCCGCCCGGTGACGGATTTTTTGAGCCGCGCGAGAAGCGCCCGGTCAACGCCGGTTTCCAAAACGCGCGCCGCTTCCGCCAGAACCTCCCGCAAAATGCGCCGGGGGTCTTCGCTGTCGCCGGACAGCTCCAGAAGCGCCATGCCCTTCATGCGCTCGTAGTCGACGGAAAAGTCCGCGTCGATGACGTTCTCGTCATAGAGCTTCTGATAGAGCTTCGACGATTCACCGACGAGCATCTCGCCCGCAAGCTCGCCGATGAGATCCATGCGCATCGCGTCCGCGCCGCAACCTGCGTCCGGGCAGCGGAAGCCGATGGCAAAGGCCGGCATGGCGATTTCCATCTGCTTTTCGATCGTGCGCGTTTGAACCTGCTCGGGCTCGGGCGCGCCGTAGTACCGCGCAAACTGCGGCTTTTTCCCCGCCGGGGTCAGCCTGCGCGCCTGCTCGATGATGGAGGCCGCGTCCACGTCGCCGATGACGCAGACGATGAGGTTCGAGGGATCGTAGAACGCGTCGTGGCAGAGCTTCAGAGTATCGGCCGTGATCTCCTCGATGCTCTCGACTGTGCCTGCAATGTTATTGCGCACGGGGTGGTTCTGATACATGATGCGGAACAGATTTTCCATTACGGCGGAGTCTGCGCTGTCCTCGTACATTTTGATTTCCTGCGCGATGATGCCGCGCTCTTTCTGGACGCTCTCTTCGGTAAAATACCCGGTCGTGACCATGCGAAGGAGGATCTCGAAATTCTCTTCCAAATGCTCCGTACACTCGACGTAGTAGGCTGTCATGGTGTAGCTTGTAAAGGCGTTGTTCGCACCGGCGTATTTGGCGAACTCCTGCATGGCGTTTCCCTCGGGGAGGTCAAACATCTTGTGCTCCAGATAGTGCGCCACGCCCTGCGGCGTCGTGTATTTCTTGCCGTTCAGGAAGAATTCCGCGTCAATTGAGCCGTAGTCTGCCGCGACGAACGCGTACCGCTTGGCAAAGCCCGGCTTTTCCATGACGCGGACAAGAAGGCCGTTCGGGAGCCTTTCTTCAAAATAGTGCTCGCCGAGTTTCGGGAAGTCCTTTCGTATCATGCCGTCACCCCCTCGAGCGCATAAATGGTATCGAGCCGCAGCGCCTGGATCGCGTCGGCTGCCTCCTGCTTCGTGACGCGCGCAATTGCGCTTGCCAGGTCCTCCATCGTGCCGTCTTGCTCCAGCAGGATCTGGCCCATATAATAGTCGTCGAGTCTTCCGGGGCTGTCCATCGCGATTTTTAGATCGGAGACGAGATAGCCTCTGGCCGATTCCAGCTCGTCGTCCGTGATATCGCCGGCCTTGCACGCTTCCAGCTGCCGGAGAATTTCTGTTTTGGCCGTCTCGAGCTTTGAAAATTCTACGCCCGAGCTCACGCTCAGAACGCCCTTGAACTTTTCAAACGACGCGCTCGCGTAATAGCAGAGGGACATCTTCTCGCGCACGTTCGTAAAGAGCTTGCTTGTCGCGCCGCCGCCGAAGACCGTCGCCGCCAGCACAAGCGCAGGATAGCGCGGGTCCTTTGCCGTAATGTCGGTAAAAAAGCCAAGACTCAGCTTTCCCTGCGTCACGTCCAGCCGCTCGGTCTTCTCCTGCACGGGCCTTGCCTGGGGTGCGGGCGTAGTCCCGACGGGAACGAAGACTTCCGCGCGCGGAAGCTCTGCCAGCGCGGCTTGCAGCACCTTTGTGACGGCTTCCGGGGATAAGCTTCCCATGTAGAACAGCTCCACACGGCTCGTTGCGAGAAGGTTCCGGTAGTGCGCGTACAGGCTCTTGGCCGTAATTTCCGTTAAATCATCCGGCTCTCCGATGCGGGGAATGCCGTAGGGCTGCCCGGCGCACATGGTGCGGATGAGCTGCGAGGCCGCGTAGGTGCGCTTGTCGTTGATGCGCGAGAGCATCGCGTTCTCGAGATTCAGCTTCTCACTGTCCACGACCGCCTCCGGAAATATGCCGTTTTCCAGCCAGGGATGTAATAATAACTCCGCCAGAAACGCCATCACGGGCGCGAAGACCGGCTCGTCCACATATTCGTCCTGCACATAGTCGCAGTAAAACCCGACCAGCTGCACTTCGCCCTTTTTGCGTACCAGCGTGCCGACGCTCGCGCCATAGAGCTCGTCCAATTTTGCGGAAATGGAGGCAATGTCCGGGCAGGTTTCGCTTCCGCGCAGAAGAACGCTCGGAATGAGCGCGTTTGCTGCCGCCTCCTCTTTTTTCATCGGCCGCAGGAGGTTCAGACTGAAGCAGCCGGTCTTGAATTTGTCGGACTGCACCGCCGTGAGGTACACGCCGGGCAGAATTTCGGTTCGATGGTTCATTCTATCATCCTTATCTATCACGTACAGTTTGTCACATCATACCATACAATGCGCAAAAAGTAAAACCGGAGGCGCAAAAACCCGCGTAAAAATTACTTGTTATTCCTGCGGTTTTCATGTAAAATGTATCATACGTTATTTTGGGCAGGTTTGCGCAATTGCGCGGCGCTGCTTCGAATTTTCGAAGGAGGACTATCATGCAGTGGATTGAAGTTTGCATCAAGACCACCTCGCAGGCCATTGAGCTGGTCGGAGAGCGGCTGACGATGCTCGGCTTCGACAGCTTTATTATGGACGATCAGGACGAGTTCCACGAATTTCTGGAGAACAACAAGCAGTACTGGGACTATGTGGACGAGGGCCTTGAAAAGCAGATGCAGGGTCTGAGCCAGATCCGGCTCTACATCGAGGATTCTCCCGCCGCACCCGAGACGATCTCCTATCTCAAAGACCAGTTGAGGCTTTTGCCGCAGCAGTATCCGACGATCGAGTTTGGTACCCTCGACGTGACACTCGATCACGTGAAGGACGAGGACTGGGAAAACAACTGGAAGCAGTATTATCAGCCGCTCAAAATCGGCTCCCGGATTCTGGTTGTTCCCGAGTGGCTGCACCCGGAAAATCCGGAGCATCGCGTGGAGGTGCTTTTAGACCCCGGTATGATCTTCGGAACCGGCGCGCACGCGTCGACGCAGATGTGCATGGAAGAGCTCGAGCGCGCGATTCAGGGGGGCGAAGAGGTTCTGGACCTTGGAAGCGGCAGCGGCATATTGTCCATTACGGCGCTTCTTCTCGGCGCGCAGCATGCTACGGGCGTGGATATTGACCCGAAGGCCGAAGACATCGCGCGGCAGAACGCCGCCATCAACCAGCTGGGGCCTGACCGCTTTACTGCGCTGACGGGCGATGTGATCGGCGATACGGCGATGATGGAAAAGCTCAAAAAGAGCTACGATATTGTCCTTGCGAATATCGTTGCCGACGTGATTATTCCCCTTGCGCCCGCCGCGGCGAGCTTTCTCAGCGAGGACAGCGTGTTCATCTGCTCCGGCATTTTAAATACGCGCCTTCCCGAGGTGCTTTCTGCTTTGGAAAAGGCGGGGATGCAGATTCTCTCGACCCAGCAGCAGGACGACTGGTGCCGCGTGACGGCCGCGCTGGCCTAAGACGGGAGGCGACGCGATTTGCGCATTTTTTCCTACCGCAACAAACGCCTCCTCAAGCGGACGCTTCTGACCATACTTCTGGTGCTGCTTGGAATTGCGGCGCTCGTCGTCTGCCGGTTCATCTACGTCGGGCGTTTTGTGATCTACGACAGCTCCGGCGCGCACCTCGACTATGAGCAGCATCTGTCTGCAACGCGTGCGCCTGAAGCGGCCGCTTCGGATGAGGATTTTTCGTTCGATACCGTGCTGGACGCGGCTTCAGACGAGGAGGATACGTCTTCGCAGACGGGAAAGCTGACCGGCTATTACATCACGACCACGATGATGGCAAAGGACATGGACGCGGTGCGCGCGGCGCTTTCTCAGATGGACGACTATAACGCCGTCATGATCGACGTCAAGAGCGTCTACGGAAGCTTCTATTACTCGACAGCCATCTCGGGTGCGGCCAAGGCGACGGTGATGGACATCAAGCAGGTCGACAGTCTCATTTCCGAGCTCGCGCAGCAAAAGGGCGTGACGCTCATCGCGCGCGTCCCGGCATTCTCTGACCCCGAGTACTCCCTCAAGCACCAGTCGCAGGCGCTGCCGCTCTATAACGGCGCACTGTGGACGGATGAGAACAACTGCTACTGGATGAACCCCTACAGCAACGACGTACAGGGGTACCTCACCTCCATCGCTTTGGAGCTTGCGAACCTCGGCTTTGACGAGGTGCTGTTCGACGATTTCTACTTCCCGGACTCCGACCGCATTTCCTGGACGGGAAGCGTCACAAAGCAGGAGGCGATTTTGGATGCGGCAGACAATCTGTCTGCTAACCTTTTAAACCAGTCCATCCGCCTGGACCTTGGAACAAGCGACCCCGAGGTTGCGGCCTATGCCAGCCGGGTCTTCATCGTGACCAACAACGCCTCTCAGATCGACTCGGATAAAGAGGCGCTTGCCGACGCAATTACGGACCCCGCCGCTGGGATCATCTACATCACAGACTCCCGCGACACCCGTTTCGACGCCTGCGGCGCCATGCGCCCGCTTTTGGACGAAACAGAATGACAAAACCCCGCTGCACCGATTTGATGTCCGTGCAGCGGGGTTTTTATACAGGTAATTTGATGATATGGGCAGAATATCCAATCCTCGAGCATAGGAGGCGATGCCCAATTGCTTTTCCTTCTTTGCGTAGGGGGCGATGCCCACATCGCCCCGGCAGAATCATCCGTTTTTACGGGAACCTTCGGCGAATTCGAGGATGCCCTTTGGTCGATGTAGGCATCGACCCCTACGAACCTCCCGGGAAATTTGCGAAATTTTAGTCGTTATACTTGCTGAGCGCCGCGTCGAAGATGTCGGTGACTTCTTTGCCGGGGGCCTTGTCGAGAAGCGAGGCGACGACGCACACCAGCATACCGACTGCGAAGCCGGGCAGAAGCTCGTAAACGCCGGTGGAAGCAGAGAGGAACAGGTACCACAGAACGTCTGTGAGCGCACCGGCCACAACGCCGGCGACCGCGCCCTTGTAGGTGAGTCTACGCCAGAACAGCGACAGAATCACGACCGGGCCAAACGCCGAGCCGAAGCCGCCCCACGCGTTTTCTACCATGTTCATGATTGCCTGCGCACCCTCGCCCTTGCTGGACGCGATCATATTCGCGATGACCGAGACGATCAGGACGATCAGACGGCCTACCCAGAGGATTTCGTTGTCAGATGCGTTCTTACGGAATACGGGCTTATAGATATCGGACGTAAAGGACGACGAGGCGACGAGCAGCTGGCTGTCTGCCGTAGACATGGACGCTGCCATGATGGCTGCAAGCAGAATGCCGGCTAAGAACGCCGGGAAGAGCTTACGCGCCAACACGATGAAGATCGTCTTCTGCTGACCGGCGGGGAGCAGCTCGTCCGCGACCAGCATACGGCCGAAGTACGCGATCAGACACACCGCGCCAAGCGACAGAACCACCCACACGCACGCGACGATTGCGCTCTTTTTGACCATCGAGGGCTTTTCAATCGACATGAAGCGCACAATGATGTGCGGCATGCCAAAATACCCGAGACCCCACGCGAGGCCGGAGGCGATATCCTGCCAGCTGGCCGTAAACAGGCTGCTGCCGAAGGCATACTGCGTGCCGTCCTTGGCGTTTACGTACACGGTTTCCAGTGCCGACACGTCAAGGTTCTGCGTCGCGACGATCGCGATCGGAATTGCGAGCACGGCGCAGAGCATCAGAAGGCCCTGGAAAAAGTCCGTCCAGCACACGGCCTTGTAGCCGCCGAGGAAGGTATAGATGATGATAATCAGCGCGAAGAGGAGCATCGCCGTCTGGTTAGACAGGCTCGGGAACACCATCGTAAAGACCGTTGCGCCCGAAACAAACGCGGAGGCGACATAGATCGTGAAGCACACGAGGAAAATGACGGCGCAGATGATCTGCAAGGTCAGGCTCTTCGTCGCAAAGCGGTTAGACAGGTACTGCGGCAGCGTGATCGAGTCGTTCGCGGCCTCCGAGAAGCAGCGAAGACGGCGCGCGACGATGATCCAGTTTGCGATCGTGCCGAGGGCGAGGCCGATACCGATCCAGATCTGGCCAAAGCCGAAGGCCAGGATCGAGCCGGGAAGACCCATGAGAAGCCACGCAGACATGTCGGACGCCTGCGCGCTCATCGCCGTGACCCACGGGCCCATATGGCGGCCGCCAAGGAAATATTCCTTCTCGCCTGCGCCGCGCTCTTTGAAGAAGAACACCACGCCGATGGCAAGCATCAGCACAAAGTACAGTACGAACGCGAGAACTTCTGCGTTCATCATAAAAACCAACTCCTTAACATTTCTTTCACAGCGCGTATCTTATCATGCCGAAAAATAGACTGCAACACAGAACGCGGTATAGACTATCGTCCATACCGCGCTGCGCATAAAATCGGATTTACTGCTGAAATTACAGGAGTTTTTTGAAATATATTTTATAGACCAAAGAACATTCAAAATTTTATTCAAAAATTATTTTTTCGGATCGAGGCCAGCAGCATCGGCATGACCGAGGCCGCGTAGCTCTTGAGGGAGTAATTTCCGCCGCAGATGCACCAGTCGTACATGAGCCCGCGCTCGCAGACGGCGTAGAGCTTCGAGATTTCGTTGGCTGTTACATCGTCGCGAATCTGCCCGCGCTGCTGGCCCTCGGAAATGATCTGCCGCAGCACCTTATAATAGATCCGGCTGCTGTCCAACAAATGCCGCTCGCCCTTGGTGATGAGCTGCGAGGAAAAAAGCCGCGCCAGAAGCTCGAGCGATACGGTGTTCTCGATCACGCCGAACAGCTCCCGGTTTAAATACAGAAGCTTTTCCACGCTGTCCATCTCCGGGTCGACCGTCGGCATAAGCTCCTCGTATTTTTCGTCGAACAGGAACGAAAGCGAGCTTAGCAGCGCGTCCTTTCCCTCAAAATAGTGATAGAACGAGCCCTTTGAGGTGCCGGATTCTTCTACAATATCGTCTACTGTCGTATTGTCGTAGCCCTGCTCATAAAAGAGCTTCCAGGCTGCGGAAACGATCTTCTTTTTTGTGGTTTTCGCCTTTTTTGCGCACATGCGTCTGCCTCCCGGTCTATGGTTCGTTTCTCTATTGTATCAGGCCTTCCGAAAAAGCGCAACGCTTCAGAACCGCGCTTCGATCTCCGCCGTGCCCCGCGCGAGAATTTCGTCTGCCGCATCTCCCAGCGCCCTGCGCAAAAGCGCCAGCTCGTCGAGTCCTCCTTGTCCGTGAAAGACCCGATACGCGCCCGCGTCGCTGCCGGGAGCAATCAGCGCGCCAAAGTCTGCCGCTTTTCGGACGGCCGCCATCTGATAGGCGAGAAGCGGCTTCGTTGCGTCCCCGGGAAAGCGTGTATCTCCGATCAGATTCCCAATGGTAACGAGCGTCGGCACCCAGACGGTTTTGCTTTCCGCGAGCATCTGAAGCGTCTCATCCGTCAAATACGCGCCGTGCTCCACCGAGTCGATCCCGGCGAGTATCGCGCCGCGCACTGCCGCGTCCCCGTTTGCGTGAGCCATGACGGAAAAGCCCTCGCCGTGGGCGATGTTGGTCAGCTCCCGAATGAGGGCTCCCGGCATCGGCTCGTCAGTCAGAACGCCGTAGCGGTTAAAATCCATCAGGCCGGAGATCATGATTTTGATAAAGTGCCCGCCCCTGGCCTTCACCTCGGAAACAAGCGCGCGGAAGTCATCAAGCGTCTCAAAGCCGCGTCCGATGAAGCTTCCGTAGTGCCCCTTGCGGTAAATCGGAAAAAGCGGCGTGCGGTAGCAGAGGCCGTATTCCGGGGCCAGCTCGCTTGCCCGTTTGCCCGCGTTCCAGCGGTCGCCGCCGTCTCGAAGATAGGTAAAGCCGAGGCTTTTATACGTTTCAAGCGTTTTTCGGATGAATTGCTCGTCGGGCGCTTCCTTGTGACGCGCCAGTGCATCCTTCCAGTATCCGCCGTCCAGCGCCATATGGATATGACAGTCGACCACCATAAAAATTCCTCCAGACCGCCCGGTGCTCCGGACGGTTTTTATCATACCAGTGAGCAGCACAAAATGCAAGGCGGGCGCGTAAAACCATGCGTTTCGGGAAACAATACTGGTATCATTTCTGGAAAAGGAGTTCTATATGAAAGGTTTTGCGATGCTCGGCGCGGGAAAAACCGGGTGGATCGAAAAGGCTCGCCCAACCTGCGGCGCACTGGACGCAATCGTCCGCCCCATTGCCGTTTCCCCCTGCACAAGCGATGTTCACACCGTCTGGGAGGGCGCGCTCGGCGAGCGGAAGGACATGATTTTAGGCCACGAGGCCGTGGGCGAGGTCGTAGAGGTCGGAAGCCTCGTGCGGGATTTTAAACCCGGCGACCGCGTGATCGTCACGGCCATCACGCCCGACTGGGGAAGCGAGGAGGCGCAGCGCGGCTATGCAATGCACTCGGGCGGGATGCTTGCGGGTTGGAAATTTTCGAACTTCAAAGATGGCGTGTTCGCGGAGTTTTTCCATGTGAACGAAGCGGACGCGAACATGGCGCACCTGCCGGATGACCTGGACCCCGGCACGGCCTGCATGCTCTGCGATATGATGCCGACCGGCTTTCACGCGGCAGAGCTGGCCGACATTCAGTTCGGCGAGAGCGTCTGCGTCATTGGCATTGGCCCCGTCGGGCTCATGGCGGTGCGCGCGTGTGTCCTGCGCGGGGCAGGAGATGTATATTGCGTCGGGACGCGGAAAAACTGCATGGACGTGGCCGCGAAGTATGGCGCGACAGATTTTCTGAGCTACAAAAACGGCGATCTTGCCGCGCAGATTTTAGAGCGGACGCATGGAAAGGGTGTTGACAAGGTCGTCGTCGCGGGCGGAAACGCCGACACGTTCGACGCAGCCATCCGCATGGTAAAGCCCGGCGGCATCATCGCAAACGTCAATTATCTCGGCGAAGGGGACTTCGTGAAAATCCCGCGCGCTGAATGGGGGTGCGGCATGGCGCACAAGCAAATTCGCGGCGGTCTCATGCCGGGCGGACGGCTCCGCACGGAACGGCTGCTGCGCCTCATTGAGACAAAGCGCGTCGACCCGTCGCTGCTTCTTACGCACAAATTCTACGGCTTTTCGCACGTCGAGCAGGCGCTTTACCTCATGAAGGACAAAACGCCGGACCTCATCAAACCCGTCGTCTATCTGAGCTGAGATAAAAAATGCCCGCGCAGAACCGGGAAGGCCTCTGCGCGGGTGATTTATAGATATTTAAAAATCGTGCCTCGCGCCGCCGTCTGCGCCGATGGCTTCATAGACTTTGACGATGGCCTCGATCCTCAAAAAGCAGTCCTCGTCCGCCGTGTCCTCGTCCAAAATGCGGCAAATCTTACCCAACGCACGTACGCTGCGCTCTTTTAAAAGCGACTTGAGTTCCGCGTCCGATAGCCGCCGTTCGTCATACACTGTGTCCAGAAGAATCTCCCGCTCCATCTGCCGCAATAAAGCAATATCCAGTTCGTCTGCTCTTTCCATACTTTTTCATCAACCTCCCAAAACCAAACCTTATTTCGGATTATAAACCGGTATCGGGTGATTGTCAACAAGCCGACGTGTGCTTACCATATTTCATGGTGGTGGTTTCATGATTCTCTATACCCGGCTCTGGGAAACAATGAAAAAGAAGAAGGTTTCTCAGTACAAGCTGATCAATCAGTATCATATGAGTGGTGGACAGCTTGACCGCCTGCGGAAAAATGAGCATGTCAGCACGTACACGCTAAACCGTCTGTGTGAAATCCTATCCTGCGACATCGAGGATATTGTAGAGTACCTTCCGGACGAGCCGGAGGACGAATCGGGTTCGTAGGGGTCGATGCCCACATCGACCCGGCGGTAGAAACCGATTTTACGAAAATTCCCGGCGAATTCGTCCGTGCCCTTGGGGCGATGTGGGCATCGCCCCCTACGCGGTGGAGGGAAACGCGGTGCGGGCATCGCCCCACGCATTTTTGGAGGATGTGGGGAATTCTACGTTACAGACCTTGACTTTTGGGAGAAATCGGCTATACTGAAACTAACAAGGGTGCTACCGGCAAACGAGCAGCTCCCCTAAATAATGGTTAAGAAGTAACCGCTATCTTTGGGACGATGGGCGGTTACTTCTTTTTGCTGTTACAGACCTTAATGACGAGGCCGATGACAGTGACCATGAGTATACAAAACTCGAATAAATCCGAATATGTAACCATAAGTCGCAGCCCCCCTTTCTATGTGTCGGAGGGCACAAAAAGACGTTTTACCCTCCGCAAATGCGGTGGGGAGCCGCCCGCTTGCCGTTTATCGGTAGCACCGGTATGACAATACCATAATTTGTCGGAAAATGCAAGCCAACTTCCAAGTTGGGGGCGGGCTTGACATTTTTGGGAAAGCAGGTATACTGAATATGGCGGGAGCGCTGCCGGGAAACGGGTGCGCTCCCCAACCGAATTGCTTTAAGAAGTAACCGCTGGTTTGCTGTGCCGAGCGGTTATTTTTTTACCGTTGCGGGTCTTGGAGACAAGGACAAAAAGAGCGGAAAATCGGATTTTCCAAGCATAAAACCATAGCCGCGGTCCGTTTTGCAGAACCGGAGGGCCGCAAAAGGGGAGGTCGCTGCGATGCGCAGGAAATATGGCAGCTCGCCTGCCGGGCAGGAGCAATGAGGCGGCTGTGCCGGTTCACGGCCGGCTTTGTGATTGGATGCGCCGCGTGCGTCTGGTTCCTTCGAGGCAGTGCATGGACAGCGGCGGCAATTCTTGGTGCTCTGGCTGCGGTTCTGGCGGTGTGCCTTCTGAAAACGCGGCGGCAGGGCGTGCGGCTGACGCTTCTTGGCTTTGCAATCTCGCTCGTGTTCTGCGCGGGCTACCGGGCGGTGCTTCTTCGCCCGACCGAGGCCTTCTGCGCGCAAAATCAGGCGGAAATACAAGCCGAGGTTCTGGATTACCCGACGGCCTCGCGGTATGAAAGCGCTGTGCTTGTTAAGGTCAAGACCGGTGGGGCTGGGGTGAAGGCCGTTTTATACTACCAGCAGGACGCGGCGCTTTCGCCGGGAGATGAAATTTCCTGCACAGTAAAGCTTCGCGCGGCAAGCCCGGACAATCTCGAGCGCGATGAATATTACGCCTCGCGCGGTGTTTGGGCGGTGCTTTCCGCGAAGGGACAGCTTACGGTAACGCCGGGAACGTGGTCTCTTCGCCATCTTCCGGCGCTGGCGGCAAGGCGGCTCAAGGATGCGTGCCGGGCGGTTTTTCCGGAGGATGTGGAAGGCTTCCTGATCGCGCTTCTGACGGGCGATAAACAGGGCCTGTCCTATTCTTTGAAAAACGACCTTTCCCGCAGCGGCATTTATCATGTCGTCGCGGTGTCCGGGATGCACGTGAGCCTGCTTGCCGGGCTTATCATGCTTCTTTGCGCGAACAGGCGCACGCTCTGCGCAGCGCTCGGCATTCCTGCCGTCTGGTTTTTCGTGCTGCTGACGGGTGCGGGCGCGTCGAGCGTTCGGGCGGGCGTGATGCAGACGGTGCTTTTGTTATCGGGTTTGGTTCGGCGCGAGCGCGATTCGTGGACGGCGTTCTCTCTCGCGGGGCTTTTGCTGCTGGCGGAAAATCCGTGGGCCATCCGGAACGTCGGGTTGCTGTTGTCGTTTGCCTCGACGGGCGGGATTTTGCTGTTTGCAAAGCCGCTTTATCACGCGATGGTCGAATCCAGGGCATATTCGCACCTTGAGGACAACCGTCCGAAGCTTGCGCATGGGCTGAGGCCCGCGATTACCGCCGTGTGCTGTTCGATTGCGTCAAGCGCGTTTTCGCTTCCAATCTGTGCATACTACTTTAAATTGATGTCCGTGTCGGGCTTTGTGACGAACGCACTCTGCCTGTGGCTCGTGAGCGGAATTTTCTCCGCGGGACTCGTGACGGCAATCGCGGCCTGCGTGTGGAGCCCAATCGGGATCGGTCTTGGGTGGCTCCTTGCGTGGCCGGCGCGGCTGGTGCTCGGAATTGTCCGCGGCATGGCAAGCCTTCCCTACAGCGCGGTTTCCCTGGAAAACCCATATGCCGCGGTCTGGACGGTATTTTTCTTCTTCGCGGTCTGGCTCATCTGCCTGAAGGCAAAGAAGCTCAGCGGCGCAGTCGTTCTGCTCGCGCTCGGCGGGACGTTCGCCGTCTGCATGGGCCTTGCCGCGATGGACTACCGGAATGCGGGCTTTACGTTTACGGCGCTGGACGTGGGGCAGGGGCAGTGCCTCATCTATACCGCCGATGGCGAGACGAGCCTTGTGGACTGCGGCGGCGCGCAGGATGAGAGCGGCGAGCTTGCCGCAAGGTATTTAGAGACGAACGGTGTGTTCCGCGTCGACCGGCTCATTTTAACGCACCTGGACGCGGACCACTGCAACGGTGCGGCGCAGCTGTTATCCAGAATTCGTGTCGATGTGCTTTACCTGCCGCTCCCGGCCATTCGCGAGGACGGCGCAATGCTCCGGACCATCCGGGAGGCTGCGCGGGAGGCCGGGACGCAGATCAAATTTGTCTGCGAGGACATGGAATTTGCGGCGGAGAATGGCCGCATTACAATTTTTCACCCTGATTTGCGCGAGAGCGGCAACAACGGCGGGCTTTGCGTCTTGGCATCGCACGAAAAATATGATATTCTAATAACCGGCGATCTGAGCCAGAACGCGGAATACCGGTTACTGTCGCGCTATGACTTGCAGGATGTCGAGCTGCTCGTCGCGGGACACCACGGCGCGGCTACCTCGACCAGTGACGCGCTGCTGCAAAGAACCGGCGCATCGAGCGTCGTCATTTCTGTCGGCCGGGACAATTCCTACGGACACCCGGCAGCAGACACTCTTGCGCGCATTCAAAATACCGGCGCGGCAATTTACCGGACGGATGAGCTGGGAACCATCGTCATCCGGGGAGGAACCTATGGCAAAGAAACAGGCGGCGGAAGTGGCCGATAGCCTGCGGCAGTTTAAGCAGGATTTAAAAAACAATACGCTGGGAAGCTTTTATATTTTCTGCGGCGAAGAGGCGTTTTTGCGGGATTATTATCTCGCGGAACTCACGAGAAAACTATCAAACGGCCCGGCTGCCGAGTTTAATGTCCACCGCTTTGATGCGGCGACAATTTCTCCGCAGGCGCTTCTGGATGCGGTGGAGGCCATGCCGATGATGGCCGAGCGAACGCTCGTACGTGTGGACGACGTGGATCTCTTCAAGCTCCCCGAGGGGCCAAGAGAGCAGTACCGCGGGATTTTTGAGGACCTGCCGGAGTATGTCTGCCTCGTGTTCGTATATGATACGGTAGAGTATAAGCCGAACGGCCAGATGCGAAAGCTGTCTGATACGCTTAAAAAGCGCGCGCAGGTGCTGGAGTTTCAGAAGCCCTCGGAGCGCGAGCTCACCACATGGATCGCGCGGCACTTCCGGGCCGAGGGAAAGACGATCTCCGACAAGCTCGCAGGCTACCTCATCTTCCTGACGGGCGGCGGCATGACGCAGCTTGAGGGCGAGATCAAAAAAATCTCGTCCTACGCGTCCGGCGAGGAAATCCAGCGCTCAGATATTGACGCGGTGGTCACGCCCGTTTTAAACGCGCAGACGTTTGATATTTCGAACGCGATTGCGGGCGGCAATTTCCAGCTGGCCCTTACAAAATTGCAGGAACTTTTCGCCATGCAGGCAGAGCCCATCGCGATTCTTGGCGCGGTCGGCTCGCAGATCCGAAGGCTCTATTATGCGAAAACCCTTGCGGCCTGCGGGAAGAACCAGCAGACGTTTATGGAGCTGACCGGAAACAAAAGCAGCTATGCTGCGAACCTTACATTTACGGCGGCAAGGTCCGTGTCCCAGAGCTTCTGCGAAAAAGCGGTGGAGCTTTGCTTGCAGGCGGACCGCGACATGAAGCGCAGCGCGGACGAACCCGAGCGAATTCTGGAAGTGCTCGTGGCGACGCTTTCGCAGGAGGCGCGCCGTGGTTAAGATCAGGCAGGCCATCGTCGTCGAGGGAAAGTACGATCAGAACACACTCTCGCAGCTGGTCGACGCGACGATCTTCCAGACGCGCGGCTTCGGCGTGATGCACGACAAGGCGCTTTTGGAGCTGTTGCGAAAAGCCGCCAGAACGACGGGGCTCATTATTTTTACAGACTCCGACGGCGCGGGCTTCGTCATCCGGAACTTCCTGAAGGGTGCACTTCCCAAAGAGGGCGTGCTGCACGCATACATCCCCGATATCCCCGGCAAGGAAAAGCGCAAGCGCGCGCCCGGAAAAGAGGGGCTGCTCGGCGTGGAGGGCATGACAAAGGAAATTTTACTTTCGGCGCTCGAGAACGCGGGCGCAGATTTGGGCGGCGAGGCGGAAAAAAGACCGGGCGATACGATCACAAAATTTGATCTCTACACTGTGGGCCTTTCCGGAAGACCGGACAGTGCGGCCAAACGCGCGGCATTTTTGGAGAAGCTTCGCTTTCCGGCGCACATGAGCGCAAACGCGCTGCTGGGTGCGCTGAATTTACTATATACGCGGGAGGAATTTCTCTCGCTGTTTGAGGATGGAACATGATCGACATTTCCGTAAAAGATCTCGTCAAGAGCTTTGACGAGGACGAAAATCTGCTCGACGGGATAAGCTTTGATGTCCAGTCGGGCGAGCGCGTGGGTCTGCTTGGCAAAAACGGTGCAGGCAAGACGACGCTATTTAAAATTCTGACGGGCGAAATGGACTACAATTCCGGCGAGATTGCCTTTGCGCAGGGGAAAAAGGTCGGCCTCATTTCGCAGATCCCGGTCTATCCGGCAGAGTTCACGGTGAACGACGTGCTGCGCGCAGCGTTTTCGAGCCTGGACAAGATCAAAGCGCGCATGCGGCAGCTGGAGAAGACCATGACCGAGAACACGCCAAAAGAAGTTTTATCGGAGTATGACGCGCTCACAAGCCGGTTTGAAGCGGGCGGCGGGTATGAAATTGACACCGAGACGGACAAAATCTGCAACGGCCTCATGATCTCGCAGACGCAGCGCGAGCAGCTGTTCTCGTCTCTCTCCGGCGGCGAAAAAACGCGGGTGAACCTCGCGCGGCTGCTTCTGGAGAAGACGGACATTTTGCTTCTCGACGAGCCGACGAACCATCTGGACATGCACGCGGTGGAGTGGCTGGAGGAGTACATTTCGCGTTTTAAGGGCACGGTTCTCACCATCTCCCACGACCGGTATTTTTTAGACCGCGTTGTAAACCGCATCATTGAGATATCGAACGGCAAGGCGGAGTTTTATTCCGGCAACTATTCGTTTTATGTGCAGGAAAAGCAGGCGCGCTTTGAGCTCCAGCTCAAGCAGTATGAAAAGGAGCAGGCCAAGCTCTCCCAGCTGGGCTTTACGCTCGAGCGCATGAAGGGCTGGGGCATCAACAACCGCACGCTCTACCGCCGTGCTATGTCCATCCAGCACCGGATGGACAGGATCGAGAAGACCGACAAGCCGAAGACGGAGAAGACCATGCGCGCGCGCTTTGCAGAGCGGGATTTCTTTGGAGACGAAGTACTCTCCGTCAAAGGGCTCGGCAAGGCGTTTGACGGAAGGACGCTGTTTCACGACGTGGACTTGCAGGTCGCGGGCGGCGAGCGCATCGCGTTGCTTGGCGACAACGGGACCGGCAAGACGACATTTTTGAAGGTCTTACTTGGGGAAGAAGCGGGCGCGGGTAAAATCAAATTCGGCCCCACGGTCAAGTGGGCGTATCTTCCGCAGATCATCCATTTTGAGCACCCTGAGCGGACGCTTCTCGATACGATGCTGTATGAGAAAAACTGCACCGTCCAGACCGCGCGTGACCGATTGGGCGCGTATCTGTTTGAAGGCGAGGACGTCTTCAAAACCGTATCGTCTCTTTCCGGCGGCGAGCAGTCGAGGCTGCGGCTGTGCATGCTGATGGACGAAAAGATCAACCTCCTCATCCTCGACGAGCCGACGAACCATCTGGATCTTGCTTCCCGCGAGTGGGTCGAAGACGCGCTGGAGGAGTACGAGGGCGCGCTGCTGTTCGTCTCGCACGACCGCTATTTTGTGGACAAATTTGCCACCCGCATCTGGGAGCTCGAGAACCAGACGATCCGAGATTTCCCGTGCGGCTATGAAAAATACCGCTCCATCAAGGCCTTCGAGGCCATGCAGATCGCCGCCCCTGTGAAGGAAAAGCGCGAGAAGAAGGAAAAGCCGAAGCCATCCGGCGGCAGCAAGGCCATTGAGAAGAAGATCAAGAGCATGGAGCGCGAAATTGAAAAGCAGGAGACGCTGGTTGCGGAATTTGACGAAAAAATCGCGGCGGCGAGCTCCGACTATCAGGAGCTTGCGCGGCTGATGGAGGAAAAGCAGGCCGAGGAGGAGAAGCTCACCGGCATGATGGATGAATGGGAGGCTTTGAGTCTTCAATTGGAGGAGGGCGTATGACGCTTATCATTCTGGCGGCGGTTTTCGCCGTGCTCGGGTTCGCACTGATTGTCATCCCATTTCACGTGGCGATGACAGGGATCTGCTTTCTGGGACTTTCCGCAGTGTGCATTCTGCTGCGGCTTCTGCGCGGGAAAAAACACGAAAGGACGTGGCGCGTGATTTTACTGACGCTGACAGGAGCGTGTATGCTGACGGTCTTCGGCGCAATGGCCTATATTGACCGAAGCGGCCGCTCGGATACGTTTGAGGCGGGGAGTGCGCCAGAATTTGTGGTCGTGCTCGGCGCGCAGGTACAGGGCGACCAGCCGTCGCTGACGCTCAAAAAGCGGCTCGATCTGGCGCTTTCCTACCTGAACGATCACCCGCAGGCGAAGGTCATCGTCTCCGGCGCGCAGGGCGCGGATGAGGCGTACACCGAAGCATACGTCATGGCGAAATATCTGATAGAGCAGGGCGTGGATGAAAGCCGCGTCATTCAGGAGGAGCAGGCGCACGACACGCGTGAGAATCTGGAGTATTCCCGCGTGCTCGCCGAACAGCACGGCATGGATACGACGTCCGTTCTCATCATCACGAGTGATTTTCATCTTTGCCGGGCAAAGTATCTGGCAAGGAGGCTCGGTATGGAGCCTTACGGGCTTGCCAGCCAGACGTGGCCTGAGATTTTGAGGGTCAATTATCTCTTGCGAGAGGTGTTCGCCTTTATAAAGGCAGCTATGTAATTTGTTTTTGCCGTCCGTGGCGGCAAGCGCCACGGTAGGAACTAAAAATATGCAGCCCCGGCAGGCACTGCCGAATCATTTGACATTTCCCTTCTGGGGGATTAGAATAAAACAAAAAACAAAGGAGTTTTTCACTATGAGTGCATCGTGCAGCGGCAACTGTGACAGCTGCGGCGAAAGCTGCTCCAGCCGCAGCCTGGAGAGCCTGCTGGCCCCGGCCAACAAGCTGTCCAATATCAAGCATGTCATCGCCGTCGTCTCCGGCAAAGGCGGCGTGGGAAAATCCACCGTGACCTCCATGATGGCGGTCGCCATGAACAAGCTCGGCTACAAAACGGCGATTCTGGACGCGGACATCACGGGCCCGTCCATTCCGCAGGCGTTCGGCCTGCATGAGCCAGCGGTCGGAAGCGATGACGGGATCCTTCCAGCTGTGACGAAAGACGGCATTAAGATCATGTCCATCAACCTCCTGCTGCCGAAGGAAACCGACCCGGTCGTCTGGCGCGGGCCTGTGGTCGCGGGCGCGGTCAAGCAGTTCTGGACGGATGTCTGCTGGGGCGATGTGGACTACATGTTTGTAGACCTGCCTCCCGGAACGGGCGATGTGCCGCTGACGGTGTTCCAGTCGCTTCCCATTAACGGCGTGATTCTCGTTACGAGCCCGCAGAGCCTGGTCTCCATGATCGTCTCCAAGGCCGTGAACATGGCAAGGATGATGGACGTGCCGGTCTACGGCTTTGTCGAGAACTACAGCTATTTTAAATGTCCCGACTGCGGCAAAACGGTCGAGATCTTCGGCAAGAGCAAGCTCTCCGAAATCGCGCTGGAGTACAGCCTCCCCGTGCTGGCCCGGCTTCCGATCGACCCCGACACGGCGCGGCTGTGCGACGAGGGCAAGATGGAGCAGGTGAACCTCGACGGCGTGATGCCGGCGGCGGAGCTCATTACAAAGGCAAAATAAAAAACGCGCCCGGTAGAGCCTTGACTGCTTTACCGGGCGTTTGAAGATATCTGAATTTATTCGTAGAGCTCGAGCGTTTTGCGGCATTGAGCGGCAAATTCCGCCCGGACGGATTCCGGGAAGAGAATCTCCGCGCGCTCGCCGAAGCCTTCCAGCCAGCCGTAGAAGACGGGGGAGACGACGATTTCTGTTGTGAACGTGAAGTGCTCGTTTCCGTCCGGCACAAGCATTGCGTCTTTGCCGAACCGGTCGAGAACCACGCCCGCGAGCGAGTTCTGGAAGCGGAGCTTTACCTGCTGCGCCTGCCCGGAGAACATGCCGAAGACCGCCTTTCCGTAGCGCGTGAGATCGAGATTTTTGGCCTCCTCGGTCATGAGGCGGGGCTTGTCGCTGATGGTGAGCTTTGCCATTTTATCCACACGGTAGTGCGTCAGACCGTGGCGCTCGGAGTGGGCGATGAGGTAGTAGTTTTCATCGTCCCAGACGAGGGCATAGGGGCTGGCAAAATAGTCGCCCGGGCGCTCGTGCTTGCGGCCGTCCACGCCCCAGTCAAAGTAGCGGAAGCGGACCTGAAGGTTCCGGGCGATGGCCTCGTGGATGCGGTCGACGGTATAGTAGACGCTTTCATTCATCGATTTGACGCGGTCGCGGACGGTCAGCTGCCGCTTGAGCTGCGCGGCCTGATACTTGCTGCAAAGCGTCGAGAGCTTTTCAATGAGCGCCACCGACTTGCGCTCGGACAGGAACTTGCTTGCCTGCACCGCGCCGGAGAGCAGCTTCAGCTCGGCCAGCTCAAACGGGCGCGAAGCCAGAAAATACCCGCCGCCGGGGCCTTTTTGCAGCATGATATCCATTCCGAACGCCTGCAGGCACGCAACGTCCGCATAGACGCTCTTGCGCTCGGCGCGGATGCCGCGCGCGGCCAGATACGACACAATGTCTTGCATGGACAAAATATGATCCTCATCCGACTGCGTTTCAAACAGCTCCTTGAGATACAGGAGCTTGAGCTTCTGGTTTTCAGACCTCGCCATGTGATCGCCTCCCTATATCCGAATTTTACCTGAAAAACGAAAAAATGACAAGTGATTTTGACTGCGATATATCGGGTTCAAGAAAAATTTACAAATAGGAGAAAATATGTTATATCTTGGTTGCCATTTATCCTCGTCCAAGGGCTTTGCGGCCATGGGGCGGACGGCGCTGTCCATCGGCGCGAACACCTTTCAGTTTTTTACCCGCAACCCCAGAGGCGGCGCGGCGAAGGAAATTGACCCCTCTGACGCGGCGGCGCTCGTGCAGATGCAGCATGCGGGAGAAATCGGCCGCATCGTCGCGCACGCGCCCTATACGCTGAACCCTTGCGCAAAAGAGGAAAAGACGCTCGAGTTTGCGCGCAATACGATGCAGGACGACCTCCGGCGCATGGAATATGTGCCGGGGAACTACTATAATTTCCATCCAGGAAGCCACGTCGGGCAGGGAATTGACGAGGGAATCCGGAAAATTGCTGAGACGTTGGATTTCGCGATGTTTGACGGGCAGACGACCACAGTGCTCCTTGAGACGATGGCAGGCAAGGGCACGGAGGTCGGCGGGAGGTTTTGCGAGCTGCGCCAGATCATCGATCGTGTGTCGCGCCCCAAAAAGCTCGGCGTATGCCTCGACACCTGCCATGTAAACGACGCGGGGTATGACATCGCGGGGAGCTTGGACGCGGTTTTAGAGGAATTTGACCGGGAGATCGGCCTTTCAAGACTGCGCGCGCTGCATCTCAACGACAGCAAAAATCCGCTTGGCGCGCACAAGGACCGGCACGAACGGCTCGGCGAGGGCTATCTCGGCCTCGAGGCGTTTTACCGCATCATCGAGCACCCTGCATTGCGCGGGCTTCCGATGATCCTTGAAACGCCGAACGAGCTTCCGGGATATGAAGCGGAAATTGCGCTGCTGCGAGAGCATGACAAGGCGGCAGACGCAAACAAATTGTGAAGATATCCTTAATATCCTTGACGGATTTTTTCGAATATGGTACTCTTACTGCAAAGAGCTTGAGGGGGAAGACGCATGCGCGAGGAGCACGACCGGCGGTATTTTAAATGGGGTCTGACGGCCCTGATCGTCATTTTTATCAGCATTCTGCTGGTGGTGATTTTTACGAATCTTCCGGGCTTTTTCTCGCTGCTCGGCGCGATCGGGAGGATTCTCTCGCCGCTCGTTTCGGGCATTGTGATTGCATTTTTGCTGAACCCGATCGTAAACTTTGTCGACCTTCGCCTCCGGCCGATCCTCAAAAAGCGGGGCATGAAGGAAGGAAAGGCCGATAAGCTGAGCCGCGCCGTCGCGCTTGTCTTCTCGTTTATTTTCGCGGCCTTCATCGTTTACGCGTTCTTCGCAATGCTGCTGCCGCAGCTCTATGAGAGCGTCACGAGCATCGTCAACAGCGCGCCGGAATACTACCAGAGCCTTGAAAAATGGGCGGTCAATGTGCTGGAGGACAACCCCGAGATCCGAACCTATGTCGAGCGGGCGCTCGATACGATCCAGAGCTATGTGGAAAACTGGGTCAAGACAAGCTTTCTGAGCGATGTGCAGAAAATTCTCGCGACGCTCACAACGTCCGTGATGGCGGTTGTGAAGTCGATCACGAACTTCATCATTGGTCTGGTCGCCTCCATCTACATCCTCTGGTCGAAGGATACGTTCCAGGCGCAGGCGAAGAAGATGGTCGTCGCGGCGTTCAAGCCCTCGGCTGCCAACCACCTGCTGGATTTGGGCAGCAATATCAACCGGATTTTCTCCGGCTTTATCATCGGCAAGATCATCGACTCGGCGATCATCGGCGTTTTGTGCTACATCTGCATGACGCTTATGAAAATGCCGTACACCGCGCTGATTGCGACGATCGTCGGCGTGACGAACGTCATCCCGGTCTTTGGCCCCTTTATCGGAGCCGTGCCGAGCGCGCTCATCATTCTTCTGGTCGAGCCGCTGCAGGCGTTCTATTTTATCATTTTCATCATCGTTTTGCAGCAGGTGGACGGCAATGTCATCGGCCCCAAGATTCTCGGCAATACCGTCGGTATTTCGGGCTTCTGGGTGCTCATTTCGATCACCGTTGCGGCGGGCATTTTCGGCTTCGCGGGGATGCTCCTCGGCGTGCCGGTGTTCGCGGTCATCTATCTGATCATCAGCGATATTGTGAACTCCTCGCTGCGCAAAAAGCAGAAAACGACCGTCACGGACGATTATTACGATATCCATGAGGTCGCCGATCTCGACCGCAAGGCGCAGGCGGAAGAAGCGCCTGAAGAAACCTCTCCGAACAACACGTAGGGGTCGATGCCGGGAGGCTCACAGAGAACCCTACGAACCCCTTGGGGAAATGCGCGGTTAAAGGAAGGATAAACAGCTTTGGAGGCTGCTGCATCTGCGGCAGCTTCTTTTGAACCTACAGGAGAACACCATGCGGGAAATCTTAACGAAATTTTTAGACACGGTGGAGCAAACCCCGGCGCTTTTGCAGCTGGACGGGGCGCTTCGCTATGTCTTTCCGCTGCTGGCGCTCGTGATTCTCATCCGCTGCGGAAAATCCCTTCTGATGTTCCGGCGCGAGCCGGAGGTCTGGGCGTGGCTGGCGGGGCCGACGGGAGACCGTATCCCGGTCATGCACTGGGAGAGCCTCATCGGGCGCGGCAAGGGCTGCGACGTGACGCTCGAGTATCCAACAATTTCGCGCACCCACGCCGTGCTCACGCGCTACGACGACGGCAGCTGGACGATCATGGACGCGGGCTCGATGGGCGGCGTTTTTGTGAACGGAAAGCAGCAGAGCTTGTCTGTTGTGCGCTTTGGGGATGTGCTGTCGTTCGGCGGTGTGGAGTTTACGCTCGTTCCCATCACGCAGGAGCAGGAACGCATTCAGGCGGAGGCCAGAACCCGACGCGCGGTGGTGCGTCCGTGGCTGACGCTGTTGCTTCTCACACTTTTCCAGATGCTCGCCTGCGCGCAGCTGTGCGTCCATCTGCCGGAGGACGCGGAGGCGATTCTGCCGGGCTTCCTGGCGTTAATTGCTGTCGAATGGGGGCTTTTTGCGCTCTTGCGGCTGGCAAAGCGCAGGAGCTTCGACGTGGAGACCGTCGCGTTTTTCCTCACGACGATGGGCCTTTGCGTCGTCTCCACCTCCGCGCCGGACTCCATCCGCAAGGAGCTCATCGCCGTCGTGTGCGGCATTTTTGCGTATTTGGCCGTGAGCTGGAGCCTGCGGGATTTGGAGCGGGCAAAGAAGATCCGGTATTTAGCGGCGGCCGGCGGTATTTTGCTGCTGGCGGCGAACCTGCTTCTTGGCGTTGAAAAATTCGGCGCGAAGAACTGGATGCAGTTTGGAGGCGTCTCGTTCCAGCCGTCGGAGCTGGTCAAGATCTGCTTCGTGTTCGCGGGCGCGTCGACCTTGCAGCGATTGATGGCAAAGCGGAACCTGATTTTGTTTATCGGCTATTCGGCGGCCATCTGCGGGTGCCTGGCTCTCATGAACGACTTTGGCACGGCGATCATCTTCTTTGTGACGTTTCTCATCATTGCGTTTTTGCGCTCGGGCAATTTTGCGACCATCGCCCTTGCCTGCGCGGGGACTGGCTTTGCAGGCGTTCTGGCGCTCCAATTCAAGCCCTACGCGATGAAGCGCTTTTCCGCATGGGGACATGTCTGGGAAAATGCGGCCACGACTGGCTACTCGCAGACAAGAGCCCTTATGTGCATCGCCTCGGGCGGTTTATTTGGCCTCGGCGCGGGGAAAGGGTGGCTCCACCATGTGGGCGCGGCGGATACGGACCTTGTGTTTGCGCTCGTGAGCGAGGAGTGGGGGCTGCTGCTGGCGGTGCTTTGCGTTGCGGCCATTGTGATTCTGGCGGCGTTCGTGGTGCGGTCGCTGCCGCAGGGAAGAAGCTGCTTCTACGCCATCGGCGCGGCCAGCGCGGTGACGATCTACGTCGTGCAGGCGATGCTGAACGTGTTCGGTACGACGGATATTCTGCCGCTCACGGGCGTGACGTTCCCGTTCGTGTCAAACGGCGGCTCAAGCATGATCTGCGTTTGGGGGCTTCTTGCCTTTATTAAGGCGGCGGACACGCGGCAGAACGCGAGTTTTGCCATCCGCCTTCCCGGCAGAAAGGAGGCGGCCGCATGAAAAAAATCTCCAAGCGTGCGTGGATGGCCATGGCGCTGGCCATGGCGCTTCTGGCGGGGCTGCTCATTTTTGTGGGAAGTTATTTTGTAAACGCGAAAACCTGGGTGACGTTCCCTGGAAGTCCGCATGTGTATACGGGCGTGAACCCGGACTGCGGCAGAATCTACGACCGGTCGGGCATGCTGCTTTTGAATACCGACGATGGGCGCGTATACAGTACCGACGAGACTGTTCGGCGCTCGACCATGCACTTACTCGGCGACCGGGACGGGTATATCAGCGCGCCGCTGCTGAAAACCTACGCGTCCAAAATGTTTGGCTTTGACGTCGTAAACGGGCTTTACACGGACGAGCCCGGAAGCGTTGCGGCGAGACTTACAATCAGTGCGGCCGTGCAGTCCGCGGCGCAGCAGGCGCTTTCCGGCTACCGGGGGACAATCGGCGTTTATAACTACAAAACGGGCGAGCTTCTCTGCGCGGTCACATCGCCGAGCTATGACCCGGACAATGTGCCGGACGTGGCAAACGACACGACAGGGAGCTACGAAGGTGTGTACCTGAACCGCTTTTTTGACGCAGCTTATACGCCGGGCTCCATTTTCAAGCTCGTGACGGCCGCTGCCGCGTTGGAAACCATTCCGGATGTGCAGTCGCGCACGTTCCAATGCGACGGCAAAACGATCATCGGCGGGCAAGAGATCATCTGCAACGGCGTACATGGAAGCCTTGATCTGGCCGGTGCGCTGGCGCATTCGTGCAACGTGGCCTTCGGCGAGCTCGCAGCGGAGCTTGGGGCGGAAACCTTGCAGGACTACGCGGAAAAGTTGGGGCTCACCGGAAGCTTTTCCTGCGAGGGCTACACGGTTGCATCCGGCAAAATTGACCTTTCCCAAGCGGACGATGGAGACGTTGCATGGGCGGGCATCGGGCAGTACACCGACCAGGTAAGCGCGCCGGCGTTTCTTCGCTATATGGGCGCGATTGCAAACGGCGGACAGGCAGCCGAGCCCTATCTCATGCAGCGCGTGAGAAAGGGTGATGATATTACCTACGAGGCAAAGACGGTGCTTTCTGATGCGGAACTGAAGCCGGAGACGGCAGATACGCTTACGAAGCTCATGCGCAACAATGTCCAGAGCGTCTACGGCGACTGGCAGTTCGGCGGTCTTTCCGTCTGCGCAAAATCCGGCACAGCCGAGCGTGAGGGACAGACAGCGAATGCGATGTTTGCGGGCTTTGTGCTCGACAGCAGCTGCCCGGTGGCGTTTGTGGTGTTCGTGGAGAACGGCGGCTCGGGAAGCGCGGTGGCTGCGCCCATGGCAGCGAAGGTTTTACAGACCTGCGCGCAGGTATTGTCGGCAGAAGCGGCGGCAAAATGAAGAAAAGTGCTTGACAAAGGGCCGGATTTCGTGTATGATAATCGAGCTGTTCGGAGCATACCGAAATGTCAATTGTGACGGCAGATATCTGGAGTGGTATCGAAGCGGTCATAACGAGCACGACTGGAAATCGTGTGGCCGTGTTGAGCGGCCCGAGGGTTCGAATCCCTCCCACTCCGCCATGAAGGGGCACCAAA
>ENA-OWRJ01000775-OWRJ01000775.1-human-gut-metagenome-genome-assembly--contig:-NODE-775-length-39723-cov-7.730160_pt1 | contig 39723 bp, 28 predicted proteins | sample MGYA00248269_ERZ651897 | MGnify/ENA primary metagenome ERZ651897 (study PRJEB26924, sample SAMEA4378252) | human gut metagenome | biome: human gut; feature: human-associated habitat; material: faeces...
AGGACACCCTGACGGTTTCCTTTCACTCTTTTCTTCCCTCCGAAACTTTCGGCTGAGCAGGTTTTTCGGCAGTCTGTTCGCCCTTTATTATACAACCATGCCGTCCGGAAAATCAAGGGAAACGTCCTGTTCCGACCGGATTTCCAGCCATTTTTTCAAAAACGGGTGGAAGAAGCGGATGGAAACGGCGCAAAGCTGCTGTCCCGGCCCGCCGGACTCCGCCCCGCCGTACTGCGGGTCGCCGAGGATCGGGCAGCCAAGCCACGCGCAGTGCACGCGCAGCTGGTGCGTCCGGCCGGTCAGCGGCTGCAGCTCGAGCAGGGAGATGCCGTGCTCCGTCCGCAGGGTCCGGTAGGCCGAGCGGGCAGGCTGACCGTCTGCGCGCACGCAGCGCAGCAGGCTCTCCGGAGACAGGCGCGCGATGGGCACGTCGATCATGCCCTCCGGCGGCTGCGGCACACCGCGCACGGCGGCATGATAGGTCTTGTGCTTCTCCGCTGCAATGAGCAGAGCGTGGGCGTGGGCGTTTTTCGCCAGCAGTACCACGCCGAACGTATCGCGGTCGAGCCTGCTGACCGGGTGGACGGCGCAGGCCTGCCCGGTCCTGTCATAATAGCCGAGCAGGCGGTTGGCCAGCGTGCCGCTCTGGCGGGAAAACGACGGATGCACGAGCATTCCCTGCGGCTTGTCGACCGCGAGCAGGGCTTCATCCTCATAGAGGATGGAAAGCGGTCCGTCCTCCGCGGGATAGTCCGGCCGCGGCTCGTCGAGGCACACGCGCACGACGTCGCCGGGGCGGACGAGCCGGTCCGTATGGGCAGGCTCGCCGTTGACGGTATAGGCATCGCAGTATTTCAGCCGCCGCACGAGCGTGGACGAAAGCTGCAGCTCCCGCCGCAGGATCGACAGCAGGCGCGTCTCCCGCTCCGCCGTGCAGCGAAGCTCCATGCTCAGTAGCGCGCGCTCTGCGCGACGTCCAGCACGAACAGCACAACGCCGCCGCAGCGCGTCGGGATCTCCAGCGGCGCGGTGGAAAGCGGGATCGGCGGCATGTTCGGCGAGAGCACCGGCGCTTCATAGCGCATCTCCGTGCGCTCGCCGTGCTTCTTCAGGATGGCCAGCGCCTCGTCCAGGCGGGCGCTCTCCAACCCGATCATCAGCGTGACGCTGCGCTTTTTCAGGAAACCGCCGCTCGAATTGAGCACCGTGGCATAGAAGCCGTGCTCGTTGAGCGAATGGACGGCGTCGTGATAGTCGTCGCCCTGCAGGATGGCCAGAATCATCTTATCGTACTGTTGCATCATGGAAACCTCCTTTTCGATGCGGGGCTATTGCAGCCCAAGCTGGTAAAACGCGACTGCGCTTGCCGCAGCCACATTCAAAGAATCCACCCCATGGGACATGGGGATGCGGACCGTGTAATCGCAGGCGTCGATCGTCGCCTGCGCAAGGCCGTCGCCCTCCGTGCCGAGGACGATGGCAAGTCGCTCCTCCGCCAGCAGGCGCGGGTCGTTCAGGGGAACGGAATCGTCGCGCAGCGCCATGGCCACCGTGCGGAAGCCCTGCGCACGCAGCCAGCCCATCGAGGGCTCCGGCCACCCGTCCGGGAGATACGTCCACGGGATCTGGAACACCGTGCCCATGCTCACGCGGACGGCGCGGCGGTAGAGCGGGTCGCTCCCGGCCTCCGTCAGCAGGACGGCGTCCATATTGAGCGCGGCGGCGGAGCGGAAGATCGCGCCGAGGTTCGTCGGGTTCATCACATTTTCAAGCACGACGACCCGCCGGGCAGCCCGGCACAGGGCCCCAGCCTCCGGCAGGGCCGGACGGCGCATGGCGCACAGCATGCCGCGCGTGAGATGAAAGCCCGTCAGCTGCGTGAGCACGGCATCCTCCGCCGTGAAAACGGGCACGTCCGCACCGAGCCGGGCCAGAATTTCCCGTGCGGCGGCGGAAACGTGGCTGCCGTCCATCAGTGCGGACACGGGCACACAGCCCGCGTCGAGCGCGCGTCCGATGACGAGGGGGCTCTCCGCGATGAACAGGGCCTGCGACGGGTCCTGCCGGCTGCGGAGCTGCACCTCGGACAGGCGGGCGTAGACATCCAGCTCCGGGGCGGAAAATTCGGTGATCTCGATCAGATTCGGCATGCCGGTATTCTCTCCATTTTTGGGATACCATATTATAGCACACTGCGCGCAGCGATGCAAGAAGCGGACAGGGCGCGGAGCAAATAGAAAACAGAAAGCGGAACGTTATCGTTAGGCCGCCGGGCGAGCGTTGTAGGGGAGCGGCATGCCGCTCCCGGCGGCGCACCTACAGCCCGTACTGGCCGCCGTTAAAATGGCAAGCACCTTTTGTCATTGCGAGGAGCGAAGCGACGTGGCGCCCTGAGCGCGAAGCGCGAGGAAGTGCCCTTGGGGTGCAATCTCGCAGTACCCGGTCGGATAACAGGAAAGCCCCGGCGAATTCGTGGCATAAAATGATCCGGCAGCGCTTTGGCGCTGCCGGACTTTTTTCCATCTCAATGCGACGGCCATTCGACCGCCGTCGGCCACTGCACATGATATTGAGAACCGGTCAGATAACAGTCCAACCACCAGTGGCAGGGAGACCAGCCGCCGTTGAATGCATCATCCGCGATCCATTTCAGCAGCACAGCATCCGTGCAGTTCTCTGTGCTATGCTCAGCGCCATACACGCCCGGATATACATAGTGCCACAGCTCAAAAATACAGAAAAGCCATTCCTCGGGAAGCTCGCGCAGCACATAATTCCCATCCGCATTTGGCTCTAGATTCTGCTCCAGAATGTCCGGGATTTGAACCATGAGTCCATAGGCCGCCTTTGCATCAGGATAGGCCGTGAAATAATCCTCATGTGCCGCAACACAGCTTGCAAGCGCATCCGCGATCTGATGGAATTCCTCCAAAACGGCCGGATGGAACGTCTTATTTACGATACGGTACAGCGCCTGAAAATACCGCGAGGTAGCGTAGTCCAGCTCCGTGCTGTCTGATCCCGGCGTGCGGGAACAGGCTGTCAGCAAAGACGGGACCGCACACAGGAACACCGCGAGAAGAAAAATGGACAGAACCTTGCGCCATGCAGCAAATTTCATAAGTACGCTCCTTTCACATTGTCAACAATAATTGGCCGCAGGAATAACGTGGACCTATTCTGCAGATTCATTATAGCACGCCATAATAAAAAAACAAAGGAATTTTCCGTAATTTTGTCTGTTTCTCATGCGTTGCCGCACAGGCGGCAGTATCCGCAATCGGAATACGGCAGGCACTTGCAATTCGTACAGGCTGCCGGCAAAAACGCACAAGCCAATTGCGTCTGTAGCGGCGCTCACTGAGCGCCATTGGCAGTTGCAAATTTTGAAGCAGTTCCGCCGACCGCACCCGCTATTGTAGGGGAGCGGCATGCCGCTCCCGGCGCACCGCTGCCGACTCGTACAGGCCCCCGTTAAAACGGTAATGACCCCCGATTTGTCATTGCGGGGAGCGAAGCGACGTGGCGCCCTGCGCGCGAAGCGCGAGGAAGTGCCCTTGGGGTGCAATCTCGCAGTACCCGGTCGGATAACAGGAAAGCCCCGGCGAATTCGTGGCATAAAATGATCCGGCAGCGCTTTGGCGCTGCCGGACTTTTTTCCATCTCAATGCGACGGCCATTCGACCGCCGTCGGCCACTGCACATGCTGGCGGGAGCCGAGCAGATAACCGTCCAGCCACCAATGGCAGGGGGACGAACCATCGGAGAAGCCGTCATCCGCGAGCCACTTCAGCAGATCTGCATCATCCGGAGCTTTCGTGCTGTATTTTGCACCGTAAACACCCGGATACACAAAGCGCCACAGATCGATCACGCAGGAATACCAATCCTGCGGAAGCTGACGCAGATCGTAGCCGTCTTCCCCGGAAGCTCCCAGATTCTGCTCCAGAACATCCGGGAGCTGCACCATGAGCGCAAATGCCGCCTTTGCATCCGGATACTCCGCAAAATACGCATCATGCGCCTTGACGCAGGCGTCGAGTTTTTCCGCTGCCTCCCGGAAACTGTCAAGCATCGGCTGCTCAAAGCCCGGAACGAGCCGACCCAGTTCGATAAAATAAAGCTGCGTGCTGTCGAGCAATTCTGTGCTGCCCGAGGCAGGACTGCGGGAACATCCAAACAAGCAGCAAAGGAATGCCAATGTAAGAATTACTGCTAACAACAGCTTTATTTTTGAAATAAAATACCGCATTATATAACTTCCTTAAATAATAAATATATCAGTTAGTTACTGATGGTTACGGTTGCTCTTGCTGTCGTCGTACGAACAAGGAAGCCGCTTTCAACGCAATCCACGAAGTACGTCAGATCACTAAAAGCCTCATATGTTCCGGTGACTCCCGAATACACCAAGATTGTAATGCTGACCCCACTGGGTGTATTATCAAAGTTGACGCGTTTTGCATAATCCGTGGTAACATGTAAGCACCCGTAGTCACTATACCATGTTGCCGATGCACTACCGCTTACACCGCCGAGCGCAGTTCGAAGGCCCTCATAAATATAGCTATATCCAGCATAGGACGCAACTACAGAGACGATACTATTCACCAAATTCCAAACATTGCTGGTAGACTGGTTAAATTGCCCGGAGCAACCCGTGACTGAGCTAACATCGCTGTCAAGTCCCACGCGCCGGACGCCCGCCTGGTACGCAGCAATATATGTGGCTACATATGTGCCGTTGGGGAATAAACTGCCACTGAATCTTCCCAAATAAGAGTTTTGCAAAATAACAAACCTCTTATTAACGTTGTCCTTGTAAACACGCATTTTTTGTCCAAGTCCGCCCGTTCCCGTGTAGCCGCAAAGGCCATCCCGTGTGTAACCAGACGAACTTGCCTGATAAGTCAACGAACCAGTTGCATTAGTTTCATAGGACGGCTCCGTTGTGACGCGATCCGGATTCTTTGATTCCATTCCTGCCGCTGTATAGCTTTCATCCCCGTTTGCGAGAGCAGTTGCATACTCGCGGTAAGCATCCGCAATATCTCCAGTCATAACAGAAGTACCTATCGCAAACAAAACCAGATTTGACTCAGGATTGGTATTGTAATCCGGCGGCACAAGAGACAGGCCTAAATTGATTCGCTCATCCGTGGAAAATTTACGGAGACAGCCATCCACAGCATAGGTCTTTCCTGCAATATCGACCGAACCACACAGAATACCAGTAACCATCTCAATATCTTCCCGAATCGAAACATTCTTGACATCGCCGCTGACAGTCAGCGGATACACATGTTCGCCAATGTTCAGTGCGAGATCAACACTGGCCGTACCAGTCTTTGTCAACGGATCAACCGTGATCGTATAGGTATAATCCGCACTGCCGCCCGTTTGCGTCGAGGGCGCAGCATGATCGGCGCTTTGTGCCGCAACAGTGTCATCAACATCAGGGAACACATTAGCAAACTGATCAAACGCAGAAAAGACTTGAATATCGGACTCGTGGGAATTGTTGGGTTCGACCGCAATGGCGGGCGAAGCAGTTGCAACTGAAAGCGCGAAAATGATTAAGATAGATAGTACTCTTTTTGCAGATTTGCTCTTCATTGTAAGCCCCCTTTAATTAAAACATAAAAGATAAATAGTTTTTACATAACTAGAAAAGGAAGTATTCTGTGCAGGTTCCGCATTCCATCATCACGTCATCACCTCCCCATTCGAGCGGATGAAAAGGAACTGCACTCCATGAAGCACTTGCAAATGCAGTATAGCACATAATAATAAAATTTCAAAGTATTTTTCAGAAAAATTTTTCCATTTTTCACGCGGCGTCGAAATTTGAAACCGTTGCTTTCGACGATGCCCCACACGAGCTGCCGCTGCCTGCGCAAGATTGCCACGTCGGCCTCCGGCCTCCTCGCAATGACAATTCGGGGGCCAGTACCATTTTAACGTCAGTCTGTATCAGTCGCTCGTGCTGCGCCGGGAGGGGCATGCCCCTCCCCTACAACGCCCGACTGGCAGCCTTGTGCTAACTTTCCATTTCCCATTTCCTGCTTTTTCTCTCTTTTCCTATAATGCCTATTTACAAAGTCGGATTTTTGTGCTATGATGCGTCCATCAAACGAAGTGAGGTGGCAGCAATGTTCTTTGCAGCAGAACGAATGCTGGGCTCCCGGGCAGAAGAACTGGCCGGGCGTGCTGCCATGCGCGGAGCATGCCGTGAGTGAGGAGCCGCACTCCATGACCGTTTCTCTGACCGGGAGCTGTTTTCAGCCCCGGCTTTTTTGTTGCCGGAATACCGGCGGACGGAAAAATCCCGTCCATACGATCTGAAAGAATCACAAAGGAGACATCCCCATGAGCTATCATTTTGAGACCCTGCAGCTTCACGTCGGACAGGAGCAGCCCGATCCCGCCACCGGCGCGCGCGCCGTGCCCATCTACCAGACGACATCCTATGTGTTCCGCGACTGCGCGCAGGCTGCGGCCCGCTTCGGCCTGACGGACGCGGGCAACATCTACGGCCGCCTGACGAACTCCACGCAGGACGTGCTCGAGCAGCGCGTGGCGGCCCTTGAGGGCGGCGTGGCCGCTCTGGCCACTGCCTCCGGCGCAGCGGCCGTCACCTATACCATTCAGGCGCTTGCGCGGCAGGGCGACCACATTGTCGCGCAGAAGACGATCTACGGCGGCACCTATAACCTGCTGGCACACACGCTGCCGCAGTACGGCATCACGGCGACGTTCGTGGACGCGCACGACGCCGCAGCGGTCGAGGCGGCCATCCAGCCGAACACCCGCGCCGTCTATCTTGAGACGCTGGGCAACCCGAACTGCGATATTCCGAACATCGAGGCCATTGCCGCCGTCGCCCACCGCCACGGCCTGCCGCTCGTCATCGACAACACGTTCGGCACGCCCTACTGGGTCAAGGTCATCCCGCTCGGCGCGGACATCGTCGTCCACTCCGCCACGAAGTTCCTCGGCGGCCACGGCACGACGCTCGGCGGCATCATCGTCGACGCCGGTACGTTCGACTGGGCGGCCAGCGGCAGCTATCCGCAGCTTGCTGCACCGAACCCCAGCTATCACGGCATCTCGTTCGTGCAGGCCGCGGGCAAGGCAGCCTTTGTGACCTACGTCCGCGCCATTCTCCTGCGCGACACCGGCGCGACCATCTCCCCGTTCAACGCCTTCCTGCTGCTGCAGGGCATCGAGACGCTCTCGCTGCGCCTCGACCGCCATGCGGAGAACACGAAGAGAATCGTCTCGTGGCTGGCGGCGCACCCGCAGGTCGCGCGCGTCAACCATCCGTCGCTGCCGGACCATCCGGACCACGCGCTGTATCAGAAGTACTTCCCGAACGGCGGCGGCTCCATCTTCACCTTTGAGATCGCAGGCGGCGAGGCCGAGGCGCACCGCTTCATCGACCACCTGCAGATCTTCTCCCTGCTGGCCAACGTCGCGGACGTCAAGAGTCTGGTCATCCATCCCGCCACGACGACGCATTCCCAGCTCACGCCGGAGGAGCTGCTCGATCAGGGCATCCGGCCGAACACCATCCGCCTGTCTATCGGCACGGAGCATGCCGATGACCTCATCGCCGACCTCGAGGCGGGCTTCGCCGCCGCAAAGGGCTGATAGAAAGGAAAATGGCGCGCTGCGGGACCCGCAGCGCGCCGGTTTTTATGCAGTTTGGGCCATATGGCGCTCGCGCTTTTTCCAGCTGAGGAAGCCATAGAAATCATGGAACAGGAAGATGCCGAAATTCACCGCCACGGGGATATAGGCGGGGTCCTCGCACGAGGCCAGCACCCACAGCACGACGAGCACGATGTCGTTCGCCGCGTAGCCGAGGCCATAATACGACGAGCGGAGCATGGTCAGGGCGGCCGCGAGAAAGCTCGTGGCGACGGACAGGATGCTGAAGCCGAGGTTCGGCGTATCGAGCGCCGCCAGCAGCCAGCCGAACAGGGCCGTCACCGCAGCGGTGGCCAGCACGAGCAGGGCCAGGTCGCGGCCGGTCAGGCGGCGGATGGCCACGGCGCTGCCCGCCTCGTGCGCCGTGTTGCGCCGCCACGTCACGGCGGACCAGACCGCCATGGGCAGGCTCATGCCGAGATAGGTGAGCATCTCGCCCCAGTAGCGAAAGCGGCAGGAGATGGCGCCGTAGAGCAGGCAGAACACGATCATGAGATACTGCGCGAAGACCTGCCCCTTGGCCGCGAGCATCAGGGCCGTCACGCCGGTCAGGGCGGCGATCAGCGTCAGCGGGTCGACGTTGCCGCCGAGAAAGTTGGACACGGCCACGACGGCCAGCGAACCGAGCCAGAACGCCCAGTCACTGGCCCGCATGGAAGCAAACGGGTTATTCAAATTCAAAGATCGATCCTTTCTGTTGTGATTCGGTCAAACGGATCGCCCGGACCACGGGTCAGGGATCGGGATGCTTCTGCCGTTCAGGGTCATCGATCTTCTCCCGGAAAAAGCGGCCGCATTACAGCGGCCGCATGGTAATTTTTTGCATATGGCAACACCGCACAATTCAGCGAGAGCATTCGGCGAGAGATTTTTTGTCGAGACGAGATTTGGAAAGTGCAGGTGTACTTTGTGTACATCAAACTTTCCAAACCGATGGGTCGGCGAAAAATATCCGACGAAGGCCGAAGATGCAATTATGCGGCGTTGCCCTTATTTGTCGAAGGCGTCGCGCAGCTTTTCAAAAAACTTCTTTCGTTTTGGCTGTGCGCTTTCGGAAGTCGCCTCCTCGAACTTGCGCAGCAGGTCCTTCTGCTCGCGCGTCAGGCGGGTCGGCGTCTCCACGACGACGGTGACATATTGGTCGCCGCGGCTGCGCCCGTTGACATAAGGGATGCCCTTGCCCTTCAGGCGGAACGTCGTGCCGGTCTGCGTGCCCTCGCCGATCGTATAGCGGACCTTGCCGTCGAGCGTCGGCACCTCGACCTCCGCTCCGCAGGCTGCCTGCGTGAACGTGATGGGCATCTCGCAGTAGACGTCCTGCCCCTGCCGCGTGAACAGCGGGTGGCTGCGGACGCTGACCGTGACCATCAGATCGCCGCTCGGGCCGCCGTTGAGGCCGGTGTTTCCCTCGCCGCGCACGCGCAGCGTCTGGCCGTCGTCGATGCCGGCCGGGAACTTCACCATCAGCTTGTGGCTGCGGCGCACCTTGCCCTTGCCCTTGCAGCGGCTGCACGGCGTGCGGATGATCTTGCCGGTGCCGCGGCAATCCGGGCAGGCCGCCGTGGACTGCATGGTCATGCCCATGAAATTCTGCTGCGTGCGCACGGAGCCCGTGCCCTTACAGCGCGGGCAGGTCTCGGCGCTCGTGCCGGGGGCAGCGCCGCTGCCGTGGCACTGGTCGCAGTCCTCCACGCGGGAGACCGTGACCTCCTTCTCCGCACCGAAGGCCGCCTCTTCAAACGTCAGCTCAACGCGCGCGCCGATGTCGTCGCCCTGCATGGGGGCGCTGGCGCTGCGGCGCGTGCTGCGGCCGCCGCCGCCGAAAAAGCTGCCGAAAATATCGCCGAGGTCGCCGAAATCGCCGAATCCGGCCCCGCCGAACGGGCTGCCTCCCGCATTCGGGTTGAAATTCGGGTCGACACCCGCGAAGCCGTACTGATCGTAGCGCGCGCGCTTATCCGGATCGGAGAGCACCTCGTTGGCCTCGTTGATCTCCTTGAATTTTTCTTCCGCGCCCGGATCGTGGTTCACGTCCGGATGATACTGCGCGGCAAGCTTGCGGTAGGCGCGCTTGATATCGGCGTCCGTCGCATCCTTTTTGAGGCCAAGGACCTCATAATAATCTCGCTTGTTCTCATTTGCCATGCTGCTCACCTCTCCTGATACCCTTTCGGGCGGCCGACGCAGGGCAGGCGGTGGCCGAAGCCGCCGCCTGCCGCATACATTCGTCCTTAATCCTTGACTTCCTCGTAGTCCGCATCGACTACGCCGTCGTCATGGCCGCCGTTGTTCGCTGCACCGCCGTTATTGGCCTCGCCCTGCTGCGGGGCGGCCTGCTGATACAGCTTCTCGGAGATGGCGTAGAACGCCTTCTGCACGGCATCGGTCGCGGCCTTGATGGCCTCGATGTCATTGCCCTTGTTCTTCGTCTTCAGATCCTCGAGAGCTGCCTGCACGGGCGCCTTCTCGGACTCGGAGACCTTGTCGCCAAGCTCGTTCAGGGTCTTCTCCGTCTGGTAGATGACCTGATCGGCTGCGTTGTGGGTGTCGACCTCATCCTTGTGCTTCTTATCCTCAGCGGCGAACTGCTCGGCCTCCTTGACGGCCTTGTCGATGTCCTCCTTGGAGAGGTTGGAGGAAGCGGTGATGGTGATGTTCTGCTCCTTGCCGGTGCCGAGGTCCTTTGCGGAGACATTCACGATGCCGTTGGCATCGATGTCAAAGCTGACCTCGATCTGCGGCACGCCGCGGGGCGCCGGAGCGATGCCGGTGAGCTGGAACTTGCCCAGCGTCTTGTTATAGGCAGCCATTTCACGCTCGCCCTGCAGGACATGGACCTCAACGGAGGTCTGGCCGTCTGCAGCGGTGGAGAAGATCTGGCTCTTATGCGTCGGAATGGTGGTGTTGCGATCGATCAGGCGGGTGAACACGCCGCCCATGGTCTCGATGCCGAGGGACAGCGGGGTGACATCCAGAAGGACCATGCCCTTGACGTCGCCGCCGAGGACGCCGCCCTGAATGGCCGCGCCGACAGCCACGCACTCATCGGGGTTGATGCCCTTGAAGCCTTCCTTGCCGGTGATGCTCTTGACAGCCTCCTGCACGGCCGGGATACGGCTCGAGCCGCCGACGAGCAGGACCTTGCTCAGGTCGCTTGCCTTCAGACCGGCGTCTGCCATGGCCTGACGGACGGGCTTCAGCGTATCCTGCACGAGGTGGGCCGTCAGCTCATTGAACTTTGCGCGCGTCAGCGTGACATCCAGATGCTTCGGGCCGGTGGCGTCCGCCGTGATATACGGCAGGTTGATGGTGGAGCTCGTCACGCCGGACAGCTCGATCTTCGCCTTCTCGGCAGCTTCCTTCAGGCGCTGCATGGCGACCTTATCGCCGGAGAGGTCGATGCCCTCGGCCTTCTTGAACTCGGCAACAAGGTAATCGATGATGCACTGATCGAAATCATCGCCGCCGAGGTGGGTGTTGCCGTTCGTGGCAAGGACCTCGATGACGCCGTCGCCGATGTCCAGAATAGAGACATCGAACGTGCCGCCGCCCAGATCATAGACCATGATCTTCTGCGAGGATTCCTTATCGACACCGTAGGCCAGTGCAGCGGCCGTCGGCTCGTTGATGATACGCTTGACCTCCAGACCGGCGATCTTGCCTGCGTCCTTCGTGGCCTGACGCTGGGCGTCGTTGAAGTAAGCCGGGACGGTGATGACCGCTTCGGTCACGGGCTGGCCCAGATAGGCCTCGGCGTCCGCCTTCAGCTTGCGCAGGATCATTGCGGAGATCTCCTGCGGGGTGTACTTCTTGCCGTCGATGTCGACCTTATAATCGGTGCCCATGTGGCGCTTGATCGAAGAGATCGTGCGGTCTGCGTTCGTAACGGCCTGACGCTTTGCGACCTGACCGACCATACGCTCACCGGTCTTCGAGAATGCAACAACGGACGGAGTGGTGCGATTGCCTTCGGCATTCGCGATAACGACGGGCTCGCCGCCTTCCATCACGGCGACACAGGAATTCGTCGTGCCAAGATCAATACCAATAATTTTTCCCATAATTCAAATCCTCCCAAAGAAGTAACTTAGAAGTAACTTACTGATTTAATTTGCGACCTTCACCATGGCGAAGCGGATGACCTTATCGCCGTGGGCAAAGCCGGTCTGGAAAACCTCTGCAATGACGTTTTCCCCGAGGCTCTCGTCCTCGATGTGCATCACGGCATTGTGGCGCTGCGGATCGAAGGTCTCGCCCGCTTCGCCGAAGGGCTTGACGCCCAGCGCGTCGAGGATCTTGACAAGCTCTGTCAGGGTCATCTCCACGCCCTTTTTATAGGCCTCGTCTGCGGTCTCGTGATGCAGGGCCCGCTCGAGGTTATCATAGACGGGAAGGAACTTCTTCACCGTATCGGCAACGGCATCCCGATAGATGCCGTCCTTTTCGCGCTGCGTGCGCTTGCGGAAGTTGTCATATTCTGCAGCCAGCCGCAGAAACTGATCGTGCTCCTGCGCCTGCGCGGCCTTGGCCTGCTCCAGCGCATCGGGCTGTTTGGACTCGGCCTTTTGCTTGGAGCCTTCCGCCTGCTTCGGCGCTTCCGCCTGCTTGGCGGCCTCCGGAGCGGCAGGCTCCTTCTCGTTCTTTTCGGGTTCTTCGTGTTTCTTTGCCAAAATTTATTCCTCCTCCTTTGCCTCGTGCACCTCCGGCTTCGGGGCCGCGGGCAGCTCCGGCTTGCCGAACATCCGGCCAAGCCCTTCGGCAAAGTAGCTTAATCGTGCGGTGATCTGTGCGTAATCCATGCGCTGCGGGCCGACCACACCGATCATGCCCTGCATGCCGTCGCCGATGTCAAAGCGCGTCACGACGACGGAGGTATCCTTCAGCTCCTGCGCAACGTTTTCCGGGCCGACGAGGATCTGAACGGGGCTGTCCGGATCGAGCCGGGCGGGCAGGTTGGAGAGCGTGTCTTCATCCAGTGCGCCGAGCACCTCCTGTGCCTTGGTCAGGTCCTGATATTCCGGCTGGCCCAGCAGGCGGTTCTGCCCGGTAAGGTAAATTTCCGAGCGATGAGCCTCCTCGAGCACATGCGTCGTAAAATCGACGATGACGGGCACGAGGCTCGCTGCGGCGCCTGCGCTGCGCGTCACGCGGTTCATGACCTCTGGCGTGAAGCCGGAGGCGGGAAGCCCGGTGAGGCTCGCATTGAGCACGGCGGACAGGAGCTTGAGGTCCTGCTCCGTCACATGCAGCGGCAGCTTGATGAGGCGGTTCTTGACGTTTTCATCGGACGTCATGACCACGAGAATGAAGCTCCCGGCGTCCGCGAGGATGATCTCGAAATGGCGGACAGTCACTTCCCCGGCCGGAGCCGTCATGGTATAGGCCGGGAGGTTCGTCAGCTTGGAGACGAGTTTGCCGACCTGGCTCATGGCCTTGTCCAGCTCCTGCATACGTGATTCCATGGCCTGATTGATGCTCTGCGTCTCGTCGACGGAGAGGCGGTAATCCTGCATCAGACGGTCGATGTAGAAGCGGTAGCCCGCGGGGCTCGGGATGCGCCCGGCCGACGTGTGCGGCTGCTCCAGAAAGCCGAGCGTCGTCAGCTCGGCCATTTCGTTGCGGATAGTCGCAGAGGAGAAGTTCATATCCGGCAGCGCGGCGATCGTCTTGGAGCCGACCGGCTCTGCGCTGCGGATGTAGAGGTCCACAATGGCCTTCAGGATCTTCTGTTTGCGCTCCGAAAGCTCCATGGCTTTGACCTCCTTGTTTTCCTTTAGCACTCCGTACCCCTGAGTGCTAAGCTAACTATACCCCCCAAACGCAACTTTGTCAATACCCAAACGGAAGTTTTTTTTGAACGTTTTGTGAACCCTCCCACAGCGACAGCTTTCCCGCATTTCCGGGGATGCATACCCGGATATTTGGACGGCTCGGCTGCAGCGGCGCTCCCTGAGCGCCTAAGGCAGTTGCAGGTAGTACAGCAGCAATTCAGCGGCGCGAGGCCCCCAAGTTTGTCATTGCGAGGAGGCCACAGGCCGACGTGGCAATCTCGCAGGTCATAGCCGGATCGCAAGAAAGCCATCGGCGAAAACGAAACTGCCTTCCCGAGATTGCCACGGCCCCTTTGGGGCCTCGCAATGACAAACTTGGAGGCATTGCACATTCGCCGGGAATGCCTCCATATTTGCAACTGCCCATGGCGCTCGCTGAGCGCCGCTACAGACGCAATCGGTGCATACCATTTTAGCGGTGGCCTGTGCGAATCGCCAGTGCCTTCTCGAGATTGCCACGGGCGCAAAGCGCCCTCGCAATGACAAATCTGGGGCCATTTCCATTTTAACGATAGTCTGTTCGGGTCGGCAGCGTACCGCCGGGAGCGGCATGCCGCTCCCCTACAAAATAGAAAAATCCCGCCAGGAGACCCGGCGGGATGCAGACTGTCAAAAAAACCTGCCCAGCCGAAAATTTCGGAGGGAAGGAAAGTGTGAAAGGAAACCGTCAGGGTGTCCTTTCGCGTCAAATAACCCGCCGCAGCGGCAGAATTGCAAAATCATGCTGCAAAATTTGATTTTGCAATTCTGGAAGCAGCTTGGCGAAAAAGTCCAAAGGGACTTTTTTGACAAGCTGAATCCCGCCGGGAGACCCGGCGGGATGAGCTGTGCGATCTTGAATTACTTTGCCAGACCGGCAGCGGCGGCGACTTCAGCGGCGAAATCGTCGACCTTCTTCTCGATGCCCTCGCCCTTCTCAAAGCGAACGGCGTCGACAAACTTCACGGAGCCGCCCAGCGCCTTGGCAGCGCTGTTCATATACTGCTCGACCGTGACGCTGCCGTCCTTGACGAACGCCTGCTGCAGGAGGCAGTTCTCCTCGAAGAACTTGTTCATCTTGCCGGCGGCGATCTTCTCCTTGACCTGCAGGGGCTTGGAGGCCATCTTCTCGTCGTTGTCCATCTGGGCGACGAGGATCTTCTTCTCTTCTGCGAGCACGTCTTCGCTGACCTGGCTCTTATCCCAGAAGCGCGGGTTCAGAGCGGCGATCTGCATGGCGATATCCTTGCCGATCACGGTCGCGTCGATGCCGCCGGAGACCTCGAGGTTGACGAGGACGCCGATCTTGCCGCCCGCATGGACGTAAGCGACGCTGAAGTTCTCCGGGAAGCGGGCAAAGCGGCGGATCTGGATGTTCTCGCCGATGACCATGACCTTCTCGGGGATCATCTCGCCGACGGTCAGCTCGGAGCCGGGGTACTTGCAGTTCTTCAGGGCCTCGATGTCTGCGGGAGCGTCCGCAGCGACGACCTTGGCGATATCCTTGACGAAATCGACGAACAGCGGGGTCTTGGAAGCGAAGTCGGTCTCGGCATTGACCTCGACGACGACGCCGACGCCGTTCTCGACGGTGGCGTAAGCCATGCCCTCGGCAGCGATGCGGCTGGACTTCTTGGCGGCCTTCGCCAGGCCCTTTTCGCGCAGCCACTCAATGGCCTTGTCCATATCGCCGTCATTCTCGGACAGCGCCTTCTTGCAGTCCATCATGCCGACGTTGGTCATTTCACGCAGTTTCTTGACATCAGCAGCAGTAAATGCCATGGTTATATCCTCCTGTATCTTCTGTTTCGAAAAAACGCCCGCCGCACGCGGCGGGCGTCTGGTTTCCAATGAACCGGATGGGATTATTCGGCAGCAGCCTCGGCAGCCGGAGCGGCCTCGGTGTTGGCCTCGCCCTGACGGCCTTCCTGCACGGCGTTGGCCATGGTGGCGACGATCAGGCGGATGGCGCGGATGGCGTCATCGTTGCCGGGGATAACATAGTCGATCTCGTCCGGGTCGCAGTTCGTATCGACGATGGCGACGATGGGGATGTGCAGCTTGCGGGCCTCGGCGATGGCGTTGCGCTCCTTGCGGGGGTCAACGATGAACAGGGCGCCGGGGAGCTTCTTCATGTTCTTCACGCCGCCGAGATACTTCTCGAGCTTGGCGATCTCGCCCTCGTGCTTGATGACTTCCTTCTTGGGGAGCATGGCGAACGTGCCGTCCTCCTGCATCTTGCGCAGCTGAGCCAGACGGTCGATACGGGTGCGCATGGTCTTGAAGTTCGTCAGCATGCCGCCGAGCCAGCGGGCGTTGACATAATACTGATCGACGCGCTCCGCCTCTTCCTTGATGGCGTCCTGCGCCTGCTTCTTCGTGCCGACAAACAGGATGTTCTCGCCGTTGGCGGCAAGATCACGGACGAAGTTGTAGGCCTCTTCGATCTTCTTGACGGTCTTCTGCAGATCGATGATATAGATGCCGTTGCGCTCCGTGTAGATGTACGGAGCCATCTTGGGGTTCCAGCGTCTGGTCTGATGACCAAAGTGGACGCCTGCTTCGAGCAGACTCTTCATAGATACGACTGCCATTTTGTGTTTCTCCTTTTTGTTTTGACCTCCAGTCCGTTCCTCTTCCCCGTCCACCGCCGAGGCGGCACTGGGACGGAGCATCCCGGGCTGTGTGGGTTCTGAATTTGCGGGCCTTTGCCCACGCCGTACTATTATACAGGAGGAAGTTTCAGTTTTCAAGCGTTTTTTGCGAAAAACTGGTCCGATTTTTCCGATTTCTCAGAAAAATTCCTTCTTCCGGCGGGGACAGCGGGTCTTATCCAGCTCGGACTCAATGAGAATAATGTCCGCGCCGACGCGGCGGACCTGCTCCCACGGGATAACATAGTCATCGCGGCGGCCAAGCAGGCCGAACAGGCGGCACGGCACGGGCACGACGAGCGCGGCCACGCGGCCGCACTTCAGATCGATGACCACGTCCGACACGCAGCCGAGCCTGCAGCCGTCGCAGATATTGATGACCTCGCGGCAGCGCAGCGAGGAAAACCGGTCTTCCATCGGATCACCTGCCCCATTTCGTCTGCCTCATTCTATGTTGCAGACTGAGCCAATATGCCTCTGGGAAGCTCTGATTCAATCAGCGAGAGCGGATGGCGAGAGATTTTTTGTCAAGCCGACGTTTGGGAAACGCAGGAATACTTTGTGTACCCGCAAGGGGCATGCCGCATCCGTAAGGCGGCAAAGCCGCCAACGGCTGCGCAATATTTCAAGTTTTTCATACCGATGGATTGACGAAAAATATCCGGCATCCGCCGCAGCTGATCTATGCAGAGCTTCCTCTAAGTACCGCGGGTAATCATATTGTCCCACGGGGCCGGAAAAATTATACGCCCCCGTGCTCTATCCTATGCGGCACGGGGGCGTCATGTGTTTTTCAGACTGTCAAAAACCTGCCCAGCCAAAAGTTTCGGAGGGAAGGATCGTGTAGCGGCAGAATTGCAAAATAATACTGCAAAATTCTATTTTGCAATTCTGAAAGCAGCTTGGCGAAAAAGTCCAAAGGGACTTTTTTGACAAGCTGAGGCCCCGCTGCGGGTGCAGCGGGGCCGTTGGGGATATTGCTTATTCTGCCGTGACGATCTGGCCGTTGACGAGCGCGAAGCGCACGCCCTCAGTCAGGCTGGTCAGGTTGTTCAGGTCGTTCTCCGTGAGCGTGTAGTCCGCACCGGCAGCCACGACCGTACCGGCCGCAGGCGCACTGCGGAAGGCGATCTTCAGCGTGCCGGGCAGAGCCGAGGCGACATTCAGGCAGGACGTCTTGCTCGGCGTATTCCAGAAGAACGGAGCATTGGTCATGTTCGTTCCGGCCTTCAGCTTCAGCGTGATGTCCGCCGCGTTCGTGCCGCTGCAGGCAAAGCCGTTGCCGTTTTCAGCCGAGGCGCAGGTATTGCCGTAGAATTCGCCGCCCGTGACAGTGACCTTGCAGCCGTTCGTGGCCAGCAGAACGGTGCCAATGCTCATTGTGCCGGTCTCCGCCGTCAGCGCATTGTTGCGGTAGATACCGCCGTTCACTGTAATCTCCGCACCGGCCGAATCGCCGAGAATGGCGGCGCCGCCCTTGGTATTACTGACGACGATGTTCTCAAACAGGCCGCCATTCACAGTAAGCTTGCTCTGGCCGAGAATGCTGAGGCAGGAATAGAGGTTGTTGCGGAACGTTCCGCCGTTGACGATGACCTCGGAAGACTTGTCGTCCGTTTTCTGCACCGATCCTGTTGCAAAGACGGCTGAGCCCTGCCTGATGTTCTCAAAGACTGCGCCGTCCTCGATGGTAACGATCGAGCCATAGGCATAGATGGCATCATCGCCGAAATCGCGGAACACCGTGCCGGACTTAACGACGATCTGCGCCTTCTGGCCGTCGCTCCAGTCACCGCGGATTGCCGTAGCGCACTTGCCCTTGAGCTGATAATAGCGGTTGCCGTCGAACGTGATGTCCTCAAGCGTCAGTGTGCAGTTCAGGACCTCGACAAGATTGCCAGAGGTATTCGTGTCGTTCTCCAGCATGACATAGGCATTCGGAATGCCCTTCAGGGACCACGTCTCGTCGCTGCGTACCACAAGGCACTTGGGGGAAGAGCCCGCCGAAGCCGACGGGATACTGATGATGTTGTCCCCCGTGGCGGACTGCCGCTCGATAAGCAGCTCCTTCGCGCGCGCGAACGTCAGGACGGCGGTCTCGGCCGTCTTGCCGTCGTTCGCATCGCTGCCGGTGGCCGCGAGATAGACGACCGTACCGACCACACGGGAAGCATTCAGGAAAACCGTGTTCGTTTCCGTGTCGACCGACAGCTTGTAATGGGAATCCAGCGGCTCTGTCAGCTCAATGTTCGCCAGATCGGCCTCGGTCAGCGTATAGCCGCTGCCGCCAACGATCTTGTTCATGTAAACCTGCGCTTCGAGCTTCAGCCGCAGCGGCTGCTTCAGAGCGGAGGTCACGAGAACCGGCAGACGGGCCGTGCTGTTCATCAGCAGAATTTCGCTTTCCACCACGCTCTGGTTCGCAAGGATCATGCTGCCGTGGGCGTAGATCTGGTACTCTGCGCCCGCCGTGGCGGTATTGCCAAAAATCCTGCCGTTTTCCAGCGTGCAGCTGCTGGGCTTCGTTGCCGAGCCGCCCTGCAGCAGGATGGCTCCTGCGGTAGCGCCGGCATTGCCGGTGATCTCGCCACCCTTGAATTCGGCATTGACATACTGACCGACAAAGATCGCGCCCACGCCCTTCAGGCTGCCCTCGGCAGCGGCATTGTTGGCGTAGATCTTACCGCCGTTCATCGTGAACGTCGTAAAGCCATTCGTGGAGCTTCCGGACAAGCTGATGGCACCGGCCGGGACGCTCAAGACGCTGACGTTTGCCTTCGCGGCATAGGTCACGGTATTGTGGTGAATTTCGCCGCCGTTCAGGACGATGCTGCTGCCGCCTTTCGTGGTCGAAAGGCCGATCGTCGCCGTCTTGCAGGTGTTGTCATGGATGCTCGCGCCGTCGTTCATGGTGAAGTCGGCGTTATGCAGAAAGAGAATATTGCTGCTGGTCGTAACGGTATTGCAGATCTCGGTGCCCGCATTCAGCGTCAGCTTGCCGGACGTGCAGTTGCCGACGATATAGCTGGAGAACGGCGTGCCGTCCTCGGCAGCCCAGCGCTGCGCGCCGCCGTCAATGCAGATATTCTGGAGCGTCAGGTTACCGGTGGCGTTCACCCAGAACATGTAGCTGCTCTTGTAGCCCTCGGCACGCGTGACCACCGCATCCGGATACTCGCTCAGATCCCAGACCTGCGTATCACCGACGGTGACCATGCTCGTGATATAAATTACCTTGTAGGCCGAATCCGCCAGCAGCTCCTTGGCGCGGGCGAACGTCTTGACGCCGTCGTAGGCTGTCATACCGGACTTGCTGTCGTCGCCGTTTTTGCCGTCGAGATAGACATAGTTCAGCTTGGCTTCCGCCCATGCGGCATAGACCGTCACATCAGCCTTGATGCTCTGATTACGGTCGAAGAGCTGCGTGCAGGCCTCGTCCGTATACCAGCCGTCGAAGACGTAGTTGTTCTTCGTCGGGTTCTTCGGGTTCGTGACATACTCGCCATGATCGACCTGCGTAGAATAGTAGACCTCGCCGTCGACGATATAGGTCACGGTATAGACATTGGTCTCCCACTTGCCGTAGAGCGTCAGATTCGTTGTGACGGGCGTGGAGAAGTCATAGACCTGCGTGTAGGCGGCGTCCGTGTACCAGTTCGACACATGGGAGCCGACGCGGCGGGTCTCCGGCACGGGGACGGGCTGGCCCCACGTCACGCTCACGGGTGTGTCGACGTACATGGCGTTGGCGTTCGGGCTGATGACGAAATTGACCTGCATCGTGCGGTAGCGGGTCGTGAAGTCGACCGTAACATCCTCATCAAAGTCCGAGAGGATGAACACGTTCTCCGCGCGGACGAGCGTGCCCGCGGAGGCGGAGGCGGTGTCGAGCTCAAAGCCGTTTTCCGCCACGCCGTAGAGGCCGAACTCCACATAGGGCTCGTTCGTGTTGACCTCGATGCTCGCGACCTTCTGGCCGTGGTACTTGGCATAGCCGTTCTCGCCGCGGAACGTAACGGTCACGGTCTTGCCCGGCTCCGTCGGCTCGGACGGCTCGGTGGGCTCCTGCGTGGGCTCTTCCGTCGGCTCCTCGGTCGGCTCTTCGGTGGGTTCCTCGGTCGGCTCTTCCGTCGGCTCCTCGGAGGGCTCCGTCGGCTCGACCGGCGTATAATCCGTGACCTTCATGAGTGTGCTGAGGATCTTTGCGGCCTCGGCGCGCGTGATGGACTTCTGCGGCAGGAACGTGCCGTCCGGGTAACCGGCCAGAATTCCGGCCGCAGTCGCCACGGCGACGGCAGCTTTCGCATAGTCCTGAATGTCCGCCGCATCCGCATAGGTCAGCTCGCCGCCCTCGGGGAGCGCGAGCGCCTTCCAGCCCGCAAAGCGGACCAGCAGGGTCATGGCGTCCTCACGGGAAACGGCCTTGTCGGGGGCAAACGTGCCGTCCGGATAGCCAAGCACGATGCCGTTTTCCGCCGCCCAGCTCACGGCAGCGGAATACCACTGACCGGCCGGGACATCGGAGAAGCTGGTCTGCTCCGTGAGCGTGTCGCCGCTCAGGCGGGCAAGGACCGTGACGAACATGGCGCGCGTCATGGCATCCTCCGGCGCGAAGTTTTTCTCGTCCACGCCGTTCATGATGCCCTTTTCCGTGACGTCTTCAATATAGGGATGCGCCCAATGGGTGTCGAGCACATCGGCATAGCTGCTTCCCGCCGCAAAGACGCTCGGGCAAAGCCCAAGCACGAGCGCGACCGCCAGAAGCAGGGATAACATCCGCTTTTTCATGCAGATTTCCTTCCTTTCAGAATCGTTCGGGGGCGCTCCCGCCGCCGGAAGACGGCGGGAGCCTGCGGTCTCGGGATCAGTTCAGCTTCAGGTAGTTGACGAGCACCAGAGCGACCTGCGCGCGCGTTGCGCCGTCGGCCGGGTTCAGCGTCGTGGGCGTCATGCCGACGATGATGCCGGACTGCACCGTCCAGCTCATGGCCTCCAGCGCCCAATCGGCGACCTCGCCGCGGTCCTGATAGCCCGCAAGGACATCGTCCTTCGCGGTATACTTGCCGCCCTGCAGCTTCCAGTAGCGATAGAGCATCGTGGCCATTTCCTGACGGGTGATCGGGGCCTCCGGGCGGAACGTGCCGTCGGGATAGCCGTTGACCACGCCCTGCTCGGCCGCCCAGTTGACGGCGTCGGTGTACCACTGGCCCCCGGCAATGTCCGTGAAGGACGCCATGCCCTTCGCGGCAGGCTCGCCCGCCTCACGATAGAGAACGGTCGCAAGCGTCGCACGGTCCAGCGTGGCGTTCGGCGCGAAATAGTCTCTGCCGACGCCGTTCATCAGGCCTGCGTCCCAGGCGGCGTAAACGGCATCGTAATACCAGGCGTTCTCGTCCAGGACATCGTTAAAGCGATAGTCGAAGGGCAGCATGGACTTACTCTGCCAGCCGGTCTCCGTATCGATCACGTTCCAAGAATAGGTCTTGCCGTGCTGGCCGCGGAACGTGAGGCGCAGGACCGGCGTTCCATCCTTCTGCGCGGTGTAGGCCGCCCAGGCGAAGTGCACCGTGCCGGGCTTCGAGGCGTCGAGGTCGGTGATGCCGTTCTCGGCATCCAGCGTGCTGCGGGCGGAAACGAGCGTCAGTTCCTCGGGGTACGTCAGCTCCAGCCGGCCGTTCTTCATACCTTCCCAGGTAAGCAGGTCGACCGTCAGGCTGTTCGTTGTGCTGCTGTTCGCTATACTGATGACATAGCCCGCGCCCTCAGGCTCGGCGGCCAGGGCCGTCGCACCGGCGCCCAGCAGCATTACGGCTGCAAGAAGCAGCGCAAAGAGTTTTTTCATCATAACAGGAAGTCTCCTTTCCGTTCCGCGCTCACTGCAGAGCCGGGAGCGGCTGGGCCGTCAGCGTCTCCGCTGCGGCGGGCTCCAGAGCCTGCATACCGGTCTGGCGCTCCGCCCACGGGGCAAGCGCCGCTGCGTCGTCCGCAGCCGCATTCTGCATTGCGGAGTACAGGGCGACGGGCGCCGCGCTGATCTGCCCGATCGAAATGGGCCAGAAGATGTCGGCCGTCAGGTCCACATAGCTGAGCTTGGAGGCCGACGTGGTCAGCACACTGATGTACAGGCGGTTATCCGCATAGTACAGCGCAGAACCGGCGGCGTAGTTCGCCATCACGTCCGGCACGTTGCCGAGCAGCGAGCGGGAGTACAGGCCATAGGTCTTGCGGCCGTAGGCATTCGTGTAGTAAGCCATGGAGAAGAGATAGACGCTGCCGTCGCTGCACAGCATGGCGAAATCATCGCAGGTACCGTACTCGTCGGTTTCCTCCGGGCCGACATAGGTCATGCCGACGATGTAGACACCTCTGCCGATCACGGAGGCAAAGCTGCCGAGGCTCGTCATCGTGCCTGTCGCGGTGTCGACACGCAGGAGATTGTAGCCGTAGCCCGCCAGCAGCGTACCGCCGTTCAGGTGCGGCAGATAGGTCATGGAGGTGTAGGCCGCTTTGCTCTGCGAACCGATCTTCGTAGCGGTGTAGTCCGTCTCATCGACGCTGTAGAGCGTGGAAACAAGGTTCTTTGCATCATCCAGCTCGTTGCTGGCCAGCAGGAGCTTGCCCTCCGGGCCTCTCGTGACGGAAAGGACAGATGCGGGCAGGGGATTGTTTTCGTTCAGGGCCTTGATGCTGCTCTTGTCCTCGGTGTTCAGCTCGAGGAAGAGGGTCGTGTCATCCGTGCCGGGAACGGCCGCACGGAGCGTGGCATTGGCAGCAGGCTGCTCAACATTGCCGCCGAAGCTCGTCTGATAGGCGGTGACATTGCAGGCGTAGTCATAGACCGCGACGAGCAGGTCGTTGGTGTAGATGCCGTCGAGCGGGAATTCCAGCGTCGTCTCTGTGCCGGGCTCCGTCTGGTTGACGGCCTGACGCGCGAGGATCTGCTTGCCGTTGCGGCTGAGCAGGAGGACGGCCGCGACATAGCGGTTATCCTGCACCGTGACGCTCAGGGAGCGCTTGCCGGTGGCTGCGCTGCTGTGCAGCACGATGTCGTTGGCCTGCGGGGCGGTGTTGTCCAGCACGAAGCGGGTCGTCCAGAAGGCGCTCTCCGGCAGGTTCTCTTCGCCGCCGATGACCGTCTCCGTCTCGCGATCCCAGTAGTATTCCGGGACGGCGCGGGTGACGACCTCGATGGGCGTTCCCTCGGGCAGGAGCGTCTTGTTGTCCGCCGCGGTGCCGCGCCAGCTCAGGTTGACCTGCGTGCCGGTCGCGGACCACGCGGCGGAGGAGGCGGAGTAATATGCGCCGGTCGCCGTGCCGTGGTCAACGGTCGTATAGACCTCGCCGGTCTCGGCATTGCGGATCGTGACCTTCAGATCGGACGCATTGCGGATCATGGTCGGAACGGCCGCATAGATCGTATTGCCGCTCTCATTGGCGAAGGACGCGCGGTCCGCGATGGCCTCGTCATCCTCGGCATAGAGGTTGCCGCCGAAGTAGTAGCCGGACGTGGAGCCTGCCATGCGCTGCACGAGGAAGTTCGTGCGCTGGGCAACATAGCCCGTTGCGCCCTCGGTGCACATATCCTCGAGATATACGGACTTGTCATACATGCTCGGCTCGGCCCAGCTGCCGTAGAAGCCCAGCATCGGGACGGAGAGCTGGCGGCCGTCGCCGTCGCAGGAATCGGCATAGAGGAAGCCCTCGATATAGGAGCCGTTCGGATAATGCCCGTTCAGCCACGCCTTGTCGCCGTCGGTCAGGCGGACGGTGAAGCTGACGTTCATGCTGCCGTTTGCGGGGACCTCGTAGGTCACAGCGTAGACGTCCACGACGCTCTTGTCGCCCTTGACCGCCGCAAGATAGAGCTGCGCATCGGCCGTGGTGATGGTGCCGTCGGCATCGAGGTCGTACTTCTGCACGGTCTCGGCGTCGAGCGCGTCATGCGTACCGTTTGCGGCCTTCAGCAGGACGAGCGCATCCTGCTCGTCGACCTTGTCGTCGCCGTTAAGGTCATAGACATAGACGCTCTTGCCGTCGGCGGAGAACGTCACGTTCGCATCCAGCGCATAGGCGCTGTCGCTCATGTAATCCCCGCCCTCGATCTCCTCGACGGCCATGGTCGTGACCTTGCCGCTGAGTGCATAGTGCAGCGGAGAATCGGACAGGTTCTGGACGGAGAAGCTGCCGGTGTAGACGCCGGTGCGCTCCGCATCGTCGCCGAAGGTCAGCTTGACCTTACCGTCGTTGCCTTCCTTCTCACCGACGAGCAGGTAAGCCGGAGATGTCACGGCCTCCTGCAGCTGCATCAGGCCGGAGCCCTGCTGGCGCGGGGAATAGGTCACGCCGGTGTCCGGGTCGGTCAGCGGCTCGGACGTGCTCATCATGAGCGCCATGGCCAGCGCGCGGACCGTGAGGCCCTCCTGCTTGCTGAGCTTGTGTTCCTTGATGTACTGCGCCATGATCGCTGCGCCGCCCGCTGCGGACGGAGCCGCCATGGACGTGCCGCTCATCATGCCGTAGCTGCTGTGGTTCAGCGTGGAATAGATGTTTCCGCCGGGCGTCATAAGCTCGGGCTTCAGGTCGAGATTTTCCGTCGTGCCCCAGGAGGAGAACGAGCTGGGCTTGTAGCCGTCGGCCACGCCGTGCAGCGTCTCGGCCTTGGCGGAGGCGGTCATCTTGCCGCCCCAGAGGCCGGTCGTCTCATCCTGCGTCGAAGCCGCGAGGATCTCCTTGGCCTTAGCCTGCTCAATCATAACGGCAGGATTCGGGAAGTTATAGCCCGTCAGGTTCATGTTGATGGAGCCGGGCGCGTTGTTGTAGATGACGGCCGCCGCGGCACCTGCCTGAATGGCCGCGTTGGCCTTGTCCGCGAACGAAGAATTGCCGCGGGAGACCAGGACGACCTTGCCCTTCACGTCGACGTTTGCATAGTTCTCGGGCAGGCCGTAGATGCCCTCGCCCTTGACGGGATCGCCGAGGAAGACATAATCATACGTCGTGCCGCTCTGGTCCTCGCTCGTATCGAGCGTGGAGAAATTCTTTGCGCCGTAGGTCTCACCGGTGTCGCCGGGGATCGCGGCAACGCCGTTGAACTTGCCCATCACGCCGCTCATGCTCGTGTTCGTCACGGAGGCGATCGTGAAGGAGTTCGTATAGGAGCCGGGGCTGCCGCCGGTGTGCATGCGCACATCCGTCGTATAGGTCATGCCGGTTCCGGTCAGAACGTTCTCGCCCCATGCGCCGTTGTTGCCGGCAGAGACCGTTACGACGGTATCCGTATTCCGGAAGCTGTCGAGGATCTGCTGATCACTCTTCGAGCCGTAGCTGCGGCCTGCGCTGCCGGAGCCGAGGGACAGGTTGACGCTGTCGCAGTTCAGCCAGATGGCGTCTTCGATGGCGGCCATATAGTCGGAAGAATACGCGCCGCCGCCCACGCCGAAGACCTTCATCACGACGAGCTGGGCATCCGGGGCAACGCCGGTCACGCCGAGCTCCTGCTTATCATAGTACAGGTCGCCGTCAGCGTCATAGTGCGGGACATAGCGGTTCGCCGCCGCGATACCGGCGACATGCGTGCCGTGGTCGCCGTTGCTGTCGCCCTCGGCATCGTGGGAGACATCCAGACCGTCATCCACATAGTTATAGGCAAAGGGGACCTTGGCATTACGGTACAGGTCGTCCGCCTTGGGCGGGTTCTTGTCCGCGGAAATGCTCAGGTTCGGCAGCGCCTTTTTGATCTCTTCCTTCGTCAGAAGGTTGTAATCGGAGATCTTCTTGCCGAAGCTCGCCGCACTGATGCCCAAGCTGTAGTAATAGCCGCCCTCCGAGAACGAGGGATGCGACAGATCAAGGCCCGTGTCGATGATGGCAATGCGGCTGCCCGCGCCGGTGTAGCCGTCCGCCCATGCGCTGTAGGAGCCGACCATCTCGCCCGCAGTCGCCGTATCCGGCTGGACCGTCTCATCAAGCTCGTAGCGTTCCTCCAGGTAGACATCCGCCACGCCGTCCACGGCAAGGATCTGCTCGATCCTGCCATAGGGCACCACCGTTGCAACGCCGTTGACGGCAACGGTGAACTGATAACGGATCTCCAGCTTCTCCCCGCCGAGCGCCTCGCGCTCGATGCGGTCGACCAGAGACAGCTGCTGCTTCTTCAGGCTGCTGCTGTAGCTGGCAGCCTTCTCATTCTCCAGCAGGTCTTTGGTAGAGAAGCCCTTCTTCGCCAGGGATTTCTGCTCGAACAGGATGATCACATGGACCTCCTCGTCCGCGGCAGGAACGTCCTGCTCCGCGTCCTGCTCTGCTTCGGGCAGCACGGCCGTGCCCGTATCGATCACGGAAGGATCGACCTCGGTATACGACACGTTTGCCGCGCTTGCGCCCGCGCCGAAGGACGGCAGGAGAGCAAGCAGCATGCAGGCAGCCAGGACAAATGCGAGGGATCGCTTCGCCTTGCCTTTTAACATCGCTTTTACCTCTTTCCTTTGATTTTCATTCTTTTACAGGAAAGGACGAATCCCATTATCCTTTACCATGCAAAAGTTTAAGATAATTATGCCATAATCCTCCGTCGAATTCAAGGCTTTTTTCGAAAAAATATCCATTTTTTATCGTCATTTGGAGCAAAAGAAGAGGCCGCCCCGCCAAAGCGGAGCAGCCTCTCATCTTTAATGTCCTGTTAAATCTTTGTAAAATATCAGAAAAATTACTCTGCGACAGCGTCCTTCAGAGCCTTACCGGCCTTGAACACAGGAACACGCGTTGCCGGGATCTCGATGGTCTCCTTCGTCTTGGGGTTGCGGCCCGTGCGCGCCTCGCGCTGCTTCGTCTCAAAGGAGCCAAAGCCGACGAGCTGCACCTTGTCACCCTTGACGACGGCTTCCGTGATGGTCTCAACGACGGCGCCGAGCGCCTTCTCTGCGTCCTTGCGGGACAGGCCGGCCTTGTTGGCGACTTCCGCAATGAGTTCAGTCTTGTTCATAATGGGTATCCTCTTTTCTCAGTATATCATTCTCCGGGGAGATCCCCGAGCGCATGCTTATAAAATCTACCACATGCCTGGCAAATACGCAAGGTTTTTTCTGGAAAAAATCAGCGAACGCGCAGAATTTTTGCAATTTTCTCGCCCTTGGGCAGCAGCAGGCAGTCCTCATAGGTCAAAACCTTGAGCACAATGATGAGCACGACGTACACGAGGACCGCCACGACGATGGAGCCGAGGCAGGCGACGGCACGGCCCATGCCGATGCGGCCGAGGCCCCAGTAGGCCAGCCACGTCGTGCCGCCCATGAGAACGGCGGCGATGGTCGTCTTCCACAGGTTCGGCAGGAGCTTCGGCGCATTGCGGCGCAGCACGCGGCGCATGGCGATGAGGTTCAGCACGGTGATGACGGCATAGCAGGCGATGGTGCCGACGGGCGCGCCCGTGATGGCGATATCGGGGTTGCCGACGAGAATGTAGTTGACGATGACCTTGACGATGCCGCCGATGAGCGTGTTGATAACGGGGATGACGGCGTGGTTGTGCGCCTGCATGATGGCGTCCGTCATGAGCACGATGCTGTTGAACACCACGGCGACGCCGAGGATGGCCATGAGCTTCGTAGCGAGCGTGAGGTTCGCGCCGGTGTAGCCGCCAAGCAGGGCGACGATGGGCTCTGCCAGCACGATGAGGCCGACGGCGCAGGGCATGGCGATGAGGCCCATGAGTCGCAGCGACGAATTCTGCACGGAGCGCACGCCGCGGCGGTCCTGCAGCGTCAGGCTGTTCGTAATGGCCGGGATGATGGCGATGGTGATGCAGGGAATGAAGGCACAGGGGAAATTGAAGATGGTCTGGCAGTAGTTATAAACGCCCTTGACGACGTCCGCACGCTCCTGCGTGTAGCCCGCGGCATTGATGAGGCGGTTCATGACCGTCGCCGCATCGAACAGGTTGATGATCTGCAGACCGGCTGCGCCGAGCGTGATGGGCACGGCAATGGCCAGCAGGCGCTTGAGCGTCTCTCCCGCGGGTCTTGCCTGCCCCTCCGCGCGGCTGAGCTCGCGTGTGCGGCGGCGCGTCTTGCAGAAGAGGTAGAGGGCCGAGAGCACCGTGCCGATCGTCACGCCCGCGATGGAACCGGCAGCGGCCAGCGGGCCGTCGCCGAGGCGATTCATGACGAGCCAGGCAAGGCCGAGGCCAAGGAAGAGCTTGCACAGGGCCTCGATGATCTGGCTGACGGCCGTAGGAGCCATGTTCCCCTGCCCCTGGAAGAAGCCGCGGCAGGCGGAGATGTAGCACACGAAGAGCACGGCCGGGCCGAGCGCAAAGATGGACCACATGGCATTCGGGTTCTCCATCATGTTGGCCAGCTGCTTCGGGATGATCAGCATCAGCGCCGAGCCGATGATACCGATGGACAGGAAGGCCATGAGGGAGACGCGGTAGATCTGACGCACCTGTTTGCCGTTGTTCAGCGCGCGGGCCTCGGAGATCATGCGGCTCATGGCGACGGGCAGGCCCGTCGTGGAGATCATGAGCAGCACGGTGTAGATGTCATAGGCCGTGGTGAAATAGCCGTAGTTTGCCTCGCCGATGAGGCGGTTGAGCGGGATTTTGAAGAACATGCCGATGACCTTGACGATCATCGTCGCCAGCGACAGCACCGCCGCACCGGCCAGGAAATTCTGCTTCTTCGTTGTCTTTTCTTCCAACATTCATCCGTCCTTTCCGTTGGGATCAGCTGCGCGCTTCTTCGAAAATGCGCGGCATGACGTAGCCGGACAGCTCGCGCACGACGCTGTCGAGGTCGATCGTCGGATACTTGCCCGCAGCATAGAGCACCTGCCCGCGCACCATGGTCATCACGACGTCGTGGCCGGAGGCGGCATAGACGAGATGCGACATCACATTGTGGCACGGCATGAGATGCGGCGACGTGAAGTCGAGCAGCACGAGGTCGGCATCCATGCCGAGCTTCAGCATGCCGCACTCTGCCTCGCGGCCCTGCGCACGCGCGCCGCAGACCGTCGCCATCATCAGCACGGCCTCGACCGGCAGCGCCTTCGGGTCGCCGGATGTCACCTTGGCCATGAGGGCCGCGGCCTTCATCTCCTCGAACAGGTCGAGGTTGTTGTTCGACGCGGACGAGTCCGTGCCGAGGGCCACGTTCATGCCCGCCTTGACCATCTCCGTCACGGGGGCGCAGCCGGAGGCGAGCTTCAGGTTCGAAACGGGGCAGTGTACAGCCGTCACGCCGCGCTTGGCCAGCAGGCGCATGTCCTCCGGCGTGACCCAGACGCAGTGGGCCGCAATGGCGCGCGTGTCAAAGACATGGTGGCAGTCGAGCACCTGCGCGGGTGTCAGGCCGTTTCGCTCGAGGCACTGCTCATGCTCGGCCTTCGTCTCGGACAGGTGGACATGCATGCCGACCTTCTCGTTGATGGCAAATTCGCTCAGCGCGTCCCAAAGGCGGTAGTCCGAGGTATATTCGCCGTGCACGGAGGCCTCGACGCGGATGCGGCCGTTGTCATAGCCGTCCCACTTTTCCTTCAGGGCGACAAGCTCGCGGCAGGCGGGGTGCGTTTCAAAGTCGAAGTCCTCGCCGAACAGTGTCGCGCCGCGGGCGATGTTTGCCTTGATGCCGGACTCGGCCACGGCCTCGGCGATCTCGTCGCAGAAATTATACATATCCGAGATGGACGTCGTGCCGAAGCGGACGCACTCTGCAATGGACAGCAGGGCTGCCGCCTTGGCGCTGCGGCCGTCGAGCCGGTCCTCATGCGGGAAAATATAGTCGTTGAGCCAGCTCGAGAGCTCGACGTCGTCGGCATAGCCGCGCAGCACGGACATTGGCAGATGCGTGTGGCAGTTGATGAGGCCGGGCATGAGCACCATGCCCTCACCGGGAACAAGGCGCTTTGTCTTCTCCTTGGGGGCCTCGCGCGCGAGATAGCTGATCTTGCCGTCCGTTACGCCGAGGTAGGCATCAAAGTAGACGTGCATGGCCTCGTCCATGGTCACGATCGTCACATTGGAAAATAAAGTGTCCATAAATTTCCTTTCCGTGCCTCACAGCAGGCGGAACGCCGCGTCCTTCTGAGCCAGAACGTCGTCGATGCGCTCGAGATACTGCTGCGGGAATTTGGGATTGTGGAAGCGCTCCAGACGGCCGTCGGGCAGGTTGATCTTCGTCATGGCCCCGCCGCCGAGCGACACGATGGAATGCATCTCCTCCATCATATAGATGTTGTAAAGTCCGGCCGTTCCCGGGCGGCACCAGCCGATGTTCTCAAAGCTGCCGGACATATACTTCTGCCGGTAGAGATAGTAGGGCGTATAGCCCGCTGCGCGGAGCGAGGTCTCCGCCCCGGCCAGCATCTGCGCCACATCGTCCGCCGAGGGAAGCTCCATCCGCCCGGCATAGAGGTCCGCGCCCTTTTTGAGGGCCAGCGTGTGGACGGTCACATTCTCCGGGTCCAGCGCCAGCACCTGCCGCAGGGAATCGGCAAACGACTTCGGGTCATCGCCGGGCAGGCCCGCGATAAGGTCCATATTCACAGCGTCATAGCCCGCTGCGCGCGCCGCCTCATAGGCGGCCACGGTCTGCGCCGCGGTGTGGCGGCGGCCGACCCGCGCAAGGACGGCGTCGTTCATGGTCTGGGGGTTGATGCTCATGCGGCCGCAGCCCATGGACGCGATCGTTTCGAGCTTTTCGGCATCGAGCGTGTCCGGGCGGCCGCCTTCCACCGTATATTCTACCAGCTCTGTCAAGTCAATATGTGTCCGCAGCGCCTCCATGAGCCTGCGCAGCTGGGCCGCCGAGAGCGTCGTGGGCGTGCCGCCGCCGATGTACAGCGTGCGGACCGTCCGGCCGGACGCGCGCAGCAGGTCGCCCGTGTGGGCGATCTCGCGCACCAGCGCGTCGAGATACGGCTCAAGCAGGCCGGAAAAGCGCTCGATGGACGAGCTGACGAAGCTGCAGTAGGCGCAGCGTGTCGGGCAGAACGGGATGCCGACATAGACGGACACGTCCTGCGGCCGCAGCAGCTGTGCTGCCCGCACCGTGGCCTCCGAGGCCTCGACGCACAGGCGGCTGCGCTCCGGCGAGACATGGTAGCGCGTGCGCAGGAGCTTTTCCGCCTCGGTGGGCGTCCTGCCCTCCAGCAGAGCGCGCGTCGTGAGCTTCGTCGGGCGGACGCCGGACAGGCTGCCCCAGGCGGGCGGCTCACGCAGGCACATGGCCGCCTCATAATAGGTATTTTGCAGCAGACGGCGGCGCGCAGGCACATCGGCCTCCGCCGTGCGCAGGCGGCGGCAGGCGCGGCCCGTTTTGCCGTGCAGCGTGATCTCGGCCGTGGCCGTGAGCCAGACCGCGCCGGTGTGCAGGGACGAAACCGCCCCGTCGCCGGAAAACGGCTCCGTCACCGGCTCCATCGGTTCCTCCGGGAACAGGGCGAGCTGGAGCTGCTCGACGGCATAGCGGTCGTCGTGGCCGCGCAGGAGCAGCTTCATGCCATCGCCTCCCGCAGATAAGGATTGTCCGCGCGCTCGGCATCCAGTGTCGTGGCCGGGCCGTGGCCGGGCAGGACGGCATAGTTGCCGGGCAGCTCCGCCAGCCGCTTCAGGCTCGTGCCCATCTGCGCCGGAACGCCGCCTGCCAGATCGACACGGCCGCAGGAGCCTGCAAAGAGTGTGTCGCCAGAGAACAGGACGTTCTCGCACAGGAGGCACACGGAGCCGGGCGTGTGGCCCGGCGTCTCCAGCACGGCAAAGCGGAGACCGCCGACCTCGACGGTGTCGCCGTCGGCATAGGTATCCGTGTAATACAGCGGTCCGGCCGTCAGGCGCTCGGGCAGGACCGTGTCCGCCTCGCACAGCCAGACGGGGCAGCGCGCCGCCTCCGCCACGCCGCGCACGCCGCCGACATGGTCAAAATGACCGTGCGTCAGCAGGACAGCGCGGATGGTCAGGCCATAGCGCTGCGCTGCCTCCAGCACGCGCTCTGGCGTATAGCCGGGATCGATGACGGCGCAGACGCCGTCGTCATCCGCAGCGAGATAGCAATTGGTCTGGTAGCTGCCCAGCATCAGGGAATAGACCTTCATGGGATTCTCCTTTTCAGTCATCGGACAAACGCATAGGGGACCCCCAGCGCGCCGGAATAGGTATAGGCCGAGACGCTGCTTCCGGCCTCGGTAGTGTTATCGTACGCTTCGCCGGCGTTCCGCTCCGGCGTACCGCCGTCCGGCTCAGCCTTGTGCTTTGCATGCAGGCGGAGGAACAGCACGACGCAGCCGTTGGCTGCAAGGCCATTCCAGGGCTCCGGCAGGAAGGACGACAGCACAGCGGCAAAGCCGCAGAGGGCCGCGGCTAGCAGCAGGATGCCGCCGATGAGAACGCGTTTTCCGAATTTGGTTCGAAACAAATTCTTCATCCGGGCGCTCTTTTCTGTGTTGTGCTTACAGGGGCAACGATAAAGCGTACAAACCAATTGCATCTGTAGCGGCGTTCCCTGCGCAGGCCCACCGGGCGAGAGAAAATGTAGCGGCGCTCAGTGAGCGCCATAGGCAGTTGCGATTCCTTTGGCAGGGATTCCATGGCTTGAGATACCCAGATTTGTCATTGCGAGGTCCCGAAGGGGCCGTGGCAATCTCGGGGAGGCAGCTGCGATTTCGCCGATAGCTTCCCCACGATCCGACCGGGTACTGCGAGATTGCCACGGGCGCAAAGCGCCCTCGCAATGACAATTCGGGGGCCATCACCATTTTAACGACAGCCTGTACCGGTCGGCAATGCCCCTCCCCTACAAGGCGGGTACGGTCGACGATGCCGCCCTATAACTTTCCAGCCTGCAAGGCGCTCACTGAGCGCCGCTACAGTCAAATTTGGCAGCGCGTGCGGTCGGCAGAGCGGTCGGAAATTTGCAGGGTGCCCCACGGGGCGTCGAGGACGCCGCTCCCTGCAATCATCGGTGGGCAATGGCGTCTGCGGTTTTCCGGGATCAGCCTCTTCTCGGCTGGAGCAGCTCGTCCGTATCGAGCAGGATGGTGACGGGGCCGTCGTTTTCCGAGGCGACGAGCATATCGGCCCCGAACTGCCCGTGCTGCGGCGCAAAGCCGCGGCTGCGGCACTCCTGCAGGAACTGCTCATACAGCGGGACAGCCAGCTCCGGCAGAGCCGCGCCCGTGAAGCTCGGCCGCTTGCCCTTGCGGCAGTCGGCATAGAGCGTGAACTGGCTGACGACGAGCACCTGCCCGCCGATGTCGGCGAGGGAGCGGTTCATTTTCCCCGCCTCATCGCAGAAAATGCGCAGACCGAGTGCTTTGTCGGCCAGCTTTTCACACAGCTCCGGCGTGTCGTCCGGGCCGACGCCGAGCAGGATGAGCAGGCCGTGGCCGATCTCGCCCACGACGCTGCCCGCAATGGAAACGGAGGCGCTTTTTACGCGCGTGATCACAGCTCTCATCAGTTCTGCCCTCTTCTCACATCGATCACGCCGTCAATGGCGCGGATCTTCGTCCGGATGGTCTCCAGCTCCTGCACGTTGCGCACCTCAAAGGTCGCGACGGTGCGCGCCTTTCCGGTGGGCATATCTCGGCCGGAGAGCTCCGTGACCTTCAGCTTGGCCGCGCTCAGCGCCGTGGCGATATCGAGCCAGATGCCGCTGCGGTCCGTGGAATCGATCTCAAACGTGGTGGAGAACGGCTTATCCTCCGTGCTCCACGCGACCTTGACCCAGCGCCCTGCCTGCTTCGGATCGGATGCACCGGCTGCGTTGCGGCAGTCGCGGCGGTGGATGGACACGCCGTAGCCCTTTGTAATAAAGCCGACGATGTCGTCGCCCGGCACCGGCGTGCAGCAGCGCGAGAATTTGATCATGCAGGAATCGATATCCTCGACGATGACGCCGGAATCCTTGTGGCGGCCGCCCTTTCCGGGCTCCGCCTGCTTCTGCACCTCGCGGACCGGGGGCGCAGGCGTCTGGCGCGTGGCGCGGATCAGATCGTCGCGGATGCGGCCAAACGCCTTTGCCGCCGTCAGGCCGCCATAGCCGATGGCAGCATACATATCGTCCAGGCATTCGAATGCCAGCTTTTTCAAAAGGCCCGGCAGCAGCTCGGCATCCTGCAGCACGGCGGGATTGACGTTCGCGCGGCGCATCTCGCCCTCGAAGCTCGCCTTGCCGTGCACGATGTTCTCCTCGCGCTTTTCCTTCTTGAACCACTGCTTGATCTTCGTGCGCGCGCCGTTGCTCTTGCAGATATTCAGCCAGTCACGGCTCGGGCCCTTGGCCGTTTTCGAGGTCAGAACCTCGACGATGTCGCCGTTGCACAGCTGCTGGTCATAGCTCGCGATGCGGTTGTTGACCTTGGCGCCGACCATGGCGTTGCCGACGCCGGAATGGATGGCATAGGCAAAGTCGATGGGCGTGGAGCCGGACGGCAGGGACATGACCTTGCCCTTCGGCGTGAAGACAAAGACCTCGTCGTCGAACATATCGACCTTGAGCGAGTGGATATAATCCTCCGCATCGGAGTCCTGCTGCGTTTCCAGCAGGCGGCGGACCCATTCAAACTGCTTTTCATCACCGCCCGCGACGCCCTGCTTGTATTTCCAGTGGGCCGCGATGCCGTATTCCGCCGTCTCGTGCATCTCCCAGGTGCGGATCTGCACCTCGAACGGGATGCCCTGCTGGCCGATGACAGTCGTGTGCAGGCTCTGGTACATGTTGGGCTTCGGCGTGGAGATATAGTCCTTGAATCGGCCGGGGACCAGATTGAACAGGTCGTGGATGTGGCCAAGGACATTGTAGCAGTCCGGGATGGAATCGACGATGACGCGGAACGCATACATATCGTAGAGCTCGTCGATCGTCTTGTTCTGGGCCTTCATCTTGCGGTAGATGGAATAGACATGCTTGATGCGGCCATAGATGGAGCCGTGGATGCCGACTGCCGAAAGGCGCGTGGTGATCTTGCTCTGGATGGCCTTCATAAAGGCGTCCGCCTCGGCCTGATGGGCGTTGAGATAGCGCATGATCTCGTTATAGCCCTCGGGATCCAGATATTTGAGGCTGGTATCCTCCAGCTCCCATTTGATCTTCTGCATGCCGAGCCGGTGGGCCAGCGGCGCATAGATGTCCATGGTCTCGCGGGACTTGGAGATCTGCTTTTCCGGGCTCTGGAACTGCATGGTACGGGTATTGTGCAGGCGGTCGGCGATCTTGATGAGGATGACGCGGATGTCCTTGCTCATGGCCATGAACATCTTGCGCAGGTTCTCCATCTGCTGCTCCTCGAGCGTGGAATACTCCACACGCGTCAGCTTTGTGACGCCCTCGACGAGCGAGGCGACCGTCGGGCCAAAATTGCGGGCGATATCATCGTAGGTCGAGTCCGTGTCCTCGATGCAGTCGTGCAGCAGCGCGCCGAGGATCGCATCCGTATCGAGGCCGATCTCCGCGACGATCTCCGCCACAGCCAACGGATGGATGATATAGGGCGAGCCGTCCTTGCGCTTCTGGTCCTTGTGCTTTTCGCGCGCGTAGTCCACGGCGCGGTCGATGAGGGCCATATCAACATTCAGCTTGCGCGCCGCGATGGTGCGCTTCATGCTGAGATAGTGTTCCTGAAAGGTTTCCATTCAATCACCTGCTTTGAGCTTGCGGAGCGTGCAGAACAGCACGCTGTTTTCCAGTGGGTTCGTCCGGTGCGGCACGATGCGCACCGCAATGGCGCTGCCGCTGCGCCGCAGAGACACAAGGCCGAGCTCGGCCAGGATCTCCAGGCAGGCAATGGCGCGGCGCGCCGCCTGCGGCCGGGGAGAGGACGCCGCGATCTGCAGGCAGAGGCGGTCGGTATTGTCCCGCAGCTCCGCGCCGCCGGGGGCCGCACGGCGGAGGAAGTTCCACACGCCGATCACATCCTCGCGGTCCGGGGCCAGCGCCCGCAGCTCGTCGGGGCGCAGCGCCTCGTGCGCGCGGAAACGGTCATAGAGCTTCGTCGGCTCGACGCGGCGCAGGTCGATCAGATTGAGCTGCACCGTGCGGCGGCCGCGGAATTCGTTGATCTGCGGCGTAAAGGCTGCGTCGACCCGGTCGCCGGGACGGAGCTTTGCCGACAGACGCCCGGCCGAGAAGAAAATGGCCTGCACAGGCGTGCCGTCCGGAGCCTGCAGACGCAGGCGCAGATGCTTGCCGCTGCCGACGGCCATGGCATGCTCCACGGTCAGGCCGCTCAGGCTGAGCACCGGCTTCGGGCAGCCCGCGCCGCATGGCTCGAGCTGCGAAAGGCCGCGGACGTTCTCCTCTGTCAGGAGGGACGCCTCGATCTCGCAGTCGACCTGCAGCGTGGCCTCCACCGGAGCGGACGCCGCATAGGCCGCGGCGCAGCGGCACATGGCCGCGCGGAAGGCGTCGATATTCTTCCGGGCGATCGTGAACCCGGCGGCAAGCTCATGGCCGCCGTAGCCCTCAAGCAGGCCGGAGAGCTCCGTCAGTGAGGCAAACAGGTTAAAGCCGCCGTAGGAGCGGGACGAGGCCTTGCCGCGTTCGCCGTCCAGGCAGATGAGGAACGTCGGGCGGCAGAATTCCTCGGAAAGGCGCGAGGCCACGATGCCGACGACGCCCTGATGCCAGTGCTCACCCGCCAGGACGATCGCGCCGTCCGGTGCGCCGTGCAGGCGGCTGACGGCCTCACTGTAAATTTCGGATTCGATGGTCTGCCGCTCGCGGTTCAGGCGGCAGAGCGTTTCGGCCAGCCGGTCGGCCTCCTGCGGGTCCTGCGTCAGAAACAGGCGCACGGCCAGCTCAGCCTGCTCCATACGCCCGGCGGCGTTGACACGCGGCGCGAGTATATAGCCGATGGTCCCGGCAGTGATCTCCTGCTCGTCGCAGCCGCAGGCATGGATCAGGGCGCGCAGGCCCAGCCGCTGCGGCTGGCGCAGAGCCTTGAGGCCCATGACGACAAGGCGGCGATTTTCGCCCTGCAGCGTCATGACGTCCGCGATCGTGCCGAGACAGATCAGGTCGCAGTAGCGCCGGGCAACGGCGTCCTGATCGCCGCTGAGCGCAGCGGCCAGCTTGAAGGCAATGCCGACGCCGGAGAGCATGGTATGCGGATACGTCCGGTCCGGCCGGTGCGGGTCCACAACGGCCGCGCACTGCGGCAGCTGCTCCTTGCATTCATGATGGTCCGTGATGACGAGCGTCACGCCCAGCTCCCGGCAGAGCTCGGCCTCCTCCAGCGCCGTGATGCCGCAGTCCACCGTGATGATGAGCCGCACACCCTGCGCACGGAGCTGGCGGATGGCCCCGGCGTTCAGACCATAGCCCTCCTCGAGACGGCCGGGGATGTGGACGACGCAGTCCGCACCTATGCCGCGCAGAAAATCCGTCAGCAGGCAGGTGGCCGTGATGCCGTCCACGTCATAATCGCCGAACACGGCGATGCGCTGCCCGAGCTGCAGCGCCTGCCGCACCGTCTGCACGGCGCGGTCCATCTCCCGCAGGAGAAAGGGGTCAAACAGCGGCGCGTCCGCGCACAGCAGCTCCTGCGCCTGCTGCGGAGTCCCGCAGCCGCGCCCGGCCAGCACGCGCGCCGTCAAAGGCGAATAGCCCGCCTGCTGCAGCGCATCGACCGCGGCGCTGTCCGGCAGGGCGGTGTTCCAGATTCCGTACTTCACACCAGATACACATCCCAGTTAGGGCAGCCCCGCGCAATTGCAGCTTCGGCCTTCACCGGATATTTTTCGCCGATCCATCGGTTCGAAAAGTTTGAAGTATTGCGCAGCCGTTGGCGGCTTTGCCGCCTTACGGATGCGGCATGCCCCTTGCGGGTACACAAAGTACATCTGCACTTTTCAAACCTTGTCCCGGCAAAAAATCTCTCGCTGAATGCTCTCGCTGCAATTGTGCGGTGCTGCCTTATTTTTTATTTTTTCATTATAGCAAACTTTTCTCCGGCATACAATACAACTGTGCAAAAAAGCTCTTGAAAGGGAGGAAGCCGCCATGCGCCGCCGGAAAACCGCCGTCCTGCTCGTGCTGGCAGCCCTGCTTGCCGCCGGATTCCTGCTGTGGGGAAACTGCACCCTGCAGACGACCGAGACCGCACTCGTCTCCCCTGCCCTGCCGCCCGCGTTCGACGGGCTTCGCATCGTGGAGCTGGCTGACCTGCACGGCCGCGTGTTCGGCCGGGGCAGCCGCCGCCTGCTTGTGGCCGTGCGCCGGGCGGAGCCGGACCTCATCTGCATCGACGGTGACCTGTTTGACGAGCACACGGACCTTGCCATGCTGCCGCCGCTGCTGCGCGGTCTGTGTGCCATTGCGCCCGTGTATTATGTGACGGGCAATCACGAATGGCGTGTGCCCGGCTTGCGCGGCATTCTGGCGCAGATGCGCGCCTGCGGCGTGACGGTGCTGCAGGATGACTGGCGCGTGCTCCGGCGCGGGGAAGATGCGCTCGTTCTCGCCGGAACGGACGACCCCTGCGGCCCGGCAGAGCGCAAAACGCCTGCGGAGCTGATTGCGGATATCCGCGCGGAGGCCGGAGAGGCCGCCTTTCTCCTGCTGCTGACGCACCGTAACGACCAATTGCCGCAATGGAGCGCCCTCGGCGTGCAGGCCGTACTGGCCGGGCACTGCCACGGCGGCGTCGTGCGGCTGCCGTTCGTGGGCGGGCTGTTCGGCACGGACCGGCGGCTGTTCCCCGCATGGGATGCCGGGCTTTACCGGCAGGGCGAAACGGCCCTGTATGTCAGCCGCGGGCTTGGCTATACAAACGTGCACTTTCGCCTGTTCAACCGGCCGGAGGTCGCGGTGATCGTTCTGCGCCGGGGCAGCCCTGCAATAAATTCGTAAACAAATCGTAAATATTCCGGGGAAAGGGTTGTAAATCCGCCTCACCGCATTATAATTGTTCTCAGGTGATAACTATGTTCCGACGTTTGGGCGCAAGCATCCGCAAATGGATGTACGGCCGCTACGGTTCTGATCAACTGAATATGCTCCTGCTGGTGCTGGCCGTCATCCTGAGCCTCACCAACACCATCCTGACCTACGCGCTGCGGACCAGCACGGTCTACCGCGGCATCATCGCACCGATCCTGTCGCTGTTGATGTACGGTCTGCTGATCCTCGCCATGGTCCGCATGTTTTCGCGGAATCTCAGCCGCCGCGAGCGGGAGAACCGCCGGTTCCTGCAGCTGTGGATGCGGCTGCGCGACCGCAACAACCGCTATTATCGCTGCCCGTCGTGCGGGCAGACCGTCCGGGTCCCGAAGCACCGCGGCAAGCTGTGCATCCGCTGCCCGAAATGCGGCGAGAAATTCATCCGCAAGACCTAGCCCGAAACCCGCAGCCAGCCGCTGCGGGTTTTTGCTGCCCGTTACAGAGGAACCGGCAGGGGCGGCGGGACATGCGGAAAACAAAAAGAGGACCGTTCACTCACCGGGCGCACACGGAGCGTTGTAGGGGAGCGGCATGCCTCTCCCCAGACTGTCAAAAAGCCTGCCCAGCCGAAAGTTTCGGAGGGAAGAAAAGTGTGAAAGGAAACCGTCAGGG
>ENA-OWRJ01000796-OWRJ01000796.1-human-gut-metagenome-genome-assembly--contig:-NODE-796-length-39139-cov-3.730273_pt1 | contig 39139 bp, 37 predicted proteins | sample MGYA00248269_ERZ651897 | MGnify/ENA primary metagenome ERZ651897 (study PRJEB26924, sample SAMEA4378252) | human gut metagenome | biome: human gut; feature: human-associated habitat; material: faeces...
GACATCGTGGATGTGACGGAGCTGGAATGCGGCACGGTCATCTGCCGGAGATTGCTGGCGCAGCGCGTCAGCGTCAATGAGGCCATGATCTCGGAAAGCGCCGCTGTTTCCCGCTTCTTCTCCGCCAATTACGTCAAAACTCCCAGCCTGACCGTGGCGGTCAGCGAGATCGGTGAAGCGGACGTGGAGGAGATCGTGCATCTGACGCCGAAGCCGCGCGGTATGCTCCTGACGCTGCTTTTTTCAAGGCTTCGTACATTCTGGCTGCGCCTGACGGCAAGCCGACCGCAGGGCAGGTTTGAGAAGCCGCGCACGGAATCGGAAGAACCGTCTGACACACCGGAAGATGCTGAAACAAAGGCAAACATCGCAAAAATTGTGCAGGAGGTGCTTGCACAGCAGGCGGCGGAAAAAGCCGCCTGCGCGAACGATGCAAATGAAGCGGATGATTTTGAGCTTCAGCGCATGGTTAGTACGTTCAAGCTGCTGCGAAGCAAAGGCTACACGCTGCGCATTCTCCCCGGTACGCCGGAGGAAAACGCGCCGGTCTTTGACTTTGCGGCTGAGAGCATCCAGCCCGCGGCGTGAGGTCACAGGATGGAACAGGAATTGCAGAAGGAGTCCAAATGCTCCTTTTATGCCTTGGAACAGCTTCGGCAGACGGCAGAAGCCATTCTGCGCGGCAGCCAGCGCCTTCTTAAATGCCGCGCCGGTGTGGAGAAATACCGCACGGCGCAGCCGCAGCGCGCGTATGCGTACTATCTGGAATTGCAGAAAACGCGGGACGCGCTTCTTGCGGCGCTCGGCGATGCACAGCGGAATCTTCTGGAATTGGAGGAATCCGCGCTGGCAGGAAAAGCCGGGCAGCTTCAAGCGGGACTGGGCCGCTTTGATCTTATGTCCAGAGCGTACAAGCCTGTATATGAAGTCCTGACCGGCTTTGCAAAATCTCTTCCGCAGACGGACACCGTCAACGCGGCGGTGATCGGGCGGCTGATGAATCATGTCCGCATGGGTTATTACCCGACAGACCCGGAAAATATCACGCACATTCTGCGCGGGATCGCGTTTCCGGAGGGCGTGACGACGAATCTGCTCGACCCGTGCTGCGGCTGTGGCAAGGCGCTCAGACAGCTTGCCAACGGCAACAACTGCTACACCTACGGCATGGAGCTGGACGAACACCGTGCGGAGGAGGCCCAGACGAGGCTCCACCGCGTCGGCTTCGGAAGCTTCTTTCACAGCCAGATCAGCCGAGAGGCATTTCATGTGCTGTTCCTGAATCCGCCGTATCTGTCGGTTATGACGGAGGGCGGCAGCCGGGTACGCAGCGAAAAGCAGTTTCTGGTGCAGAGCATCCGGACGCTCATGCTGGGCGGCCTGCTCATCTACATCGTGCCGTATTATCGCCTGACGCCGGACATCTGTAAAATCCTCGCGGAGAACTTCTCGGACCTTTCTGTCTGGAAATTCACCGATGGCGAGTTTGCCAGATTCCATCAGGCGGTTGTTCTGGGGCTTCGGAGAAAGCCGACGGAGGACGACGAAACAGCCGACCGGCTGGGTGCGCAGACGCTGACCCCAGAGATGATCCCGTGCATTACGGAGCTGGAGGAAAACCGATATGTACTGCCCGACGTTGCAAAGACCGTCGAGGTCTTTCGCGGCGAACGGTTCAATGAGAAGGAGCTGGAACGCCAGCTGACGCGCTCCGGCAGCTTTACACGGCTGCTGCATGCAAAAAGCGCGCTGGACAGCACGGAAAAGCATCCGCTTCTGCCCCTTTCCATTGGGCAGATCGGTCTCATCGGCGGCTCCGGGATGATAAACGGGCTGATTGAATGCGATACCCCGCATATCATCAAGGGGCGTATTGTGAAAGTCAAAAATGTTGAACGCGAGGAACAGTTTGACCAGCGCGGAAACCATACCGGCGCAGAGGTGCATGAGGTCGTCAGCAACAAGATGATCTTCAACGTCCTGACGCCGAACGGATTTCTGGCGCTGAGCTAGGAGGAATTATGTTAACTACAAATATTGCAATCGTTGCACCCGTCACAGAAGCAGATGACCGGGCGGCACGTGAAACCGTCTGGCAGCAGGTCACAGAGCGGATCGTCCCGCAGATGGGAAAGCTCTGCACGCGCTTCGAACCGTCCGGCGGCGCATGGGGACAGAAAGTGTCCAGTCCATACAGCGTCATTCTGGGTAGAAACGAACCGGCGCTGTTCCTGTACTTCTACGCATCTGCGAAGCATCAGTTGGATGATCGCGCAAAGGCACATCTGGACGGTTTCCTGGAGCATCTGGAATTTGGGAACGAGCAGACCATCGGCGATGCGAAGATGTGTACCGCCTACCTCAAGGGCAATACTGCCGAGGCACGTTCCCACATGGAATGGCATATCGCCAGTATGTTCGGCGAACTGGTGCCGGACTGCGGGATCTATTTCCTGCGCGAAGGCCGGTCGCATCTGGATGAAGCAGAACACAAGAAGATCCTCTGCAATATGAAGGACTATGCCATCTGCGTGGTGAAGCTGGTATGGGAGAAAACGAATCATGAAGATTGATATTTCCAAACTCATAAAGGGGCTTGAGACTCTGCCGCATACGCCGGCACCCAAGCCGAAAAAAGTTTCACCATATGTACTAACGCATATTCTGGAGCCGCTGAAAACGGACGATTATGTCAGGTTCGCCGATCTTGATTTCGGTGCATTTACCGAAGAAGACCTCGACGATCTGCGCGACGCGTTATCTGTGGTGGAAGACCGGCAATACCGGTTGAATCGTTTATGCGGCACGTTTTGCAATTCTGAACCGAAAGCTGCTGCGCAGCGGAAATTTTGTTAAGGAGGCGCTGTTATGGACTACGAATCTATATGTGGTTCGCTTCAAACGATCAGCATAGCGCGTCTGTTCTACGAATACGGAAAGCTGGACAGGCTGTTGGAGCGTGGTATCACGATATCAAGCGATGACCTATACGAGATCTATTATGAGCTTTTGATCGCCGCCACGGATTATACGGATCAAAAATACGACGAGTCCTACGGATGCGATCACTGGTATTTCAGCTTTCGCAGCATGATGCAGTATTACCGGCTGATTCGGGAATACGGGAGCCTTCACAGCATAAAGCTCTCGGAAAACCCGTATATCCAAAAAGCTGAAAGAATGCTTTCTGCCGCGTTTTATCCATGCTGTCTGGGCGGTGGCATGAGCTGGGGCTATCAGAAGAAGATCAGCTCAGAGTGGTCAAGCGGCCTCATTGTGGAAACAGATGAATATTTCAGCAGTGAATACAGACTGCTGGAAGCTCTGCTTGCTATCGACGAATGGTACGCAGATGAGGTGCAGAAGCTGGAAATTCTGCTCAAAAAGGAACAGGCGCTTGCGAAGCGGTATGTTCCGGAATTGGAGGCGGCATGAACAAAGATGAACTGCGGATCCGGATCATTCCGGAGGACGGAGAAATTCTCATTGAGACGCACACGGACGGCATCGTGAAATGCAAAGCGGTGCAGGAAGATGCGTTTCTGGATTGCATTAAAATCAGTGCCATGCAAGATTATGTTAATAGCGGATTGTTGCCGCCAGACTGTATCCATGTCAAAGTCCATCCGAACGGAAACAAGGCGTATTGTCTCTGGTACCCGCGTTTATATGCAGATATCAGCTACCATGAGACGGCGTATCTGAACTTTCCGCTGCCAAGACTGGTCTTCGCGTTCCATGTTGACACGGAAGGTAAGGTCAGCAGATGCAGGATGGGCGTTGTCGCAGACGAAAAGCCGACGATGGACACTGTGATGTACCGCTACCCGTTTTCCAACGTCAGCGGTGAAAATGGCGATATTTGTATTGGGGCAAATGCGCTGCCGAAGTACAAAACGCCGCACACACTTGCAAATCTCCCGGCATTCCTGCTGTCCATCCCAAATGGAGATCACAGCTTCAATGCGCTGAACAACAAGCTGGGGCTGCAATACCGCGATCTTCTGGAGCATCTGAAGGGCAAAGACCCGTCGTACTATTATTCCGACGTGCTGATCCCGAACGGAAAGAGCTTAAAAGACTTTATTGGAGGGTAACGTATGGCAAAAGACGCAAAAACCATCCGGGAAGAGCTGGCCCGGCCATTTGCGCCGGAGGATCTGGAGTGGCGCATCCAAGTGACGACGAAAGACAAGACCAGCGGTCTTGCCATTCCGTATGTCACGAACCGTGCCATTCAGGACCGTCTGGATGAGGTCGTGGGGCCGGAAAACTGGTACAACGACTACAAGCCGTGGCACGGAAACGGAAAGAAGGACGCGCAGATCTGCGGCATTTCCATCTACTTTGAGGGCAAAGGCTTCATTACAAAATGGGACGGTGCGGAGGATTCGGACATCGAACCCATCAAAGGCGGTTTGTCCGACTCGATGAAGCGCGCCGCCGTGCAGTGGGGCATTGGACGTGTCCTCTATAAGATGACAAAGCCGCTCTGGGTCAAAATTGAGCAGAAGGGCAACTCCTATGTGATCTGTGACACCGAACGGCCGAAGCTGAACGCCGCGTACATGGACTTGCTGGATAAGCTGCATCAGCTTCCTACATCCCCGGGCGCGGCACAGGCACAGCTCAGTTATAAGCGCGACGGGCAAACCACACAGCAGACACAGAATACTACGCCGACGGTCGTGCCGCAGACGCAGCAGCAAGCGCCGCAGTCTCAGCCGCTCCCGTTTACGACGCGGCAGGTCTGCCAGTATGTTGTGCTGTCTGTGAGCAATCAGCAGGATATGTCCGGTCAGCCGTTGGTCTGTGCCGTGCTGCAAAACGCAGAGGGCAAGCAGGCGAAGGTCTACGCGCAGGGCAGTCATCCCATGCTCATGCCCGGCACGCAGCTCTATGACGCGCAGATCACCATGCGGAAACAGGGAAACGTCGCATTTTATACGCTGGACGGCTATCAGGTCGCGCAGCAGGCAGCGTAACAGGAGGTATCAGTAAGCAGAATGAAAAAAATCAAAGGCTTTCAGATCACCAGCATGACCGTTTCGGGCTTCAAATGCTATGAAGCGCCTAAAGAGATCACGTTTGGCAATCCCACCATTGTGACTGGCGGCAACGGCCGCGGCAAATCCAGTCTGGCGGACGCCATTGCGTTCGCCGTCACAGGGCTTCCCTTTTTCGGGGAGCGCGGCATTGACCGGCTGCACAATGAGACGAACCCGGACTTGCAGATCACGATGCGCTTTACGGACGAAACCGGAAAAGCGCACGAACTGACCCGCAGCCGACAGAAGGATCGCATGAGCATCACCTATGACGGCTACGCCATCCGGCAGACGGATCTCAATGAAATGTTTGGCGAACGGGACGTGTTTCTCTCCATTTTCAATCCGCTGTACTTCATTGAAGAACTCGGCGAGGATGGGAAGAAGCTGTTGGAGCGGTATCTTCCGCCCATTCCACAGGCCGACGTGCTGGCGCAGCTCAACGAACAGGCGCAGCAACGGCTGTCCGGACTTCAATTACCGTCTCCTGAGACGTTTCTCAAAAACCGGCGCGAAGAAATCCGGGAGCTGGAACAGAACGCGGTTTACCTGAGCGGCAAACTCGATCTGGCGCAGAAACAGCGGCAGCGCAGCAAAGAGTTGTCTGACAGACTGACTGTACAGATTCGGGAGTTGCAAAAGGAAATCTCGCTCTTAGAAGCGCAGCGGTTTGAAAACGTCAATTTAGAGGATTTGCAGGAGCAGCACGTACAGGCCAGAGAGCAGTATGAGGAGCTTTCCAGCGAAGCGCCGGAAACGCCAGATACAACGGAGCTGGACGCAAAGCTGCAAGAATTTCATGCGAAGCTGGGTGCCCGGTCGTCCGAGGTCTACCAGCCAAAATACACAGGCCCGCTGGCAGAGGATACGGCAAAGGTGCAGGCGCTCGGAAAGAAATATCAGCAGAACGCCGCACTTTTGAAGCGGTTTCAGCCGGGCACAAGCTGCCCGGTCTGCCGCCGTGTGCTCTCGCAGCAGGAATATCCGATGTTCCGGGAGACTCTACAAGCTGAAACGGAACAAATCGTTGCCGACGGCACACAGCTGAAAGGCCAGATCGCGGAGCTTCAGGAGATGGAGCAGAAAAGCCAAAGCACGTTCGAGCAATTCAAAGCCGACGATATTGAACGATATCAGGCCGAGATCAACGCGCTGAACCAGAAGCGGGAACAGCTTCAGGAAAACGCTGCACAGCAGAATATGCAGCGCCAGCAGACCTTGGAGCAGCTGCGCAGACGCATCCAGAACCTGACCGCAAGCATCGAGTGCGGCACGCTGAGCCCCGCGGACAGTGACCGCCTTGCAGAGTGCAAGGTATCGCTGGAGGACTGCCGGGTGCGGCTTGCCGCCGCGCAGCAGGTTCTGAGCGCCGCGTCGGAGGACTTTGATACGCGCATCAAAGCCATTGAGGATGAGATCACGGAGAAAAAGATCATTATGAAAGACGTGATCCTCTACATGAGCAAGCGCGCAGAGATGACGTTCTCCAAACTCGCGCTGAACCGCGTGAAGATCTCGCTCTATGATGTGGTCAAGACGACCGGTGAATTAAAGGATGTGTTCCGCTTTACCTACAACGGCCGCCGCTACGACCGGCTCTCGCTCTCTGAGAAGATCCGGGCAGGGGCGGAGGTATCCGAGCTGGTGAAGCGGCTCACAGGCCGCAATTATCCGGTGTTCTTTGACAACATGGAATCTGTGGATGATCTCAGCAACATCCGTCCGACCAGTCAGATGATCTTGGCCAAATGCGTCCATAACGCGGAGCTTTCCGTGCGAGCTGGCAGCACTGCAATGCCGAAAGCGGCGTAACCCTACTTTCCAGAAAGGGGGCGCGCCGTCTGGCCTATCAGAAGCTGCCGATCCTGGAAGCCGCCAGACGGTGCGGGCTTGTCCTCAGCGACCGAACGCTTCACAGCGAAGAAGTTGAGGCAAGCTGCCCCTTCTGCGGTGACCACGGAACCGGCAAATATCATCTGAGTCTGAACACAAGGACCGATCAATACCGCTGCAATCTCTGCGGCGCAAGCGGCAACAGCGTGACACTGTATGCGCGATTGAACGGTCTATCCAACAAAGAAGCCTATCTGGAGCTAGCTGCAAAGAGCAACGTCTATAAGCTGCCTGTGCAGCACAGCTCCCCAAACACAACGAGCCGGGAACCGTATGCGCTGGAGCGGCGCCATGCGGCGTATTCGGAGATGCTGTCGCTTTTGACGCTCTCCGACCGGCACAGAGAAAATCTCCATGAACGAGGACTCCCGGATGAGATCATTGCCCGCAACGGCTATAAGTCCATGCCGGAAACAGAAGCCGAACGGCGCTTGTTGGCGTCGCTTCTTGCGTGCGATCATGAATTGCACGGATTACCCGGCTTTTACACAAAGGACGGGGCGTGGACGCTGGCAGGTGCAAATGGGTTCCTCATTCCGGTACGGAACAAGGACGGTCTCATTCAGGGCATGAAGCTCCGGCTGGACGACGACGCGGCGCGAAAGTACCGTTGGCTGTCCAGCCGGGCAAGCCGCATGGATAACGGAACACGCAGCTATTCGTGGATCCACGTTACCGGGGACACCACGCAGAAGCGCGCCTATCTCACCGAGGGACCGCTCAAGGGCGACATTGCAAGCTACTTTGCAAGAAACGCGCTTTTCGTGTGTCTTGGCGGCGTGAATGCCCATAAAGGGTTGCGGGAAACGCTCTTGTCGCTCGGCGTCACGGAGGTCATGGAGGCGATGGACATGGATCAGTTTACAAATCCGCAGGTCCGGCAGGCAATCACCACCCTGCGCCGCGAGGTGCAGTCGATCCCGGGTATCCGGTACTATTACTACAAAGCAGAGCTGAGTGCGGATGTTTACAACAGCAGCGGTAGTTTCCTGGAGAATGTAACCTCCACTTCCAGCATAAAGTATTATTGATCTTCCAGCCATCCATGCTTACCGCAGCGTGGATAAACACGACTTTCATGTCGCTTTTTTGTCGCACTTTTTTCACAACTATTCCACTCCAACGCACTTGATTTGTCGCAAATCACTATGGTATTCTTAACATAGGAAAAAACGAAAACAGATGCTGCAGCACCAAATGCAGCATCTGTTTTTATATATACCCATATTTTGCGCGGTCGGTCTCTTTGGTTTTGGAGGGATAAATATGGATAACAAATATTTGAACGAAGTGTTGGAACGGCTGGAAAGCTACCGGAAAAAGGAGCAGCAAATTGAGCTCCTGCGGTACGAACTCCAACACGCCAAGCAAGTCTCACCGACCGAGCTGATCGAAGCCATGACATTTCAAACCCGTGATGCAGACGGCAGCCAAACCGATCTGTATCCGAAAGATGTGCCAGGCATCGCTCTTTCCTACCAGCACATCGCCGCACAGCTGAACGAAGAAGCCGTCGGCGAGCTGATAAGCAGGTATACCGAGCTGTGCCATGAGAGAGACCGGCTTTTACATTACATCGGGCTTCTGGACAAAAGGCAGCAGGACGTCGTCCGAAAGCATTATTTTGAGCAGCAATCCTGGAGCGAGATCGCTGCAAGTATGGACCTGACCCCCAGAACCGTTCAGCGAACACGCCAGCAGGCTTTGGACGAGCTTGCAAATCTCTACGCCTTCGCCGACGGGATTCTTCGGCGGTAGAAAAGAGAAACATCTTTCAAAATAAAGCCGCTGCAAGCATCGCAGCGGCATTGCATTGCCCGCAGAGCTGTCGTACAATAGCTATACGAGTCAGCTTCTGCACCTTGAAAATTTCATAGTATACTTCGTATGAGGAGGAATCCACGATGGAAAAACGCGAAAACGAAACCCTGACAGCACGCGACATCAAGCAGATTCTGAACATCAGCATCAACGCCGCCTACAACCTGATCCACAGCAAGTCATTCCCGGTCATCCGGATCGGCAACTCGTTCCGCGTTCCCAAAGCCACGTTTTACGAGTGGATGAAATCTTCCCATACGATCATAAACTGAAAGCAAATCTCCAAATTTTATCAAAGAAATTGGAGGTTGATAGCATGACACGTCGTTCCAACGGAGAAGGCAGCTTCTATCAGCAAAAGGATAAATCATGGGTCTATCAGGTTACATATGGCCGAAAAGAGGATGGCAGTCCATACCGCAAAGCGTTTAAGGGCCGTACCAAGACGATCTGCAAAGAGCGCCGCGCACAATGGGAAGAAGAACAGGCGCGTATCAAGGCGGAGGAGGAAGCACAGGCAGCGGAATCCGCTCGTCTCGAAGAACTCCGGGCCAAGCTCGGCCACCATATCGAGTCGGAAATACTGTTCTCAGAAGCTTTCCTTAAATGGCTTGAGCTTTACAAATCGCCGCCTGCCAGAAAGCCGTCTACCTATGCAAGCTATCTGGATACCTATCGGATTCATTTCGCGGAAGCCTTTGGAAACCTGCCGCTCTACCAGATCACCCAGGACACCATACAGGACTATTATCAAAGAAAACAGAAAAACGGCGGTCGTTTGGATGGACGCAAAGGCGGGTTATCCGCAAAGACCATTCAGAACCAGCATATGCTGCTGAAGGACTTTTTTGCGTACGCCATGAGAAAATACCAACTGCCGTGTAATCCCACGGTTGACACGACAAGGCCGGAAGTTATTACGCCGGAGATGCGCGTTCTGAGCCCGTCGGAAATGCAGGTCTTCATCGAGGAGGTCATGCGGGAAACACAGCGCGTCGCGATTCTGACGACCCTGTTTGTCGGATTCCGCGTCGGCGAGGTGCTGGCGCTGAAAATTTCCGATCTGGATTTGGAGAAGCAAACGCTTTCGGTCACGAAAAATCTGATCCGTGTTCCAACAGCAGCAATTTCTCCAGAGAATCCAAACATTGAGATTTTGAATTACGATCCGAAGAAGAAAACACACCTCATCGTCCAGAATACACCGAAGACAAGCACGTCGAACCGCGAGATCGCGATCTCTGACGGCCTGTGCGAGCTTCTGATCCGGCATCTGTTCACGCTGGCAAATTCCACATGGCCGAACCCGGACGGACTGCTGTTCCCATCCAAGGCCGGGACGCATCTCGATCCCAAGAGCTTTGAGATCCGGCTGGCCGCAGTTTCCAAACGCTGCGAGATCCGCAAGGTCAATCCCCACGCGCTGCGGCACACGCTGGCGACGCGGCTGGTGGAAGACAAGGTGCCGCTCAACATCGTGCAGGGAATTCTGGGACATTCGTCGATTGAAACAACGCGCAAATATCTTCACAAGAACGAGGATATCGAGCGCGAGGCCATCGGCATGATGAGCGATTATCTTAACATGGGCCAGATGGATGCAGCGCCGAGATTAAATGGTGCTGCCCCTCGCGCCAAGTTTGCAGATGTTGTTTTACCGACCTTTCCGCAGCGCCGAAACCACACGGCGTAAAACGAAAAAACGCGCTATTGCATACTTTATTGCAAATAGCGCGTAAAGCTGTCAAACAGCGGTATTTCAATCAGAACTTTCGGAACGCTTTGATGTGGAAACTATATCCAGCAAGCAAGAGCAAAGACTCCACGGGGAGCATGAATTGCAAATGAGCAAAACGGCAAAATCCCAACAAAACGATAGAGAAATCGCCGCATTTCTCACGAAATACGGCGATTTATGGTTGCGGGAGAGGGATTTGAACCCCCGACCTCCGGGTTATGAGCCCGACGAGCTACCGAACTGCTCTATCCCGCGATATAAGCTCTCAATGGAGCTTATTTATAATAGCATATCCGGGTGTCCGTGTCAAGAGTTCTCGCAAAATAATTTCCATGCCCGGCCCGCAAAGAAGAGACGGTCTCCCGCCTCTTCTCATCTTGTTATTCGTCGTCTTTCGCAGCACTGCCGCGCTGGAAGCCGAGATATCTGGTGCCCTGAAAGCTGAGCTTGCCGGCATCGCCCTCGACGAGCAGACCGTAATCCGAGCCGTCGACAGGGAGTTCCAGCCGGTCGCCGCTTTCAAACTCGAAGGTCACAAAATACTTGCTGTAAGTGTAGCTGCGCATCATATCATTGTCTCCGCTGCTCTGACGGTTCTGGCCGACCTGCATCCGTTTGGAAACAACCTTTGCACCCGCTGTCACGCGCGGAGACTGGTCATTTTTGTGTTTCCGCTTTGCTCCTGACACAAGCGAACCGACGATTGTGCTGATGATGAAGATAAACACGACGAGAAACATCAGTGGAAAGAGCCTATCCATCAGTGCAAATCCCATATCGAATTCCATAGCACACTTCCTTTCTTTTCTTCATTTTTTCTTACATGGTATATAGACGAATCATACAGGAATTTGTTCCGCAGCGCAAACTTTTTCTTACTTCTGCTCCTCGCGGTAAAGGCGAAGGCCCTCTCTTCCCTCTTCCGTAACAGGCTTCAGCCAGCGCATGGAAAGGAAATGCCGCAGACAGAAAATGGATTTTGGAATATCCTCACCCAGATACGCCGTCATCACAACGCCGAGGAACGGCAGATGGAGCACACGAGCGGCTATAAGCGTCAGCGGAATCGACACCAGCCAGAGGCTGCCGAGGTCTAAGAACATGCCCGTCAGCGTATCGCCGCCCGAGCGGAACACGCCCACAACCTGCACATAGGAAATGTTCCGGAAGAAATACTCGAGCGAGCAGAAAATTGTCACGGCGTAGGCCGTCGCGATCGTCGTGGCGGACAGGTTATCCCCCGTTGCAAAGAGCGCAACGAGCGGTTTTCTCGCCGCTACCATCGTGAGACCGACGATCAGGCCCATCAGCGGCACAAGGACAGAAAACCGTCTTGCATCCTCCACACCGCGCCGGATCTTGCCCCTGCCGATCGACTTTCCGACCATGATCACGCAGGCGTTGCCGAGGCCGACATAGAACGCGAACGCGAGCTCGGAGAAGGTCTTGAAAATCGTCATGCCCGCGTAATACTCGTAGCCGATGTTCGCGTAAATGCGGTTGAGCGTCAGCATGCCGAGCGCCCAGAGGCCTTCGTTGAGCGTAACGGGAAGGGCCCTTGCGTAAAACTCGCCCACGTCGCGAAGACAAAACGCAAAGAGTTCCCTGACCGGCCCCATCAGGAGGTTCTTCTCGAATGCTGAGAAGACGAGGATCAGGACAGGACCCAGCCATGAGGAAATACACGTCGCGAGCGCCGCACCCTCTACACCGAGCCGCGGCAGACCGAAGGCGCCGAAAATCAGACCGTAGTCCGCAAACGCGTTTGCAATCGTCGTGACGATGGAGACATACAGCGGCAGCTTCACCCGCTCCGTCCCGCGCAGAACGTTCGACAGAAGATACGTCAAGGCAACAGCCGGATACGAAAAGCAGACGATTTTCAGATACCGGCAGCCTGCGTCCACAACGGCAGGGTCGCTGTTGAATAGTCCCAGCACCCACTCCGGCGCGCAATATGCCACACCGAAAAAAGCCATCGAAATAAAAATTGCCGTCAGAAGGCCAAGTCCCATGACGCGGCGGATGCCCTTGAGGTTCTGAATACCCCAGTATTGCGAGATAAAAACGCTCATGCCCGAGCACAGGCCAAAGCTCAAGAGCCCCGCCATCCAGCCCCACTGCGCCGCCATACCAACGGCCGAGAGCGTCACGTCTCCGAGGCGCGAGACCATGAGCGTATCGACAAGCTGGAACGAGCTTGTCAGAACGTTTTGCAGCGCGACCGGCACCGCCAGCCGCACCGTCACCTTCCAGAAGGGCTTGTCGCCCAAGTAATCTGTCAGTTTCATAAAAATACTCCAAGACAAAGTTGTGGGGACACCGGAACCCGGCATCCCCACGAAGTTTTTGGTTGGTCGCGTGAGTGACCCATTTGGTTTTTGTACCGCGCGCAGCCTCGAACCGTGCTCGTAGGGGTCGATTAAGCACATCGACCCGTGCAGAATGCATCACAAAACGCGGTAATTACGGCGAAAACGATGGTGCCCCATGGGCCGATGTGGGCATCGGCCCCTACGGGATTTTCGGACGTTTTCGGAATAATTGAAAAGTCTGTCGGCTCTTTTGCCGATTTTATGCCATACCAGCCGTGATAATTGCCATCTTATAGACCTCGTCGGCGTTGCAGCCGCGGGAGAGGTCGTTGATGGGGGCGTTCAGGCCCTGCAGGATGGGGCCGTAGGCCTCAAAGCCGCCGAGTCTCTGGGCGATCTTGTAGCCGATGTTGCCGGCCTCGATGCACGGGAAGATGAAGGTGTTGGCGTAGCCAGCGACCTTGGAGCCGGGGAACTTGAGCTGACCGACGACCGGGGAGACCGCCGCGTCAAACTGCATTTCGCCGTCGATGGCGAGCTCGGGCGCGAGCTTCTGTGCTTCGATGGTCGCGTCGTGGCTGAGCTTGACGGTGCCGCCCTTGCCGGAGCCCTTGGTGGAGAAGGACAGGAGCGCTACCTTGGGGTCGATGCCGAAGAACGCAGCGGTTCTCGCGGACTCGACGGCAACCTCCGCCAGCTTCTGCGCGCCGGAGAAGACGACCTCGCCGGTGGTCTTGTCAAGGGTGTCGGGATAGTCGATGTTGATGGCGCAGTCACCCATGCAGTACTTTTCGTCGTTGCCGTCCTTATCCTTGCGGAAGAGGATGAAGGAAGAGGATACGAGGTGCGCACCCTTCTTGGTCTTCACGAGCTGGAGGGCGGGACGGACGGTGTCGGCGGTGGAGTAGGTAGCGCCGCCGAGCAGAGCGTCAGCCTTGCCGAGCTTTACGAGCATCGTGCCGAAATAATTGCCCTTGGACAAAGCTGCGCGGCACTCCTCGTCGGTCATCTTGCCCTTGCGGAGCTCGACCATCTTCGCGACCATCTCGTCCATGCCTTCATATGTAGCGGGGTCGATGATGGTGGCCTTGCAAATGCAGAAATTGCCCTTCTCAGCCGCAGCCTTGACCTCGGCTTCGTTGCCGATCAGGATGACGTCCATCAGGTCTTCCTTGAGAAGGCGGTCTGTCGCCTCGAGGATTCTCGCGTCGGGGCCTTCGGTGAAGACGATGGTACGACGGGTGGCTTTCAGAGCGTCAAGCAGTTTTGTAAACATGTGATTACCTCCAAAATTTGTGCGGTGTTCCGCAGATTCTGTCTGTGCCTATCTTACAACAATTATCCGCCAAACGCAACCGTCTTTTGCAAAAATGCGCAGCAAAACGGCGCGCAGGCAGTTTATTTCCGTGCGCGTCAGAGGATCCCTTCGAATTTTTCCGCAAACAGCGCCGCGGCATACGCGTTGAGCTCCCTGCAATATTCCTCATATGCTGCAAGCAATGCAGCTGCCTCCGGCGTCAGCGTCGCACCTCCTCCGTGTTTGCCGCCGGTGGTGGAATGAAGCAGCTCGAAGCCCAGATGCTGCTGCGCGTTTTTGAGGATCGTCCAGGCCTTGGAATACGCCATGCCGATGGACATGGCCGCGGCGCGAAGCGAATGCAGCTCCTGCACCTTCTGCAGCAGAACCGCAATGCCGGGGCCGAAGCATTTTTCGTCCGCGAAGATCCGAATCGCCAGGACAGGTCTGAAATTCTGTTCCATAATGTTATTTTAACATGGGAAAAACGCTTCGTCAACGAAAACGCGCGCAAAAAGCCCGCCCCGGCACTACGGCGCGAAGGGCGGACTTGCATCAAGCATGGTCGTTTTCTGTAATTTCGCTCCAAATTTCCGGCGTATTCGCGTTCTGCATCTGCGCGGCAGCGACCGAAAAATGGTCTGTCTTCAGATTCGCAAGCAGGTGCATCATCCGAAAATCACCCGCCTGCAGCTGCCCGGTCACGACTGGAAGAGCCTGTCTGCGATAAATGGCGCAGACCGGATGCACGCGCCCGGTTTCGTCCCGGCAGATGAGGCAGTCGGCCCCCTCCCGGAACGCGCGGAGCATCGCCTGCCCCAGCTCCCGCGTAAAAAACGGGAGGTCACACGCAACGCACAAAGCCGCATCCGAGCGCATCGCGCTCAGCACGCTCTCGAGTGCGCCCAATGGCCCGCAGCCGGACCGCAGATCCGGAACAAGCCGCCAATCCGCGCCCGGGAGCAGCGATGCCTTCTGCGCAGAGAGAAGCTTCTCCGAAAAAAAGCCAAGCTCTCCTGCAAGGTACCGAACGAGCGTACTTCCACGCCACGGAAGAAGCGCCTTGTCTGTTCCCATCCGGCGAGAAGCGCCCCCGGCAAACAGCGCCGCGCAAATCGTCTGTTCGTGCATGCCGCACTCCTTTGCGTCCGTTACGCGCCCTCTTTTCGTGAGCCGCGATAGTAGGAAATAACCTTTTCCTCCGATTCCTGCAGGTGCTTTTTGACGATGTGCAGCGCCTTGGAGGTGTTGCCGTCGAGAATGCTGCGGAGCATGACGGCATGGGAGCGGTTGGCAAGGTCGCTCATTTTTTTGTCCGCAATGGAAATGTCCCGGAACAGGCCAATTTTCGTATACAGCGTCCGGTAAATATCCAGCAGCGCCTCGTTCTGACAGAGCCGGACAGCCGTCTCGTGGACCAGCACGTCGAGCTCCTTTTCATCCCTCCGGTCGCCGCTTGTGCAGCGGGCAATGAGCGCCTCGATCTCGCCGCGCTCCTGTTCGAGCGCCTCAGGATCGATGTTGGAGATCGCGTAGGATTCCAGAAGGATACGGATGGCGAAGGCGTCATGAATATCCTTGTCCGTATAGGCCTTGACAAATGCGCCGCGATACGGGTAATACTCGATCAGTCCCTCGCTTGCCAGCCGCCGGATGGCCGAACGCAGCGGCGAACGGCTCACGCCCAACTCCTCAGAGACGCTCTGCTCTGGAATTTTCTCGCCCGCGGCATAACCGCCGGAAAGAATCTTCTGCTTCAAAGATTCATAAACCAGCACCTCATAGGGGGTTTCCTTTTGCTTCTGATACTCCATACGTAAAGAATCCAACTTTCTGCGTTCTTCATTTCCGCCGGCATCCATACCGGCAGACCGCCAGAAACCGGGAAACCCGGCTTCCAGCGTGCTGATATATTATACATCAAATGACAGGTCCAAGGCAATAGATATCGATGGAGCCGAAGTAGGAAAGCGCCTCATTTTTGGTCATCTGACCGGAGAGTACCTTCAAAAGCATCTCAAACGCCTCTTCGCCGACCTGCTCGATGGTCTTCTCACCCGTGATGATGCGGCCCGCGTTCAGGTCCATATCGTGCGACATGCGCGCGTAGGTGATCGGGTTGCCGCAGATCTTGATGACAGGCATCGAGCAGAAGCCCTGCGGTGCGCCGCGGCCGGTCGAGAACATGAGGACCTGCGCGCCCGTTGCGGCCATACCGGTCAGAATTTCGGGCTCGCGGCCCGGGGTGTCCTTGATCCAGAGGCCCTTCTGGTCGGTGATACGGTCGGTGTATTCGAGAACGCCCTGAATGGGACGGTGGCCAGACTTGACGATTGCGCCAAGGCTCTTTTCCTCGATGCTGGACAGACCGCCTGCGATGTTGCCGGGGGTCGGCTGACCGCCGCGCATGTCCTCGCCGATGGCCTTCGCGCGGTTTTCCATCCGCTCGACAATCTCATAGATCTTCTTGGCGACGGGGCCGTCGGGACCGCCGACCGCACGGTTGGCCAGAATGTGCTCGCCGCCGAGGAATTCGGTCGTTTCGCCGAAGACGACGGTCGCGCCAAGGTCGACCAGCTTATCGGCCACGTAGCCGATGACACAGTTGGAGGCCATGCCGGAGGTCGTATCCGAGCCGCCGCACTTGATGGCCATGGTCAGGTTGGAGATGTCGCAGGTCTCGCGCTGCTGGCCGGAGATCTGCATGACAAGGCGCTGCGCCGCGTCCATACCGGCCTGAATGCCCGCAGACGTTCCGCCAAGCTCCTGAATGTGGATGATCTCACACGGCTTGCCGCTGGCCTTAATGGTCTCATAGACGCGCTGATGGTCGGTTCCCTCGCAGCCGAGGCTCACGATCAGCGCCGCGCCGACGTTTGCGCTCAGGCCGAGGTCAATGAGAACCTCCGTCACACGCTTGAGGTCGGACGGCAGTTGGCAGCAGCCCTGATGATGGAAGTAGCCGATGGTGCCCTGGATCTGGCGGCAGATCGCCTGCGCCACGTCGTTTGCACAGATGGTCGTCGGAATGACAGCGACCAGATTTCTTGCGCCGAACTTTCCGTCCGGTCTTCTGTATCCCTGGAATGTATAGCTCATGAAGCGTCCCTCCTTACAGATCGCCGCGGCCGCGAAGCGCCTTCATGTTGTGGATATGGACATATTCGCCCTTTTTGATGTCGACGTCGGCAACGCCGATGGACTGGCCGTACTTCATGATGTGTTCGCCGGCCTTGATGTCGCGGACCGCGATTTTATGACCGTAGGGCACGTCGCCGATGACGTGGACCTGGTCCTTGTTGCCCTTTTTATCATGGATAACGACCTCGGTGCCGTCGGTCACGCCCTCGGCGAAAATCGTCGCGACGTTGTCCAGATCGTCGACCCGTAATGCAAGCTTCAGTTCGTTCATACGTTTCATCCTTTCACAGCAAGAACCGCCACGCCGTCCGGGATGACAACGACCTGCGCGTTTTTGCCCATCATTTCAAGCGCCATCTCGAGCGCCTCGTTTACATCGGACGCGGGGATCATGTTGGCCTTGCGGACCAGCTCGTGATCCAGGAACGTCGTCACCAGAATGACCTTATGGTGCTTGAGGATTCTGGAATAGATCTGCGCGCACCACTGCTCGGAGATCGACTCCTTCGGCGGGATCTTCGAAAGATACGCGTCGATCTCGTCGACAGTTCCCATCGTGATGAGCCGCTCAAAGTTTGACCCGCCCATACCGTCTGCGCAGGAGCAGCACATGATGATCACGCCGCCCTCGCGGCAGCAAGCCTCCGCCGTCGCCACAGCCTTCGGGCTCTGGTAGAGGTTCTGGTCGAGCGGATACCCGCCGTTGGAGGTAACGACGATGTCGCCCTCGACGACCGGGCACTGCGCAAGGCTCCTGACAAATTTCACGCCCTCGGCATGCGCCTTCTCCAGATCGCCTGCCCAGGCCGCGATGATCTTCTTCTGCGCGTCGAGCGCGACGTTCAGAATAAACTGCACATGCACCGCCTTTGCCGCGCAGAGCATGTCCTCGTGGATGGGGTTGCCTTCGAGTACGCCCGCAGCCGCGTGCGGATTGGAGACAGCCTTATAGGAATGGTTCTCATTGACCGTCGCCGCGTTGCAGATACCGGGCAGGATGCTCTTGCGTCCGCCGGAGAAGCCCGCAAAGAAGTGCGGCTCGATGAAGCCCTCTGTGATGAGAAGGTCGCAGGTAAGCGCCTCGCGGTTGACCCACAGCTCCGCTTCGGAAGGAAGCTTGCAGACAAAATCGAAGTCTTCCTTGCGGAACGCGTTATTGACCACAATGCGCTCCTCATCGACGATCTTGTCGCCGAACATCTGCCGCTGCTCGGCCTGCGTCGTCTCGCGGTGCAGACCCGTCGCGATGAGAATCGTAATTTCCGCCTCGGGGTTTCCCTTGCGCAGCTCGGCAAGCAGGATCGGAAGTGTGATCTTGCTCGGGACCGGACGGGTGTGGTCGCTGGTTACGATGGTGATTTTTTTCTTGCCCTTCGCCAGCTCGCAGAGCTTCTCGGAGCCGATCGGATGCTCCAGCGCCTCGCGCACCAGCTCTACCTCCGGAAGCGCCGCCTGATAGGACTCTGCCTTCGGATAGATGGCCGCCTTCAGATTCTCGTCCGGAACGTTCAGCGTGACATGGTCTTTATAATACGGAATCGAAAATGTCTGCATATGCTACTCCTTCCCGGCGCAGCCGGATGGCAGGCCATCCGGCTATCGCGGTTTCTGCTTATTCTTTGACCAGGAACTTCAGCGGCTCGCCCGCCCAGAAGCGGCGCAGGTCCTGAATCATCAGGTTATAGGTGTTGGGAACGATGTCCGTCGTCACACCTGCGCGGTGCGGGGTCATGGTGACGTTGTTCATCTTCAGGAAGGGGCTGTCCTTCGGCACGGGCTCGTCCCAGAACACATCGAGCACAGCGCCGCGGATCTTCTTGCTCTGAAGCGCGTCGCAAAGCGCCTGCTGATCGACAAGACCTGCGCGCGCGGTGTTGCAGAAGATCGCGGTCGGCTTCATCTTGGCAAAAGCCTCCTTGCCAATGATGTTCTTGGTAGCCTCGACCAGACGCAGGTGGATCGAAACGATGTCGGACGTGGACAGCAGCTCGTCAAGAGAAACGGGCTTCACGCCGTCTGCCATCATCTGCTCGGGCGTGCAGTACTCGTCGTATGCCACGACCTCGGCGCCAAAGCCCTTGATGAGGCGCTTTGCGATGGCGCGGCCGATCCCGCCGTAGCCGTACAGGCCGATGCGGAGGTTGCAGAGCGCCGCGTTCGTCGTGTCGTTGTAGATATCGTTCTGGTTCCATTCGCCGTTGAGAATATCGCGGTTGCCGCGCAGGATGCCGCGGCACTCGCAGATCATCATTGCGACCGTCAGATCGGCGACCGGCTCTGCCAGACGAGACGGGCAGTTGCAGACGGGAATGCCAAGCTCCTTGGCAGCCTTGACGTTGCAATTTTCCCAGCCGGAGCGCATCATGAACACGAGCTTGAGGTTCTTGCCGGCCTCGAGCATGGCTCTGGTCACGCCGCAGAAGGAGGTCATCAGAATATCCGCGTCCTTGATCTGCTCCATGACCTCGGGTTCGGGCGTGATCCATTCCGGACCTTCCTTTTCCATCTTGAGGTTGTATTCCTTCGGGTTTTCCATGCGCTCATGGTTGTGGTCGGCGACATAAACCAGTTCAAGGTTTTCAAACTCCGCCAGCTTGTATTCCACTGCCTTCAGCGCGTCCAGCGTAAATTTGGATTTCGGATCGTAAACGACTAATGCTTTCATGCGTATTCTCCTATTTCAGTTTAAACTCCTTGAAATGCTCACGCATTTCCTTCCAATTTTTGTAGTAGCGCTCCAGTGCCTGCGACGGCTTGGGGCAAATTTCCGCGATTTGGCGGCGCGCGGGGACCGGCTTTCCGGTTGCGCGGCAGCAAAGCACGTATCCGCCGTAGACGGTCGCCTCGCGCCAGTTGTCAAAGATCCGCACCTTGAGCCCTGTGAGATCAGCGACCGTCTGCCCCACGACCGGAGACGAGAAGCCTCCGCCGCAGCCGATGAGATAGTCGTGCTCCAGCGGCTGGAGCGTTTTCATCTTCTCGATGCACATGGAAATGCTCATGCCGATGTTGAGTGTCAGCGCGTGGAAATAGTCTTCCGGCTTTGTATCGACGCTGATCGGGTTGCTCATGACAAACCCGCCCGTCAGAAGGTCCTGATCGAGATGCATCCCGGTCAGGAACACCGCGTACATACCGGGCAGGTTCCGCTCCGGAAGACCGCGCTGCGCCGCATCCTCGTTGAGGTGCTCATAGGGCATATCCTTCAGCATGGTATCCTTGAAGCGCTGGAGGTTGATGCCAGAGCTTGCCGTGTTAACCTCCAGCATAAGTCTTCCGGGCTCCGCCGTGGGGCTGACCCAGGTGCGCGGATACTTGCAGAAGGCAGTGACGATCTTGAGCGTCGGAGACGTTGTTCCGGAAACGGTCACAAGCTCCCCGACCTCCGCCTGCATGGCGGAAATGGCTGACTGCGTGTCCGCCGTACCGACGACGAAGACAGGCTCTCCTGTCAGGCCGAGCGCCTTGCAGATCTCCGGGCGGATGGGGCCGAGCACGGTGCCCGCATCGGCAAGCTCCGGAAGCTTTCCGATATCCACGCCGATCAGATCGCACAGCTCCTGCGACCAGCAGCCCCGGACTGCATCATACAAAGCGCTCTGCATCGCCTGCGCGCGCTCCCAGACGGCGCGACCGGTAAACACGTAGCCCATCCAGTCACTGATGGAGGTATAGAACTTCGTCTGTTCGAGCACCTGCGGCTGAAGCTTCGAGGTGCCGAGAATCTTGATGGCGGAGAAAATGGGAGACGGGCTCAGATCGGTCAGCTCCCAGATGCGCTTCCAGTCGAGCTCCTGCATGAAGCCCTCGCCGCGGCGGTCGGCGTTGGTATAGCCGACGATGCTTCCCCCGTCATGACCCACCAGAACGATTCCCTGCCGCAGCGTGCTTCCGGTAACGGCCCGAACGGTAACGTCCGGGTGCGCGGCAAGAAGTTTGCGGATGAGGGAAAACACTGCGTCCTGCCACTCGTGCGGCTTAAAATACTGCGCGCGGCTGGCGATGGGGTCGGTGTACATGCGCGTGTTTTCCTTGGCGATATCCAAAATAGCGCCGTCCTCGCCGACCAGCGCGACACGGGTGTTGCCGGTGCCGATATCAAAGACCAGATATGCGTTTTGCATGTTAAATTCCACCAAATTCGAAAGTTTTTCGGAAGGAGCCGGTCTCCCGGCCCCCTCCTTTCCGGTTACCGATCAATAGCCCTTCAGCTCGCCCGGCTTGGACGTGGTCTGGCCGTAGGTCTGGAAGCGGACAAGAACCGCGTCGATCTGCTCCTTGGTCAGAACGTTCATCTTACCGGCGCACATGCACTGCCACTGCGTCTTTGCAAGAGACTCCATGTTGCCCGCAATGTTGTAGGCCTTCTTGAGATCCTTGCCAAACGCGACAAGGCCGTGGTTTGCAAGAAGCACTGCGTTGCCGTGCGTGCAGGCCTTGACTGCCATCTCGGCCAGCTCCGGCGTGCCGAACGTGGTGTAGCCGCAGATGGGGATTTCGTTCGTACCCGCAGTTGCGATGACGTAGTGCACCGCACGGATGGGCTCTCCCATGCAGGCGAGAGTCGTTGCGTAATCAGAGTGGGTGTGGACGATGGCAAGGCAGCCCTGGGAAGCCTTCTCCTTGTAGAACGCGGCGTGCAGACCGTGCTCGCTGGAGGGCTTGCGCGTGCCGTCGGCAACTTTTCCGTCGAGGTCGCAGACACAGACGTCCTCGGGCGTGGTGTCGAAATAGCCGAGGCCGGAGGGGCTGATCGCCATCAGGCCGAGTTCCGGGTTATAGATGCTGATGTTGCCGGCGGTGCCGCGTGCGAGGCCGTCGGTGCTCATTTTTCTGCCGTATTCGGCAACGAGTTTTCTTTCTTCTTCCATTAACATAGTAGGGTTCCTCCTTCATTTTTGCGTCTCTGCAAGCAAAGACACAGGTCCTGCTTGATATTTACTCAACAGCCTTCCGAACCTCAACGAGATTCGTATGCTGCGGGTTGCCTTTTGCAAGCGGCGTCGGCCGCACGCCGGTCAGCACGTTGATGCTGCCGCGGGTGTCTACGCCGTTTTTGTCCGGCGTGTACCAGCCGCCCTGGGACATGCACGTAACGCCGCGCATAATGCGCCGGGTGACCTTTGCCGGAATGCGGACGGTGCCGCGGTCATTGAAGACCTCGATCATATCTCCGTTTGCAATGCCGCGCGCGGCCGCGTCGTCCGGGTGCATCCACAGAGCCGGCGGGTCGACCTCCTCCAGCCACGGGTTCTGGTCGTGGATGGAATGGCAGCGGCGTTTGGTGTGATAGCCGATCATCTGCAGGGGATATTTTTCCCGCAGCGCGTCGTTCGGGCCTTCGGGCGCGGGCGTGTAACAGGGAATCGGTGGAATCGGGTCTCCCAGCTCGTGGATCTGCATGGAATAGAACTCGATTTTGCCGGATGGCGTGTGGAACGGCACACCCTTTTCGATCTGCTCGCGGTACGCGATGCGAAGCGGCGGGTTCTTGTATTTGTAGCCGCCGTTCTCGCGGAACTGCTCATAAGGCGGAAGCTCCGTCTCCTTCGTCTGGCGGAAGGTGTTGTAGAGATCCAAGATCCAGTCCTCGGTCGTCTTGTGTCCGGCGCGGAACGCCTCGCCGTAGCCCATGGCATCGGCAATCATACAGATCCAGTCATAGTCCGGCATCGTACCGAACAGCGGCTGCACCGCGCGGCTGTTGCTGAGCAGATAATCATCGTTGCACCAACCCATGGTGACGTTGTTGCTCTCGAGAACCGAGGCCGCCGGGAGGATCAGATCGGACCAGCGGGCGCTTGCCGTCATGAAAAGGTCACTCGTCACAATCAGCTCGCACAAGGACTCGTCTTTCAAAATCCGGATTGTCCGGTTGATATCAGAGTGCTGGTTGATCAGCGTATTACCGGCAATATTGTAGATGAGCTTGATGTTCGAGCGCAGATGGTCGACGTATTTTAAGCCGTCGTGCGCAAAGTCCATCTCCTTGGCGCGGAACACCGCGTCTGACCAGAGGAAGGTCGGAATATAGCCCGGGTAAGCATCCTCGCCGACCGGAAACGCGATGGCAGGCCGCGGGGGCGCGAATCTCGGAAGGCCCGAGCCGCCGCCGGATTTTCCGACGTTTCCCGTGATGCAGGCCAGCGCCGCAATGCCGCGCGTCTCCTGCTCGCCGTTTGCGTGGCGCTGCGGGCCGAAGCCCGGGATGATCATGGCAGGCTTCGCCGTGGCCAGCCGATAGGCCAGCTTGACGATCGTGTAGGCGGGAACGCCCGTGATCGGCTCTGCCCAGGCAGCGTCCTTGACAACGCCGTCCTGCGAGCCGTCGAGATAGCTGAGGTAGCTCGAGCCGGCAGGCGCGCCCGCGGGGAGCGTTTCCTCATCGAAGCCGACGCAGAACTTATGCAAAAATGCCAGATCATGCAGTCCCATCTTGATAATGGTGTACGCGATCGCGTCACACAGCGCACCGTCGGTCGTCGGCCGGAGCGGGATCCACTCCTCGGAAAGGCTCAGCGCCGTATCGCTCATGCGCGGGTCGATGACCACGATGGGAATGCCCTTGGCCTTGGCCTGCGCGAGATAATAATTGTGTAATGAACCGAAAATCGTTTCGCTCGGGTTGTGTCCCCAGAGGATGATCAGCTTCGAATTGAGCACATCCGCCTCAGAGTTTCCGCCGCTCGCGTCGCCGTAAATGTAGGGCGAAACGTACGTGCTGCATGCGCTGGAGTAGCTGTTGTAGGCGTTGAGGAAGCCGCCGTCGAGATTGACGAGCCGCTTGAGCATCTTTTCCGGCCGCATCACGCCGCAGTTTCCGGTGGCATACAGGAAGTAGCGCGCCTCGGGGCCGTACTTTTTCCCGACCTCCCGCGTCTTTTCCGCGATGATTCTCGCCGCCTCTTCCCAACTGATACGCGCAAATTTGCCGCTGCCGCGTTCGCCGACGCGCTTCATGGGGTAGCGCAGGCGCTTTGGCGTGAGGAAGGTCCGGCGGTAGCTTCTGCCGCGCAGGCAGGCACGAATCTGCGGGTCGTTGTCGGAGTTGTCGGTGCTGATCTCCAGCGCGCAGCCCTCGGCGACGGTAATATTGATCTTGCATTTGCCGCCGCAGTTGTTGATGCCGGCGCTGTTGATGATGTGCGGCTGCTCGACCGGAAGCGGCGGCTGCGGTTTGATTTTGGCCATGTCCCGCAGAAGCGCGCGCGTTTTGTCGTTATCCGGGAGCTCCGGACTGCCCCCGGCAAGAAACGCCTCGAGAAGCTTCAGCACCTCGATGGCCTCGCCACTTTGCCGGTAGCTGCGCAGGGCCTGCGCATACACATGGATGGTATCGGCCAGGAACCGGTCCTCGAGAAATGCCGCCACGTCCAGATAAGCTTCGTCCACAGCCGCACACGCGTAAAAATACGCCAGCGCCTCGAGCTGCGAACCGATGTAATCCTCGGGGTTGCCGTCAATGCGCAGAGGCTGATAGCCGTGCTCCTTGCAGAAGGAAATGAACGCATAGGTCGTCTCATCCATCAAAGGGTGTCCCTCGCCCTTGGCCGCGGAGGCCCAGAGCGGAATGAAACAGTCCGCGTCGGTTCCGCGCAGCAGATCGTCATATTCCTGCTGCGTCAGCTGCTCCGGGATTGCCGTCAGCGCGCGCACGGAAGACCAAGCCTCCAGTGAGGTGAAAAATGCGGCAAATATTTTGCTGTAGAGATATCTTGTTTCAAATGCCTGCATGGTATCTCACTTTCTGGAAATTTCTCTGCTTTTCTGCATCATATCCGTCAGGCTCCCGAGCATAAAGGTCCCGACCAGACGGCCGCCCGCAAAAAAGTCCTGCACGAAGGTCTCGTCCGTGCGCTGGTTGACCTCGAACGCAGCGTGGCGGTGGCGGATGACGGGCTCTGTCTCATAGGTGACGTCCGGCCGCTTGCCGCAGTCTCCGTCTGAATAGAGGGAAAACTCCGGGCAGTTGAGCACAAGCGCGGAATCCGAGCCGTGATATGCCATTGTCCGCCCGGCGGCATTCGCGCCCGCGACTCTTCCCTGTAAGGTGGCCTGCGCCCAAAGGGCGGTATTGAGTCCCTGATACTGCGCGCAGTCGCCGCAGGCAAAAACGTCCGGAAGATTGGTGCGCATCTGCTCATCGACGACAATGGCGCGCTCGACCGTGCCGCCTGCCTTCTGGAAAACCTCCGAATTGGCACGCACGCCGCACGAGACGATCACGAGCTCCGCCGGAATCGGCTCCATGCCCTCGATCGCAACAGCCTGCACGCGCGTTTCTCCGCGCATGCCGAGCACCTTCACGCCCGTATAGATCTGAAACGAGCTGATGCGCGATTGCAGATAGCGCGCGCAGGATTCATCGAGAAGACGCGGCATCAGATATGGCGCGGTCTCCAGAACCGTCACACTGAGCCCCTGCTCAACGAGCATATACGCGGCCTCCAGACCGATCACGCCGCCGCCGATGACGACCGCGTGGGAGGCCAGAAGCGAGCCGCGCCGGATGGCGTTCATGTCTTTATCTGTGCGGATGGAGTATACGCCGGAAAGGTCTTTCCCGGGAAATGGCGGGATAAAATTGTGCGCGCCCATGGCATAGATACATTTACCGTAAGAAAAGGTTCCGGCGGAGGTCTCGACGGTCTTCCGCTCGGCGTCCATGGAGAGGACCTTCGTGCGCAGTAAAACCGTAATGTTCTGCTCGCGGTACCATGACTCCGGCTGGACCAGCGTCTTTTCCACCTCGTAAAATGCGAGCGGAAGCTTCGTCAGCATCGGCCGGGAATACGGCAGCTGCGCCTCGTCCGAAATCATGGTAATGGAGCCCGTTTTGTCATTTTTGCGGATCGACTCCGCTGCGCAGAGTCCGGCTCTTCCGCCGCCGAGGATCAGGTAATCACAGTGTGTCATCGTCCTGCTCCTCTCTCGGCAAAATCGCGCAGTTGATCTTCGTCCGGGGCCCCGTCTTCCCGGGCTCGGGAAGAACCGCGGGCAGCCAGCTGTGAAGCGTCGTCTCGTCGCAGCGGCCGTCAGTCTTGCCCCATTGCAGGCTCCGGTTGATGCACGCAGCCACGCACGCGGGGTCGAGCCCCTGCTGGCGCCGATCGTAGCAGCCGGTACATTTCTGCGCGACGCCGCGCTCCTTGCTCAAAGAGATCGAGCCGTAAGGACACGCCCAGAGGCACTTGCCGCAGCCGATGCACTTGCCGTCGTCATGGCGGACCGTGCCGTCGGCCTCTTTATAGAACGCGCCGTTCGGGCACGCGGCGACGCACATGGGCCGCTCACAGTGGTTGCACGACGCGGAATAAAAGCGTGCCTTCTCTTCGCCCGGGAACGAGGCCTGCCGCACGCGGCGGTAGAACTCTCCGGGCGCGAGATTGTTGTGATCTTTGCAGGCCAGCTGACAAGCGCAGCAGCCCACGCAGGTTTCGGTATTGTGATAAAAATAAAATTCCATATTTTTGCATCTTCAGCGCGACGCTGTTTTGCCGAAGTAGCGGCCTTCTGCATAGGAAACGTCGCTTTCGACCTCCTGCGTCCACGCTTTATACCGCTCCGTGCGGAGCTGCTTGTCGGCGATCATGCGCGAGGCCGTCTCGCCGAAGCCGTCGAAGTACAGAACGTACCAGCAGTCCTCGGCGCGGATGGTCGTCACGTCGCCCTTTGTTCTCGCCTTGTCAAACGCCCAGTCGAGCACGTCCTCGGGAACGGTGAGGATCGTCGCGTTGTCGTAGGTGATGGAGGAAATTTTCCGGTTGTCGGAGCGGTTATAATCCTTGTCCCGGATATTGTCGCTCAGCTCAAAGAACGACTGCGCCGAGCCGTCGCTCTTGGAAAACGCGTCGAGATAGTCCCGAACATCGTCGTTCGCGTCCGCGCCCGAAACGGTGAAATATTTGAGGTTAACGGTTGGATAATCGTTGTCGCTTTCCTCGCGGAAGAAGGCAACGTAATAACCATTGGAGGCCTCAGCGACGGTGGTATCGCCATAGGCACGGCTGCCGGAGAGCCAGTCGCGCAGATACGAGATGGACGTCCAGCACGATTCGCGGCGCAGAACACTTGCCGTCTGCCAGTAGCTTTCGTCATCGTTATAGACCGTGTATGCTTCGCACTGCGCCTCGAACTCTTCCAGCGTGTGGAGCTCCGCCAGCTCCTGCGCGTGCTGCTTTGCGGCCTCCATGCCGCCGCTTGATGCGCCGGAGAGGTAGAACAGCTGATAGTAGACCGAGCGGTAATCCTGCGCGTGCGCGGCGTAATACGCATCGAGCTCCGAAGGCGTAATTTCGATGTTCTCGCGGTAAAAATCCTTGTAGAATTTCGCGGTGTAGAGAACCGTGAGGTTCTTCATATAGATATCTTTGGTCATGCCCGCGCCGTAGTTCTGCGCGAGATAGTCGGCCTCGGTCGAATGCCCGACCTCTACGGCCTCAAACCAGATCTTTTCGTCGTAGTCATATTGGATATCATCCAGCATTTCCTCGGAAAGCGTAAAGCCCGCGTTCTGCGCCAGATGATAATACGCGTAGGTGTCCTTGAGCAGGGTCTGCGCGCGGTTGTCAAAGTAGTCTTGCCACGTGACGTTCTTTTCCTCATCCATGTACTGCTCGCTCAGGGGAACATCCGCCTGCGGAGACGAGTACATGCCGGTCTCATCGGTGCCGACGTTGTTGAGGAATTCATAGTAGGAGCGATAGAAGAAGAAATTGTAGTCTGCGACGGAGAGCTTTTCTCCGTCGACGCTCACAGCGTTCGCGCGCTGCTTGAACCAGTCCGACTGGAAAATCTGCCCCGCGAGAATGCTGAGCACAAATGCGAGAATGATCGCGCCCATCACGCAGGCGGTGATCACGAGGATCTTTCCCTCGCGTGCCTGACGCTCCTGCCGGGAGGATTTTTCTGCTGCCGCGGTTTTCTTCTGCGATTTAGCCATCGTTCTGATTCCTTTCCGGAAGAGCCGACCAGTCAGGCGCGTCATAGCCATCGGGGAACAGGCGGCTCTGTAATTGCAGGACGCGATCGACGTCCGGCATGTCCTCAAGCGAGGAAATTTGCGTTTCAAGCATTGCGTAGGAAAAAAGGTACGGAAGCTCCTCGCGCGGCAGCACACGCTGCTTTGTTGCGTGCACGCGCGCGCGTTCGGCGCATTGGGCGGGCTCGAGTCCCTCGCGCTCCGCCTTCAGATATTCTTCCTTGATGATCAGGAAAAGAAACATGGTCTTATTGACCGGGTACGTGCGGTTGACGCGCTGAAGATGCTGCGTCACAAGGCGCTTCTCCTCGTCACCGAACGGGAACATCTCATTTTGATAGGCCTCCCGTTTCTTCAGCTTTTCCTTGGACGGGAAAATGCCGAAGCTTCCCAGCAGGTTACTCAGAAAATTCTCCTCCATAGAGTGCTCCTTTCGGCGGTGAGAATAAGCGTAAGGCGCGGGCGTTCGGGCAAGACCCAAACGCCCGCTGCGGTGCTATTACGATTTTGCGGTACGGAGCGTCGTCTTGACGTGCGTACGGGAGTAGTAGTCGGTGCCGACGGCAAAGGCCAGGATGATACCCTGTGCAACGCTCTGCCAGTAGTCGTTGACGCCGATGATGGTCAGGCCGTTGGAAAGAACGCCGATGACGAACACGCCGACGAGCAGGTTATAGATGTTGCCCTCGCCGCCGCGCATCGAAATACCGCCGACGACGCAGGAGGTCAGCGCCTTGCTCTGATACTGGGTACCGGTCGTCGCCGTACCGGAACGAAGACGGCTGCAGAGAACGAAGCCCGCAACGCCGCACAGACAGGCGGAGACGATGTAAGCGGCGACATTCACCATGTCGGTGTTGAGGCCCGCCAGACGGGCAGCCTCGGAGTTGGAGCCGGTCGCGTAGATGTAGCGGCCAATGTAGGTAAAGCCGAGGATGACGCCCGCGACGATGACGATCACGCCGAAGACGATAACGGGCATCGGGATCTTGCCGACGTAGCTCTGGCCGATCCAGTAGATGGACTCGTCGATCTTGGAGATCGGCTTTGCGTCGGTGATGAGGTAGTTGACGCCCTCGAGAACCGTGGACGTCGCCATGGTCGCAATCAGAGCCGGCATGTTGGTCTTGACGACAAGCAGGCCGTTGGCCGTGCCGATGATGACGCAGAAGAACAGAACAACGAGCATCGCCAGATACGGGTTCATCATGATACCCTCGTTCGTGGAGATGAGCTTTGCCCAGAAAACAGCCGCGAAGGAGACGGTAGCGCCGATGGAAAGGTCAATGTGCGCTGTCAAAAGGGCGAACATCATGCCGGTCGCGCAGATGCCGATGATCGAAACCTGACGGCAGACCGTAATTGCATTTTCTACGGAGAGGAAGTTTTCGCCGAAGATCGAGAAGAATACAATCAGAAGGATCAGAACGATCAACATCATGTATTTCTTTGTGAGTTTAGCAGCATTCATATTGCAATATCTCCTTCTTATTCACCGGAAGCCATATTCAGGATGCGCTCCTGGTTGAATTCTTCTTTGCTCAGTTCACCGGCCTTCCGGCCCTCACTCATAACAACAATGCGGTCGCTCATGCCAAGCAGCTCATCCATTTCGGACGAGATCATGATGATTGCCATGCCCTGTGCGCTCAGTTCCCGCATCAGCTGATAAATTTCCATTTTTGCGCCGACGTCAATGCCGCGCGTCGGCTCGTCGAGAATCAGGACCTTTGCTTCCGTGGCCAGCGCCTTGGCAAGCGCGACCTTCTGCTGGTTGCCGCCGGAAAGGTTGCCGGCCAGCTGCATCATGCCGGGCGTACGGATCCGCAGGCTCTTGATGTACTGATCCGCGTTTTCCGTTTCCTTATGCGCTTGGACGAAAATGCCCCTCGAGATCTTCGGAAGAATCGAAATATTCGTGTTTGCCTTGATGCTCATGTGCAGGAACACGCCCTGAAGCTTTCTGTCCTCGGGGACAAGCGCAATGCCATGCGCCAGCGCCTGCTTCGGGGAGCGGATATGAAGCTTCTTGCCATACATGTAAACCTCGCCGGAGTCCATCTTGTCCGCGCCGTAGACAAGGCGCAGCGTTTCGGTACGGCCCGTACCGACCAGACCCGCAAAGCCGAGGATCTCACCCGCGTGGACCTGGAAGGAGATGTTCTCCACGCCGTTGCCGCACAGGTCCTTCGCCTCGAGCACGAGATCGCCGATTTCTGTCTCGCGCGGCGGGAAGTTTTCGTTCAGCTTCCGGCCGACCATCAAAGAGACGAGCTCCTCACGGTTCGTGTCCTTCACGTTCAGCGTCTGGATCGACTTGCCGTCGCGCATGACGGTCACGCGGTCGCAGATCTCAAAGATTTCCGGCATACGGTGGGAGATGAAGATCATCGAGATTCCCTTCTCCTTCAGATTGTGGATCAGCCGGAACAGAATGTCGACCTGGTCGACGGTCAGAGGCGCCGTCGGCTCGTCGAGAATCAGAATTTTGGTGGTCGGCTTGGAAATGGCCTTCGCAATTTCGACCATCTGCTTGTAGCCGTTTGTCAGCGATGCAACCTTGACCTTCGGGTTCAGGTCGAGATTCATCTCTTTGAAAAGCTCCGCTGCCTTGCGCTCAAACTCTCTCTGATCGGCGACAATGCGCTTGCCGCGCAGCTCGGTCAGATAGATATTCTCCGCAACGGATAAAGACGGCATCTGGTTGAATTCCTGATAAACGACCTCAACGCCCATTTCCTTCGCCTGAAGCGGCGTCAGACCGTGAAATTCCTTGCCGTCAATGGTGATCGTGCCGGAGTCACACTGGTGCGCGCCCGCAATGGACTTGATCAGCGTGGATTTGCCTGCGCCGTTTTCTCCGAGCAGCGCGTGGACCTCGCCCTTGCGCAGTTCAAAGTTGATGTGATCCATGGCGATAACGCCGGGATAGGTCTTGACTAAGTCTTTGCACGAAAGACTGATTTCAGGTTCCATAATATTCCCTCAATTCGAAATTGGATTGTTATCTTATCATACCATTTCATTGGCTGCAAAGGAAGAGGGGGTGTCCCCCCTCTTCCCCAGGGACGGCTGATTTGCGTAAGAATCAGCTTTCAGAACGCCAAAATCAGATCTCGACGTTGTACTTTGCAGCAGTCTCCTCGTAGTTGGTCAGGTCGACCAGATCGTGCGGGAAGGTAACGACTTCGCCCTCAGCATATTCGCAATCCAGGCCGCGGATCGCAGCTTCGCACTGCGTGATCATGCCCATCGGGACGAGCTCCTTCAGGCCAAGGTCAACGGTGGAGCGGAGGATGTTTTCGCCCTTGACGGTCTGCGCCATGTACTCGAGGTCGAGGTTGGTGCAGTCGCAGGTGAACACGCCGTACTTGCTCAGGTCGCCGCCCTTGCGCTGGATCTCCGGCAGCCACTCAGCAATGATGTTGGTCGCGCAGGTGGAGTAACCGGTGCAGACGACCTGAACATCGGGGCAAGCGGTCAGCATGTTGGAGAAGGTCTCAACAGCCTCGGCCAGAACGATCTTCGGGGGCTCGTAGGCCAGCGTGGAGTTCGGGCACTTCTCAGCGATGGTGTCGATGATGCCCTGGACGCGGTCCTGCATGAAAGCGACCTTGGAGTTCATGATGAAGTAGTTGCAGACGCCGTCGAGCTCGCTGTTGATGAAGTCAGCGGCAGCGGTGCCGATGACAACGCCGGTATCATAGTTGGAGCAGATCCAGCAGCCGGTGGTGCCTTCGGGAACATTGTCGGAGTCGTAGGAAACAACCTTGATGCCCTTTTCGATCATCTCTTCGAGCGTGCCGTTGATGGAGTCCGGCTCAAAGTTCTGGAAGATGACGCCGTTAACACCGGCAGCCATGAAGTTCTCCATGATCTCCATCAGAGCGGAGGACTCAGAGTTATGGGCAGCGGTGAGGTACTCGATGTTGTTCTCGGAGCAGTACTTGCTCATCAGCTGATCCATGTAGACGAAGTTTTCGTTATCAAAACCGGAAACGGAGAAGCCGATCTTGATCTTTTCGGCGCGGGGATCCGCTTCCTCGGCGGGAGCTTCCGTCTCAGTCTCGGTAGCAGCGGGCGCTTCGGTTGTGGTTTCCGTGGTGGTTTCGGCGGCAGCCGGGGTTTCCGTTTTTGCCGGGGTCTCAGTCTTGCTTGCGCAGCCTGCCAGCAGGGTGCAAACGAGGACGAAGGCCAGGAACAAAGCTACAAATCTTTTTTTCATGTTTGCCCTCCAATGAAATAATAATATAATCCCAGGCAGCGCAGAAAAAGAAGTTTACGCGGGCTTCTCAAGGGGCTGCCCTGAATTACCAGGTGTGGATTCCCGTCAAGCTTCGGGAATATTGTGGTTTTTAAGGTATTTGCGGTTTTTATACACGCCCACGGTCAAAAACGGGATCACCAGCATGATGATACCGATGTAGCCGCAATAGCCGTAGCCGTATTTGATGATGTTGCTCAGTCCAACGACCGAGATGCACACGGCCGTCGCCATAATCAGGAAGGCGATGCCGGCTCTTCTCAGCATGGCGTTCGGAAGTTTCCGTGTGAGCCAATCGTTTGCTTCAAACCGGTTGACCACGCCGAAGACCGAGCACACGCCGTTGGAGACGAAGCACAGGAACAGGCAGATGTAATAGATCCACACAAGCGGCGTGATTCCCATCTGCTTGCAGACCGTAAGGGTCGGGATCGTCGTTCCGCCGGGAACGGAGGTATAAATATCCTTCCAGCCGAGGAGCATTGTGACCGAAAGCACGAGCGCGAGCGCGTTCATCGCGAACGAGAGCCACATGCTCTTTCCCGCTTCCTTCTCATTTTTCAGCACCGTACCGCAGGCGATCATCGTCGGGATCGACGAGCACTGGAAGCCCGCGTACTGGAACGAGCGGAAGATTGCTCCCGGAAGCGTTCCCATGTCGGCCGGTGCGCGGAGGACCTCCGCAATCACATCCGATTTTCTTCCGATGCCGACAATGAAGATCATGACGGCACAGATTAAAATGAGAAGACTCAGAACGGATGAGACCTTCCGAAGAACGCCGGCGCCGAACATGCTCAGGACCAGCAGCAGCGCGCCGATGAGCACAATGCCGAGCCCGTACGATACGCCGAGCGCGTCGCCAAGGAGCGTCGCCGCACCCGCGATGCAGGAGCTGACGCACATGAGTACCATAATATAATAGTATATCTCAAATACGAGCTCCAGCTTATCGAGCGGATGGTAGAGCGTCTCCAGTAGCTCCTTATAGGAGCCGAGCCTGCGGCTGTTGTACATGACGATCGCCTGCCGCACGGTCATTGTCAGAAGCAGCAGCGCCAGAAGCGCCGAGACAAGGCCGAGCTTGCCGGAGACCAGGAAGTACTGGTTGGCCTGATTGCCGGTTGCAAAGCCGCCTCCGGCATGCCAGCTGAACAGAACGGCCGCTACCGAGAATACCGCAGCCATGCGGCCGCTCTGTGCAGAATGTTTTGCTTTTTTCATGCGCCGCTCCGCTTACTTGGAGGCGTTGGCCGCAATTGCAATTGCGTCCCAGACGCTTGCGAAGGGAGGCGCGTAGCCGAGATCGAGGAAGCCGAGCTCATCGGTCGTCATACCCTGATCCACGGCGCAGGCGAACGTGTCGATACGGACCGCCGCTTCCTTCGCGCCCGCGATCTGCGCGCCGAGCAGCACCTTGTCTGCCGCGCGGTAGGTCAGCTTGACGGTCAGGGTGACGGGGTCGGGATAATATCTGGCGTGCGAACGGCTTTCCACGGTCGTCGTCTTGTAGTCGATGCCGTTTGCCTTGCATTCCTGCTCGCCGAGGCCGGTTTTCGCAAATTCCATGCCCATGACGCGCAGCATGCTTGTTCCGAGGGCTCGGGCAAAGCGGACATTCTTACCGAGAACTGCGTCGCCTGCAAGACGTCCCTGCTTGTTTGCGTTCGTGCCGAGCGCGATATACATGGGCTTGTCCAGAAGCTTCGACCAGACCGACGCGCAGTCGCCTGCCGCGTACACATCCGGAACGGAGGTCTTCATGGAAGCGTCCGTGACGAGTGCGCCGTTTCCGAGCTTCTCAATGCCTTCGGGCAGGAAGCGGGTGTTCGGCGACACGCCGATCGAAAGGATCACAACGTCGGCCGCATAGCAGTCCTTGTCGGTCTTGACGGCAGTTACCTTGTCGTCTTCACCTTCGAAGGACATGACGCGCTCGCCGAGGTGGATGTGCACACCGTTCTTCTCGAGCTCAGCCTTGACCATCTCGGAAAATTCCGGGTCGAACACATTGAGCAGGCGGTCGAGCGCCTCGACGATGTGAATTTCGGGGATCTTCTGCAAAATGCAGGCCTCGGCGAGCTCCAGACCAATATAGCCGCCGCCGACAATGATGACGCTCTTGGGATCGCTCTCCAGCGCAAGCTTCAAAGCCGCCGCCTGCTCGAGCGTTTTGAGCGGGAAAATATTCTTCTGGCGGATGCCGGGAATCGGCGGGACCTTCGGAGACGAGCCGGTCGCGATGAGGGGCTTATCGTAGCTTTCCACATGCGCCTCGCCCTTTTCGTCCGTATAGGAAACGGTCTTCGCCGTAAAATCAGCGCCCGTTACATCGCAGCCGAGCCGCAGATCGACGCCGCTGGCCAGAAACTGATCGGCCTTGCGGATGCGCATCAGATCGAGATTGTTGTTGAGTCCCGCCACATAATACGGCAGGCCGCATGCGCCGTAGGACACCTCGTGCGTCTGTTCCAGAACGACGACCTCGGTATCCGGGGACTTTCGTTTGACACGGGAAGCAGCGCTCATACCCGCTGCATTGCCGCCAATTACAAGGAATTTCATATCACTTTTTCTCCTTTAGCTTCGCAATCGGGCGGCTGTATGTCTCGCTGTCGGCAAAATCAATCGTTACTTCCGCGCCGCACTTCAGCTCGTCCGGGTCAACATCAAACATGTTTGCCAGAATCCGGACATCCTCGCTGAGATCGATGGTCGCCACAATGTAGGGCACCTTGTCCTGAACCGAAGGATGGAACGCGCGATGCATCACAACGAAGGAATAGAGCGTTCCCTCCGGCTTCATCTCGACCAGCTCCGTCTCGGTGCTGAGGCAGTTCTGGCAGACATAGCTTGCCGGGATGCGGAGCCGACCGCAGACCTTGCACTTCTGCACCATCAGCTTGTGCTCTCTGCATCCGTCCCAATATGCTTTGGTGTCGGCGCTGATTCTGGGCTCAAAGAATTCTGTCATGCTCATTCCCCTCTCTCCAAAATCATCGCCGCGTGGCCCTGGAAGACCGCGCCGTTGTCGCTGCACGCGATCAGGGCGGGCTCCTTCGTTCCGGCCAGCTTGCCGAGCTGCCGATCGCCGCAGCGGCCGGTCAGCTGCATGACGCTCTCTGCCAGAGGCGTAAGGCCCATGAAGTAGGCCTCGGAAAGCATGCCGCCGGAGGTATTGACCGGAAGGCTGCCGCCGGGGGCGAGACGCTCGCGGGTGATAAAGTCGCGGACCTGCTCCTTTTTGAAGAAGCCGTAGTCGCGCAGCGTCGCTTCCACCGTGTAGGTAAAGCAGTCGTAGAACTCGCACGCGTCGATATCCGCCGGCGTAACGCCCGCCATATCGAAGGCCTGACGGCTCGCGAGATATGCCGCGCTTTCCGCATCCTCCACCCGCAGGCGGTAGGGGGAAACGGGCTGGTTGGCGCTGCCAAAGCCGCGGACGACCACATAGGGGTGGCCCAGCGCCTTGGCGCGCTCGACCGTCGTCAGAACCAGTGCGCGGCCGCCATCAGAGGTCGGTGTTGCGTCGAGCATGCGGAACGGAGCGGCGACCACCTCGGACGCATAATACGCCTCGTCGTTCAGGGGCTTTCCGTGCATGCCGGCAATCGGATTGAGCTGCGCCCAGTCGCGCTGCGCAAGGGAAATTTCCTTCCAGACGTCGGGGCCGGTGCCGTAGGTGTCCATGGCCCGGCGCGCCTGCATGGCGTATTTTGCCATCGTGCTCAGATCGCCGAACACAGCCAGATCGTCCGTGGACTTGCCGTCCTTAAGCTCCTTGATGAAGCTTCTTCTGCCGCTTCTGGCGTTGTCGCCGTAGGAGATAACAAAGTATCTCGCAAGGCCGCTCGTCAAAAGGCCGATGGCCTCATAGAGCCAGCCTCTCGTGCAGAAGTATTCCTGGCTGATGACTGCCGGGCGGATGCCAAGCTGCTCGGCCAGCGCATAGCCGGTCAGATCGAAGTCGCCCGCAAGCGCGTCGAAATGACGGTAAGCATAGAGCGCGTCGATTTCGTTTTTACTGATTCCCGCGTCCGCGATCGCGTTGGCGACAGCTTCGCAGTGGAAGCTGATCGCCGTGCGGCCGGGAACCTTGCCCTGCAGCGTGTAGCCCACGCCGACAATTGCAATTTTATTTTTCAGATGATCCAGATTCATTCTTTGATCCTTCTCCTGAAATTCAGATTATTCCGCCCAGACCTTCTCGGCTTCGGGGATCGTGGGATCGTGATAGAACGCGAGCTTCGTGGTGTTCATCAGATGCTTGTAGCTCAGGTTGTCGCTGATGGAGTTGTTGCCCCAGGAGCCGCAGCCAAGGCTCATCGTCGGAACGAGGCCGTTGATGAAGTTGCCGCCGGAAGCAGCGCCGGCCGGCTGGTTGACGAGCAGGCGGGAGACCGGAAGCTCGAGTGCAGCATGCTTTGCGCAGTCCTCATCGTTCGTGTAGACGACGGAGGAATGGCCCTTGCCTTCCCACATCAGGTTCGACTTGGCGTTGCTCACGCCCTCTTCAAAGTTCTCATAGGGGAAGAACTGAACGACCGGGCAGAGCTTTTCGCGGCGGAGCATGTTTTCTCTCGTCATGCCCTGGCTCGGGAAGAGCAGCAGCGTGGTGCTGTCGGGAATATCGAGGCCCATCAGCTTTGCCAGATGCGAAGGCAGCATGCCGACGTGCGCCGGATCGGTGGTTCCCTTTTCGGTGAAGAGGATGCCGGGCAGCTTCTTCGCGTCCTCGTCGGAGAGGATGTAAGCGCCCTGCTTGACGAACGCGGCCTTCATCTGCTCGACCTTGTCAGCCGGAAGGTGGATGGCCTGCTCGCCGGTGCACGGCATGCCGTTATCATAGGAGCGGCTGCCGACGACCTGCTTTGCCAGCTTGTCGTAATCCGTCCAGTCCGGAGCCACGACGACCTGCACGTTGCCGGGGCCAACGCCGTAGGAAGGACGGCCGGAGGAGTATGCGGACTTGACCATCGGTGCGCCGCCGGTCGCGACAACCACATCGACCTTCGTCATCAGTTCGCTGGTAGCTGCCATGGAGGGCTGGTCCACGATCTGAACCAGATTCTCGGGTGCGCCTGCCGCACGGATGGCTTCGTTGATGAGCTCCACGCCGTGGATGGTGGTCTTCTTCGCACGCGGATGCGGGGAAACGATCATGGCGTTGCGGCACTTGAGAATGCTCATGCCGTTGCTGACGGTGGTGGAGACGGGGTTTGTCGTGGGGACAAGCGCCGCAACAACGCCAACCGGCTTTGCGTAGGTAGCCAGCTTCTCGACCGGATCCCAGTCGATCATGCCGACGGATTTCTTGTCATGCAGATAATGCCACGCGGCGGTCGTGCAGCGGGTGATCTTCAGGATCTTGCTGTCAACGCGGCCATAGCCGGTCTCTTCCACTGCTTCTTTCGCGATCAGCTCGGCGTTGTCATAAATGATCTTGCCCATCGCCTTTACAATCGCGTCGACCTGCTCCTGAGAGTAGGATTCAAATTCCTTCTGCGCCTTCTGCGCCTTTTCGATCAACGAGTCGATATAGCCCTGTTCCATTTCTGCCATTTTACATTACCTCGCTCTATTGAAATTAGATTAGCGAATTGTATGCGTAAGAATTGTATACAATTTTCTCTTATAATCTAATCCCATTTTTCCAGTTCGTCAAGCTTCTTTCCGCAAAAAAACCTGCAGTTTCGCAAGTTTGTAACATCGAACAAAAAATTGTATACAATTTCGTGCAAATTTCCGCTTGCATTTTTCCGTGGTTTTTATCTCATTCGTCCGTGCGCGGCGTACCCCTGACCCTTCCCTGCCGGCAGTGCCGCAAATCGCCGTCCGCTTCCCGGTTTTCGGGCAAAAAAGCCGGTCATATGCGCGGCCCTTTGGCCCACAGATGATCGGCTTTTCCCCCGGAACGCCCCGGAGGCGACTGTTTCTCTATATTCTTCTTGCTGTTTCCGGATATGCCGGCATCCACTATCTTCTTTTTCCTTCCAGAAAAAAAGGGTGCCCTTCCATCTTTTCCTGCGTGCTCTCAACCGTCCCCTCCCCTTCCGCTCGCATGGAGCCGGTCAGAAAAGCCTGCCGCTCCTCGCTCTCGGAACATCCTCCAGCTCCGGGATCTCCGCTGCATCCAGCGCCAGAAGGCACAGCCGTTTTTCTCGCGGCAGCTCGTAGGGGAACTCTTCGTTTCCGGTTTCGCGCAGCCGCTCAGAGGTGAGCCGCCGCTCATAACCGCATCCCGAATGCAGCCTCCTGCCGCAGTCTGGAGCTTGGCATGATCCGCTGTCTGGATGAGATCGCGGAGCAGGTGCGCCGAAGCCTCAATTTGTCGCTCACCAGTGTGCAGATTGAAAATGTCCTGCGCGGCAGCCCGGACAGTATGGACGACCGCGTGAAGGCCATTATCCAGCGGGAAGCCGGGAGCTATGCCCGCCGCATTCTCTCTGCCATTGCCGAAGCAGGTCTGGACTGCCGCGCCATGCCGGTTGTATTTCTCGGCGGCGGGGCCGGACTTATGAAGCGATACCTGCCGCAAGGCAGCGTTTTGCGTCCTGTTATTCTGGACGATGACAAGTTGAATGCGCAGGCATACGAGCGGCTGGCTGGACAGGTGGCAGACCATGCAGGATAAACCAAAA
>ENA-OWRJ01000811-OWRJ01000811.1-human-gut-metagenome-genome-assembly--contig:-NODE-811-length-38579-cov-3.580417_pt1 | contig 38579 bp, 37 predicted proteins | sample MGYA00248269_ERZ651897 | MGnify/ENA primary metagenome ERZ651897 (study PRJEB26924, sample SAMEA4378252) | human gut metagenome | biome: human gut; feature: human-associated habitat; material: faeces...
CGGTTTTTCTATGCGGTCGACATGATCGTATCATCAGTACCTGGCACAGATTCACCATAATAATATATAATTCACGAAAGAAAGTATTACTTTTTTCTACAAACGACCTAACATAAAAGTAAAGCTGAATCGAGATAAATCAGCTGTTATGCAGTCATATCGATACAAATGTAGCCAAATCAGATGCAGGGAGACAGAGGTATTACCATTACCTCTGTCTTGCAGAATTTACCAAATAACAAATAGTAATCATCAATCAATAAACTTTAGTCTAGTAATCAATCATAGTAGATATATAGTAGTATACATATATATTGTTATGATATATAACATAATAGAGTATACAGTATATATCACTATTACATGATTATATATCATCTCATAATCAGAAGGAGGAGCTATCATGAGAAGTAAAAGAGAAAAGAAATCCATTACAAAGAGCATTAAGCTTTCCCCGTTACAAGTACAACAGATTGAAGAAAAAGCAAAGGAAAAGAATCTGACATTTAGCAGTTACATGGTGGATTGTGCTGTACATGGAAACAATAGCATTACACCACAAATGGCAGTTCGGATGCAGGAGCTTGTAAATATGGTGCTTGAAATTGCGGACAGTATTGACAGCACGGAATATATTCGAAAAGAAGAACTGCGGCAGAAAGCACATGATCTGGACGGCTTATTTACTTCTGTATCGCCGCAAGAAAAGTATGAAAACTTGGAGCAAAAAATGGGATTGTTTGTAGAGGGAGGATTAGATGTATGGGAATCTTTAAGGTAATCAGAAACACCAATGACGAGCTGGACTACTTATATAACGTTCTGAATTATACGATGGGCATACATACAGATTATGATAAACGCTATAGCCCGAACGTCGATATATACAATGCTTACGAGCAGTTTTTATTGGTAAAGAAATATTTTGGTAAGACAAGCGGTAATCCGGCATTTCATTTTATTGTGGTATATGATGCGAGATCAACTTGGAGTGATAATTATGAGCGGGCGGAATCTATGAGCCGGAGCATTGCCTCTTATTTCTCGGACAAGTACCAGATCGTTTATGCAATACATCGAAAACTCTGCTCAAAGAGATATGGCGGTTGTGCCTCTGTCTATCACGCTCATTTTGTTATGAACTCGGTCAGCTATATAGACGGGACAATGTTCTCAGGGAACAGATCAGAGTTGTATGCTTTTCTGGACTATATCAAACGAGTTACAGGAGATAAATCCTGGGTGACGCAATATGGTTCTGAGAAGGGAAATGGGTGTCAAGGCGTTTCTGATGTTAGGGCAGTGTGATTGAGCCTGTTTGGGTTTTGGCTGGATTGTGGCGAAATGGCTTGTTCTCAGTGCGGGTGTGGAGTGGGTTGTGGGAAGTCTAATTTTTGTTGTAGTATTCCAGTTTTCTGAAAATGCTGTTGTGCAAATGAGAGAAATGTGGTATAATAAATCTATACAAAAGCTTGCACGTTAGGAGTGAGATACAAGATATGACGACAAAGGAAATCGATGAAAAGAGCTTAGAAAATGCCAAAAGATTGTTTTCAAGCGGTGAGATTGATAGAATAGAAGTTGGTACAGTAAAAGGTTTGTAGGCAATCCACAAGGCACTTTTTGACGGGTTGTACGACTTTGCCGGAAAAATCAGAACCCTGAATATTGCAAAGGGCAATTTCCGTTTTGCAAATAGCTTGTACTTAGATGCAGTTCTTTCGGCAGTCGAGAAGATGCCTGAAAGTACGTTTGAGGAAATTATCGCAAAATATGTGGAAATGAATGTGGCACACCCGTTCATGGAGGGCAACGGCAGAAGCACGAGAATCTGGCTGGACATGATCCTCAAAAAACGTCTGGGGAAAGTAACGGACTGGGCAAAAATTGATAAGGTACAGTATTTGCAGGCAATGGAAAGAAGTACGATAAACGACCTGGAACTGCGGTTTCTGATACAACCGAATCTGACGGATAAGGTTGATGATAGGGAAGTGATTTTCAAGGGAATTGAACAATCGTATTATTACGAAGGGTACGAGAAATAGGGCAGCCAAATGACTGGATTGCATCGGATTATTTTGATTTTCAAATTCCGAGCGGTTCAGTCATTTTTTCTTTTCGTGGAAAATTGGGATAACTTGTGGAAATCCGATATAACTTGAAACTGCACATAACATCTCATGAAAAAGTCAGTGTATCCAAGCAAGCCGTATAAAAAAACACCAAATGCTCCAAAAAAATACGAACATATTAGTAAAGAGCAGGAGGTGAGAATTATGGTAGCTCTACAGTACACAGAAACAAAATACTTGTTGAAAGTTAGCGAGGCGGCAAATATGCTGGGATTGAGTGTGCATACAGTTTACAGACTGATCGAACAGGGTGAATTGCAGTGTAAGAGATTAAGCGTCAGAAAAACGCTGATCCCTGCATCAGAAATTGAGCGATATGTCAACGAGCATTGACGGAAATAGGAGGTCGCATATGCTTACAACAAAGGAAATTCTCACACGGGAAGAAGTTATGGAGATTCTGAAGATTGGCAGAAGTACGTTTTATAAGCTTTTGCAAACAGGACAGTTAAAAGGTTTCAAAGAGGGTAACCGGTATAAGGTGCCAGTTGAGTCGGTGGAAAAGTATGTAGAGATGAGAATGAGAACATGAAAAAACGGTATGTCCTTTGTGGGCATACCGTCTTTTTGTTTAGCAAAATAAATTCTTGCTTTTTGAAAATTTTTGTGGTATGATGGAAATGAAGCGAAAAAGAAGTAAGAGGAGTATATTGTATGATTCGAATCGCAATCGTGGATGACCAGACAGAAGCGATTTCAGGAATTCTTTCTGTATTTCAACAATGGGAAAAGGAAAATCATGTATATTTTGAAATAGATACCTACACAGATGCAGATTTATTCTGTGATGCAATATTTGATAAGAAATATCAAGCTCTCTTTTTGGATCTGGATATGCCTAAAAAAAGCGGCTTTGACATTTCTCAGTTCCTGCGTGAACTTGGAAATAATACGCCGATTGTCTACATCACAAATCGAGATGACTTGATGCAAAAAGCATTTCAATATAAGGTACTCGGTTTTGTTCGTAAAGATAAGATACAAGAAGAACTTCCGTTTGCAATCTCCTGTGTGGTTCAAGAAATACAGAAAAAGAATAGTCACGTCATGATATTCGCAGCACATCGTCAAAAAAAAGAATATTATAATTTACCGGTTTCTGATATTTTGTATATTGAAAGCGAAAATCACCAAACAAAAATCTATACTGTCAGCACAAAGGATGCAATCATTACAAGAGATTCCCTTCGTTCCTATATGGAAAAAGAAGAATTTCAAGGCTTTATTCCAATTAGCGTAAGCTGTATTGTAAATATTGAGCATATTTTTTCAATTGAAAAAGATACTCTGGTATTGGACAATAAAAAGGTTTTGTTTATCAGTCGAAGAAAAGTCAAATCAGTCAAGGAAATGTTTCAACAAAAAACAAGGAGGAACATCATATGATCTACACCGTTTCAGAATGGTTAGCCACTATTTCAGAGAGTTTGATTATTTTCTTCTTTCTAGTCAAGATCTTGTCCTATAAAAATATGACTCAATCTAAGAAAATAATTGGAACAATAATCTTTTGTTGCTTGCAATGCACTTCTTCTTTAATATTGGATCAATTTTTTGTGTTTGAAGGACTTTATGTCATTATCACAATTTTTATTTATCTTCTTTTCTGTTGGATAATGTTAGAAAAGCCTATATGGCTTCAGACAATTGTTATACTTCTTGTATTTGCCTGTTTGTTCACAATCAATATTGCAACAATGTTAATCACAAGCTTACTTACCCATAGTACTTCGGCAGATGTGCTACTTCTTCGAAATCCAGTTCGTATTTTGCTTCTATTTATCACAAAAGCCATGCTGATTTTTACATTGATTATCCTTACTACCATCTTTGAAAAGAAGAAGGTAATATTTCATGTATCTCAATGTATTATTATGACAGCTGTGCTCTTAACTACTCTTTTCTCAGGTGCTGTTATGGAAAAAATTGTAATTGACACAGATATAGCAAGCTGGGAAGTTTCTGCAATTGTAATATGTATGATTGCAATCAACATTTTGTTGTTTTTTGTGCTTTATCTTACTTCCTCCAGAAATCGTGTAGAAAACAATCAGGCACTATTGAAATTACAAATTGCAAACGAACAGCAAAAACTTCAGGATTCCATTCGTTGGAATACAGAAGTAAATACACTGCGTCATGATTTGAAAAATCACTTGCTTTGCATTTCGGAATATATTCGTTTACAACAGACAGATACAGCTATGGAATATATTGAGAAATTAACCGGTCAGGTGAAAAAAGAACTGCCGTATCATATGATGACGAATTCTGTTGCAGTCAATGCTATTTTAGATTTGAAAAAACTTGTGTGTGACGAAAATCAAATTGACATAAAATATTTTGTGCTGGAAGAATTGCCGAAAATAGATGAAACTGATTTGTGTGTAATATTAGCTAATTTACTGGATAATGCAATGGAGGCTGCATCCAAAGAAGAAAAGCGGCAGATTCGTCTTTCCATGGAAATCATCGGCAACTATTTTCGGGTTGTTGTTCAGAATCAAATTGCAGAGTCAGTATTAAAAAACAACAAGGAACTAGGAACCACTAAGAAAAATCGAAAAATCCATGGATTTGGGTTGCAAAGTGTAGAAGATGCTGTTGAAAGAAACGATGGGATGAGCAATTTCTCTGAGGAAAATGGTTGGTTTGTTGCAGATGTTATGTTAAAAATCCACGAATCGTAAAACAAAATAGAATGGTTTTTGATCCGCCTTATCGAAAAAATAAGGCGGATTTTTTTGCTTTTTGACCGATTACGTCGTAAAACATACCGATTACGTCATAAGTATTGATTTCCGTCGCCCAATTTTGCTATACTAAAGTAAAACAAAAACCGAGCAGTTCACACCCACTATTCAAAATAACAGGAGGAAATATTTATGAAAAAACAAATCGCAACACTCTTAGCCCTGTCCACTGCCGCAGCGTGCATACTGACCTATCAGCCGACAGCAGTCGGAGCAGAAGAATACTCTGTTCTGGACAATACGGATAAGCTGGTACAGGAGGCACTGGAAGACAACACGGACGAGCTGGGAGATGCACTTTATGATTCGGTGACAGAGGGAGAAGTTCCGCTTTACGAAGCGGATGCATCATCGACACAAAGTGAATTAGAAAAGGCTGCGATCGAGAAGGGAATGTACAAAGATACTTTTTCATTTGCAAATCACTTATGTACCTTATCACAAGAAGATTTTGCAAAAAGAGTATATGAGCCGGTAAGAGCTAATATGACGGATTCGGAAATAGATTTAGGCTATGAAGCAGATATTTCTCGTGTAGCTTATAAGGGTGGACTTTGCTTTGGTATGACTGCCATTTCGGTGTTGGTCCACAATGGCGAACTGACACCGGGAGATTTGCAAGAGGGTGCAGAAACGTTATACGACGTGACACTGACCGATGATGTGGATGCGTTGATTGCTTATTACAACTCTCTGCAGCTATATACAGAGGTGGAACTTGCAGTTATTACAGCACCTGCGATGCTGACCAAAGAAGAGCATACGGATATGTTTCTGGATTGTGCAGCACGCTGCAAGGAAAAAGGCACTTACTTTATGGCGGGTATTGCCACCAAAAAAGGCGGCACGCACGCTGTGGTTGGTATGGATGAACTGTCCGGCAACTGGACATTTGATGGTATCAGTTATGATACCTGCATTATCACCTACGACAGCAACTGTGTAAAACCAGGTACAGAAACATCGGCTTTTAAGGATGATGCCTGCATCTATATCAATTCAGAAACTAAACAGTTCTGCATCCCGGCATATGAAGCCTCTACGGAAAATGGTGATGTCTTACTGTATGCGACAGATGATGACTCCCTGCTGACCTATAAGGCACCGATCCGTGGTACTACAAAAACCAATACTGATGTTTCAGAAACTGTGAAATTGAAATTTCATAATGGTGGAAAAGATCAGATGCAGTTAAGTTCTACCACAAAGGACGGACAGACGTACGACTTTTGGAAACTAAGCAAGGTCAATTACGGAGATTATATTTTCTTTGGAAAAGGCTCTTCTTTCCATCTGGAAAAAAATGAACGTGCACCGGAATTTGCCTTTAGCATTAAGGGTGAAGGATATCGCCTCAGAATAGAACAGTCAGGATATCAAAATCCAAATGATCCTAAACTATATGATGTTGGCACAAAGTGCAAAATGGATTTTTCTAAAGACAGTGTAGCTTATACCAATACAGATACTCAAAAAATCACAGTATCATATATTTTCACATACGATGAAGGCGGTTACAAATTCGCACCAGTAGCCAGCAGTACCATTGTTATCGATGTCCCACCGAATCAAACGATAACGGTTTCAAAACAGGATACCGGATTTGCAATTACCGGCGATGGAGAAGTACTTGTACAGGCAATTCCAACTGCTGCACAAAAAGAGCAGGATGCATTCGATGGCAGCTATGAAGAATACCTCGACTGGTTGGGAAGTTATTTTATCAACTTTGTTCGATCGAAAGATGTTCTGCTGCAATTCAATACTGAAAAGGAATGCAGTGAACTGGTATACGACTTTGACGGCGACGGTGTGTTTGACGATGTTCCCATACTTGGCGATGCAGACGGAAACGGAAAGCCGTATGAGCCAAGTGACATTTACTGGACTGCACGACATATTGCTCGTATGGCAGTTATAGGTCACGGTTCAAGAAGATATTACCAAGGCTATGTTCCCAATATTGAAGCTGACACAGACAACAACGGTAAAATTGATACAAATGACTTGTTCGACATTGTGTACGAGTGTGCTCTGCGTGGAGCCGGACTGAAAAAATAGAGATAGTTCTGTTCTTGAAAATGAAAAAATGACTTTTGTTCGGATAATATTCCAATAGGCATATGTTGCTTTGCATCACGTTTTGCAGGCAAATATCAAATTTCTGATGATAGGCTCTTCCCTACTTATACAAGAAAACGGTATGTCCTCTGAGGCATACCGTCTTTTTGTTTAGCAAAATAAATTCTTGCTTTTTGAAAATTTTTGTGGTATGATGGAAATGAAGCAAAAAAGAAGTAAGAGGAGTATATTGTATGATTCGAATAGCCATCGTGGATGACGAAAGAGCATTTCTTGAAAGTTACACACATATAGTAGAAAAGCTTTTTGCAAAAAACCGAATTGAATTTGTTGTACAGTGCTTTTACAAAAGCGAAGAGTTTTATCATTTATTGAAAAGGAACTATTTTGATATCGTTTTTTTAGACATCGATATGCCGGAAATAAATGGAATTAACTTAGCGGCAGATATAAGAAAACTGAAATTGGAAACTACAATTATTTTTGTGTCCAGTCACAGTAATCTTGTATTCCAATCAATACATTATGCACCATTTCGCTTTATTCAAAAGGATTGCCTTGAAGATGATACTTCAGAAGCAATCCACGCATATTGTCAGCAAATCAAAGAGAAAAAAAATACAATACAGTTGAAAATTGAGAACGGTGAAACATACTGCTTTAATCTGATGCAAATTCAGTATTTTTATTCTGTACGACATGACCTATTCCTGGTATATTCAAACAAGAAAATAGCAAAACGTTTGTTCCCACGAGCATACACTATGGATGCTCTCGGAAAAATGCTACACGAAAAAGGGTTTATACGAATACATAAAAGTTATATTGTCAATTTCAAATACATACATCAAATTCAATCAGATAAAGTGCTACTGTTTGATAATTCCACGTTGCCGATCAGCAGATCAAATGTTGCAAATGTAAAAAGACAATATAAAGTTATTATGAGAGAGGATGATGCAATATGATTTGGAATGCTGTAGAGCTTGCTGCTGTTTTAGTAGAATGTCTTATTACCAGTAGACTGATCATTCTTTTTTTGGGATACCGTTCTGAATATTGTAAAATTTGGAAAAGTGTATCGCTATTTATCACATTGTCTTTCTTTGATTGGCTTTTTACAAATTGCCTGCACAATGACTTGTTGTTTATTATTGCATTATTTTGCAGCTGTGTGTTATTTTCCGTTCTTTTCTTAAATGGACGGCTTTTTGAAAAAATATTTCTGCCGATTGTATGCTATTTGTTGTTTTGTTTTATCAATTTGCCTGTATTGCATGGTATTTCTTATATCACCAACGTTTCTGTAGGTGAATTAGTAGTAGCACAAAATGCTAGTCGTGTAATCAGCCTGTTGTTAACAAAACTAATCTATTTTGGGATTTCGGAATTGGTTTTGATTTATCGCCGAAAAAACAAGTTTAATTTTTCTAAAAGTGAGTGGATTGTTCTGCTTTCTGCATTTTTAATTGCACTGCTGATTGGAACATTCATGTATTTTATTTCAGTTGCTGTTCCGGAGCAGCAGTATATGTGCTTGATCGTGGTAATTTTGATTACAATCCTAGATTGCATCATCGTTTTCTTTATGCAAAAACTAAATTTAGCAAACAAAAAGCAATTGGAACAAAATATGTTAAAATTGCAGTTATTCAATCAACAGCAGGAACTGCAACAAATGAATAACAGCTATCAAAAAATCTCCATTTTACGTCATGATTTGAAAAATGAAATGCTGTGTATCCGGGAATTACTTACAGCAAAAAGATATGACAAAGCGCTTGCATATGCAGATCAGATCGTGCAGCAAAAAATAAACAGTGTTCAAGAACCAGTAGAATGTTCCAGCAGCATTATCAATGCCGTAATTAACACAAAATTTGGAGAAGCACAGGAAAAAGGAATAAAGACCATTTGCCAGATACATATTCCGATTCCAGAAGAATTGGAATTAGACTTTAGCATCATATTATTTAATTTACTCGACAATGCGATTGCATATGAAGAGCAAGGCATAGAAAATGCACAGATCAGTGTGTCAATTACAAAGACAGCAGGCTATTTGAGAATTCTTGTAAAAAATAAAATCAAAGAGTCGGTACTGTGTGGAAATTCAAAATTAACAACATCAAAAAAAGATAAGATTCATCATGGATGGGGGTTAAAGTCTGTACGAGATATCTTGAGAGACAGAAATGGAGAAATTGATTTTTACGAAAAAAGAAATGAATTTTCAGTAAATATAATAATACCAGAAATATAATATACGCATTTGGGGGATGAAAAATGCGGTTTGGGGGATTTGGTATTGATTCTGGAAGAAAAATGCGGTATTCTTTATTCAAGGAATGGTGACTGAAATGCTATCATTATTGAGTAAACGGATATCGCTTTTTTTATGTGGAAATCATGTAATAGAGAAAGAAGAAATCGAAATCTATCAGTATGGATTTGAAATCATTCTATCTTCATTGATTGGATTTATACTTTCTATAGCAGTTGGATGCTGTCTAGGAATGTTCTTCTACGCATTGCTGTATTATGGAATATTTGTAATTCTTCGCTTGTTTACAGGTGGCTTTCATGCCAATACTTATTTATCATGCAATTTGGTGTTTTTACTTGTTTCATTAAGTACACTTGGTATATCAAAAATAATGATGTATACAAATATCTATTCTATAGTGGCACATATAATTATCATTTTCATTTCTGCAGCTGTCGTTATAAAATTTGCACCAATAGAAAATGAAAATAAGCCTTTAAATTTTGAAAAAAGAATTCGCAATCAAAAAATAAGCAGATTTCTCATTATTATACTATCTATTTTTGCTTGCATTATGTTTTTCTTCATGAGAAACATTGCAATAACTATCGCATTAACATTGCTTTCAGTATCAATGTTAATGGTAGTATCATTAATAAAACCGAAGGAGATGAAAAAAAGTGAACAAGATCAGTAAAATGGTTTGCACAAAGATTGCAAAGGCAGGAAGAATGGCTGCAGTAAAGGCAGCAGGTACAACTTCTGCAATTGGTTGTCACCAGCCGAAAGAACCGAAGGCTCTGCAGAATCTGAAGAAGTAATCTGGTTGTAAGATTACAAAGAAATCCAAACGCAGCGGCACACGTAAGTGTGCTGTTGTAATCTAAAAAAGGAGTTTTTTATCATGAAACAGACAAAGAAGATTATTGCTGCTTTGGCAGCAGCCACAATGGTAGCCTCTTGTGCAGGCGTTGTTGCAAGCGCAGCTGAGGCAGTAAACGCAGTCAACGTATCCTACAGCACTGTAGCAGAAGCATTCACCGCCGCTGACGGCACAGTTGTTCCGGCTGGTGCAACCGCAGTGACACTGTCCATTGAGAACAACACCGGCTTTTCAGCATCTGACATTACACTGAGTGCAACTGCAGATCTGCTGGGTACAGACGGTTTGGTTACCGCAACAAACGGCAGTGCTTATGGTAATGCTACTGTATCAGCTGCACAGAACGGCAGCAAGGTTGTTATCACCAGTGCATCTCTGGACGATTCCAAGAACGACGGCACTCTGGTAACCTTCTATACTACCAGTGACGCAGAAGTAACCGTAGAAGATGCCTCGTTCGAATCTGTAAAGAACAATGAGATCAGCTGCTATACCAGTCAGCAGTATGATTTTTACGTGATCGGCGATTTGAACAGCGATGAACAGGTCAACTCCAAGGATGCTGCGATCATGCTGTCTGCATACAATATCGCCGAGGCTGACGGCAGCCTGCTGACAACAGCAAACGGAAAAGCTCTGATGGTTTCTATTGCGAAGATGAATCCGGCAAAATATAAACTGGACTCCGCAAAAAAAGTAGAGGCAGCAGATGGAAACAAGGACGGCAGAATCATGAACTGCGATGATGTAAATTATTCTGATGTAAAGCAGCTCATGAACTACGCCGCAGCTACTGGTGCAGGTTTGACTTACGACGTAGCAGGCTGGCATTACGGTGAGTATGTGGGATACGTGAAGTAAGCCTATATTTTACAAACTTATGCCATGTTAGACAGATGAATCATTATGATAGAAGGACAAGTTCGTTTTTTCAATTCGAGGTTGTCCTTTTGTGGTATTTTGAGGTTTATGGAGAATAAGGAGGATGTTGTATGTCTTTAGAAATATATCAAGCAATTGTTGATACTGCTTCAGCAGTAGGAAGTCTAGTGGCAGTCTGTTTAGCGTACAAAGCTTTTGACGTTTCCAGAAATATATCCGATCATGAGCAAGATAATGAACGAACTCGCCTGACAATAGATGCACTAAACAAGCTGCAAGATGAGGTCCTGAGCAAAATATATTGTCCTGAACTCTATGAAATCAAATCAGATCTACAAGAAAAAGAATATAAAATCATGCTCTCTAAATTCGAATTTTTTGCAGTTGCTGTAAAAAATAAGGTTTATAGCGAGGAACTGGTAATCAAATGTGCCAGTGAATCAATTTTCTGGACGTTTAGCAAGCTGTTCCCGTTCATGATCGGAAAGCTAAGACAAGCAGATGATCGCTTTTCTGCATCTCTATGGCTCGCCGAAAGGTGCATTCAAGGGAATGCTAAAAAACAAAAAAAATTCCAGGAAATGATGTCCAAAGTCGCATTGCAAACTCATTCAGAAGCATATTGAAATATAGCGTATTTGGAATCCCATTCTCTCATAAAACAGCACGCCAAGAACCCACTATTTATGGTTTTGGCGTGCTTGTTTTGTTATATAAAGTCTTCCTCCGCAAGTAATTCAGCCTGTGCAATGTTCCCTCTAGTCCACCACATATTTCGTAAGTTTGCCTTATTTACATAGATTCTCTTGAATTTAGTACTGCTGTCGTCCAAAAGCATATACCCCCTTTCTTTCTCTTTCTTTTACTTTCTTTCGTTTCTTTCACAAATATAGCATAAGAAATAGAAAAAGTCAAGCATTTCCCCAGCAGTCAATCTTACGATTTCACGCTGGAATCGATTCTATGCAGAAAAAAGCATCATGACACCAGCCGCTCACAATGCCTGCTCAAAAATTTTTGATGTGTTCCACCTTTATACGAACAACTCAACAACTAACACATAACTAACAAGGTGCAAAAAGTCCCCTAAAATCCGATATTTTTGTTTCTCAAAGAGATAAGGAAACATCGATTTTTTATCGATATTGCGTTATTTCTTTTGTTTCAGAAGTCCATTTGGACAACTTCTGGACAGCTAAAAAGTATTTTAAAATCGCTCTGTGTTTTGCAGAGCGATTTTTTTATGTTGCTGTAACTCGTATTTTTATTCAGTCAGCTTCTTCTCAATAGAATCTGCCAACACTTTTCGTGTACTGCTAAGCACATCAGCATAAATATCAGCTGTGACATTGATGTCGCAATGCCCTAAATGGTCGCTGATGATTTTGAGATCTACGCCCATATTCAAAAGTATCGTAGCATTACGCTTTCCATTATTTTAACATGTTTTCTCCAAAAAAGCAAGTTCCGCACCCCATCCCCTACAAAATTTTCAAAAAAACATGGACAACACCGGAAAACTGTGCTATAATAAGAGATAGAGCCTTCGGGCACATAAATGTTAAGGAGGACCTTGTATGTCAAAAAAGCCGTATTATATCACGACACCGATTTACTATCCGTCGGGAAATCCCCATATCGGGCACTGCTATACAACAGTTGCCTGCGATTCTATCGCACGGTACAGACGAATGCAGGGCTACGATGTGATCTTCCTCACCGGAACTGATGAACACGGTCTGAAAATCGAACAGAAAGCAGCGGCAAAGGGTATCACGCCGAAAGAATATGTAGATGAGATCGTCAAGACCTTCAAGGCACTGTGGGAAAAAATGCACGTCAGCTATGACCGCTATATCCGCACCACCGATGACTACCACATAGAAACCGTACAGAAGATCTTCAAGCGTCTGTACGATCTGGGATACATCTATAAGGGTGAATACAAGGGCAAGTACTGCACCCCCTGTGAAAGCTTCTGGACCGAGTCCCAGCTGGACGAAAACGGCTGCTGTCCGGAGTGTCACCGCGAAGTCGTCGAGGCAAAGGAAGAAGCCTACTTCATGAAAATGGCTCCCTTTGCAGAGCGTATCGAAAAGCTGCTGCTGGAAACCGACTATCTCCAGCCCAAGACCCGTGCAGTGGAACTGGTCAACAACTTCATCAAGCCGGGGCTGGAAGACCTCTGCGTTTCCCGCACCTCTTTCACATGGGGCATTCCGGTCACTTTCGATCCGAAGCACGTGGTCTATGTCTGGGTAGACGCTCTGTCCAACTATATCAGTGCACTGGGCTATGAAAACAACGCCTACCACGATTTCGACAAGTACTGGCCGGCAGATGTGCACATGGTTGCCAAAGACATCATGCGGTTCCATGCCATTATCTGGCCGGCAATGCTGATGGCTCTGAATCTGCCGCTGCCGAAGCATCTGGCAGTTCACGGCTGGATCACTTTCAACGGACAGAAAATGTCCAAGTCGCTGGGCAACGTGGTAGACCCGTTCCTGCTGGCTGACCGCTACGGAGCAGATGCGATCCGCTACCATATCCTGCGGGAAATGGCTCTGGGTGCAGACAGTTCGTTCTCCAACGAGATCATGATCAACCGTATCAACTCCGATCTGGCAAACGGTCTGGGCAATCTGGTTTCCCGTACCGTGGCAATGGTGGACAAGTACTTCGGCGGCACTCTGCCGACCGAACGCCAGTCCGGCGAATTTGACGAGGAACTCATCGCCGCAGCCACCGGTCTGACTGCAAAGCTGGAAGGTCTGCTGGATCAGACGCAGCTGAACCACATGCTGGCAGAGATTTTCCAGGTGGTTTCCCGTGCCAACAAGTACATCGACGAAACCGCACCGTGGATTCTGGCAAGAGAGGAAGCAAACCGCACCCGTCTGGCAACGGTGCTGTACAACCTGCTGGAAACCATTCGTATCATCACCGTTCCGCTGAGTGCATTCATGCCGGAAACCATGCCGAAGATCTGGGAGCAGATCGGGGCATCGGAAGCCGACGTGGCATACAGCACCGCTGCGGTATTCGGCACACTGCCGGCAAATGTGACCGTGCACAAGGGTGACATCATCTTCCCGCGTATCGACGTGGAAAAGGAGATCGACGAACTGAACCAGCTGATTCTGGCAGCACAGCCCAAGGAAGAACCGAAGGAGCCGGAATTCACACCCCAGCCTCTGGCAGAGGAGATCGACATCGACACCTTTGGCAAGACCGATCTGCGTGTAGCAAAGGTGCTGGAATGCGAAAAGGTAAAGAAGTCCAAGAAGCTGCTGAAGCTTCAGCTGGACGACGGCATGGGCGGCAGACAGGTGGTTTCGGGCATTGCACCGTGGTACAAGCCGGAAGACCTGATCGGCAAGAAGATCGTTCTGGTGGCAAATCTGAAGCCGGCAAAACTGTGCGGCGTGGAAAGCTGCGGCATGATCTGTGCGGCAGATATGCCCAACGGTGATGTCAAGGTGATCTTCCCTGACGAAAGCCTGCCGGTAGGCTCGAAGATTCGATAAGCGATTGAAAACGAAATAAAAAAATAAGCCGTACCTCGGAGTGGAACATTTCCGAGGTACGGCTTTTCTGTTGGGCTGGGTATATCAGCACGAAAATCAATTCTATTGGATACTTGAGGGGGAATACCCCTCCACCAGCTTCGCTGGTCCCCCTCCCCTTTCAGAGGAGGCTTATTCGGCTCCCCTGAAAGGGCACCCGTAGGGCGTGCCTTGTGCTGAGCTGGCAGCCGTAAGGCTGACTGAGGGGTTATCTGTAATTCTTCTAAAAATCAACTTTCATGCTTTTCAAGAGGGACTTTCTAAGAAACTCACGCCACCAGCTTCTGCCGGAGCAGTGCCAAGTCGAAGCCGTTGACAGTGCCGTCTGCGTTGAGGTCAGCGGTCTGCCACTGGGATTGTGTCAGGGTGCGTTCCTGTAGGAGGTATCGCTGGAGTAGAACGGCATCGGCGGTGGTGAGGGTGTTGTCGGAGTTGAGGTCGCCAATTTGTATTTTTGCTTTAGTGACGTTAAATGTTACGATATTGCTCATTTGCATATCAGAGCCAAAACGTGTATCTACATAAGCTTGATATGTCCCTTCTGGCAGTACAACAGAATACGGATTAGATGCTCCCCATTCTACTAAATACGGGTCACCTTCCCATACTTTTCCTTTCCATATCTTCACATCATATCCTGTTGCATTATTCACATCATTCCATGTAAATTTTGTTTCCGTTGATGTATTCCCAACCTCTACATTCAACTTACAACCCGCTTTTACCGTAAATTCTACAACATTACTCATTTGCATATCAGAACCAAAACGTGTATCTACATATGCTTGATATGTTCCTTCCGGTAAAACAACAGAATATGGATTAGACGCTCCCCATTCTACTAAATATGGGTCACCTTCCCATACTTTTCCTTTCCATATCTTCACATCATACCCTGTCGCATTATTCACATCATTCCATGTAAACTTTGTTTCAGCTGATGTATTTCCAACTTCTACATTTAATTTGCAGCCTGCTTTTACTGTAAATTCAACAATATTGCTCATTTGCATATCAGAACCAAAGCGTGTGTCTACATATGCTTGATATGTTCCTTCCGGCAGTATAACAGAATATGGATTAGATGCTCCCCATTCTACTAAATAAGCATCACCTTCCCACACTGTTCCTTTCCATATCTTCACATCATACTCTGTTGCACCCTCTACAGTGTTCCAAGAAAAAGTAGTTTCAATTGAAGAATTTCCTGTTAAAACTGTTAGCGTGGGAGCCGGTTTCGGCGGATCTGGGTTCGGATAATTCGGTCTCAAATACAACCGAATCGAACCGCCCATGCTTTTCGCAACGCTCTGTGCATTTCTCTCTCCGGCACATCTTCCGCCAGGATAAGTTTTCCCCTGGTTATTACCGCCGGCACAGTACACAGTGCCACCCTCGACCCTTGTTACAATTTCCACGTGCGACCATGAAAAAAACAACAGGTCTCCCGGATGCGGCGAAGATACTATAACCGCACCTCTTTTTCGCATCTCTTTTTCAAAATCTGCAACCGTTCCACCGTGTGCAACGATTGAATCATCACATCCGGCATTTTCAAGGCAGTCCGCAACATATTCATCACACCATGCCCCATAATCGACCCCAGAGTACCCAAAATCAGAACAAGTTCGACCAGCTTGTGATTTCGCTATCGTCGCAACATCCTGTGCAACATTGCCGGTCAGAGTATATCTGCTCTTATCAAAGCCATCCTTTCGACAGCAAATCGCAGAGACTGTCAGTGTATTCATTGACAAAGAACCCAGATATGTTCCAAATAACACAATGCTGACAAACGCCGCAACCCACTGGACAAACCATTTTCTTCTGCATGTTTTCATTTGTACCAACTCCTTTTCGTTCAGACCAAAATTTGTGTATTTCCCTTTCTTGAATACAACAAATGATGTATCCATAAATTTATAATACCACATTCGTTGTAAAAAATCAAGTGTTCGTCCGCATTTGTAGTATAATTTTGGTGAAATCTATAAATAGGAGAAATCACCATTATGCAACATTACCAGCGAATCCGCGACCTCAGAGAAGACCACGACCTGACACAGGAAGCACTTTGCAAAAAGTTATACATGCACAAGACCACCTACACCAATTACGAACAGGGAAAGCATTCTGTCCCGTTGGATTTTGCCGTCCTGCTGGCGAATTTCTACGATGTCAGTCTGGACTATCTCGCCGGGCGCACCAATCTCCCGAAAAATCCTCACGGGATCACCATTGCAGACGATGCCCTGCTGGTGCTGCAAAAATACACCGCCCTCACCGAACGCAACAAGGGCAGGCTGGAGCAGTTTCTCGACACCCTCTCCGAACAACAGGCTCAGCAAAAAGAAACACGATCGTCCGTGTGAAATAGCAAAAAGCGTACCGTCCCAGACGATACGCTTTTTTTCATTTCGCATAAGCACTGCATAATGTCACGCTGCCGGAAAAATCGGCATATTCCACCGAAAGATACCAGTCGCCGCCGCTGCCGGTGATCTCCTGTGAGATGTTCCCGTTTGCATCGGGTGTGAGCCACAGTTCGTCGCTGCCGTTTTTCACGATCAGCTGCACAAAGCCGGACTGGCAGGCAACCGAGCCCGTGACTTGCAGCCGCCTTGCCTGCAAGCTGCACCCGCCGAAAACCACATCTTTTCCCCGTGCCTGCCGACATGTGGCGGCATAGGCTCCGGTGTAGTTGTCGCTCCCGCAGGTTCGCGTGCCAATGAGCTTGTGCTCCGAGGTACGTGCCAGCGAGCCCATGGAGGACACCACCTTTTCATAGCCGTGCAGCAGGTCCGCTTTCCCGCCGCAGCCCACGCTGCAAACCAGTGTCAGCAGCAGCGGCAGCACCCAGATTTTCCGCAGTTTCATTCTGCATTGCCCCTTTCCAACAGCCAGTTCATGATTTTCCACACCGCGCCGGCAATTCCCAGAAATACCGCCAGCGGCACGGCTGCGACTGCCAGCAGCATCAGCCCCACAGCCAGCACTGCCCCGCGGTAAATTCGCTGCCGCATCATTTTACCAGCTGGTAGTAGCTGCGGGAAGTTGCCTTGTACATAACCACATACAGCACTGCAAACACCAGATAGCTTCCCACAGTCACGCCCACCAGCAGCGGCGTATTCGACAGCCCGAACATCAGCAGCAGCTTCCGGAGCAGCGGGAACGCAAAGCACAGATGCACACCCGATGCCAGCAGCGGTGCGGCAAAGACTGTCAGGATCTGGGAGTTGATGCTTTTTTTGATCTCCTTTCGGGTCATGCCCACCTTTTGCAGAATCTCGAACCGTGCTGCATCTTCGTATCCCTCGGAGATCTGCTTGTAGTACATGATCAGCACCGTGCCGAACAGGAATACCACGCTCAACAAAATGCCCAGATACAGCAGCCCGCCGAACAGGGAGTAGAAGCTGTACCGCTGCATCTCCAAACTTTTGACTTCGTAAAAATATTCCTGATGTGTCTGTGCGTTGTCGGCAAACTGCTGCTCCAGTTGTTTGTCCAGTTCTATCTGTGTGTCCGCGTTGCAGTCCAGATCAAATCCCAGCCAGGTCTGATAACTGGACGCCATTTTTTCGCCGTAGACAGAATACTGATACTCGTAGAGCCGGCTCATAGTTTCGCCGTCCGGAACCACCAGGTACATGGTCGGATAGGTCGCAACGGCATTGTCACCGCTTTCAAGAAAGTCAGGAACCTGCTTCCTGATATGAAATTGGAACTGATCATCGATATTCAGGGAATCTCCGCTGAACGTTCCGCGAAACATACACAGCAGCACTTCATTTTCGCCCAGTGTTTCTGTTGTGCCGGTGATTTTTTCGTAGGTGTCCAGTGTCACAATATTCAGCATGACCAGTTTGTCAATACTCTCCGCATACTGGGCACCACTGACTTCCGTATACTGTTTTACCGAGAGATTGCTGCCCTGCCTTAACGCCGCGAAATTCAGATTGTTGTAGGCGAGTTCATTCTTTCTGGTCTGATGTGATGCCTGCAATACGGCATCGACCTGCTGTTCGATGTAAGATGACGCCGCAACACTCTGGTCGTAGTCCTTAGTGAAAACGCCGACTTCCAGATCTCTGGGATAGCGGGTGTGCAGGCTGGCATCTTCGCCGATCCGCAGGCAGAGAGAGGACGAGATCATCACCAGCACGCCGGTGGAGAGGATACAAATGGAAGCCAGACTGGCACCGTTCCGCTTCATGCGATAGGACATAGAGGAAACGGAAACGAAGTGGTTCAGTTTATAGTAGTACTTTTTGTTTTTCTGGAGCAGCTTGCACAGTGCCACAGAGCCGCAGATGAACAGCAGGTAAGAAGCGATAATGACCAGCACAATGGCAATAAACAGCACCAGCAGTGCCTGTATGGGATCTTTTGTGGTCAACGCCAGATAATACGCGGTACCCAGCAATAACATGCCCAGCAGTGCCAGTATCCAGCGTGCCTTCGGCGGCTTTTCGCCGGTCTTTTCTCCGTGGAGCAGTTCTATTGGCTTTGCCACACGGATCTGTCCCAGCGAATACAGCAGGATCAGCACAAAAGACAGGACTGTCAGAAACAGGGTATTTCGCACCGCAGAAGGTTCAATGACAAATGCCAGAGAAGCCTGATTGGACAGCATTTTCGCCGCACAGAGTTCCGCCAGCTTGGACAGGAGAATGCCCATGCCCAGACCGCCGACAATGGAAACGGCAAACAGCATGAGATTCTGCCACAGGAGCACGCGGGCGATATTGCCCTTTCCCATACCCAGAATGTTATACAGTCCGAACTCCGTTTTCCGGCGACGCATGAGGAACGAATTCATGTAGAACAGAAAGATGACGACAAAAAATGCCACCACCGGTACACCCCATGACAAGATCATCTGCATATCGCTGCCGCCACGCATCTGCTTGACGGATTTGTTATAGGTGAGATAGGACACGATGTAAAACATCATGACCAGTCCGATGCTGGTCAGCAGGAACGGCACATAGGTTTTCTTGTTCTTGATAATGCCGTGCCATGCCAATTTAGGATAGAGATGCATATTCATCGTGCCTCACCTCCGGTAGTCAGCAATGTCAGAGTGTCCGAAATCCGCTGATAGAACTGTTCGTTGGTGTCGTTCCCCCGATACAGCTGGTGGAACACTTCGCCGTCCTTGATGAACATCACCCGTCCGGCACTTGCCGCTGCCTTGGTGGAGTGCGTTACCATGACAATGGTCTGTCCCGACTGGTGGATCGCCGAAAACAGTGCCAGCAGTTCATCAGAGGAACGGGAGTCCAGTGCACCGGTAGGCTCATCTGCCAGAATCAGACGCGGGTTGGTGATCAGGGCACGAGCCACGGCGGCACGCTGTTTCTGTCCGCCGGAAACCTCATAGGGGAATTTTTTCAGCAGCTGGGTGATGCCCAGCTGTTTCGCAATAGGTTCCAGCCGCCGCTGCATCTCCGCATAGGGCGTTCCCACCAGCACCAGCGGCAAATAGATGTTGTCCTCCAGCGAAAAGGTGTCCAGCAGGTTGAAGTCCTGAAAGACAAACCCCAGATGATCCCGCCGGAATGCGGCGATACGGGATTCCTTGATCTGTGTCAGGTCGTTTCCGTCCAGCTGCACCATGCCGCTGGTAGGCTTGTCCAGTGCCGCCAGAATGTTCAGCAGCGTGGTTTTTCCGGAACCGGATTCCCCCATGATCGCTGTATATTCTCCCTGCTCCACCGTAAAGGAAACGTCCCGCAGAGCCTCGACCTGATTGCCGCCGAAACGAGTGGTGTAAACCTTTTTCAAATGTGCTACTTCCAGCATTGCCATTGCAATGACCTCCTTCATCTTTGCGTGTATTGACAACACACAAGCCTTGTGTGTTGCCCGTTTTGTTGACTACTACAGTATACCACAAACGGGAAATGCTTCGCCATCGATTCGGCTTACATTTCCCGCTTTCTTTCTTACATTTTTGTCACATCACTCAATGCCACGTGTTTCCCGAAACATGCCGATGCGAATGGTGGTGCCTTGCTCTGCCTGCGACTCCGCTGTAATGGTATGGTTCAGGTTCCGGCAGATTCGCCGGCAGAGATACAGCCCGATGCCGCTTGCCTTTTTATCTGTTCTGCCGTTACAGCCTGTAAAGCCCTTTTCGAAAATACGGGGCAGATCCTCCGCCGCAATGCCGATTCCCGTATCCCGAATGCACAATGTTTTCGGCTCCTCCAGAAAAATCGAAACCGTTCCGCCGGAGGGGGTATATTTCAACGCATTGGAAAGCACCTGCTCCAGCACGAACAGCAGCCACTTTTCATCAGTCAGCACCCGACACCCCAGCGGCTCATATTCCAGCCGAATTTTCCGGTGGATAAACTGGGAGGAAAACCGCCGCACTGCCTGCCGGACAACGCTGTCCAGATCACACCGCACAAAGAGATAATCCGTGGAATCCGAGTCCAGCCGCAGATAGCACAGCACCATTTCCACATACTGTTCAATTCGCTGTAGATCTTCCAGCAAGATGTGATTTTCCGGCGTGTCCGCCGCCTGTAGGTGCAGCCGCATGGCAGCGATCGGCGTTTTCATCTGGTGCGTCCACGCCGTGTAATATTCCATCATGTCGCTGTACCGCACCTGCCATTCCTGTGTCAGTTCCTGCTGCTTCTGATACAGCAGTTCCACCAGTTCCTGATACGCCTGCTCTGACACATCTTCCGGTGACGGGAGGTACTGGGTAGTAATGACGATCTCCTGCTGCATCTGCCGGAGTGTGCGGCACTTCTGGTAATACTTCCGGAAACGCACCAAAAACCAGAACAAATACAGCACCGCCGACAGCACACCGCCGTACAGCACGGCTTCCGCCGGCAGGTCGTACAGAGAAAATACCAGCACAAAAATGCCGCAGCATGCCAGAAATATCCCGATACCACCCAGATGCCGGCGGAGATAATCCCCGAAAATTTTCATGCCGTCCTCCTATTCCACCAGATACCCCATGCCCACTTTGGTACGGATAAAGTCGTGCAGCCCTGCCTTGTCCAGCTTTTTCCGCAGCCGGTTCACGTTGACAGTCAGGGTGTTCTCGTCCACAAAACTGTCCGTTGCCCAGAGCCGTTCCATTAAGGTTTCCCGACTGACGACCTTGCCCTTCTGTTCCAGCAGAGCCTGTAGGATCCGGTACTCGTTCTTGGTCAGGTCAATGCGTTCTCCGTGATAGGTCAGCACGGCATCTGCGGTGTTGAGGATCGCGTCCCGATGTTCCAGCAGAGCCGTCTGCCCGCCGAAGTCGTAGGTTCGCCGGAGCAGTGCCTGTATCTTTGCCAGCAGCACGTTCCAGTCAAAGGGCTTGGCAATAAAATCGTCCCCGCCCATGTTCATTGCCATAATTAAATTCATATTGTCCGAAGCCGAGGACAGAAAAATGATCGGCACCTGTGACACCTGCCGGATCTCCCGACACCAGTGGTAGCCGTCATAACAAGGCAGCATGATGTCCATGAGCACCAGATGCGGGTCAAACGCCGTGAATTCTCCCAGCACGCCGCGGAAATTCTGCACCACCTGTACTGCAAAATCCCACTGTTCCAGCTGGTGCCGCAGTCCGTCCGCAATGCTGCGGTCGTCCTCCACCAGAAATATTCGATAGTTCATCGATGTGCCTCCTGTTTCTGTGATCGTTTTTTGAGAGCACTGCATAAAGTTTAGATGCAGGCAAGCTGTAGGCTTAAATGGGTGTCAATTCCCACCCGCAGCAAAACAATGTGTAAACTTTATACCGTCCTTTTTATTATAGCATGATTTCGCATGGTTGGCAAGCCGTGCATTCTCACAAAAAAAGACGTGCAGTTCCGCAAAACCACACGCCTTTTTCAGGAAACATCGTACAAAGCCGGTTTCTGCGTTCCCTTAATCTCTGCTTTTCAGCAGCCCTCTCGCCACCAGACCGCAACCGGCTGCGATCATGCCGAACATGACCACATACTGCCACAGCGAAGCCGACACCGGACGAAACCGCACCGAAGTCAGCAGCGTTACCAGAATTGCCAGCAGTCCGATTGCCGTCACCACCCAGCCGATCCACTTTCTGTCCAAGAAGAACAGCAGACCGATGCCGATCAGCAGCGGCACCAGCATCAGACCAGTTGCCAGCGAAGTGTTCATGCCGAAGCCGCCCCACAGGCTGCCCCACGAGAAGGACACCACAAAGGAGTTCAGCACCCAGAAGATGCCTGCTCCCAGCAGTACCAGCCCGATGAGAAACGAAGCCAGCGGGTGAGATTCTTTCGCCGCCGCAGAGCTGCTTTCCCGATGCTTTTTCGCCGTCTTTCCGCCGGTTTCCTGCTCCTGCCGCACAGCTTCTTCCAAGGCTTTCAGCTGCTTTTCTGTATCTTTTTCTTTCATATCAGTTCCTTTCGTAAATCCTGTCATTCCGTATATTTTTTCAGTTTTTTTACCAGCACCTGATATAGTGCATCATTTCTCCCTGCGGGACTGGGCAGACCGCCACCCTCATACAGCCCGAAGGAACCATCATGATAGGCGTGGTAGTTGAAGCTGACATCGCCGTCACAGAAAATTTCCAGCATGTCCCCGATCCAGCGGTCACCGCCGCGGTCGTTCTCAAAGCAGTGCGAACCGGCACCAAACTCGCCGCAGTATACCGGCACATTGTACTTTTCCGAAAACGCCGTGTTCAGTGCCACGCTCTTTTCCAGATAGTCCCGATTCAGCACTTCCACAGAATCCACATTCCACACGTCCACGCGGGGACGGACAATGGTGTCGGCATTCTTAGTGTTCACCTGAAAATAACCGCATGCCTCATAGCTGTGTCCTGCCGTGGGACGGAAATATCTTGTACTGGTGTTGGCATCATCGGTGGTGCCGGAGAGCATCAGACTGCCCTTTACCAGATGTCCCTCGGAAGAAGCGTAGTACTGTCCGCCGGAGTCGTTGCTGGACCAGAAGTTCAGCAGGGACGTGCTGTCAAAGTCGTTGGCGTATATGGTCTGGACAAAGCTGCCGTCCTCGTCATATTCGTTCAGCCGCAGTTCATCTGCCCGGGCGTAGCCGTAGTCCCCGATGTTCTGTGCCTGAAATACCAGACTGATTAGCTGTGTGCCGTCTGATTTCGGCGTGATCCTGCCGCTTTTCAGATACTGCCACCCGGTGTTCTCCGTGTCCGCCCGATCGCCGGCAAAGGTGGAAGTGCCCCACTGGGCATTGCCGCTGGACACCAGATAGCTTTCGTCCGGATAGGTCACATCATTGCCCAGTGTCCCCGCCCAGTCGAAGCCCTGATGCGTAAAAGCATGCGGATCATAGTCGTGGAACTCGTACACCGTGTTGTCATCGTCCAGATACACGTAGTTGTTTTCGTCATTGAAATTGATCCACTGTTCCTGTGTGCCTGCCAGATTCTGTGCCGCACACATGCGTTCCACAAAGATCATATGGTTCTGGTCTACAGTACGGATCCCGTCCGTCAGCATCTGTGCTACGGACTGCCACAAGGCAAGGCTCTCCTCACCGCTGGCAGCAGCTACCACCGGTTCATTCACCAGTCCATAGCCCAGAATCACCGGCTCGTCTGCATACCGCTTGGCAATTTCCGTCCAGAGGGCACAGAGCCGCTTCTGATTTTCCGGTTCTGTCCAGAGGGCCGTGCCGTTCCCCTGCGACTGGTAGCCGCCCTGCGGATAGTGCATGTTCAGCACCAGCCGGATTCCTGCCGCCTTTGCCCATGCAATGTTGGTGTCCAGCCAGCGGAAGCCTTCTTCCCGATAGGTATAGGGTTTGCTGTCAGATTCAAACATGGCGTAGTTCAGATAGAACCGCACGGAGTCAAAGCCCATGTCCGCCAGTTCCTGATAGCTTGCCGCATCGTGATCCTGGACAGGGGCTGTGGTGGGATTCGACCACACATCATTGCCGATTGCCATGCCTTTGATGAGATACTGCTTGCCGTTTTCATCGACCAGCAGTTTGCCGTCTGTGCGGATAAAGCCAGCATAGCCGTCCTGTATTTCTCCCCCGTCGAATTGCTGCTGCCGCAGCAGTGCCAAGTCCATGCCGTCCACAACGCCGTCCCCGTTGCAGTCCGTTCCGCCGGCATTTTCTTTTCCCAGCAGGAACGCCTGTAAGCTTTCCAAAGTGCCGGAATCGGTTTCCAATGCCAGACCGGAAAAGGCTCCTGTCCCCACGGCGACCGCCGCGGTCAGCAGGGCAGCAGCGACACGCCGCAGCTGGTGCTGTATCTGCATTTGCATTTGTCATGCCTCCATATTCATTCTATATCTCAGCGTGCCGAAACACGCTCCGGAATATCCTTATTTTATCATATTTCTGCTGCACAAACAATTGACAGAACTGCCGATTTTTCCGCAGGGATTTCGGGTATTCTGCTACGGCAACGCTGCCCCAGCTTATGACGAATGCTTCTCCGTAATGGTCTTTTTCCCCTGCTTCATCTGTGCCGCATATTCCCGAATGGCTGCCTCGGTCTGCAAGACCTCCTGCCGGAATTCCGCCGCAGTGATACGGAGAGCACCATTTCCCAGAATAATCAGCTGCTCCATGCCGTCCGAAGTTGCCACCCGCACCTTGTGCTTCTTCGACAAGTCCAGCGTTGCCTTTTCAATGTAGGAGTCGGCAGTTTCCGCCTCTTTGGTATACACCACCGTGATGTTGTGATACTGCTCCGTTTCGCCGTGATAGCCCTTGACCTTATACGCATCAAATACCAGAATCAGCTTGCACTTCCGATAGCCGCAGTAGTTGCTCAACATGTGCATCAGCTGTCCTCTGGCACTGTCCAGATTGTTTTGGGCAATCGTTTTCAACTCGTCCCACGCAAAAATGATGTTGTAGCCGTCTACCAGCAAGTACTCCTCCCCGTCATACGCCGGATCCGGCTTGCCGTGATATGCTGCCGCAGTGTCCTCCTCTTTGGGGGTGCAGAGTGCCTGTCGGGGATTGCGGTCGATTTTTCCGTAAGTCCGTTCAAAGATTGCCATGAGTTCCTTGTCCTCTGCCAGACTGCCCCCATAGGCTGCCCGCGACACCCGCACCGGTGCCTCTGGTTCGTCGGGTTCTTCCAGCTGGTGCAGACAGCTGGGCAGGTGCATGTGCTGTTCCACCTCGTCCCACTTGACGGCAAAGCCGGCTCCGTGGGCACAGAAAATGGAATCCGCAGAGTTTTCCAGATCGCTGTCGCAGTCATACCCCACTGCGGCAATGACTTCTTCCGGATTCTGACAGGGAGCATAGCCCTTGGGGGAACAGACCAGTCTGCCCACGCCGTGGGTATAACCGGTCACCTCTGAAGCATAGCCCCGCAGCTTCGCCACCGGAGCACTGCCCTGCAAAACCGAACGGTCGCCCTCGGTTTCCGGCGGCTGGAACTCCGCCCCCATCTGCTGTAGATCGGTCATGGCACGTCCCACATTTTCCGTAGGCAGTTCCAGCAAAAACTCGTACCACGGTTCCAGCAGAATGCTTTTCGCCTTCCGCAGTCCGTTCCGCACCGCCCGATAGGTCGCCTGCCGGAAGTCGCCGCCCTCGGTGTGCTTGACATGGGCTTTTCCGGCACACAGGGTGATCCGCATATCTGTTATGGGTGAACCGGTCAGTACGCCCAGATGCGTTTTCTCCTCCAAATGCGTCAGCACCAGCCGCTGCCAGTTTCGTTCCAGATCGTCCTCCCGACAGTTCACCCCGAACTGCAAACCGCTGCCCTGCGGCAGTGGCTCCAGCAGCAGGTGCACTTCGGCATAGTGGCACAGCGGTTCGTAGTGCCCCACGCCCTCTACCGGCTCGGCAATGGTTTCCTTATAGGTGATCTGTCCGGCATCGAACTGCACCTGCATGCCGAACCGGTCGGCAATCAGCCGCTGCAATACTTCCAGCTGCACCTCTCCCATCAGCTGCATCTGAATCTGTCCGGCGTGGTCGTTCCACACCACGTGGAGAGCCGGATCTTCCTCCTCCAGCTGTGCCAGCTGTTTCAGGGCATCGGTAGGGTGCACCCCTTCCGGCAGCTGTACGCCGTAGCGGAGCACCGGTTCCAGCACCGGAGCCATACCGTCGCCGGCACTGCCCAGCCCCTGCCCGATAAACGTCCGGCTCAGACCCGTCACCGCACAGACCGTGCCCGCAGGGACCGCCTCTTTCGCCTCGAACTTCGCACCGGCGTAGACACGGATCTGGCTGACTTTTTCCTGCATGTCCCTGCCGTTGGAAGCAGTATAGGCGATGCTGTCCCGCACCCGCAGCCGTCCGCCGGTGATCTTCAGGTAACTCAACCGGTTCCCCTTTTCGTCAGCAGCAATTTTAAACACCCTCGCCCCGAACTGTGCAGGACAGGGCTGTTCCAGCGTATACCGGTGCAGTCCCTCCAGAAATGCGTCCACGCCCTCCAGCTTCAACGCTGCCCCGAAGTAACAGGGGATCAGCTTCCGGCGGACAATGCCTTTTGCCAGCAGTGCCGGCGGGATCTTCCCCTGCTCCAGATAAGTATCCATGAACGGCTCCTCCAGCAGAGCCACCTGTTCATAAAAGGCATCGGTGCCGTCTGCGGAAAAGTCCACACAGCGGTCACTCAACCGGCTTTGCAGCTGTTCCAGCACTGCCGCCTTGTCTGCCCCTGCCAAATCCATTTTGTTGACAAAGAGGAACACCGGCACCTGATAGCGTTCCAGCAGTTTCCACAGGGTTTCCGTGTGGGACTGCACGCCGTCTGTGCCGCTGATGACCAGAATGGCATAGTCCAGCACCTGCATAGTGCGTTCAGTTTCTGCTGAAAAGTCCACGTGTCCGGGAGTATCCAGCAGCGTATATTCCGCATTTTCACAGGCAATGCATGCCTGATGTGCAAAAATCGTAATGCCCCGATCCCGTTCCATCGGGTGGGTGTCCAGAAAAGCTGTCTGGTGATCCACCCGCCCCAGCTTCCGAATCTCGCCGGTACGGTACAGCAGAGCTTCGGAAAGCGTCGTCTTTCCGGAATCCACATGGGCAGTAATGCCCACTACCAATCGTTTCATAATCGCCGCGGCACAGGCACACGGCTTTTCACCTCGCTTGTTGTGATGCTGTTTCTATTATAACATAAAGCGGGCGGCATTGACAAGGCAGATTCCGAAAAAGATTCCGGACAGCACAAAAGCCGCCATGCATCTGCACAGCGGCTCTTTCTTCCTATGGTTATCTTGCACCCTTTTTCATAATTACCACGCCAATGGTCTTAAACACCAGCTTCAGATCCAGTCCGGCACTGCGTGTCTGAATGTATTCGAGGTCGGATTCCACCCACTTTTCGAATCCCATATCGCTTCTGCCCTCTACCTGACAAATACAGGACAGACCGCCTTTTACCTGTAACCGCTGCATCTGGTGGGGCGTATACAGCACCACTTCCCGCGGAAGCGGCGGACGCGGCCCGATGATAGACATGTGCCCGCAGAAAACGTCCCACAGCTGGGGCAGTTCGTCAATGGACGTTCTCCGGATAAAATGCCCGATCCGTGTGATTCGCGGGTCGTTCTCGCTCTTGAACGCCAGACCGTCGGTTTCGTTTTCTTTCTGCACCTCTGCGAACTTCTGTTCCGCATCGACACACATGGAACGGAACTTGTGCATGTAGAACACCTTTCCGTCCTTGGTCAGCCGTGCCTGTGAAAAGATCGGCGACCCCTTGTCGTCCAGATAGATCACCAGTGCCACGATGCCCATGGGGATCGCCAGAAGGATCAGTAACAATGCAGACCCCACGATGTCAAACAGCCGCTTCAGAAACCGATATGCCAGACCGCCGCGGGGCTTGATCTCACTGTACCGCAACGTTTCTGCAACGCCGGCGGACAACAGCCCCAGTGCACGATCATCAAAATCCAGAATCGGATATTCCGTAATTCCCTCGGGGTGCTCTTTCAGGGCGGACAGTGTCACCTCTGTAAACTGTTCCTCCGTCAGATTGATTTTCGTACTTCCCATTTTCCAAATACTCGCTTTCAAAACAAAATATACCTGTCTTTTATTATAACTGAAAAATGATGTTTTGTCAATTGGAAAATGTATACTTTTTCAATTTTTTCGCGAAATACCGGTAAAAAAGGCGAACGCCGAAACGTTCGCCTTTTTCTGTTCTGTTATGCAGCAGCTTCTGTTGCATTGTCTGATTACTTCTGCTTGGTGCGGACTTCTTCGACCAGCTTTGCTGTCAGTTCTGCCACCGTCATGCTGCCCAGATCTTCGCCGTTACGCTTGCGGACTGCGACTGTCTTTTCTTCGCATTCCTTGTCGCCGACAGTCAGCATATACGGCACCTTTTCCATCGTTGCCTGACGGATCTTCCAGCCCACCTTTTCGGCACGGCTGTCCACCTCGACACGCAGACCAGCAGCTTCCAGTTCCTTCTTGACCTCATATGCAAAGTCCAGATGACGGTCTGCAATGGGCACCAGACGAACTTGTTCCGGAGCGATCCACAGCGGCATTGCACCGCCGAAGTGTTCGATCATGTATGCCAGTGTACGCTCATAGCAGCCCAGCGATGTTCTGTGAATGATGTACGGCAGCTTCTTCTGACCGTCCTTATCCTTGTAGTACATACCGAAACGCTCTGCCAGCAGCATATCGATCTGAATGGTGACCAGGGTGTCTTCCTTGCCGAATACGTTCTTGTACTGAATATCCAGCTTCGGACCGTAGAAAGCCGCCTCGTCGATGCCGATCTCATACTTCAAGCCCAAGTGATCCAGAATGTTGCCCATGACACGCTGTGCTTCTTCCCACTGCTCCGGTGTACCCTCGTACTTGTTGCCCGGATTTGCCGGATCCCACTGGGAGAACCGGAATGTGCAGTCGTCCAGCAGTCCGACTGTATCCAGGAAATACTTTGCCAATTGCAGGCAGTTCTTGAATTCATCTTCCAGCTGATCCGGACGCAGGATATAGTGTCCCTCAGAAATGGTGAACTGACGAACGCGGATCAGGCCGTGCATTTCGCCGGAGTCCTCGTTCCGGAACAGCGTAGAAGTTTCCGTCAGACGCATCGGCAGATCACGGTATGAACGCTGCCGGTTCAGATATACCTGATACTGGAACGGGCAGGTCATCGGACGCAGAGCGAAGCAGTCCTTGGTTTCGTCGTGAGGGTCGCCCAGTACGAACATGCCGTCCAGATAGTGATCCCAGTGACCGGAAATCTTGTACAGTTCCCGCTTTGCCAGCAGCGGCGTCTTAGTCAGCAGGCAGCCGTGTGCCTGTTCCACATCTTCTACCCAACGCTGTAACAGCTGTACCACTCTGGCACCCTTGGGCAGCAGCACCGGCAGACCCTGACCGATCACGTCAACAGTGGTGAAATATTCCAGTTCCCGTCCCAGCTTATTGTGGTCACGCTTCTTGGCTTCTTCCAGCTTTGCCAGATGTTCTTCCAGCATCGATGCCTTGGGGAATGCCACCGCATAGACACGGGACAGCATCTTGTTCTTTTCTGAACCTCTCCAGTATGCACCGGTGCAGGACAGCAGCTTGAACGCCTTGATCGTACCGGTAGACATCAGGTGCGGGCCGGCACACAGATCTGTGAAATCGCCCTGCTGATAGAACGAGATCGGCTCACCGTTTCCGGCGTGCTCCTCGCACAGCTCTACCTTATAGGGTTCGTCCATTTCTTTCAGCTTAGCCACAGCTTCTTCCGGCGACAGATAGAACTGCTCCAGCTTTTCGTTTGCCTTGACGATCTTCTTCATCTCGGCTTCGATCTTAGTCAGTTCTTCCTGACTGAACGGATGTTCTACGTCAAAGTCGTAATAGAAACCGGTATCGATTGCCGGTCCGATCGCCAGCTTTGCCTCCGGATACAGGTGCTTGACAGCCTGTGCCAGCACGTGAGAAGCGGTATGCCAGAATGTTTTCTTACCTTCTTCGCTGTCGAAGGTCATGACTTCAAATGTGCAGTCGTGGTCGATAACGGTACGCAGGTCACAGACCTCTCCGTCCAGCTTGACACAGCAGGAAGCCTTGTACAGCCCCATGCCGATGCCCTTAATGACTTCTGCCGCAGCTGTGGGAGCTTCCAGTTCCCGAATGCTGCCGTCTTTCAATGTCAGTTTGATCATGATCCATCTTCCTTTCCAGAATGCGGGAAACGCCCGATACATCAGACGTGCCGTGTGCGGCATTTCCCAAAGTAAATGCAAAAAGTCCCTTACACAGTAAAGGACTGTGCAAGGGACGATGAAAAATCTATCGTGGTTCCACCCTTGTTTCATGCACGTGCCAAAGGCACATACACCTCGTGGTGTCCGATAACGGAGACAGACCGCTGCGGATTGGGCAGACTCGGGGAGTGGTGTGCAAATTTCTTCACTTTTTCCCGCTGCTTTCAGCCGGTGACAGCGGTTCTCTGCAAAAAGCTTCGGCGAAATGTGCCGTTCCCTTCAACGCTCTAAGGACTAGTATAGCACAATCGCCGAAGCTTGTCAACTGTTTTTTGCAAAAATTCTCACAGTGCAGCCCTGCTATTCCACAGGCTTTCAATCCTCGCAAGATGCCTCCTGTTTTTCCCGCCGTTCCGCCTCCAGCCGGCTGTAGACACAGCCGCAGAAGTTCTGCCGATAGAGGTCGTACTCTCTGGACAGCACGATCGAACGCTGATAGCCGCCCTTTTTCTTGAAGTCCGTGGGCAGCCACGGGATGCCGTACTGCTCCGCCAGTTCCGTTCCTCTGGTGTTGATAAACACCGCGTCTTTATGGGGGCTGATGGTCAGCGTGGTGCAGACAAAATCCGGTAACACTTCCAGTGCTGCCGCCGCCCGAAATGTTTCTTCCAGGCGGTGCCCGATACACTTCTGACAGCGTGCCCCCCGTTCCGGCTCCTGCTCCAGCCCTTTGGCAAGAGCATAGAACCGTTCCGGCAGATAATCGCCGTCCACCACCGTCACCGGATTCCCCAGCGGTAATTCCTGCACCAGCCGGCACAACTCAGCTTTCCGGTGCAGATACTCCGCCTCCGGCGAAATGTTGGGATTATAGAAGAACAGCGTAATGGCAAAATACCGGCTCAGATACTCCAGCACATAACTGCTGCACGGAGCACAGCAGGCATGCAGAAACAGTGTCGGTGTCCGTTCCGCCGGCAGCTGTGCCAGGATCCGGTCAGTTTCCAGCTGATAATTGATTTTGGATCGCATTTTCTGTGCCTGTTGTTCCCTCTGCACCAAATGCAGCAGTAGTTGCCAGAGCATCTGCTCCGCCGATCGCTGCCGTTGTCGTGCTGTTCACATCACCGCCCAGTGCTGCGGTGGTCACTGCTGCACCGCTTGTGGGAGTAGCTACCTGCAAATAGCTGCAAATACCCTGTGCCAGTGCAGAAGCGATGTTGTCCTCATTGTCCAGAATCCACTGTGCCACATTGGGACCGTCGTGATATTCCACTTCGATCAGACAGCTGGGGCTCTTGTTGGCACCCACTTCATACTGATAATTTTCAGAATTGCTGTCCGAACCGTCGATCAGACCCTTGTCATCTGTGGGAGTCAGGGCTGCCACCGGATCATATACCGCCTGTGCCAGACTCTTGCTGGCTTCGGAATTGGCATTGTAATAGCAGTCTGTGCCGACACCGGTACCGGCGTTGGTGTGGATCGCCACATATGCCGCCAGATTCTGATCGCCGGCCGCTGTCTTGGTCTGAATGCTGTCAGCATCGCCGGCAACGATGACGTTCACGCCGGACTGTTCCAGAATGGCAGCCGTCTTTTGTGCCAGAATGCGGCAGACCGCAGCTTCGTTGGTGTCGCCCACATAGAACTTGTTGTCCTCCTGATTGGACGGGCTCAGATAAACGGTTTTCGTGTTATCTGCCTCTGTGGGAGCTGTGGTCGCCTGAGTAGGTGTGGTAGTCACATTGTCGTTCTTCTTGTCCTTCTTGCTGGAGCAGCTGGAACAGCACTTCACCAGCAGTACGATCAGCAGGATCAGAACCAGAAGAACTGCCAGAATCCGGTCATACCGGACGCGGCGGCGTTTACTTTGAGATGCCATAAAAAAATACCTCCTATATGCAGACCGGTGGGGAGCCGGTCTGCCCGAATTTGAATCCTTACTTATCTTCTAACGATTTCAATGCCTTGCGTTCTGCCGCATCGACCTTGATTTTTCCGTCCCGCAGCAGCTTCACGTCGTCCCGCTTGACCTTTACCGGCACATCGGATTTTTCTGAAATCACCTTCAGATCGCCAGTCAGCGGATTGGTTTCGCAGACCTTTGCCCTGGTGCCGTCTGTCATGGTGACGATCGCCCCGACCTTCGGGGTAATGCGGAGCAGTTCCTCATAGACGTTCTGCTCATATTTCAGGCAGCACATCAGTCTGCCGCAGCAGCCGGAGATCTTCGTCGGATTCAGGGAAAGCCCCTGTTCCTTTGCCATGCGAATGGAAACCGGCTGGAAATCCTGCAAGTGTCCCTTGCAGCAGAATTCTCTGCCGCAGATACCGATACCGCCCAGGATCTTCGCCTTATCCCGCACGCCGATCTGCCGCAGTTCGATTCTTGTCCGGAACACTGCTGCCAGATCTTTGACCAGTTCCCGAAAGTCCACGCGGTTGTCCGCGGTGAAATAAAACAGCAGCTTGCTGTTGTCGAATGTGCATTCCACATCTACCAGATTCATTTTCAGCTTTCGATAGGCGATCTTCTGCTGGCAGACCTGAAAGGCACGTTCTTCCTTTTTGCGATTTTGTTCCAGTGTCCGGCGATCCTCCCGCGTGGCGACCCGCAGGATCGGCTTCAGCGGCACTGTCACCTGCTCCTTGGGGATCTGTTTATTGGCGATCGCGACTTCTCCGCATTCCGTCCCGCGGGAAGTTTCGGTGATGACAAGATCTCCCTGTTTCACCTTCCAGCTGTCCGGAGAGAAATAGTAGACCTTTCCGCCGTTCTGAAACCGAACGCCGATGATTTCAACCATACTTTCTTCCTTTCTATAGTAGAGCCAACGCCCCGAAATTTCATTTCCGGAATGAGAAGCTGTTACGCGTCCATGCAGTCTGCACAAAAAGCTGCCAGTGCCAGCGGCAGGTTGACATTTGCCTCCATTGCCCCGTAGGTACTGTCCACAGCACGATGCATTGCCTGTCCGGCACTGTCGGAAAGCCGTTCTGCCAGCTTTTTCGACCCTGCTGCATCACAGCCGATTCCCGCCGCACAGGGATCATGCTTCCACACAATGGCATCGCGAATGCACCGGTCAAACAGGTTCAGGAACAAAAACGTCCGTTCCCGTTCCTTTCCCAGCACCGAAACGGTTTGCAGCAACGCATACTCATTCTTATTTATTATACTATTGATTGCGGTTTTTGTCAATCCAACGGCCTCACGAATTGGCATATTTTCCAAAAAATTTAAGCACTGCCCGATGTTCCCATGGAACGCCGCCACCGCTTCTGCGGCATCTTCCGGCGAAAAGCCCCGTTCTGCCAGTGCAGCACGGCATTCCTGTTCCGTCACCGACGACACCGCCAGCGACACGATACGGGAACGCACCGTAGGCAGCAGCGATGCCGGAGAAGTTGCCGTAAAAATAAAATACCCATAAGCCGGCGGTTCTTCCACCGCTTTCAACAGCAGATTCTGGGTGCGGGTGTCCATTGCATCACAGTCCCCAAAGACATAGCACTTGGCATTGCCCTCGTTGGGCGGCGATGCCAGATCCACGCACACCTCCCGCACCGTGTCCACGGAAAAGCCGTTTCGCTTGCCGCTGTGTTCCACAAACCGCACGTCCGGATGCACACCGTCCGCCAGCATTTTGCAGGATTTGCAGCTGCCGCAGGGCTTTTCCGTTCCTGTGCAGAGCAGTTCTGCCAGAAAATGCTTTGCCAGCGTCTTTTTCCCCAGACCGGTTTCCCCGTAAAAGAGGAATCCGTGGGGAGCCCTGTCCCGCAAAAGCATCTGGTGCAGGGTGTGCTGTATCTGTTCATTGCCATAAAACTGTGCCATGCCGCCACCTCCTACTGTACGACGCTGATCTCCGTAATTCCATAAGCCTCACAAACCGCAATGCAGCGGGCATCGATTCGTTCTCCGCTAAGCACAATGGGCACTGCCGGCGGACAGGGCACTTTCACCGCGGCACAAATCCGTCCGCTGCTCTCCCCGATAGGCACAATCTCCTGCGGAGCCAGTGCCGCCTCCCGAATCCCGCAGACCTTTTCCGGTCTGGGCAGAGCGTACTTTTCTCCGGATTCCGCCGGTGTAGGCGAAAACCTTTCCAGCAGCTGCTCCAGAATGTCAAAGTCCCGATCGGTATTGGCTGCCGAACAGAGCAGCACCACATGAAATGCATCGGCATACTCCACAAAAACTTCATGCTGTTCCAGATACGCCGCCAGTTCCAGCCCGTGAAATCCGCCTGCCGCCGCATCTATAGTCAGGTGCATGGGGTCGCCGTCTACGAAGCAATAACGTGGCGAAAACCGGCACTTCAGCTGCTGAATGCGGTCGAGCACTTCCTCCAGCTGTTTCCGGAACAAGGGCGAAGCCAGTTCCCGATTGCACCAGTCCAGCGAAGCCAGCATCAGATACGAGGGGCTGGTCGAGCCGAACATTGCCATCGCGTCCCGCACCCGTTCCGGTTCCACATCAATATCGCTGCGGACATGCAGATAGGCAGTACCGGTCAGCCCCGACAGCATCTTATGTGCAGAGTCGCAGCAGTAGTCCGCCCCCAATTGGATCGGGTGACACCGCCACGGCAGAAACGCCAGATGTGCTCCGTGTGCATTGTCCACCAGCAGCTTCGCGTGATACCGGTGGCACAGTTCCGCCAGACCGGCAATATCCGCCATACGCCCCAGATAGTCCGGCGAAGTGACATAGACACACGCCGGTCGGGTCTGCTGCTGCAATGCGGCCTCAAAATCCGCCAGATCATAGGTACCGGACAAAATGCCGTCACTTTCGCGGGGATAGATCCACTGCACCGGCAGGTCCAGCAGCACACAGGTATTCAAAAATGCCCGATGCACATTTCTCGCCGCCAGCACCGCCCGCCCCTGCTGTTTCATCAGCAAGAGCATGGTCTGAATGCAGAGGGTCGAGCCGCCGCAGGAATAAAACGTATACGCCGTTCCATAGAGCGAAGCGGCATTCCGTTCACTCTCCGCCAGAATGCCCTCGGCTTCGAACAGGCTGTCCGCACCGGTGATTTCCGTCAGATCCAGTGTCGTGGCACGCTGCAACGCCGGTGCCCCGAATCTGCCCTTGTGTCCGGGCATATGCAGCCGGACAGGGTCCCGCTCTGCGTATTGTATCAAAAAGTCATAGACTGGTGTATTCATGATCGATCGATTCTCCAATGATTTTGTGCGAAAAAAATACTGAACAGGCTTTTATAAAAGCCCGCAGGCTTTCAGCCGCTTTTGAACGGCGGCACAGGCACGGCGGTGGGTGCGGGATACCGTGGAAATGTTCACCCCCAGCAGCTGTGCAATATCCGCCATTTTCTTTCCCTCTCCATAGTACAACAGAAGGACTTGTTTCTGTCTTGCAGAAATGTCATGTTCCAGAATGTTTCTGGCAGCCAGACAGGCGGCACGTTGTTTTTCCTGCCGGTCCAGATGAAAATCCACGGAAAACAACATCTGTTCCCAGGCGGCTTTTGTCATGCACATGCCGATTCGCCTGCCTTTTCATTTTCGGCATAGACCACAATGTCCGCCATGCTCCGTTCCATATCCCGCACTTCTTCACTCAGCAGGCGTTTCCGTGCCTCCAGTTCCTGCCGTTCCAGCGGTGCCATCGTCTTGTCCCGCTGCAGGACCTCCCGCAGTTCTGCGATACGTTCCCGCAGCACCTGCACTTCCTTTGCATAGTCTTCCCACATTTTTTGCATATTTCTCATTCGATACTCCCTTCTGACAAATTTCTTTTGTCAAACCGGATTGTACCAGAATGTTCTGCAAAAGTCAAGTGTAAGTTCTGAAAAGCTAAACTTTTTTTGCAAGGCAGCATGATGCGTCAGATCAATACTTCGATTTTTCGGGAATTGCATGCAAAACTGACCGGTAAACTTTGGGCTGTATTGCCTTTGTTCTGTGCAAGAAAAACGGCAGGCATTTGTATCTGCCTGCCGTTTGCTTTTTGTATCTGAGGCAACACCGCACAAAGCCCGTTTGCAGGCAGGCTCTTACTGGAATGCTTCCACCGGCTCCGGTGCAGCTTCCATGTCCGAACGATCGATGTCAAAGAGGAATGCCTCGTCCCAGTCCAAAAAGCCGGCTCTGGGGAAATAGGTGATGCGAAGGCTCTGGAAATCTGCCGGCACTTCCATACAGATATAGCCGTCGCGGGTTTCTCCGGGCTGGATCGCGGTATCGAACGTCTTGCCTGAATCGCCGAATTCCTTATAGATAAACCGCGGACTGCGAATGCTGACACCGGGGTAAGCCTCGCCGTCTACCGTCAGACCGAATGTCTGTGACAGCAAGTCCACCGCCAGTTCGTCCTCACTATTGTTGGTGATCTCAAATTCGAAGAATGTCAGACCGATCTCGCTGCCGTTTTCCGAGAATGTGTAGTCAGAAACGTATGCTTTTTTCATCACGGCATCTACATCCTGATACTGCATCTCCTCACCGATCTCGCCCTTGTGGCTCTTGATCTCTCTGACAACCTGTGTGGTCTGGGTTGCCGTTACAGAAGAACCGTCAGTCACATCGCGGGCAGAAGTTTTGTCCTTTTTGCCGCAGGCACCCATAGACAGCAGCAGTACACTGCCCAACAGCAGACAGACCGCTTTCTGCATCTGCTTTTTCATCATAAATCCGTCCCTTTCCTTATCTAAGGGAACAACGCATAAAGCTTTGCATGTAATCTGCGTGCAAGCTTTATGCAGTGTTTCCCTAAAAGAAAAAGCCGTCCGTTTCCAGTGTGAAGCCGGAACGGAACAGCTTTTTTGCCGTTTGTTTACAAAAGCTTAGTCAGCTTCAATTGCATCTGCCGGACATTCCGATGCACAAGAACCGCAGGAAATGCAAGCATCTTCAGCGATTTCATACTTGTCAGCACCTTCAGAGATTGCGTCCACCGGACATGCGTCCTTACATGTACCGCAGCTGATGCAGGAATCTGTAATTTTATATGCCATGAGAAATTCACCTCCGTGTTGGTTTCCGCAGAGTATTCTCTGCTATTTCTTATTATAGCAGATTGCCGTGGAAAAAGCAAGCGTTTTCTCAAACATTTTTACCTCATTCCTGAATGTGTTCCAGAGCCTGTCCGAAAATGGAGGAGATGTGGGAATCCGCCAGTGCATAGAAAATGGTCTTTCCCTCCCGCCGGCTGGTGACCAGACGGGACTGTTTCAGCACACGAAGCTGGTGTGAAATGGCAGACTGTGTCATTTCCAGCTTCTGGGCAATATCCATGACACATTCCTCATGCTGAAAGAGGACAAAGATAATTCGCACCCGTGTCAGATCGCCGAAGATCTTGAACAGTTCTGCCACATCTGCCAGCTGGGATTCCGGCGGCATCTGTGCCGGCAGTGCGGCGGCGTGATTGTGTAAATGGTTGTGCTCCATGGCGATTCCCCTTTCGTTTCGGACAGTACAGGCGTTTTTGATTGCCTTTCTATCATACGATATTTTGACAAATTTGTCAAGCCGCAACCACACCGGCGTGTACGCACTGCTCCGCATATGTCCGGAAATACAAAACAGCCGCTTGCATCAGCATTGCACTAAACCTGAATAGAATCCAAGCCCAAACCATACCGATTTTCTTCAAAAAAAGGCAACACCGCACAAATGCTTTTACGCATTTTGTCAATCCTTAAACCGGTGTAATTTTGCACAAATTCGCACACATTCTTTTAGCCAAAGCAAACAAAAAGAGGACAGGTTCCCCTGTCCTCTCCGCATTTCATTGCGAGTCTGCCTTTAGGCAACACCGCACAAAGAGCGTCTGGCGACTTTGCACGCCATCTGCTTGCAAATTTCCCGT
>ENA-OWRJ01000831-OWRJ01000831.1-human-gut-metagenome-genome-assembly--contig:-NODE-831-length-38012-cov-15.290408_pt1 | contig 38012 bp, 41 predicted proteins | sample MGYA00248269_ERZ651897 | MGnify/ENA primary metagenome ERZ651897 (study PRJEB26924, sample SAMEA4378252) | human gut metagenome | biome: human gut; feature: human-associated habitat; material: faeces...
GCATGACTGTTAATCATGATGTCACTGGTTCGAGCCCAGTTGGGGGAGCCACAACGAGGCTCATAGTATATTCTATGAGCCTTTGTTTTTATTAAGTTTTCGGTTTGCAGAAATTATCTATTTTGGCAAGCCGGAAAGGAAAGGATATGGAACAGAATATGACTGATAAGCAATTCGATGTTCTTATGAACTCGATTATTCAGATTGTTAAAGATTCTGATTCAAAAGATGATGCCGTTGAAAAACTGCAGAATCTAATCAAAGAACAGAAGAACTGACATCTTTCTCGCTTAATTTAATACAATCAAACATATGAGTCAATCACTATATTTTGATATATAGTAATTGGCTCTTTTTTTATTGCAATCGTTTTAATTTAGATTAAGACGGTTGCTTTTTTATTTTATAAAGAAAGGAAGATTTTAATGTATTTTACAGACACACCTGAACTTAGAAAGTTTGAAAGAGAGATGAAACAAAAGCCTAACTTTGATAGGCGAAATGATGATTGTGATGAAAATGAAATCTCACATTTCTCTGACAACAAAAATGCAATACAAACAGAAAAAGGATGGAGGTTGATTTTGTGACAATAAAAATAAGAAGTCCTACTAAAGCTATTACTTAAATCAAAACTAAATAAATTGGAGAAGATAACTTGAACGAATACGAAAGACAGCGCAGAATAGCTGAAAGCACAAAGAAATTGTATCCGCCGGGTACAAGAATTGAGCTTATCAATATGAAGGACCCTTACGCACCTGTCACGGCAGGCACAAGAGGAACAGTAAAATTTGTTGATTCAATGGGAACGATATTCCCTGAGTGGGACAATGGTCGTTCACTTGGTGTAGTTCCCGGTGAGGATTCATTCAGAAAGCTCACACAGGAAGAAATCGAAGCAGAAAACCAATCCATGTCAGAAGTTGAAGATGAAACTCCTGATGAGGATAGCGGAATGACAATGGGAATGTGAGGTGAGTTTTAATCAATAAATCTTCGTTTGGAATGAAGATTTATGTCCATCAAATTTTTTGATATTTTTGCAGGCATAGGCGGTTTCCGTTCGGGACTTGAAGCCATTGGCGGTTTTGAGTGCGTTGGATACTGCGAAATCGACAAGTATGCAAAGCAGGCATATGAAGCAATGTACGATACAGGAGCTGAACTTTACTTTGATGACGCAAGAAAAATTGTACCCGAACAGTTACCCGATTTCGACCTTTTGGTCGGAGGATTCCCCTGTCAGTCCTTCTCAATCGCGGGAGCAAGAAAAGGATTTGACGATACAAGAGGAACGCTGTTTTTTGAGATTGCTCGAATTGCTTCCGTTAAAAAACCTAAGTATCTCTTCCTCGAAAATGTTCCCGGTCTGCTTAACCACAACCAAGGCAGGACATTTGAAACAATCCTCCGTACGGGGTTCCCGAAAAGCTATAAGCTTTTTGAGGAGAGGAGGCACAGCATATCGAACGAGCTTTTGACCGCTTGCGGTCGAAACGAGTAAGCGGAGCTTGTGCCGACGAGGGGTATGATGTGTGCTAGCAGGTACTTAACAGCAAAAATTTCGGAGTTCCCCAGTCACGAAATCGAGTGTTCATTATCGGCTATCTTAGAGGACAATGTGCCGGAGAAGTATTATCTTTCACGCAAACAAGCGGAAAAACTCTTATACAAAGAAAAGCCAACACAGGGTGAGCGAATCTACTCATCAAAAGGACTAAGCTGTACGCTGACAAGTGGTTCAGGCGGTTTCGGCGGTCATTCGGGACTTTATCTCATTGAAGATACCGAAAACTTTGGATTGCCGATAAAATCTAAAACCAAAGACGGTTTTCAGATCGCATATCCCGGCGACAGCATAGATACTGCTTTTTCGGGACAGAACTCAAGATGAGGCAGAGTAGGAAGTCAGATAGCGCATACTCTGACAACTTCTGCAACGCAGGCTGTATTCTATCTTTTACCTGAAAGGGAAAATGATAGAATTAGCCATCGACCGGTTTGACACAAAGTGTCAAACCGGTCGGGCGAAATGAATCTAATGAAATGGACAATTGTGTCCATTTCATCGACCTGAACCCCGATCCGAAGCTAACAGAAATTGCGTGGTGCATAACTGCAAGGCACGATTCAGGAATCAGTAACCGAAAGGCTGAACATTCAGGAGTTTTTGTAGAAAATTCAGATGTTCTCGATGACAATGAAAAGTTTGCAGTAGCCTTTGTTGAGCCAAATGGAGAAGTTCACATCGGCAGAATCAGAAAGCTTACTCCGAGAGAATGCTGGAGATTACAAGGCTTTACGGATGAACAGTTTGATAAAGCGAGAGCCACAGGACTATCCGATAGCAGGCTCTACAAGATGGCAGGAAATGCTGTGACAGTGAATGTAATCTCTGAAATCTGTAAGATTATCAAAAAGGTAAACGATAAAAATTAAATAACAACAACTGATATCAATCGTTTCTGACAACGATTGATATAGATTTCAAAAATAGATATACAGCCGTTGGTTGAGTTAAAAACTTAATCAACGGCTTTTTGTCGTTTCAGGGCGATTGGTATTTAGAAATTTTTGGCGAGATGAGAATTATAACTCCCCACCGCTGACAATGTTTCCTCTATCGTAATGTTATGCGGTGGGGAATTGCCAACGGCGGCTCGCCGTAAGGAAGTGAGAATATCAAAACCCCTGTAAGTTGGATGGGTAACAAAACCTCCATACTTCATATTTTGTACGCCCTCTTTCCTCTGAATTACGAAAGGTATATTGAACCGTTCGGAGGCTCGGGAGCAGTACTTTTAGGCAAGAAAAAGCCTGATAAGTTCGAGGTGTACAATGATTTTAACCATAATCTTGTAAACCTTTTTCGCTGTATGCGTGACAGACCTATGGCATTCATAAAAGAACTCGGATTTAATCCGCTAAATTCAAGGGATGATTTTAATGCAATCAGGGATTTCTTCAGACAGGAGAAGTTTGAGGATAAGTACCTTGATGAAGAATTGAAACTGACGAAGATTATCCTGCCTGACTTGAAAGCAGAAGAAATCATAGAGCTATATGTCAGAATGAAACAGGACTACGATTTGCGTAGAGCCGTAATGTTTCTTAAACTCTTACGATACAGTTATTCAAGTGGCGGAAAATCATTTGCCTGTCAGCCATTTTCAGTAGTGAGCCTGTTTCAACTGATTGAGCAAGTCGGCAAAAGGCTTGAAAATACTGTGATTGAAAATCAGGATTTCGAAGTCCTGATAAAGCATTATGACCGAGAAAATGCCTTTTTCTACTGCGATCCGCCGTACTATTCAAGCGAGTATGTTTATCAATGCGGTTTCACTTGGGATGACCATCTGAGGCTGAAAAACACGCTCGCAAATTCTAAGGGAAAATGGCTTGTATCATATAACGATTGTGAGAAAATCCGTAATTTATATGACGGATATTCATTCTTTGATTTCACAAGGTTACACAATATGAAACAGCGAATCAACGCAGGCGAGCAATTCCCCGAACTGCTTATCAGCAACTACGATATGTATGAAAGGCAGAGAAACAAACCGTTGCAATTGAGCCTGCTTGACTTGACAACCGAACAACAAATTGATTTAGAACAAATTTTGAAGGAGTGTATACTTAGGAAGCACTGACCAAATCTCTTCACACATCTTGTTTGCATATTTTCCGCCGTTCAGCCCAAAAAATTCTCGCAATACGACAGTATTACTGCGGTTTTTTGTACTGAACGGCAAAAAAATCTGACTAAACAATCTGTGCAAAGGATTTAATCAGTGCTTCCTAAACCATGGAAAATAGAATTTATGTAAGCATACCGCTTGACGCACTTATTGTATCAGGAATCACATCCGACTGTGCTGTGCAGATTTCAGCTGTGGACGGAGCAATTCTGATTGAGAGGTGCGATGATGATTGCGATAATTTCGATGACGAGTGTAATTGTTGCGACTGCATCTGTGATGAGTGCAGAGCAGAGCTTGCGGAAAGCGAGGACGAGCAATGCTAAAAATATACAGAGTCCTCGGTAAAAAAGGAAGAATTACAATCCCTTTTGAAATCCGTCAGCGAATCGGATTCAAATACAACGATGTTTTATCATTCACCCAGCAGGATGATGGCTCGGTTGTTGTCAGGAGAGAAAAAATCTGCGATAACTGTAATGAATTTGCTGAAAAATTCGAGGAAAATTTCACCCTTGAAGATTTCCTCGACAGCCTATCCGAGGAAGAACAGAAAGATGCACTTTTGCATCTTTCTCTGCTGTGGGCAGAAAAATTTAAATAATTTTTAAAAAGTTGCATATATTTATGCAATTTTCTTTGTTTTTGAACTATAAGTGAAGAATACTTTTAGGAGGCTGTTTATGACAGAAGAAAATTATAAATATAGGACAAGTGATTTGTTTCTGAGAAATCAATTTAATGGGGTTGGAAAATTTGATATACCTGAAATTCCTAAATCTAATTTTTCTGATGATACACTTGAAAATTTATTACTAATTGGGTTTGATAAAATCAATACAGACCAAAGTAATTATGAGCGTATGGTGCATTTTTTCTTATATGATTACAAGTTTGAAAATATATGGAAAAAGCCTGATGAGTATGTGGAAAAGTTAAAAAAATACAAAGCTGTTTTATCTCCTGATTTTAGTATGTATATAGAGATGAATAAAGCACTGCAACTCTATAATACTTTTCGTAACCGTTGGTGTGGTGCTTATCTAGCAAGCAAAGATATAAAGGTTATTCCTACGGTAAATTGGGGTGATGAAAATACATTTGAGTTTTGTTTTGATGGAATTCCGAAAGGTAGTATAGTAGCGGTTTCAACATATATGGTGCGTGAACATAACAATCATGCAGACCAAAAAGACTTTTTTATGAAAGGCTACGAAGAAATGCTCAGGCGAATAGAACCGAGCAAAATTATATGTTACAGCGAACCTTTTCCTGAAATGCAAGGTGACATAATTTATGTTGATTATGAACTTAGCGGTTGGAGATATCTCAATAAAGAATCATTGGATTTGCCATTGCATAATAAAAAGGGTATAATTGTTAACAAAACAATGCTTCAGCCAGAGAACTTCAATAAAATGTATTCACTGAAAGGTTCAGGTAGTGCCTACAGCGGTAAGTGGAAACCAAAAAAGACTGAAGATGAACGATTTTTAGGAAAACCGGGCGAAATCAAGGAAACATTTGATAAGAATGGCGAACGAAGGTTAACGAAAATTGGTGATGATGGACGTGCAACCAAGGAAAGACATTTCAGTTTCCATAATAGACCTGATAAACATACAAATCCGCATGATCATATGATAAATTGGGATCCTAATTGTGGTAATCCATTGCCACAGAGACCTATAAATTATCCTGATGTAGTTCCGGAATTTAAGTATTATAGGGAAGTGAACACACAGATGAAAGTAAATAAAAATATTGTAAAAAACGAAGAAGATCAATTTAAAACAATTAGCGAGTTTAAATGGTGTGTAGATTGTGGTGGAGAAGTTGAATTTCAATGGAAAGGCAAATCTTATTCTATCACACATCCTGACGGGAGAATTAACATTGGCGAGGGCTACTATATAAAAGATGGAAAAAATTATAATGTTCTCAGCAATGAACCATGCATTGACATAGAAGGAATGTGGGGAGATACGGCAGATGATATATTGGAATATATTGTCGGTGGTGACAGGCTTCGTGATGTAATAACTCAAGTTGAGGTCGTTGTAAGGACAATTTAAAATTTTATAATGACAGCACTCTTAATCGGGTGCTGTTATTTTTTTGAAAGGACTGATCTCAATGAAAATAAACTAAATAACTTTAACAGATCTACGCCGTATGAACGGCAAGGAAGGACTCATCTTGCAGGGGTGTGGCGGTGAAACACAGGAATGGGTGGACGGCATCAATAAAATGCTTACGGACAAAGGAATACTTCTTGACAATACAAAGCTTGAGCATGTTTCTGTGTTTCAAAATGACGGCGTAATCTGTATTCTCTATCCCTTTGAAGATGTCCACCTTGACATTGGAAAGCTTGCAATGTGGAGATTACAGTCCTACACAGCCTTTGCAGGAACATGGCTGTCCGATTATGTGGACAACAAACTCGGCGGATTTGAGTCTGAACAGACTGATGATATAGATGAAGGGCAGGCGATGAAATTATGATTTGAGTAAGCAAAAACAGAATATTTTATCAGCAGGCAGAGTCAACCGACTTTGCCTTATTTTTTACAAAGAAAGGAATTTTTAGAATGAAAAACATTTTAGCTAAAAGGAATTTCACAAGAATAACTGCACTTTTACTCGTGGTTGCCGTAATATTCGGAACAATGTTCTCGCTCCCTGTAAGTGCGGCAAGCGGTGATAAGGTTACAATCACCTTTGATTACTGTTATGACAGCACCGGGAACACAATCAAATTCCAGCAGACCACAGTCAGCGACGGCTACACAGTCGGCACTCCCGGCGAAGAGCTTTGCAAGATTTTTGCAGACGGCAAAGAAGCCTATTGCATTGAACCCGGTCACACGCTCTACTCAGGCAATACGCTGACAGAAAGTGCCTCAACCGTTTAGAAGAATTTAGGCTCGGCAAAGCAGAAAGCAATTAACCTTGCTCTGCTCTACGGCAAACCCGGTTCAGAAAAAAGCTTAAGCGGAACAGAGGATCAGAAATGGATAGCAACACAGCTGATTGTATGGGAATTTGTTTCTGGTTGCAGAAGTACTGCTGACGGGTACAAGTGTACGAATACAAAGTTCATTGACGGTATATGTGTGGACGGAGCAAACCCCGGAGTCAAGTCGGTTTACAATGCAATCTCAAAAAGCCTTGCAAATTATTCAACCGTTCCGAGTTTTGCAAGTGCAATCGCTTCAAAGGCTGAAACCTATGAGATGAAATATTCAGACGGAAAGTACACTTTAACGCTCACCGACAGCAACAGTATTCTTTCAGATTTCAGCTTCAAGACAACAGGCGGTGTGAGTGCATCTGTATCTGGCAACAAGCTGACGCTCACCTCCTCAAATCCCTTCAACGATGCAGTAACATTCAACTCTGCAAAATCAATGCCCAATGTCGGCAAAACTGTGCTTGTTCCCTATGGAGATACTACTTTGCAGGATGTAATCACAGGCGTTGAAAATGACGCCGACCCGATAAGAGCGTATTTCAAAGTAAAGACAAGCTCGGGAAACCTCAAGCTTGTCAAAACCTCCGAGGACGGCGATGTTGCAAATATTGAGTTTACCGTTAAAGGCGATGGTTACAGTAAGACAGTTAAGACAAACTCAAAAGGCGAATTTGAATTAACCGACCTTGTCCCCGGAAAATACATGGTTACCGAGCAGACTCCGACAAAGTATGCGGAACAAAAATCAAAGACCGTTAAGGTCGAAAGTGGCAAAACTGCAACGGTTACTTTTGAAAATGTCCTCAAGAAAGGCAGTCTTGAAGTTGTATAAACAAGTGAGGATAATTTCAACGAGGGAGTTGAATTCCACCTTTACGGAACTTCACTCAGCGGTGCAAGCATTGATTTGTATGCAACAACAAATGCTGACGGCATTGCAAAATTTGAAAATGTCCTTGTAAGTGGTGACAAACCATATACGCTTGAAGAAGTCAATACCGCCGACAGATATGTTGTTCCGAAAACTCAACGCGTAGTTATTGAATGGAACAAAGTAACAAAGTAACAAAAAAGAGGTTGAAAACAAAATTATTCGTGGCTCAATTAAAGGATTAAAGATAGACAACGAAACCAAAGAAACTATAGAAGGCGCATTGTTCGGATTGTTCAGTATGAATGAAACCGAATTCACAGAAGAAACTGCAATTCTGACAGCTGAATCAAATGAGGAAGGTGTTCAGCCGACAGTACAAATTTAATCATATACGGTCATCATATGAACAACGGTGCAATGTTTGCAGACCTCTGTAACTATACTGATTATTCATACTTTGCGGAACATCCGACAGTTGTGCTTGAAACTAAAGACGGAGTATTTGCTTACTCTGTCTTTTCAGTTATGAGGGTAAAATCCGATGATGTTTGGTACAAATTTTTAACAACAGATTTGGACAAAACCTATGAAAAATGGGTCAGTTATGCAAAAACAAAATCTCTGTATAACACAGAAATTACACCTGTTTACGGTCATCAAATTTTAACGCTTTCAACCTGTTATGGCTACAATCAGGATGACCGTATACTTGTGTTGGCAGTACGAAATTAAGGGGGTTAGAAAATGAAATTGCTCGATAGAAAGCCAAAGGTGCTCACACCCGAACAAGCAGAAGAAATATACACAAAAGATTTCTTTGATATGATTCTGCCGTCAACAATAAAATTCTTGACAGATTACTACATTGTCGGCGACTCATACCGCACTGTATGGGCGGTTCGTGAATATCCGCCGAGCACGGAAGAACAGGCAATACTCTCACAGCTTGCAGACAGAAACGGAGTAACTCTCCGCATCTATCACAGACTTGTGGAGAGTATGGAACAGCGTAAAATCATACAGAACGCAACACGCAAAAATAAGCTCAACTCAAGCGGTAACGATGTAAACGAAACCATTGAAGCACAGGGCAACTTGCAGGATGTTGTCACGCTGATGGCAAATCTGCGAAAGAACAAAGAGGCTTTATTGCATTGTTCTGTGTTCATCGAACTTAAAGCCAAAAGCAAACAGAAATTAAAAGAGTTGCAAACTGATATTGCAATGGAGCTTACTCGCTCAAAAATTGAAGTTGACCGTCTGACTTTAAGACAGAAAGAAGGCTTCTTGTCGGTGAACCCCATAGGTTCAAATCAATTCGGAAGTTTGTATGAGCGTGTTCTGCCTGCTTCATCTGTTGCAAATCTGTTCCCGTTTAATTTTTCAGGTAAGACAGACCCTAACGGCTTGTATATCGGGCGAGATAAGTACGGCACGAATATTCTCGTTGATTTTGACCGCAGGACTGAGGACAAGACAACGAGTAACATCCTTATTCTCGGAAACAGCGGTCAGGGCAAAAGTTATCTGCTCAAATTGATTTTGACAAACATCCGAGAAAGCGGAAAGAAAATCGTATGCCTTGATCCTGAAGCGGAGTATGAAGATTTGACAAATGCCCTCGGCGGTTGCTACATTGATTTTATGTCGGGAAAATACAAGATAAATCCTTTAGAACCAAAAGCGTGGAATGACGGTCAGGACGAACTTGATAAAGACGCACCGCCTGCATTTAACAAAGTTACCCGATTATCACAGCACATTGCATTCCTAAAAGATTTTTTCAGAACCTACAAAGATTTTACGGACGCACAGCTTGATACTATTGAAATTCTGCTTATGAAATTGTATGCAAGGTTCGGCATTACAGATACAACCGATTACAGCACAAAAAAGCCTACTGATTTTCCTGTGATGAGTGATTTTTACGACTTGTGTGAGGAAGAATATATGGCCTACGACCACAAGCGAAAGTATCTTTATACAGAAGAAATCTTGCAGGAGGTTTGTCTGGGTATTCATAGTATGTGTGTAGGTTCAGAATCAAAGTATTTCAACGGTCACACGAATATCACTGATGACAAATTCCTGTGCTTCGGGGTCAAAGGTTTGCTCGACACGAACAAAAGACTCAAAGATGCAATGCTGTTCAACATTCTTTCCTATATGTCCAACAAGTTATTAGGTGAGGGCAACACCGTTGCATCAATAGACGAGCTCTATTTATTTTTGTCTAACCTAACCGCCATTGAGTATATCAGAAACGCAATGAAGTGTGTTCGTAAGAAGGACTCAGCTGTGATTTTAGCCAGTCAGAACATCGACGATTTTCTGATTCCGAGCGTTAAGGAATATACCAAGCCGTTGTTCTCAATTCCGACTCATCACTTCTTATTCTTCCCCGGCAATATCAATCCGAAAGACTTTGAAGATGCACTAATGGTAGAACCAAACGAGTATGCCTTAATCAAATTCGGTGAGCGTGGCACTTGTCTTTACCGTTGCGGAAACAAAAGGTATCTGCTTCTTGTTCAGGCTCCTGAATACAAAGCCGAAATTTTCGGAAGTGCAGGTGGAAGATAAAATTTTGAATAGACAGAATTTTAAAATTGTGGTATGATAATTACAAAATAACAGGTTAATAAATTGATATTTGACACATTCTCTGTTTGTGGGGAAGAATTCTCATAACCGTTGATGTACCATATTTTCGGAGGTGAACGTCATGGATCAAATAAAAATCGGTAAATTTATTGCTACGCTTCGTCGTCAGAGCGGACTAACTCAAGAGAAGCTCGGAGAGAAAATTGGTGTAACAAACAAAACAATATCTCGCTGGGAAAATGGTAACTATATGCCAGACATTGAAATGCTCCAACTACTTGCAAAGGAATTTAATGTTAGCATAAATGAATTGTTGGCTGGACAAAAGATGTCAGACGAAGAGTTTCGGAAAAATGCAGATGAAAACATAATTGCTGTTTCAAAAGAAAGTGTATTCTCGTTTGAGGAAAGAAAAGCATATTTCAAAAAGAAATGGCGTAAGGAGCATATATCACTTTTTGTTGTTTTATTGTTAATTCTAATTGTCGCTTTTGTATTGCCATTTGTTGTCAGTAAACCATGGTTTGTTGGATTAGTGCCATTGATAGCATTTATTGAATATGGTTACCAGAATAACAGAATGATGATTTATGTAGAAAACTGTCTTTATAAGTGAGATAGTCAATATCCTGTTTAAGATTATTTTTACAATTAAAAAATATTATAATCCGATTGTTTTTCTTAAATGAAAGTCAATCGGATTTTTATTTGCGGAGGTGATTCAATGAGTGCTACCATAGGTGCGGCGCTAAAGAAAATAGCAGTTGCTCTGCTCACGGATAAAAAGGTCATAAAAACAATAGGCGGTATAATAATCGGCGTAATCATAATTGTGGTTATGCCGATTGTTGCTGTTGTTTCAATTTTTAACGGTAGTATGGATATTGACACTGACAAGCTGGGTAAGTCCATACAAGAAAATATCTCAGCCGAGCAGATGGAAAATCTACAGCTTATCAACGACACAATGACAGAGGTTGAAAAACAGCTTGATAAAAAGAAGTTGTCCTCATACAACACGCAGGCAGAGGTTATCTATCTGTTCTCCTTGTCCGATAAATCAGAGGACAAGGACTTTGTGAAAAACTTTGTATCTTGTTTCAAGAAGAATCAGTCTGATGAGGATTTGATAAATGCCGTCAATCAGAAATTCGGAACAGAGATTAATTATGATGAGTTTCAGAAGATGATGCAGTCAATCAAGGGTGCGGAAATCAGCACCGAAGCCCTTACCGATAAGACCACGAAAAACAATCTCGACCAGCAGGCGACTCTGTTTCCGTGCAACAATGAGGCTGGCGGTGAAATGCGACAGGTCGGCGAGAAGTGGCTCGGCAAGAGAGTATGCGACTGCATAGGCTTGATAAAATCATATGCTTGGTACAATGCTGACAGCGGAGAAATCGTTGCAGGCTCAAACGGCTTTACAGATTGCGGTGCAAATTCTATCTGGAGCAATGTCACCGAAAGCGGACCGATTTCAAATATGCCCAATACACCCGGACTTGCGGTCTGGATGGACGGACATATCGGAGTGTATATCGGCAATGGCGAAGTCATCGAAGCACAAGGCACAGCCTACGGAGTTGTCAAAACAGAGCTTAACGGTCGAGGATGGACAAAGTGGCTGAAGATACCGAATATCAAATATATGGAGGTAAAATCAAAATGAAGAAAACAAGCGTAAGCATTATGTACGATTGAATTTCGTATGTTCAATTCCACCTTACTCGCTGGCGAGATATGCTCCGCACACAGACAGAAGCACTCGCTAAGAATCTTAAAATTCCAATCCAAAATCTTCGTTGGTATGCGGCGTTTCATAATGAATCATACCACCCTCATGTGCATCTGATTACATATTCAACTGTAGAGAACGAAGGCTATCTCACGCAAAATGGAGTTGAAAATCTGCGTTCATCATTTGCAAGAGATATTTTTCAGCAAGATTTATTGTGCATATATGAAAGGCAAACCGAGCATAGGGATAAGCTCCGAGCAGAGGCTCGTGACATTGTAGAGGATTTAGTTTCAAAAATCAACTCTGAAATATATATCAGCGCGTCAATTCAGAATAAGCTGTTGGAACTTGCCGACAGACTTTCAAAAACGAAAGGCAAAAAGGTTTACGGCTATCTGAAACCCGATGTAAAAGCACTTGTGGATTCTATTGTTGATGAGCTTGCAAGTGATGGCAGAATCAAAAAACTATATGACCTTTGGTATGAGCAAAAAGAGAATACAATCCGCACCTACACAGATGAAATGCCTGACAGGATTCCGCTTGCCCAAAACAAGGAATTCAAGTCAATCAAGAACGCTGTGATTAAGGAAGCAATAAAATTAATTCCTAATGAAGATGAAGTGGAAAAAATCAAGGATATTGATGATGAAGATGTTTCGGAATCGCTTGAAAATGAAGAAAACACCTCTGCTGAATCAGTCTTTGATTCAGGCAGAAGTGTTCTGTATCCTCATTATTCAGTTAAAACCAACCGAAACAGCGTTGCAGTTTCTTCTCTTTATCTCCTGCGTTACCTCTGCAATATGATTCAAAGTAGGCTTCATTTTGAAGAAAAACAGAAAGCACAAAGGACGGATAAAAAGTTACAGCAGAAGATTAGTGATAAGAAGCAAGCTCAGGGATTGAAAATGTAATCTATAAAAATTTTATTCCAACACTTTTCATTTTTAATTTAGACTTTTCATACTTTTTAGCGTTAGAAATTCCAATGCAAGTTTCATCTAAAAACACTTCATACCCAGTCTTGGAAGCCGCAATTGCTGTTGCCCTTACACAATAATTACCATCAATGCCTATAATTTCGAGTTCTGTTACATTCTTTTCCTTTAGGAAATTAGCAAATTGAATATTTTTAAAAGCATTGGGATTTCTCTTTGTAAAAATCTGTTTGGAAATCACATTCATCTCTTTTGATAGTGACTTTTCTCTTTTAGGTGATTCCCAGAAAAACTGATTTTTAATATAGACTACGTATTCTTTCGAATATGAATTGATTTTATGGTTTACATTATCTATGAGTTTTTTAGTATCATAGGGAAATTTTTTCTTGTTTCTTTTTTCGCCCATATAATCTTCCTGCATATCAATTATCAATAAAAATCTCATATTGTTTTCACCGTATAATAAATTCTTGTTTGCGTTTGCCAATTTGTATTAAACTTGATGTTTAATTATCCATTTCGTTAAATCGGCAAGTTCAAGTTTGCCATCAGCTATATCCAGTATTGTTGTGTAAAGTTCTTCTTGTGTGTAGTCAAGTTCAATTCCGTTGAGTGCAAGAAAAACAAGCATAGTGTGCGTGCCAATGCGTTTATTCCCGTCAACAAAAGCGTGATTTTTTATGATTCCATACCCAAGCCGTGCAGCTTTTTGTTGTACAGTTGGAAATAAATCTTGGCAGTCAAATTTTTGAAAAGGTGCATTTATCGCAGAATCAAGCAAGTTCTCATCTCTGATACCGTCAAGTCCGCCTGTTTCCTCAATTAAGGATTTGTGCATCATAAGAATTTGTGTTTTAGATAAAACTATCATTTTGCAAGAACCTCATAGGTTTTTTTATTTTTTGCAATCAGCCTTTTTGAGATATCCATAACATCTTCATCAACAGCAATCTGTTCGTTTTCTGCCTGACTGAATTCAACAATAAGGTAACGAGGAACATTATTTTTCAGAATAACTGCCGAACCATTTTCATCAACTAATCTTGCAACCTTAGAAAAATTTTGATTTGCTTCTGTGATTGAAACAAGAGATTTTGTGTTTACATTCATAAAAACACCTCCGGAATTATTATGTGCAAATAGGATAAATATATCCTAATGTTATTATAATCAATAGTTATTTGAATGTCAATAAAAATTTTTCGCCAAGAGGTAACTGCACCTAATCGCTGATAGGTGCCACCTGTCACAGTGATAAGAGAAGAACTCCCCACTATAAGATATTACAGCAGAAAAGAAAAATATACACAAGGATGTGATAACAATATCAACCTACATTCATTTTACAAGAGAACAACGAGAACAGGCAAGGCGAACTGACCTTGCCAATTTTTTATAAGTCATGGCGAGAAAATCAGAAAATCAGGCTCGGAGTACGAATGGCTTGACGGCTCGCAAAAGGTTACAATCAGAGGGCACCTCTGGTATCATCAGTACGAACAGAAAGGTGGCGATTCGATTGATTTTGTCCGCAGATTTTACAACAAGGATTATGCCGAAGTGGTAGAAATGCTTTTGAACGATATCGGTGGTCAAATCATAACCTCACCACCCATAGAAAAAGAGCACAAACCTTTTGAACTGCCGCCGAGAAATGACAGAATGAGCAGAGTATGTCAAGTGTTATGAGTACGGCACTTTCAAGGCTGAATGCATTTCTTGACTCCGAGCTTGAACAGCTTTTGTGCTTTGATACAGAGATAGACGCTGAAAAATTCTGCAATGAAAAGTGTGCAATCTTCATTGTAATGCCGGAGGAAAATCCCAACACTTTCTTTATGGTGTCACTTATTATCCAACAGCTCTACCGTGAGATACTGTCGGTTGCAGATGAAAACGGCGGTGTTCTGAAGAATCGTTGTGTGTTCTTCTGCGATGAATTTGGAACCTTGCCAAAGATTGATTCGGCAGAGATGATGTTCTCTGCATCCCGTTCAAGGCGGTTACAGATAGTGCCAATAATTCAATCCTTCGCACAACTTGAGAAAAATTACGGCAAAGAGGGTGCTGATGTTATCATAGATAACACACAGCTGACCATTTTCGGCGGCTTTGCTCCAAACAGCACAAGTGCGGAAGTCCTATCAAAAGCACTCGGTTCAAGAACTGTTATGTCAGGCTCTGTAAGCAGAAGCAAAAATGATCCGTCCCAATCATTGCAGATGATAGAAAGACCATTGATGACTCCCGATGAGCTGAAGTCACTTCCAAAAGGCACATTTGTTGTTATGAAAACAGGTTTTTATCCTATGAAAGTAAAACTAAAGCTGTTTTTTAAATGGGGTATTAAATTTGAAGAAAAGTATGAGGTCATGGAAAACGGCAACCGTGAGGTTCACTATGCCAACCGTTCGGAGTTGTTCAACAACATAATCCAAACATACTGCCCTCACTATCTTGAACAGACTGTTACTGATTCGGATTTTGATGAAGCAAGCGGTGAAAAAAAGAAGAAAAATGAAAATCTTAAAACCTCGCCAAATGCAGAACAGACTGTGTGTGAAGATATTGTTGATGCGGATGAACCAACATCAGCACAGCAAGATGAGCCAACAAAAGAACCCGAAAATTTAATCGGTGAACAGGATGCAAACAAGCAGGGAAAAGTAGTCGTCAGAACCGAACGACCACCACAGGGGGATAACAGCAATGAGTAGATTAACTTTTCTGTATCAAATGGACTTACCTCACAGAGCCGTAGCCGTATATACCTACCTCCACGACCGAGCAAACAAAAATGGCGAATGCTGGTCCTCAGTAAACAAAATAGCAGGCGACATAAAGCTGTCGCCTGCCACAGTAAGAAGAGCTATTAAAGATTTGAAAAATGCTAAACTTATTATAACTAAGCAAAGATATAGAAACAATAGTGCAAAAAGTAGTTTGCTCTATAAAATAGATAAAGTAACTTAAGTTTATGACACTACGCCGGTGGCACTACACTTTATTGTAACTGACATTGAATAATCTTTTGATCCAGCACTTGTTTTCCATGTAGCTGTTGCTTTTGCTGTTGCCGTGTTGCCTGATTTGCTGTGCGATGCACTTTTGATAGACCAAGCAGATGCAGGTGCAGTTGTGCTGTGTGAACAGCGTGTACAGGTTGATGTACTGCCGTTGTATGAAAATGTAGCCTTAACTGAAACAGACCAGAGTACGATACCACTGCTGTTTTTATAATATTTTGTTTTTGTTTTGGTGATTGTATTTGTGGCATATAGAGAAATATCGGAATTTTCAGTATCATCGGTAATTATTGTTTCAATATAATCACCATTTTCTAAATATTCAATGGTTTTCTCGGTTTTGTCAGTGGTTGTAGCACTTACAGGTATACAAAATAATATACAACTAATAAGTGAAATAATTAGTGTAACGGTTATTATTTTCTTCATTGTTTTCCTCCTTTATTCGATTACTTCTTCAACGATAACAACTTCTTGCCTCATGATTGCTTGATGTTCTTCCCATAATATAACGCCATACACAGTAGAAAGAACTAAAGCAACTGCAATGATTACGGCGATTAATGATTTAATATATTTGCTGATTTTAAGCTTTTTAATAACATAGGGAACACCGGTAGCAGAAAAATATTCAGCTACTACATCAACAGGAGTTCCGTAGTTTTTATAAAGTTCTTCCTTTGTTGTTGCGTCTGCTTCCTCATAGTAGTCCTCTATATCCTTACTTAGATTCTTTATGTATTTTCTTTCCTCTTTTCCTTTTACAGGAAACATAGCTTTTATTTCGTTGATATATTCCTTACATAGTTTATTCATTTTCCTTATCCTCCATATTTTCATTTAAAGATGAGAGTATTTTTTCTACACCGGTGTAAGCACCGCGAAAGTTATTTAACAGTTGGGTGTAATATTCCTTGCCTTCAGGTTCAAGATGATAATAAACCCTTGTTCTCCGCTTGCCAACAAGCTTTGAATATTGAGAAATTTTACCCTCATTTTCAAGCTTGTAGGTAACGGCATAAATGGTATTTTGGGAAATCGCAAGGCACCCGTCGGAAAATTCCTTAATGTACTTAACAATCTCATAGGCGTAGCTATCATGGTCATTCAAAATTGCCAGGATAAGAATTTCTGTTATTCCGCTGAAAAAATTATTTTTAGTACCCATAAAACACCTTTTCAAAATTATTATTTACCAGCAATTCTATTATACATAAAAATATTGTAATTTCAATATTTTAAATTACAAAATATTATTGACAAGCCTTGTCAATAGTGATATGATTTAATCACAAAATAATTGAATTATGGTAACATTGTTCAATTTATTGTAGTTTTGTGATTGTTGCAACAAATTACAGATAAAATTTAGACAAATAATAAATAATAGAAGGAGGTTTTTGATAATGAAAACAAAGAAAAGCAAAGTAAGGAGAACGGTTATTACCATTATGGCGGCGGTTTGTGCAATCTCATCGTTTTCTGCTATCAGTGCAAGTGCATATACACACAGTTTGGAGTACACAGCAAAGGGAAGTACTAAGGTGAGCGTAATACTTCGTTCGAGTGGTTACACAAATTTGATCATCTCACCTTTGCAGTGCAGAACAAAGAATGGATCGAATTATTCTTATGTAAGGGATACAAACTCAACTGGAAACGGTACATCAATTTACGCAGGTGTTACTCCCGGTACCGGCTGGAAACTTGTAGCGAGCAGCACATATGACTACACAAAATATAAGGTTGGAACGGGCAGTACATATTCTATGGACTATTATTGGCAAAATTGATATATCTAAGATAATCCCTTCAGGAGTATCCAATTTTTTTGGCCTGATATCTTAATATTCTTAGTATCGGATTTACAAATGAGTAATAACTTATAAAACCAACCACCTGTGGTTTTGTGTTATTAGGTAAGGGTAAGAAGCAAAATAGTTAAATGAATATTTTGTATGACTACCATATTTCGAACAGAAAGGGGGAGTTTATACTCCCCCCCCTAATTGATTTTATATAAAAACTTTACAATTTGTATGGTGACTAAAATGAAAAAACTTCTATCTGTTTTATTATTAATAATTGCTTTCTCTTCTCTAAGTGCTTGTGGTAAGCAGGGAAATAGTCAGCCTGTATCTGATGATCCAACTAACGGAATAAATAACGGGTTAAAATCAAATGAATACGGTGATACAGTAACAGACTACGGGACTCAGGCTTATGAAAAAACATCGTTTGAAATTGGCAAAGATGATCAGCCGTTTTTTATTTCAAAAACAGGTATGAACATATCAAATGGAAGCGGAGAGTACACTTTTTATAACAATACATTATATTATTATGATAACAAAGTACAAAAAGCTGTTATCGCTTGCGGAAAACCCGACTGTCAGCACATAACAAATGTTGACGAGGGGGAAAGCGACTGTAATGCATTTTTCCCAAATAGTATATTTTATTTTGATAAAGGTTATGCCTATTATAATGATAATATCTATATGCTAGGAAGAGGCAGTGACAGCGACAACTCGGTTTCTCTCTACAAAATTAGCTCGGATGCATCAAAACGAGAAGAAGTATTAAAATTATTTGAAACTTCTGATATTAATAATATAGGAGTGTTTACGATTCATAGAAAATATGCTTTTTGGTCATTAAACACACAGAAGGGTACACAACTGTTTCGAATGAATTTAGATGACAAAAAAGTAGAACAAGTATTCAGGGAAAATGATAATGGTGTCTTTATAACGAGATTTATCGGAGCCGGAGATTATTTGTATTTTTCATATTCATATGCAACTGATGAAAGTTATGATAATTGGGACGGGTATATATGTCGTCTTAATATACATTCAGGTCAAACTAAAAAAATAATAAATACAACGGGTTGTTATACAGTAATGAATAATAAGATTTATTACTTTGATTCAAACAAGTTTTTTCAATGTGAACTTAATGGAGAAAACAATTCTAATTTTATTGATGCACCTGATGATTCTTGGCTGATAGTTGGTGATACTAAATACTTATACCTGACAAATTGGGATAATGAAATTACAGATTCCTCATCTTACAAAATATTTGTTGTTAGTACGGACGGAAAAATAATAGATACAATTCCTATTTCAGATTGTGAATTTTTCAGAGGCGGACTTTCAGACAATCTATATATTGAAACAACTGATAGAAAACTAAAGGTGTTCGCAAAAAATCAAATAGGAACCGGCAAATATAATTGGAAAACAATTTATACTGTATCGGATACCGGGGAAGTAATTTTAAATGAATGAATCTAAAAGAGTTTTCTTAAATAAAAAAATAATATTCAGCTTTTTAATACTGATTACAATATGCTTCTCCTTTTTTCTTTACATTCAATACCAAAATACTTATTCAAATGGATGTAGTGTTGAAACGCTAAACAGTTACAGGAAAGAATTTTTTAATGACTTAAGTAATAAAACTATTTTGCAGGCGCGAAACATCGTGTCGGAACAATTAGATTATGTTTCGACTGTTAATTCATTAATTAATTTTGAGAGAATGAAACTGGAGGACAAAGACAACTACTTAGACGTATGGCAAGATAAAGAGGAAGAGTTGCGTAATTTATATCCGGAAATATCGAAAGAATATGATGAAAATAAAAACTTATATTCGGAAAATGATTATTCGGCTAAAGAAGCCGTGCTTCTGGAAATTTTAACTCAAATTGAGTATATCATTGACTATCCGGATTATTTAGATAGTATTGATTCTAAATCAGAACAAATGAACGAAATAAGTATTTTTTCAAATGCTGATTCGCTGTCTAACTCAAATATTAAAAAAACAGCGGACGATTACGCAAATCTAAAACATATAGATCTTGAGCTTGGTAATGATAAACCAATTATTTCTGTAGTTAATTTTGGATTAGTGCATTATATAATTTTTATTTTCAACTTAGCTATCATCATAGTTTTTATTCAAGAGAGAAAATCGGGTCTTTGGAATATTATCCATGCTACTAAAAAAGGAAGATTTTCACTTGCAATCAAGCGAATAGGAATTCTGACGGTAAGTGTTTTTCTGTCTACTGCTATTGCATACACCATTTTATTTATTACATCTTTTTTGTTATACGGTGGCATAGGTGATGTATTTAGAAGTGTTCAATCAATCCAGGAATTTCAAAATTTTGTATTTCCGATGTCAGTACTGGGATTTATTGCATTTTATGTTTTTATAAGTGCCTTATCTCAATTCGTCCTAATACTTTTTGTTTGGTTAATAATTTCACTCATCAGAACAATTAATATCGCATTGGGTTTTGCCGGTGTAATATTGGCTGTTGAATTTACATTGTATAAATTATTGCCAATCCAAAGTAATTTGTCTATTTTAAAATGCGTAAACTTGTTTTGCTTTGTGGATCCAACAACAGAAGTTGCAAAATATCATAACCTGAATTTTTTGAATATCGTTATAAACAGATTTTGGCTTATATTTTACTCTTTAATAGCGTTTATACTCATTTTTGGATTAATAACAGTGTTGGTTTCTGCGTTTAAATACCCTGAATCTAACGGAAATAAGTTAACGAATCTGCTTAATAAGTTCTTTAAAAAATTAGCTGATTTATACTGGCAGACAGTTGAAAAAATATCTATTATCGGCTATGAACTTTATAAACTCTTAATCATTCAAAAGGGATGGATAGTTTTAACTGTGCTGATATTTGTCCTTTTTAATACTGTTAATACAACAGAAATTTATCAAAGTGAAACAGAAAGCATAGTTAACGAATTTTATGAGAAATATAGTGGACAATTAACAGATTTTGCGCGTCAATACGCTGTGAATTTGAAAGACGAAATTGAAAAAGTGGATTCTGAACTTGCCCAAGCATATTTGGATTATAGAGAAGGTAAAATTACTCAAAATAACTATAATTCGCATGTCTTGAAATCAGATGCTTTTGATAGTAAAAGAGAAGCTCTGAATATTATACAGGAGCGTATAAATTATGCTGAAAAGCAAGGTGACAATGCCTGGCTTGTAAACCCAGAAGGATACATTGAACTGCTGGATTCAAAGGCTTTTTCAAGGCAACAGAACTTTGCATTACTTTCTGTTTTTTGTATTATTATTATTTTGTCAAATGTTTTTGCCTATGAAAAGCAGTCAATGGTATATCCTGTGCTTATGTCTTCGTTTAAAGGACGCCAATTTCTGTTTAGGAAAAAGGTTCTGGCAGCAACTATTATTACCCTAATAATATGGCTATGTACAAGTTGTGTAGAAGTTATTAGCGTATGCATCAGATACCCGATTGAAAACTTAAATGCTCCGATTTACAGTATTGAATTCCTGAATATAATTCCTTTTAATTGCAGTCTTATTATTTTTCTATTAGGATTATATATTTCAAAACTGCTTATTATGATTTCTGCTTGCTTCATTGTATGTTTGATTTCTACATTGGGAAAATATGAGATTAGTATGATTATCTCGACAATTCTGTTGGTTGTACCTGCTCTGCTCTATATACTTGGAATTGATTTTTGGGGTTATATTTCGGTTATTCCTCCATTAGCCTCAATGAAGTTAATACTGTCATCTAATGGTACAACTTATTTTATTCAGCTTGTTTTAATGCTTATCTTGGGAATATCATCTATCTTTTTTGCAAGACAAAAATGGTGCAAAGAAAGAAGGTTTGGTAATGACACTTGAAATGAAAAATTTAACAAAATACTATGGTAACAACTGTGCATTGGATAACCTCAGCCTGTCGCTCTCAAATGGAATATATGGTGTTCTCGGAGCAAATGGAGCAGGTAAAAGTACCCTTATGAATCTGATTACTGATAATGTCAAGAGGACCTCAGGAGAGATTTTATATGACGGGACAGATATTTTGAAACTCGGTAATAGGTTCAGAAAACATCTTGGTTATATGTCACAGCAGCAAGGTTTTTATGATCAGATATCAGCAAGAGCTTTTTTGCTATATATAGCCTCATTAAAAGGCTTGAAAAAGAATGAAGCAAAGGAACAAACTGACAGGTTGTTAGAATTTGTTAATTTGTCCGATGTAGCACATAAAAAGGTGGGTTCTTTTTCGGGCGGAATGAAGCAACGTGTTCTTCTGGCGCAGGCATTGCTTGGAAATCCAAAAGTAATACTGCTTGATGAACCCACTGCGGGACTCGATCCGAAAGAGAGAATTCGTATTCGCAACTTTATAAGTGAGATTGCTGAGGATAAGATTATATTGTTTTCAACACATGTAGTTTCAGATATTGAGTTTATCGCAAGGGAAATAATATTGCTCAAGAACGGTAAGCTTGTGTCGCATGATACCTGTACCAACCTTACAAAAGAAATTGAAAATAAGGTATTTGAAGTCGAAATTAATAAGGAAGAACTTAAATATTTTCAAGATAATTACCATGTGTCAAATCTCTATCATAACGACGAAAAAATCATTGTAAGATTAGTAACTGATATCCCACCTGAAAACTATAAAATACAATCCGTAAAAGCAACCCTTGAGGATTTGTATCTGTATGTGTTCGAGAACGGGAAATAACAAAAACAGAAAAAATAAGAAGATATTTAATATGTGCTTGTTAAATGCCGACAGGTTTTAGCTTTTAATGCTATTACCTGTCGGCATTTTTATGCTCTTTTTTGCATTGAAAGCAGAAAGGGCAAAATGATTTGTAGAAACAAGAGACCTCCAATTGACCTGAATTGTGTGAATTCAGATTGATTGGAGGTTTTAATATGGACAGCAAGCGTCCAAAAAGAAGAAAGGATAAGTATAATCCTTACACATTACATACAGAAAAGGGAAAGTACTATATCTCATTTACAGATGCTAATAATTGTATTCAAAAAGTTTTAATATCTAAGAAAATATTTGATAGTTTTAATAAATTTGAGCTTGAAGATATTTCTTGGATGAATGAATACGACAGGCATTATGAACACTCTGAAATATACGAAAGCACATTACACGAAAGAGGCGCTATAAATGTTGAATGTATGGAAGAATACTTGGATAATACTCAGGATATGGAAAATTTGCACATGGCGATAAAAATTTGCCGGAAGTGCAGAAACGCAGACTGAAAAAGTATTATTTTGAAGAAAAAACTTTTGACGAAATAGCGTTTGAAGAAGGCTGTACTTATCAAAGTATTCAAAGATCCGTGTATCGCGCAGTGAAAAAAATCAAAAATATTTTAAAAAATTTATAAAAAAATTTATAAATTAGGGGTGTGTTTTAGCTTTTAAGTGAGGAAACAGGTGAAATGGATTATTTCTCTTTTGCCTGTTTTCTATACTCGCCAAAAATAGAGCAGGCATTGTTCTTTGAAAATAAAATATCAGCACATCAGATACATTCCTTCTGCTGTTCGGTACGGACAAGCCACATGAGCGAACATATTTTATATATCTTCAGGACTCAGACTTTGAAAGGCAAATTCAATGACGGCGATGACAGGCAGAAGGGATAATGATACTTCCGTCAAGTCAAAAGTCGAGCGTGATAGAACCGTCGCAACCAAAGATGGCGGCTGTGGGGGATCCCCACGGTGGTGAAATTCCAATGAGGCTATAATGCAATGCCGTCTGATGTGTTCCTTGTCGCAGGGCATTGAGGATAAATAGCGACAATCGGATAGTGTGAAATTTAGAACTATCCAAAACGATTGATGTTATCCCGACAGTAGAAAATTAAAAATCTTCTGCTGTCGGGCGGTGAAAAATAAACTTTATGAAAGAGGTGTTTTAATTGGGATTTATTATAGGACTTTTTATAGGAGCATTTATTGGCGTATGCATTATGTGCCTGTGCAATGCAGCGGCAAAAGCTGATGAGCAGATGAAAGATAATATAGATGACAAAACATAAGGAACAGGTGATAATTTGAACGAAAACTATATATATGAAAATAACATTGATTCAGAACACAGAATAGAATCTGTTATAAACGACTGCAAGGTCACAATCTACTTTTCTAAAAACAGAAATAACCATGTTGAAAGGAATATTCTCGAAAATCTTTTGGATACATTTGAGAACAGAATGAAAGCACAGAATGGATGCTGAATTTCTTTCAATTTATTTTTGGAATTCGCTGGATATTATAGGAATTATGTAGTATTGTTGGTTTGCAAAAATCGTATGAAAGGGTGATGAAATGAAAAGAGTATATTGCTTGTACAGAGTATCAACCAAAGGTCAGGTTGATAAAGATGATATTCCAATGCAGAAAACCTCGTGCAGAGAATTTGCGGAACGCAATGGTTGGACAATTATGAAGGAGTTTCAGGAAAAGGGCGTGTCGGGATTTAAGGTTTCGGCAAGCGACCGAGATGCTATTCAGGATTTGAAAGCCGCCGCAGAAAAGAAAGAATTCGATGTGCTACTTGTCTTTATGTTCGACAGAATAGGCAGAATTGATGATGAAACCCCGTTTGTCGTCGAATGGTTTATCAAGCACGGCATAGAGGTGTGGAGCGTTAACGAGGGCGAACAGCGTATGGATAATCATGTGGACAAGCTTATGAATTACATACGATTTTGGCAAGCCAACGGTGAGAGTCAGAAAACGTCAGCTCGTGTTAAAACTCGCCTTAGCCAGATGACGCTGGACGGCAAATTTACCGGAGGTGTTGCTCCATTCGGTTACAAACTTATAAAAAGCGGTGAAATCAACAAAAAGGGAAAAGAGCTTATGGACATAGTCGTTGACGATGATGAGGCTCCGATAGTCAAGAAGATATTTGAGATGACAGTTAAAGAGGGTTACGGCTCATATCGAATGGCTGATTATCTGAACAGTCACGGAATCAGAACCCATAATAACAGCAAGTTTCAATGTAATACGGTTAATCGTATTCTAAAGAACAGGCTGTACTGCGGTTATCTTGTGTCAGGCGGTGTTGAATCACCGTATATAGAAAGACTGCATATCATAGATGAAAATATCCTTGACCAAGCTCAGTTTATACTGAAACAACGCTCATCAAAGAATGAGGAAAAGCAACAGATAGCAAGGACTACCAAAGGCAGTACATTGCTGTCGGGAAATATATACTGTGCTCATTGCGGTCAGAAGATGGTATCAACAAGTTATATCGACAGATACGACAGGGCAGACGGAAGTCAGTACAGAGTTCGCCGACAGAGGTATATATGTACGAACAAAGCAATGAAAAGAGGTGCTTGTGACGGTCAGTCTGCTTATGTAGCACACAGAATTGACGGTGCTGTGCTTGCAACATTAAAAGATTATCTCGCCAAAATCAAATCAACACCAAAGGATATAGCACTTGAAAAACGCTACAAATCCGAAATATCGGAGTATAAGAGAAAGCAGACAAAGCTTGAAAAAGAGATTGAAAAGCTGAAAAGACAGGTGGTTGAATTGTCCGCCGAAATAGGACGCTCTTTACTCGGCGAAAGTCGCTTCACTCCCGATATACTGTCAGCTTCTATTGATAATACAAACGATTTACTCCATAAAAAAGAAACTGAATTAAATGATATAAAGTTCAAGCTTGCCAATCAGCAAAATGCGATGGGTAAGCTTGATTTTTATTACTCACAATTCAGAACATGGGCAGACGAATTTGATAACTCAACAATGGAGCAGAAGAAAATGATAGCCTGTCAGCTTATCAAAGAGGTTAAAGTCGCACGAGGTTATGAAATTGAGATTATCTTCGACCTTAATTATGAACAATTCTTATCTCTATAAAGCCTAATAGATTGAATTTACAAATTCAGTCTGCTATAATATTTTTAGCTTAGAAGTGGGTGAACATATATGAGCGAAGAAAATAAGATACAAATTTTTGAAGATAAAAAGATTCGTACTGCGTGGAATGAGTCGGAAGAAGAATGGTATTTTTCCATAGTTGATGTAATTTCAGTTCTGACTGACAGTAACGAACCTCGTCGTTACTGGAGCGATCTTAAGCGAAAGCTTAAAGCTGAAGGAGCAAACCAGTTGTACGATAATATCGTACAACTGAAAATGCCATCTCCTAAAGACGGAAAGAACTATAAAACTGATGTTGCAAATACAGAGCAACTTTTGAGAATAATACAGTCAATCCCGTCACCAAAAGCAGAACCTTTCAAAATGTGGCTTGCAGAAGTAGGGCGTGAGAGGATTGATGAAACCATAGACCCTGAACTTACCATAGAGAGAGCCCTTGAAACATATCTGAAAAAAGGGTATAGCAGGGAGTGGATAAATCAAAGACTTCAGGCTATACAGGTAAGAAAAGAGCTTACTGATGAATGGGATTTTCATGGCGTTAAGCAGGGTGTAGAATATGCAATTCTGACTGATGAAATTACAAAAGCGTGGTCAGGAATGACAACTCGCCAGTATAAAAATCTCAAAGGATTGAAAAAGGAAAACCTGTTATTACTTCAAAAAATGCTGTTGATTTTTCAAATCTCATTTCCGATGTAATAGAAAATGATTTCGATAAAAATAAATAAAATATTTATTGCCTTGTAAGTTTAAAGCTCGCAAGGCTTTTATTATATCCCAATTTCAAGTTTGTTCCTCGGATGTTTGGAAGACAGAATATTCTTCTGTTTGTTGATACTCGTATGCGTGTAAATCTGCGTTGTGGTAATGGAGCTGTGACCCAGCATTTGTTGAATATAGCGTATGTCAACATCTTCTTCAAGCAGTAGAGTTGCAAAAGAATGGCGAAACATATGTGGAGTAACGTGCAGCGGCACTTCTGCACCGATTGCATAGTTGGTAATCATATTACGAACAGACTGTTCAGATAGACGGTTGCCGAGTCTATTTATAAAGAAAAATTTGTTGTTTGCTATTTCAAATTTAAATGATTGATTATACTTTTTGAACAACTCCTGAACATTTTGATTGCAGATTTGAATCAGGCGTTCTTTTGAGCCCTTTCCGTAAATTTTGATTATGTAATCATTAAAATCAATTTGTTCAGTCGTGAGTGTGCATAATTCTGAAATCCTCATTCCGGTGGCAAACAGTAACTCAAGTATGAGTGCATTCCGCAGAGCAACTTTTTTAGCATACTCAGTTTTCGCTTTGGTAAGTTGTAGATAAGCAAATTTAATAATTTGTTCAATATTATTTATAGGAATAGTTTTTGGGAGAATAAAGGGTTCTTTATACTTGATTTGTATCTTATGAAAAGGGTTAATATCAATAAGTTCCTCAATTTCAAGATAGTGAAAAAATGCTTTTAGCGAAGCGATTTTTCGTTTAACACTCTTAGGTTTGTATTTGCAATGCAGTAAATCAATGTATTGCTCAATGGATTTTTTGTTTGTCCATTCAATAGCAGATTTCATAGTGAATTCAAAATACTGCCTTAAATCAATAGTGTATGATTTTATCGTTTTTTGATCAAGATTTTTTCTTGAAAGGCAAAAGTTTAGATAACCAGTTGTTAGATTATTTGCTTGTACATTTTTTATTTCCATCGCATATAGCTCCTTATATTTAATAAAATTATTATGCAATAGAAAACAAAGAAAGTCTATTCAAATGCCTAGATTTATTTTGCATAAAAGTATGTCTATAAAGCAGTGAACAAGATTCTATTATGCAAAATACATAAAAATACCGTGTGAAATTTTATAACTAATTTGCGTAAAAGTTATTTAAATATTTGTCAAATTATGTTATAATTAATATCATAAGAGGGAGTATATAAATATTTTTATATTATCTACCTCAAATATAGGCTTAGTTAAGGTTAATACTACATTTTTAGGATTAGGGTTGCTTGTACAAGTGTTACACATATATACATTCGTTAGATGTAAGATGTGTAGTCCTTTCTCATTGACAGAAATGTATTATTAATCTTGGCTAAAATAATGAATAGAGGATAACTAAGAATTATCAACTAATTGTTTTGAGGTGCAAAATGGATTGTTCTACCTTTGATTGGACTGCTTTTGATGCAATGATTAATTTATTTGATACTTTTATTATAGTGATACCTGCAATTATTACCTTCATACATTATAAAGTTAATAAGTTAGAAATTAGTGTCATATCAAAAACCGATTCTGGAATTAAACTATGTTTGCATAATGTGAGCAGGAATACTATTTTTGTGTTAAAAGCATCATTAGATTCTAAGGAATTAGACAATAAAATAGATATTATAGAGTATTTTACTTCAGAAAGCAATGAAAAGCTACTATCTATTAAACCAGATGGTGTTATATCCCTTACATTAGATTATACAATAATGAATATTTCTCCTATAAAAAAGGGAAACATCACTATTTATAATGGAAATCATAAAATCAAAAAGAAATTAAAATGAGGTATTAAAGTGTTCTTTGATAGAGATAAAGCAACTCAAGATTTGAGAAATCAACTATCTACATGTGAAGGATGGATAGTTGTATCAGGAGAACTGAATATAGGTAAAACAGCTTTCGTAAAAAATGCAGTTACAGATTCTTTAGTTTTATATTGTGAGCCTTTATATGAATTAGATTATATGCGTGAATTTTGTAAACAGATAAGTAATTTTGCACGTGATATTCTTATAAATTTCGCCAACAAAAAAATATACATATCCAATAAATATAATGAACTTGTAAAAACAGAAACAGGATTTATAAAAGATTTAAGCGATGAAGAAGTAAGTGATTGCATTGAGCGAATAATAAAAAAGGAACTATCTGAAAAAATATCTTATTTTGCAAGAACAGTTGGTTCTGTTTTAAAATCAAAGGTTAATTATATTGTGATTGATAATTTATTTAATTGTGATGTGTCTTTTTATGAGTGGTTTGTATCTTTATCAGAAAAATTCACGTCAAAAAATAATCACATAATTGCTGTATGTGATACTAATACGATATGGAAAAGTGATCATATAAAATGTACATTCAACAATATGTTTTCTCCAATAAGTATTAAAAAATTTGACGATGAAGAAGCGTATTTTCAATTACTAAACCATAAGATTTATTTCAACAATGATTTTTATACAAGAAGATTATCTAAAATTCTTTACCATAAATTTGATGGTAATTCTTTGAAAATATTTCAACTTATAGATTTAGCACTTAATAAAATTGAATCATTATCTAGTGATGATGAAAGGGAAAAAGTAATTCTTAAAGAAAGCGATACAATCGAAAAAAGCATATTTAATTCAATAATTTACCTTCAAAGGTTTATATTGTCTGCTCTTGCGATATGTCCAATCTCTTTGACGGCTAAACAAATTGGAACAATATTAGAACACCCTGCAGACGAAATAAAAAAGGAAACGCTACACTTAATTAGCAAAAACTTGATACTTTGTGAATTTAATATCGAAAACAACGAAACATTTTATCGTATATCCACTACATTTTCACGCCAAGATTTTATGAACTTAGTAGATGGTAATATGATTTTTTATATACAGAAGAAATTATATTCAATGCATAAGAATGATATAATTACTTTATCTGCTCGTGATTATACTGAAATAGCTATAAAAATAAAAAGTTCAGATTTGTATTCAATTGTTAAAAAATATCGCTTAGAATTAATATCCATAGAAGATGACGAATTATTGGCAGATATTATAAACAAAACAATAAATTCAACAAAGCAAGTGTTTGATTACCTTAAAAATTCTACAACAGCTAAGTTGCTCTATAGGTTTGGTTGGTATCAAAACGCCCTTAAAGTAATTAACGAAGTTGAAAAAGAAAACCAATTTTCTAATTATGATTTATTGATGAAAAAAGGTGATATTCAACATCTATTATTACATCCTCAAACTGCAGATACGTATAAATTTGCTTCAGAAATTAATGGAATAACAACAAATCAAAAATTGAGTGCAATTAATCGGCAGATAATGGCGATGACGCAACAAAACCAAGATGGATTAATTGAAGCAAGGGAATTATATAAAAGAACCATTAAACTACACATAGATAATAAATGTAATGGATTAATTGAATTATATAGGAACGCAAATAATATATTCAATTATGATGAAGCTATGCAATACACAATCAAAGGATATCGTATTGCATGTGAATTGGGTAATGATATTGAAAAGATAAAATGCATGCACAATATATGCATGCTAGATTTATATAATAATTCTTATTTAAAATCAAAGTATAAATTGGACTTTAATCCTTCATTTGAAACAGTTTTTAAAGAAATAACAAAATTAGGAGTGTATAGACATGAAACAGCCTATCCCTTACTTGATATGGGTACTGTCGAAATGTTTAAATTTAACAATGACCAAAACCCTAAGTATCTCCAAAAAGCAAGAACTTTTTATTCGCAAGCACAATTATATGCGAAATCGTTTTATGCAATTAATATAGCAAAAATGGGTCTGCTTGTTGTTAACAGTTATTTATATAAAGACATCGCACCTTTACAAAGTATTAGAACCAGATTTTATAATGAATATGAATCACAAAAATATGAGATAAAAGATTTTAGAGTGCATCGAAAAATATTGTTTTCATTAGCTACAAGTTCCCTTATTACGAAAGATTATGATGAGGGGATAAAATATTTACTTGAATCAAAGAAACATGTTTTTGAAGGTGAAATATTAAGATTCAATAACTTATGCGATGCATTTAAATTAGAAAAAGAAATAATATCAACTGAAAATGTAGATTATACTCATACCACAGAATATCATAGAACTATTAAATTTGTTCCTTGGTTAATTAGTTTCGGACATTAATCTATTTGTTATTGTGGCTATTAACTTTTTGCAAATTTCGTTATAACTAATATTGCACAATTTGGAAATTTGTCCAATTTCTGATGTTTGACTAAATATAGGTAATGCATTCGCTTCAATAAAATATATATTATTATTGTTTACTCTAAAATCTATTCTTCCATAATCACGCATGCCTAATATTTCAAATATTTCAGTTGACTTATTTTTTATTTCACTTACTATTTCAGTATGTAAAACAGTCTGAGGCAATGAATAATTCCTAATATGATTAGCTTTATCATTAATAGTAAATATTCTAGACTCAAAATAATAATTACCATTAGCGCTAATAATGAGCGGTTGAACAAGTTCATAATTACCCTTATTACCAATAATCCATACAGTTATTTCGTATCCTTGAATATATTCTTCTACTAAAATAGGTTTGTATTGATTTAAAAGACTAATAGATTTTGCTTTTGCATCTTCATATGAAAAGCAAAGCGAATGTTCATCAATACCAAGTGACGACCCTTCAGAGTTAGGCTTTACAATAACAGGCAAATTAATATCAGCGTTCATTAATTGATATGTATCATTAACATTATATATATCAATACTTTTAGGAATATTTAAATGTTTTTCTAAAATTTTTTTACAACAAGACTTATCATTAACTAATAATGATACAAAGGGATCTGAACCCGAATACTTTAAACCGAGCATTTCGAGAAATATCGGACTTTGACCTCTTTTGAATTGGGCTGGAAATCCATAATTATAATTTATGATTATACAATCCTCTTTATCTATCTCATCGTTATTCCTACATAATGAAAGAAGTTTATCCATGCCACCAAAAAATTCACAATTGTAACCATTTTTATTGATAGCATCTACTAACTGCATCATACTTTTTTTACTCACATAATCATTATATATATTACTCTGCTTTAGTAAGTTTGTATGGTTTTCTCTTAACTCAGCTATTACGTAATATTTCATATTTCTTCAATCCTTTAGTTGATAATTCTTAGTTATCCTTTATACATAATTAAACACATTGTTGGTTGAAAGAAAAATAAAGTACTTTGAGAATAGAATATCATTATTTGAATGATAGAATTTTATAAAGTAAAAATATAAATTAGTGATTATTGGAGATTAAAAATGAAAGATATAGATTTAATGGTTTTAGGTAAACTTCGTTCTTCTAAAGATAATGAAATAATTTCTTTATCTATGAAATCACAGTTATTAATTGAAAGGTATAATATAACATCGGTTAGAGATATTGATACTCGTACTGAAATATTAAAAGAATTACTTGGAAAAATTGATGGAAAATGCACAATAAAACCTCCTTTTCATTGCGATTATGGAAAACTTATCGAAATTGGAGATGGAACATTTATAAATTATGATTGCATTATACTGGATGCTTGTAAAGTTAAAATTGGGAAAAATGTGATGATAGGTCCGCGTACTTGCATATTCACTTCAAGTCATCCAATATATGCCCCAGTAAGAATATCAGGATATAATATCAGTAAGCCTATTAATATTGGTGATGATGTATGGATTGGAGGAGGTGTTGTATTGAATCCAGGTGTTTCTATTGGAAAAGGCTCTGTAATTGGTTCGGGCTCCGTAGTAACAAAAGATATACCAGAAAATGTAATTGCTTTTGGAAATCCTTGTTGTGTAATACGAAATATCAACGATAAAGATAAAGAATATTGGGAAAATCTAAGAGAAGAATATTTACAAAATAATGGAGTTGAGATATAGGATATCTATATATGTATAGATAATAATCATTTTTATATATTATAGAGTTGTTATAGTAGGTTTAAATTATGACAAGAAAAGTTTTATTATTCGACTTAGATGGTACGCTTTTGAAATCTGATAAAACTATTTTAAATAATACTTTAGAAGTAATACAAAAGTGTAAACAATTAAATTATTTTATTGGAGTATCGACTTCAAGAAGTGAAAATAATTGCATTAAAATAATATCAGAAATTAAACCAGAGATTATAATCTGTAGTGGTGGAGCACTAATAAAATATAATAACCATTACATATACAAGGCTGAATTTACTGTTGAGGAAACTAAAAATATTATAAACACAGTTAGAGAAATATGTGGTTATAATTGTGAAATAACAGTTGATACCTTAGATAGACATTATTGGAATTACAATATCAACCCAAAAGTAATTAATAAAAGTTGGGGAGAAAGCATATATACTGATTACACGGACTTTTTTGAAAGTGCATTAAAAATAAGTATAAAAATATCTGAACAATCGCACGTAAAGAAAATAACAGAGATTTTCAAAAATTATGATGTTTTAAGATTTACAGGTAGTGATTGGTATAAATTTACTCTAAAGAATGTAACAAAAGAAAACGCCATACTGAAAATTTGCAATGTAATTGATATTAACATAATGGATGTAATTGCATTTGGCGATGATTTAGTGGATATTGGAATGCTTAAAGTTTGTGAAAAAGGTATTGCAATGGGTAATTCAGTCAATGAAGTTAAGAGTATTGCCGATGTGATTATTGATAGTAATGATAATGATGGTATTGCAAAATATCTTACAGAAACACTTTTGTGTTCAAATTCATTACTGTAAATAATTAAATAAGTATATCTGTTTATACAAAAGTATAAGCACATAAATAGAATTCCAGAAAATACTGAGTAATAATGTGGATTTAGATATAAACATTTTCAAAAAATATATAAAACTGTTGACAGATAAATTAAAACTCTTATTCAAAATTTCAAAATCAAAGATATGGTAATTACACGACAGAATATACTATTCCCCTACACTCGCCAGAGCGCATGACTGTTAATCATGATGTCACTGGTTCGAGCCCAGTTGGGGGAGCCACAACAGAGTAGTCTTTTGACTACTCTGTTTTCTTTTTTATCTAAATTTACTGCTAAATCGGGCGAGAAGGTGAGCGTTAAGAAAACAGTCCTGTGGACTGTTTTTAGTGAACGGGGATTGAGCGAGGGTTGTTTAAGAACCAACGGCAGTAAGCGAGGCAGTTACTTTCCTCCCTTACAAAGCTAGTTTGGTAGCAATGACAAGGTAAAATATATTTGGAGAAAATACTTATGATTTATATTTCGGATTGTTGTGAATGTAAATATCAGAGAGATGAATTATTAGACGGTTGGATACCTTGTTGTGATGCTTTTCCTGACGGAATTCCATTTGACTTTAAATTTGGAAAAGGAAAAGAGTTGAAAGAGTGCAATAATGGAATTGGTTTTGAGATAAAAGAAAAATAGTCTTATTTGCATTGTGTCATCTTTAATGTAGTTCAATGTCAATAGTTGAGGTAACCCGAAAAAATGGATAAATGATATTTACAAGCGGCAGTAAATTAAACTGTCGCTTGTTTTGTTGTAGACAGAAAGTATTTATGTAAAAGGAAATGGATGTTCTGAACATCTATTTTAATACTACTAAATTCTCTTGATTGCGTTTTTTACACCACTATATGGTAACTTTTCCTTTAAGCACTTAAAGCCGATACAGGCTAATATTGTTAAAGTTTCAGTGCGGAACGAACATAGTCAATATCCCTTTGGATAATGAGAATATCGTCCGGTAGAAGTTTAAACCAAAAAAATCGCCGCATATTGCATTACCTTTTAATATTTGTTAGAATTTAAGTGGTGATGAGAATATGTTAAAGATTGCGGTAGTAGATGATGAAATTGTATTTGTTGAAAGTTTGATCAATAAAATAACAGCGGTGTGTGAAAAGCTTAATTTGGAATTTAAAATTGACAAATACTCAAACGGATTTGATATACTTGAAAATTACAGCAAGTATCATCTGATTTTTCTTGATATTGAAATGCCGTCAATTGACGGTATTGCTACAGCCAAGCGGATCAACGAATTGAAAGGTTCAGCTGAAATACCTTTTATTGTTTATGTCACAAGTCACGATGAGCTTGTGTTTGATGCTTTAAAAAGTTTTCCTTATTCATTTATAAGAAAAAGTAAAATTGAATCTGATTTGTACGAATGTATTAATCGTATAAATAACTCTTTTGAAGAATTACATAAAACTATAGTATTGCATACCGAAAGAAAAGATATTCCGATTGTTATTGGTGATATTATTTATCTTGAAAAAATTAAAAATTATGTTGTGTATCATACTCGAAATCAAGAATATAAGGTCAGAAGTGATATGAATACAGAATTTAAAAATATCGCAGAATATGGCTTTATAAGACCGCATATTGGTTATGCTGTAAACAATAAGTATGTTGAATATATTTCTGCGGATGGTGTTTTATTGCAAAATGATATTAACATTCCTCTTAATAAAAAATACAGAGATGATTTAAAGAAAAAATATTTCAAATGGTTGGGGGATATAAATGTTTAATTATGGTTTTGAGTTATTTGTAAATTTATTTCAAGGTGTAATGTTTACTGTATTTTGTTATAAATTCTTAACCCCATCACGTAATAAGATTTGTGAGGGAATAGCTTTTTGTGTTGCATCATTATTGATGTTTTTTTCGATTACCTTGATCAATTGGTTGTACCTGTCTTTTGCATACATAGAAACAGTTGTGTTTTTTGCAATAATGATTCCGTATTGTATTTTGTTTTTTAAAGACAGAATTTTTGTTAAAATTCTCACACCTGTTATTTTGAATGTGATTTATTCAGTATTATCATTTGGAATTAATTATATCTTTTCTGCGATTATCAGTTGTGACTATAATTATCTTATGACAGAGAGTTCCCAATATCGTTATATGTATGTGTTAATGTCAAATCTGATTTTTGTAATTGTTTTATTTATAATTTATAATCTTTTCAAAAATTCGTTAAGCCATATTCACAAACAAGAAATATTGATTACTCTTGTAATTCCTTTGTTGAGCATTGCTGTAGGCTTGCTGACATTTTTGGTATCTTCAAACGCTGATATGTCTGATTTTGACCGTATTGTATTAGGAGCGGTTTCAATAATAATCCTTTCATTTACATTTATAAATTTTTATCTTATTAAAAGTCTTTCAAAAAATTATTCTTTGGAAAATGAAAATATTTTGCTTAATAAAGAAAAAGAGCTGTATAATGTTCAAATGACAAGTTCAGAAAAATATATGAAAAATCTTACTGATGTTAAGCATAACATTCAAAATCAATTGTTGTGCATCGAAAATTTGATTGATGGGCAAAGGTATGATGAAGCTAAAAAAATGTGCAATAATGTAAATAATAATATTTCTGCTAGTGTCCATTTTTGTAAAACAGGTTATGTTTATTTGGATGCTATATTAAATGTTGTATATGAAAAAGCAATTGAAAATAATATTGATTTCAGCGTAGATTGTAAAGATAATTTAAGTTTTGTGGCAGGTGATGATTTAGCTGTTCTAATAGGTAATCTTGCAGATAATGCTGTTGAGGCACTTGCAAAAGAGCAAAATAAAAAATTAAAGATAAGCATATTTCAAAACGGGTCGTACGGAGTTTTAAATGTGCAGAATTATTGCTCTTCTTCAGTTTTGCGGACTAATCCAACTTTGTACACAAGTAAAGAAGATAAGAAAAATCACGGCAGAGGAATTTCTATAGTAAAAAGTATTGCCAAGAAATACGGAGGAGATGTGATTATTTCGGATAAGAATAATGAATTTACAGTTACGGTAATTTTAGATGACAGTTATGCTTTAACAAGTGTGAAAGAAACTGCAAAAATACAGTAAGAGCAAATAATTGTGATTGGTTGGTAAAAAGAGTATGCTGGATATTATTATTGAAATAGTGACTGATTTATTTCAGCCGCTGATGTTTTGTGGATTTTTATATCTATTTATGGAGAAACCAGATAACAGAAAAAGAAATGTAATTTGCTTTTTACTGTTCAGTACAGTATTGTTTGGCATTTTGTTGTATTCATCTCTTGTAGAATACTACATGATAATAAATGATTTAATGTTTTTGGCAGTACTGGAAATTTACTCTCTGTTATGTTTGCGTGGCAATATTTTTAGCAGAATATTTATGCCTTTGATTGCCTTTTTGATTAACACAGTGATAAGTTTTGCTTTCAGTTATTTTGTAAGCTTTTTTACAGGATATACACACTATGAATTGGTAACTGAACCTACGATTTACAGATATATTTGTATAGTGGTTATCAATTTGACTGATGTATTAGTTTTTTCAATGCTTGTAAAATTTAGAAATCACAAAGTCAATTTAAGAAAAATAACAGATGTTATAGCTTTTATTATCCTTCCTGTTATAGTTTTACTAATCGTTTACTGCACTTTTTACATTATGGTAATCACGAAATATGAGGCTAATATAATGGTGTATCTTTCTGTAATATGCCTGTGTATGATTACTGTTACTGCAATAGTATGGTATGCGGTATCAAGAATAAGCAAAGAAAATGAAGCAAGTACAAAACTTTTGCTTATGGAACAGCAAATCAATCTTTATGAACATAACATTTTACAAAGCAATGTACAAATCGAAAAAATTTCAAGGATAAAACATGATATGAAAAATAATCTTTTGTGCATTGATAATCTTATTTCAAACACCCAATTAGATGAAGCACATAAAATATGCCAAAATTTGACCGATAAATATTCTTCAATCGGTTCTGTGGTAAATACTGAAAATTACTTATTAAATGCCGTTTTGAATGTTGAAATAGAAAAAGCAAGGAGTAATGGAATGTCGGTCAAATTAAACATTGCAAATGATTTGAAAATGTTTAGTAACGGTTCAGATATGATTTCGGTAATAGGAAATATTTTTGATAACGCTATTTCGTATTTGTCTGAAAATAAAATTGAGAATAAAGAAATTATTTTCAGTACAGAGCATAAAGGCGATTATTCTGTTATTAAATGCAAAAATAAAATTATTGATTCTGTATTGTCTGAAAATCCTTTGTTGCAGACTGATAAGGCAGATAAGAAAAATCACGGCAAGGGAATTTCTATAGTAAAAAGTATTGCCAAGAAGTATGGGGGAGATGTAGTTATTTCGGAGAAGAATAATGAATTTATAGTTTCGGTAATTTTAGACAACCGAATTTTTACCTAAAAACCCACTATTTTTACCTGTTTAAAATCAAATATTCTAAAAAATGCTATCCTTTTTCTTGGCATAACGCCTTAAAGAAAGGATAGCATTTTTTATGTCAGCTGATTGTGAAAGATCAAAAATTAAGGAGAGTTGAATTTTGAAAAAGGGTAAAAATTTGCGTAGCGTTAATGCTTACGGAGGGGTGAATTTGCAATTCAAACTTTTGTCGGCAATCGGAATTATCATTATAGTTTCCGGACATTGTTATCATGGCGGAAT
>ENA-OWRJ01000850-OWRJ01000850.1-human-gut-metagenome-genome-assembly--contig:-NODE-850-length-37540-cov-4.313966_pt1 | contig 37540 bp, 35 predicted proteins | sample MGYA00248269_ERZ651897 | MGnify/ENA primary metagenome ERZ651897 (study PRJEB26924, sample SAMEA4378252) | human gut metagenome | biome: human gut; feature: human-associated habitat; material: faeces...
GTTGTCCGTATCGGCAGGGACGGTGATCTCCACCTCGTCGCGCTGGTACATCCAGGAGACGGTCATGACCTCCTGCGAGATGGTCGCGGAGAACAGGCCGAGATTTTTCCGGTTCTTGACGCGCTCGATGATCTTCGTCACATCGTCAAAAAAGCCCATGTCGAGCATGCGGTCTGCTTCATCGAGCACCACCGTCTGCACCTTGTCGAGCCGGAGCGTCTTGCGGTTGTAGTGGTCCATGAGCCGCCCGGGCGTTGCGACGACGATCTGCGGATGTTTGGCCAGCTGCTTGATCTGCTGCTCGATTTTTGCCCCGCCGTAAACTACCGCGACGCGGATATTTTTGTTGAACGCGGCAAGGCCCTTCAGTTCGTCGCAGATCTGGATAGCGAGCTCTCTTGTCGGCGCGAGAATGAGGCCCTGCAGGTCCTCGCTTTCGGGGTTGATGTGCTCTAACATCGGAATACCGAACGCGAAGGTTTTGCCCGTGCCGGTCGGCGCTTTGGCGATCACGTCCTTCCACTGCATGAACGGCGGGATGGCCTCGGCCTGGATGCGCGTGGGGTAGCCGTAGCCCTTTTGCTCGAGCGCCTGCAAAATTTCCTTCGATAATCCAAGATCTGCAAAGGTCAGATTCTGTTCCATGTGTTTCGTCTCTTTTCTGAAAAATCGCAATTTTTTTTATTATATCATATGATATTCCGAAATCCAAGCCCCGAAGTCGCGATTGATACGATTTCCCGTCCAATGGCAGAAAAACTCCGCCGCACAAGCCGTGCGGCGGAGTTTTTGCCTGAAATTTACTTTGCCTTGCCGAGGTACGCAGCCTTGACCTCCTCGTTTTCGAGAAGCTCCTTGCCCTCGCCCTGCATGAGGATCGTGCCGGTCTGCATGACGTAGGCCCAGTCGGCGGTCTTGAGTGCCATGTTCGCGTTCTGCTCGATGAGAAGAACGGTAATGCCCTGCTTGTTGATCTCCTTGATGATCTCAAAGATACCCTTGACGACCAGAGGCGCTAAGCCAAGCGACGGCTCATCCATCATGACGAGCTTGGGTTTCGCCATCAGGGCTCTTCCGACTGCCAGCATCTGCTGCTCGCCGCCGGAGAGTGTGCCTGCCAGCTGCCACTCGCGCTCTTTGAGGCGGGGGAAGAGCTTGTAGACCTCCTCCATGTCCTCTTTGATGGAGTCCTTGCGAAGGTACGCGCCGATGCGCAGGTTCTCTTCGACTGTCAGATTCGGGAACACGCGCCGTCCTTCGGGAACGAGGGTCACGCCGGTCGAGACGATCTGGTCGGTCGACTTGCCAAGAAGGCTCTGGCCGTTAAAGAGAATGTCGCCGGACTTGGGTTTCACTAAGCCCGCAATGGATTTGAGCGTCGTGGATTTGCCTGCGCCGTTCGAGCCGACGAGGGTCACGATCTTGCCCTCTTCGACCGTCAGGTCGATACCCTTGACGGCCTCAATGCCGCCGTAGGAGACGACAAGGTTCTTGATTTCCAGAATATTAGCCATCCTCGTCCACCCCCAAATATGCGTCGATGACGCGCTGATCGTTCTGAATTTCCGCCGGAACGCCTGCGGCGATCTGACGGCCAAAGTCGATGACATAGATCCGGTCGGAAATGTCCATGACCAGGTTCATGTGGTGCTCGATGAGGAAGATGGTGAGCTTAAATTGCTCGCGAATTTCTCGGATGAACGCAGTCAGCTCCTCCGTCTCCTGCGGGTTCATGCCGGCGGCCGGCTCGTCGAGAAGCAGGAGTTTCGGGTCGGTCGCAAGCGCGCGCGCAATCTCAAGACGGCGCTGCTTGCCGTAGGGAAGGGAGGTGGCGAGTTCGTCTTTTAGCTCGTCGAGTCCGACGATTTTGAGAAGCTCGAGCGTCTTTTCGCGCTGCGCCAGCTCCTCTTTGCGGTTCAGGCGGAACGTCGCCGAGAACACGTTCGAGGTCTTGCGCAGGTGCATCGCCGTGAGGACATTGTCGAACACCGTCATGGACTTAAACAGGCGGATGTTCTGGAACGTTCTTGCAATGCCCATCTTCGTGATGTAGTCCGGGGTGTGCGAGACGACGTGGGGATAGAGCTCCTTGCTGTCGCCCGCATAGAGCTTTTTCATCTTGCCCTGCGGGTGATTTTCGACGATCGTCTTGCCGCAGAACTCGACCTTGCCGTTCGTGGGCTCGTAGACGCCCGTGATGCAGTTGAACGCGGTCGTTTTGCCGGCGCCGTTCGGGCCGATGAGCGCGACGATCTCACCCTCGTAGATATCCATCGAGAGGTTGTTGACGGCCACAACGCCGCCAAACTGCATGGTGACGTTTTCAACGTGCAGAACCGATTCAGCCATTGCGCGCGCCTCCCTTCGATGTGTTCTTTTTGCGTTTCAATAGATCGGACAGCTCGCGGTCGCCCATGATGCCTTTCCGGAAGAACAGGACGACACACATGATAATGACGGAGACGACTGCCATACGGAAGCCGTTTTTGAAGATGCCGGGTGCCTGGATGCCGAGAAACTCGCCGGAATCCAAACCGCGCAGCAGCCACTCGAGGCTCGCAATGTACAAAAAGCTCGTGATGACGGAGCCCGTGATCGAGCCGATGCCGCCGATGACGACGATGAGCAGGATCTCATAGGTCATGGTGCTCTTGAACGAGAGCGCCTGTACCGTGCCCATGTACATGGCCAGCATGCCGCCGCCGACACCCGCGAAGAAGGAGGAGATGATGAATGCCAGGCGCTTGTGGTGCGCGAGGTTGATGCCCATGGCCTCCGCCGCGATCTCATCGTCCCGGATGGCCTTGAATGCGCGTCCGTAGGTCGAATTCACGAGCAGCAGAATGATGGCGATGAACAGGCCAATCAGAATCAGGTACGAGCTTGCGCCGCCAAGATCGGGATAGCTCTTTAAAAGGTTCGAGCCGTTCGTGAGCGGGCCCAGTGCGTTCCACTGGAAGAACGCACGTACGATCTCGGCAAAGCCCAGCGTCGCGATGGCCAGATAGTCGGACTTCAGGCGAAGGACCGGCAAACCGATCAGGTACGCGACGAGCGCGGCAATGAGGCCGCCGATCATGAGCGCTATGATCATGCCGACCACAGAGCCTACGTTCTGCCCCAGAATACCGGAGAAGACCTCGGGAAGCGAGAACTTCACGATGCCGCCGTTAAAGTACTGGTACACGCCCGCGCGCTTGTCGACGGGGATGCTCAGAACGGCATAGGCGTATGCGCCAAGGAGCATGAAGCCCGCCTGACCGAGGGAAAACAGACCCGTAAAGCCGTTGAGCAGGTTCATGGAGACTGCCACGAGCGAATACACGGCCGCTTTTTTGATGACTTTAATTGCAATATGGTAGCTCGGAAGCTTTGCGTCGAGATAGAACGCGACGGCTAAGACGACGAGCAGGATCACCGCAATGATGATGGATTCGCGCTTGTTGTTCTTTTTCATATCCGGCACCTCCTCAGACCTTGTCGGTGGCTTTCTCACCGAACAGACCCGTCGGCTTGACGCACAGAACGACGATCAGGATCACGAACGTGAATGCGTCGGAGAACGTGGAGTAGCCGATGCCCTTGATGAGCTCCTCGCACAGACCGATGATGAACGCGCCGACGACCGCACCCGGGATCGAGCCGATGCCGCCGAAGACCGCCGCAACGAACGCCTTCAGGCCCGGCATGCCGCCGGAGGTGATGGCCACGTTGGGGTAGTTCGTGAAGTAAAGCAATGCGCCGACGGCCGCCAGGAACGAGCCGATGACGAACGTGAAGGAAATGACGGAGTTGATTTTGATGCCCATAAGCTGCGCCGTCTCAAAATCCTTGGAGGCTGCGCGCATGGCCATACCGATTTTCGTCTTCTTGGTCAGCCACACGAGAACGGCTACCAGTAAAATGGTCAGAACCGGGGTGACGAGCGTGACGCGCTTGGTCTGCGCGCCGAAGACGGTAATCATGTCGGAAACCCACGGGATGGGGTTGGTTACCGGCTGGGGAAGACCGCCGGTCAGGTAGAACGCCAGGTTCTGAATGAGATAGCTCACGCCGATGGCGGAGACCATCAGGGACATTCTCGGCGCGGAGCGCAGCGGCTTATAGGCGGCGCGCTCGATAACAAAGCCGAGCAGCGCTGTCAGAATGAGCACCAGCGGAATCGCCAGAACCATCGGCAGCGAGGCGGACGCGTAGACCATAATGAGGCCTGCGACCATGAAGACATCGCCGTGGGCGAAGTTGATCAGACGCAAGATACCATAGACCAGCGTGTAGCCGATGGCAATGAGCGCGTACTGACCGCCTGCGGAAATGCCGTTGATGACGTAGGGGAGCAGCCCTTGCATAGTTCGGAACCTCCTGATTAGATTGAAGGATCATGGAGGCTCTACCGCAAAGGCTGCGGCACAGCTTCCCTTATCCAACTCAACAAAAAGCGGGGCTTTTTGTTGAAAGAGACTGCACCTCGACTGCGCGCATAAATTTTGCGCACTGCGCAAAATTTCTACACTTGCGAGGTGAGATGTATTTTTCCGGTCGGCGGAGCCGCCGGATAAAATAATTTTTAATTCATTTTGCCATCTGCGGATGGCGAAACTCTGCGAGGCTTGGGATTGGCTCTGGTGGGGCTGCCCCCACCAGAGCCGTGAAAAAACTGTTTGATTTACAGCTGAGAATTACTGCTCGACGGTCTGGACGGCGACGAATTCCCATGCGCCGGTTTCGGTGTTGGCTTCCTTGATGTAGGCAGCGTCGCGCTTGGCATCGCCAATGTCGTCAAATTCGATTACGCCCGTGACGCCTTCATAGTGCACGCCGGGAAGCGCGGCCAAAATGGCGGCAGGGTCGGTGGAATCGGCAGCCTTGACAGCCTCGAGGGCAGTGAAGTATGCGTCATAGCCCATTGCGGTAACGCCCGCGACAACGTCGTTGCCGCCGTTATTGGTCAGCATGTCGGGGTTCTCGTTGAGCCACTTCTTGATGCCCTCGTCGAATTCCGGCGAGCCGCCTTCCTGATAGAAGGTGGTGACGAGCAGGCGGACGTCCTTGCCCTTGGCGGACTCGAGCACCATGTTGTTATCGACGGTGTCGGTGCCGAGGATCGCGCCCTTGAAGCCCTGCGCGGCGGCGGCCTCAATGATCAGCTGTGCGTAGTTGGTGGAAACGGGGCAGAAGATGACGTCTGCGCCGTCAGCCATGGCGTTATTGATGTAGGAAACGAAGTTTGCGTTGCCCTCGGGGAAGTCCTCGGAGACAACCTCGCCGCCGAGACCCTTAAAGGCCTCAGAGAAGTAGTATACCAGACCCTGATCGTAGTCAGAGCCGAGCATGGCCAGCGTGTAGGCCTTCTTTGCGTCCATTTCCTTAAAGGCATAGTTGGCGTGAACGGTGCCCTGGAACGGATCGAGGAAGCAGACGCGGAAGTAGACCGAGCAGTCGGACGTGACCTGCGGGTTGGTGCAGCCAATGCCGATGGCCGGGATGCCGGCTTCTTCAAAAACCTTGCCGCCGGCCATGGAAACGCCGGAGCCGTAGGAGCCGAGAACGACGGAAACGCCACGGTTGACCAGTTCGGAAGCTGCGGACGGACCGTTTTCAGCGGTCGTGCGGTTGTCGACGATCTCAAGCTGGATGTCGTAGGTCTCGCCGCCGATTTCGATGGTCGGCTGGACGAAGTTGCCGTACTGCGCGCCAAGCGTTTCCTGCTTGCCGCCAGCGCCATTGTCGCCGGTCAGCGGCTCGAAGATACCAACCTTCAGAACCTTGTTGCCGGATGCGGCAGTCGTGGTTTCGGAAGCTGTGGTCTCAGTGGTTGTGGTCTCAGAGGTCGGTTTTTCTGTGGTGGACGTACTGGCGCAGCCAACGAACAGGCAGGCCAGCATGCAGAGGCAAAGAAGCAATGCGATGGTCTTTTTCATGAAACGTGATCCTCCTTACAAAACTGTCCGTGATGGGTAGACCCCAGGCGGTTTTATTATTATAGCCAATCAATTGTAAAAAGGCAAGCGCTATTTTGTGCGTTTTGCTGGAATATGCGTAAAAATAGATAGACTTACGTGTTTTTTATATAGCAAAAATCCGGAAAACTTCGCAAAAAATTCCCAAACAAAATCCAATAAATTTTCAGGAAACCTTCTAAAATTTCGGAATTTTTCTATAAAACTGTCCTTGTTCTGCGCAGAAAGTCCACAAAACGTACGCCGTACAAAATCACGAAAAAGGGAAGACCCGGCAGGGCGCGTACCCTGCCGGGGGTGCTGCATTTTTTCTCGCGGGGAAAGATCTTAACGTGCTTAACAGATTACTCGATGCCCTGAACCTTCACGAACTCCCATTCGCCGGATTCGGTGTTGGCCGATTTGATGTAGGCCGCGTCGCGCTTTGCGTCGCCGATCTCGTCGAATTCAATCAGACCCGAAACGCCGCTGTAGCTCACGCCGGGAAGCGCTGCGAGCACGGCAGCGGGATCCGTCGAGCCGGCCGCCTTGATGGCCTCGAGTGCAACGAAGTATGCGTCATAGCCCATTGCCGTCACAGCAGAGACCATGTCGTTGCCGCCGTTGTTGGTCAGAGCGTCGGGATTCTCGTTCATCCACGCCTTGATGCCGGAGTCGAACTCGGGCGCGCCGCCCTCCTGATAGAAGGTCGTGATTTCGACGTTGACGCTCTTGCCCTTGGCGGACTCGATGACCATGTTGTTGTCCCACGTATCGGAGCCGAGGAGGTGACCCTCAAAGCCCTGCGCGCTGGCAGCCTCAATGATCAGCTGCGCATAGTTCGTGGAGACCGGGGCGAAGATAACGCCCGCGCCCGCCGACTTGGCGTTGTTGATGTAGGAAACGAAGTTTGCATTGCCCTCGGGGAAGTCCTCGGAGATGACCTCGCCGCCGAGCGCCTTAAACGCTTCCGTGAAGTAGTAGACCAGACCCTGATCGTAGTCAGAGCCGAGCATCGCCAGCGTGTAAGCGGTGGTAACGCCGAGCTCCTTGTAGGCGTAGTTCGCAAGGACGGTGCCCTGGAACGGATCGAGGAAGCAGATTCTATAGTAGACGCTGCAATCGGAGGTCACCTGTGGGTTGGTGCAGGTCACGCCGATGGCCGGGACGCCGGCTTCCTGGAAGACCGAGCCGCCCGCGATCGAAACGCCGGAGCCGTAGGAGCCGAGGACGATCGATACGCCGCGGTTCATAAGCTCGGAAGCAGCCGAGGGGCCGTTTTCCGCCGTCGTGCGGTTGTCGACGATCTCGAGCTTCACATCGTACGTCTCACCGCCGATTTCCACGGTGGGCTGTACGTAGTTGGCATACTGCATGCCGAGAATCTCCTGTTTGCCGCCAGCGCCGTTGTCGCCGGTCTGCGGCTCAAAGACGCCGATCTTGACGACCTTGTCGCCGGAAGAAGCGGGAGCAGCTTCCTCAGAAGAAGCGGCTTCCTCAGAAGAGGCAGTTTCTTCGGAAGCGGCGGGAGCGGATGCTTCCGCACTGCTCTCGGACGATGCGGGTGCGCTCTGGCTGGCGCAGCCTGCGAAGACGCTGAGTACCATCAGAACGCAAAGCAATAATGCGATCAGCTTTTTCATGTTCATTCCTCCTGTTTTGTCCGTGTATCAAAGACAACTGTACACGAACTAAATTATGCTCCCAATTATAGCGGCAGGCGTACAAAAAAGCAAGAAGAATCTTATCATTTTTTGTAAAAATTATGTCCGAATTATGTCCGCGACCTGTTCAAAATGTAAAAAAGCAGGAAATAGTATAAAAAATTCTAAAAAATGAAGGATTTGCAACGAAAATAGTTCAAAAATTGATTGGGCAAAGTGCACGCGAGACTACATATGAACAACGTTCGTCCGCGATACGTGGACTTTTGCCGAAAATCCTCCAATCCTGCGTCCTTCTACCCGCGACGCATGTCCGTCTATACAGGATTTTTGAGGCACTTCCCCTGCGTAGAAACAGAAGATTTTCGGAAATTCTGTAGGGGCGGACGCCTCTGTCCGCCCGCAGAAAAATCCCGGTTTTATGAAAATCTTCGGCGAATTCGTACTGCCAAAGGACGGAAAGCCGCGTCCGCCCCTACGAAAGGAAAAGCCGGAAGACAGGCTGTCTTCCGGCTTTGGGAAACATATTAAAGCTCGCAGTTGCCGACGGTTCTCGGGAACGGGAGCACGTCGCGGATGTTGGAGATACCCGTGAGGTACATGACGCAGCGCTCGAAGCCAAGGCCGAAGCCTGCGTGGCGGGTCGAGCCGTATTTGCGCAGGTCGAGATAGAAACCGTAGTCCTCGGGCTTGAGGCCGAGCTCGTTCATGCGGGCAAGGAGCGTGTCGTAGTTGTCCTCGCGCTGGCTGCCGCCGATGATCTCGCCGATGCCGGGCACGAGGCAGTCCATCGCCGCGACGGTCTTTCCATCCTCGTTGAGCTTCATATAGAAGGCCTTGATCTCCTTGGGGTAATCGGTGACGAAGACCGGACGCTTGAAGATCTGCTCGGTGAGATAGCGCTCGTGCTCGGTCTGGAGGTCGCAGCCCCAGAAGACCTTGTAGTCGAACTTGTCGTTGTGCTGCTCGAGAAGCTTCACAGCCTCGGTGTAGGTCACGTGGCCAAACTCGCTCGTCATGACGTGGTTGAGCCGGTCAAGAAGGCCCTTGTCGACAAACTGGTTGAAGAACGCCATTTCTTCCGGCGCATTCTCGAGAACATACGAGATCACGAACTTGATCATGTCCTCGGCCACGCGCATATCGTCCGACAGGTCCGCGAACGCCATTTCGGGCTCGATCATCCAGAACTCGGCGGCGTGGCGCGTGGTGTTGGAGTTTTCGGCGCGGAAGGTCGGGCCGAAGGTGTAGATATTGCGGAAAGCCTGTGCGAAGGCCTCACCGTTCAGCTGACCGGACACGGTCAGATTCGTCTCCTTGCCGAAGAAGTCTTCGGAATAGTCGATCGAGCCGTCCTCGAGTCTGGGCGGGTTATTGAGGTCGAGCGTCGTCACCTGGAACATCTCGCCTGCGCCCTCGCAGTCGGAGCCTGTGATGAGCGGCGTGTGGACATAGACGAAGCTGCGCTCCTGGAAGAACTTGTGGATCGCATAGGCGATGATGCTGCGCACGCGAAACACGGCCTGGAAGGTGTTGGTTCTGACACGCAGATGCGGAAGTGTCCGCAAAAACTCCATGGAGTGGCGCTTAGGCTGGATCGGGAAATCGGGAGTCGACGGGCCCTCAACCGAAATTTCGCTTGCCTGAATTTCAAACGGCTGCTTGGCATCCGGCGTCACGACCAGCGTGCCGGTCACAATCACGGCGGCGCTGATGTTCAGCTTCGAGATTTCCTGAAAGTTTGCGAGCTCCGCGCCGAAGACGACCTGCACCTGCGAAAAATACGTGCCGTCGGAGAGGTTGATGAAGCCGAAATTCTTGCTGGCGCGCAGGTTGCGCACCCAGCCGCCGACCTTTACGGTCTTGCCGTCAAAGCGTTTCGTGTCTTCGAATAACGAACGAACGGGAGTCAGTTGTTCCATCATGGTCAATTTCCTCTTTCTGCGGCCAAACGGCCAATATATTCATCTTAGAGTAGCATAATTCCCGCGTCTTTGCAAGCGTTCCGCGTGTTCTCGTCCCAGAGGCTCGACTGTACCTCGCCGATGTGGCAGGTGCCGATCATGAGCATGCAAAGACGGCTCTGGCCGATGCCGCCGCCGATGGTAAGGGGCAGCTCGCCGTTCAGCAGCATCTTGTGGAACGGAAGCTTGGCGCGCGCTTCGCAGCCGGCGAGCTTCAGCTGGCGGGCGAGGCTTTCTTCATCGACACGGATGCCCATCGAGGAAATTTCAAATGCGCACTCGAGAACCGGGTTCCACATCAGAATATCGCCGTTGAGCGCCCAGTCGTCGTAGTCCGGCGCTCTGCCGTCGTGCGGCTTGCCGGACTTCAGCTTGCCACCGATCTGCATGAGGAACACGCTGTGGTGCTCGCGGAGAATTGCGTTCTCGCGCTCCTTGGGGGACTTGTCGGGATACAGGTCCTCGAGCTCCTGCGTGGTGATGAAGAACACGTCGCGGTCGAGCTTCGTGTGAAGGCTCGGGAAAGCCACCCCGAGCGCGTCATTTGTCTCGCAGACCGCGCCCACGATGTCGCGCACGGTGCGCTTGAGATAGGAAACGTCCCGGTCCTCCCTCGTGATGACCTTTTCCCAGTCCCACTGGTCGACGTAGACGGAGTGGAGGTTGTCGACCTCCTCGTCGCGGCGAATGGCGTTCATATCGGTAAAAAGACCCTTACCGGGGTTAAACTCATAGCGCTTGAGCGCCAGGCGCTTCCACTTGGCCAGCGAATGCACGACCTGCGCGTTCACGCCGACATCCGGAATGTCGAAGCCCACCGGCCGCTCATACCCATTTAAGTTGTCATTCAGGCCGGAATTCTCCTCCACAAAAAGGGGCGCGGACACTCTGCGCAGATTCAGCGCATTGCCCAGATTGACCTGAAAATTGCTTTTGATGAATTCAATGGCGCGCTGCATTTCGTACGTGGACAGCGGCGCGCGATATCCCTGCGGGATCACGAGCTTGCTCATAAAAATGGGCTCCTTTCTGAAAAATATGCCAAAATTATAGTATAGCTTCCCGAATTTTGCAAGAGATATTTATGCAAAAGGGAAAACTTTGCGGCGAGGCTCCTGCGGGGCGTTTTTTCTCCAAATCCCGCTTTCCTTTTGAACGGATTTATAATACAATAGTATCGGCCAATACCGGGTCATCCGATTCTATATAAATGATGTGGAGTGATTTCCCTTGCAAACGGTTTTGCTGGTCTTCGACATCGGCACAAGCGGCCTCAAAGCGTCGCTCGTCGATGAGAGACTGAATATTTTGCGAAACGTGACCACCACCTATCCGACGCATCACCGGCCAAACGGCGGTGTGGAGCAGGACGCGGCCGACTGGTGGATGAGCGCGGTGCGCGCGATGCTTATGCTTCGCGAGCTCGTGCCGGAATACCTCAAACGGGTCGACGCAATCGGCATTTCCGGCCACATGCTGGGGCTTCTGCCGATGGACAGTGACGGGCAGGCGCTTCGGCCGGCGATCATTCGGCGCGATACACGCGCGAAGGACGTGGCAAAGGCGCTGGAGGATACATACGGCGCGGACTATTTCTACCGCATTTCCGGCAACGTCCTGACCCCGAACCTCACGCTCTCCAAGGCCGTGTGGCTGAAGAGAACCGAACCCGAGGCCTATGAGAAAACCGTAAAATTCCTGCAATGCAAGGACTATCTTGTTTATCGCCTGACAGGTAATATGGACTCCGGCGATTTTTCGGACGCGTCGCGCGCCGGGCTCATGAACCTCTCCACGCGCGATTATGACTACGATATGCTGGACGACCTCGGCCTGCACGCCGAAAAATTCCCGACGCTCCGCCCCTCCTGCGCGATTGCGGGCAGGCTCACCGAGGAGGCGGCCTACCATCTGGGGCTGCGCGCGGGGATCCCGGTCTCCGTCGGCGGCGGCAACGGCATGTGCGAGAGCGTGGGCGCGGGCGTGGCGCAGGACGGCGCGTATTACATGAGCCTCGACACGGCGGCATGGATCGCAGGGCAGTCCAAAGAGCCGTTTTTCGATCCTCAGCGGCGGTTGGGACACATCTGCACGTTGGACGGCCGGAGCTTTTCCGTTTTCGGCTCGATGCGCTGCGCGGGCAAATGCGTCAACTGGGCGCAGAAGCTCTTTGAGGTCGGCTCGCCGAGAGCCTTTGACGCGGCAGCCAGCAACATCCCGGCGGGCGCGGACGGGCTCATCTTCCTGCCTTACTTAGAGGGCGAGCGGTCTCCTGTTTATGACGAACAGGCGCAGGGCGTGTTCTTCGGCATGACCCAGCAGCACCGGCGCGAGCACTTTCTGCGCGCGGTACTCGAGGGCGTAGGCTGCGGCCTGAGCCAGATCCTGGACGTTCTTCGCGAGCGCGGCGAAATTCTTGATCTTCGCATCATCGGCGGCGGCGCGAAGTCGAAGGTCTGGAAGCAGATTATCGCGGACCTCTGCGAGGTGCGGCTGCACGACGTGACGACGTTATCCGACTCGGCGGCAACACTCGGCGCGGCTGCGGCGGCAGGCGTCGGCATCGGGCTCTTTGACAGTCTTTCGCAGGCGGTCTCCTGCATCGCGCAGGCGAGCGTCCTTTCCCCCGAGGAGGAAACGTATCCGGCCTATCGCGCCCTTCGCGCCCGATACGACTGCCTCTATCCGGCGCTTGCGCCCGTGTTCCATCAGAAATAAAAATCCCGCCCGTAAGATCATGCACTGGTCTTGCGGGCGGTTTTTCTGCCTCAAGTGTTATCGGTGTGCTTGCAGCCAAGCGTAAATTGCCTCTGCGGAGGGTCTGGCGGTGGATTCCTGCATGGCGTTTCGCATGGAAGAAAGGCGCGCTTCGTCGTGCGCAAGCGAAAGGGCCAGGTCTGCGATTTCCTCCGGGGTGTCCGTCGTGACGGCCATGCCCGCGCGGAGGAAATAGTCGAGGTTGTGCTCCTCGCAGCCCGCGACCGCGTCAATTAAAACCATCGGAAGATTTGCCGCGGCAGCCTCGCTGGTGCTTAAGCCGCCGGGCTTTGTCAAAAATACATCCGTTCCTTGCATGAGCTTCGGCACGTTGTCGATCTGCCCCAGAATCCGAATGTTCGGGTAGTCGCCCGATAGCTTCGTGAGCTTTTTGAGCAGCGTCTCGTTTTTGCTGCAAGCCACGGAAAGCACGTCGGTATCGTTCATTTTCTCGCGCAGCACCGCCGTGATTTCCGCCATCGGCCCGCAGCCCATGCTTCCGCACATCATAAGAAGGTGCGTCTGGGAGGGGGCGATTCCGAGCGCTTTTTTTGCCTGCGCTTTGTCAGAGGCCTGATAAAACGCTTTTCGTACGGGCATGCCGCTTGCAATGAGCTTGTCCTCCGGAATTCCGCAGCGGACGAACTCGTCTTTGAGAAGGCCGGACGGCATGAAGTACCAGTCAAGTCTGGAATCCGCCGTGCACGGAGAGCAGGTGTAGTCGGTTGAGACGTGGCTTGTTGTGATGCTCAGGCCCGGATGGCGGCGGAGAACTTCTGTTAAGGCAAGGGCAGGGAAGACGTGCGTGCAGATGACGTTGCTGTAGCCGTTATTTACAATATAGTCGTACATGCGGTCGGCACCGGAGGTGATGTACTTATAGACGGGCGTTCCCTCGCGGAACAGGTCGTCTTTTTCTTCGACTTTTTCATATCCGGCGTTGAAAAACTTCGGTGCGTGCAGATAGATTCGCGTGTGCCAGTTGGAAATGAATTTGGAGGCGCGCTTGGAGATGAACAGCAGTGCGTCGATGACGTCGCAGGTCTCCCCGCGGCTCTGATAGACTTCCTGAATGGCCCGGGCGCAGGAATTGTGTCCGGCTCCGGTGTTGCAGCTTAAGATCAATGTGCGCATGCTCACGCCTCCTTTCGGCTCGTCCGGCGGGTTTGCCGCGCCAGAAGCTTTTGCAGCCGCGGGCGGTTGTAGCGCTGAATGAGAAGAAACGGCAGATTGCCGAATACAATATAAATAACCGTCAGGAAAACGCCGCCTGTTCCCGGCCAGATTTTAAGAAGAAACAGCCCCGCGATGCACAGAAGTCCGTGCGTGAGCTCGGCGACACATGTCTCCTCAATCATCAGAGGAAGCTCCTGCACTGTCTGCTGCGTGAGTTTTTTCTCCGGCATGAGCTTTTTGAAGAGCCTGCTCATATCCGGCACCTTGGATTGCCATTTGCGGATTTGCAGCGCTTTCCAGAGCTTGTCCTCCCACGTGTAGGTGCGGAAGGGGAATTTTTCGGGGTGCAGCCAGCGCTTCGGCAGCAGTCTTCCGAGGAAAAACGACAAAACGCCAAGCGCGGCGGCATAGGCAAAACAAAGGATACATTCTTTCATGGACATGTCGGCTCCTTCCGCTTTCGGATTTTTTCAGCATAGCACAGACATGTGTTCGGAAAAATGGACAATTGCAATTAAATGCCCCCAAACGCGACACTTTTGGAAATTTGCCTAAAAATCGATGCACTCCGTCCCGAATTCCAGGGTAAACAAAAAAACGGTCCGCCCGATCGGGCGAACCGCTTTTTGGAGGGGCTTTGCAGATTCGAACTGCCGAAGGTTCGCCGCAAGCGGCCAACCTTCGTTGCCGGATTGGATCTGCGCTTCGCGCATGAGGTCGGCAGTTCGAATACGAAACGGCTGCAAAAAAGCGGCTCACCCGATTGGGTGAACCGCTTTTGGAGCTGCTGGGCAGATTCGAACTGCCGACCTCGTCATTACCAATGACGCGCTCTACCGACTGAGCTACAGTAGCATGGCTGTCTCAAACAGCTCCATCATTATAGCATAAAGAAGCGGTTTGTCAAGAGGGAAATCGAAAAATGTTTGGAAAAATTCCGGACGCGGCGGGAAAAAAGTGCTTGCTTTTCGCATGCGTATATGATAAAATACCCAAGTCTGTGAAAAGGACGGTCCTCTGCCACGGCCGGCACTGCGGTGCAGCGGCATTTTCCGTGCGGCATGAACGTCTTAATTTGAAGGAGGACAATACTATGGATCTGATGAAGGCTCTGACCAGCCAGTACATGAAGAAGGAACTGCCCGAAATGAACGTCGGCGATACGGTTCGTGTTCATGTCAAGATCAAGGAAGGTTCCCGCGAGAGAATTCAGGTTTTCGAGGGCACCATCATTGCCAAGAAGCATGGCGGCATTGAGGAATCCATCACCGTGCGCCGTATCTCCTACGGTGTCGGCTGTGAGAAGGTTTTCCCGGTTCATGCGCCCAACGTTGTGGACGTCGAGACTGTCCGTCACGGCAAGGTTCGCAGAGCAAAGCTGTACTATCTGCGTGACCGTCTGGGCAAGGCCGCCAAGGTCAAGGAAAAGGTCTAATAGCGATCGAAAAAAGAAGGGCTCGGGTGAGCCCTTCTTTTTTCGTTTGGCGGAAAGCGGGGCTTTCCGCCAAAAAGATTGCACCGCGACTGCGCGCTCGTCAAAGCAAACTCCATATCCTTCACTCCGCCGCAAGCGGCAGAGTTCATACATTCCGTTGCTTCTCCTCTCCAAGTCAAAACCATAGGTTTTGACTTGGTATAAGGGGCAAAAATTCCACACTTGCAAACCGTAAAGTATTTTTCCGGTCAGCGGAGCCGCCGGATAAAATGGATTTCAAATTTATTTCGCCATCTGCGGATGGCGAAACTCTGCGAGGCTTTTTACTCTGATTTTCGGGAATGGCACTTTCTTTCTGGGCGGAAATTGTGTATAATGTCTTAGAATACGCATGTGAGGTGCAGAGTATGGATTTTGAAGAAAACAGACCGGCGCAGGATGTGCCGTTGGAAGAGAATATAGAGAAGCCGCGGGACGAGAGAAGCACGCAGGAAACGCAGCAGGCGCAGCAGAATGAGGCGGCGCGGCGGGAAAAGCAGTATGAGACGTTTACGATGCTGCATGACCTCGTGTACATTTTAGCAGGTATCACGCTGGTGTTCGTGTTCTTCTTCCGGCTGGTTGGCGTGGACGGAAGCTCGATGTACCCGACGCTTGTCGACCATGACTATCTGGTCCTGGAGAGTAACTTCCTCTACCGGAGCGTCCACGCGGGAGACATTGTTGTCATCGACCCGCCGGAGGAGGCGGGCTTCAGCGGCCCAATCGTCAAGCGCGTGATCGCGACCGGGGGCCAGACGGTGGACATTGACTTCGACGCGGGCGTTGTGTACGTCGACGGCGAAGCGCTCGAGGAGAGCTATGTCTTTGAGCCGACCTACCGGAGCTTCCGAGAGGTAGGCGACGGACTCGATTACCCCGTGACGGTTCCGGAGGGAAGCGTCTTCGTGCTGGGCGACAACCGCAATCACTCAGCCGACAGCCGCTATGCAAAGCTTGGCTGTGTCGATGAGTCCCGGATCTTGGGCCGCGTGCTGCTGCGGATCATTCCCGGACGGCAGACAAATGAAGAAGGAGACGTCGTCGGCGGCCGGAACTTCCGGCGTATCGGCGCGGTAGCATAAATGGAAGAACAGAAAAACAGCATGAACATCCAGTGGTATCCCGGTCATATGACCAAGACCCGCCGGATGATGGAGGAAGATCTGAAGCTGGTCGACGCGGTGTGCGAGATTTTGGACGCGCGCATCCCGATTTCCAGCCGGAACCCCGATATTGATGCGATCTGCGGCAAAAAGCCCCGGATGGTGATTCTGAACCGCATTGATATGGCGGACGCTGACTTAGTCGGCCGGTGGAGCAATTACTTTAAAGACAGGGGCATGGCCGTCATCCGCACGGACTGCAAGTCGCGAAAGGGCATCAACACCTTTGCTCCCGCTGTGCGGCAGCTGCTTTCTGAAAAGCTCCAGCGATACGCGGAGAAGGGGCAGGTCGGGCGGCCGCTCAAGCTCATGGTCGTCGGCATTCCGAATGTCGGAAAATCGACCTTTATCAATCAGATCGCAGGCCGGAAGGGCGCGAAGGCGGAGAACCGCCCCGGCGTGACGCGCGGCAAGCAATGGGTGAATGTGGACGGAGGCTTACTGCTTTTGGACACCCCCGGCATCCTCTGGCCGAAATTTGACGACCCCGAGGTCGGCATGCGCCTTGCCTACACGGGCGCGGTGAAGGACGACATCTTAGACACCGAGACGCTGGGCTGCCATCTGATGGAGCTTCTGGCGCGGGAATATCCCGGGGCGCTCACAGAGCGCTACAAGATTGAGATTCCGGCGGAAATCGACGGCTGGGAGCTTTTGCAGGCGGCAGGCAGGAAGCGCGGCTTCCTCGTCTCCGGCGGCGAGGTCGACACGGAGCGGATGGCGAAGGTGCTGCTGGACGAGTACCGCAGCTGCAAGCTTGGAACATTCACGCTGGAACGTCCGGAGGAGCTGGCATGAGAGAAGAACCGAAGGATTTATGGCTCTATGAGCGAGAAGCGTTCGCGGAAGGGTACCAAGCGGTCTGCGGCGTAGACGAAGCGGGACGTGGCCCTCTGGCGGGGCCGGTGTGCGCGGCGGCAGTGATTTTGCCAGCGGGACTCGTCATTGACGGGCTCAACGACTCCAAGAAGCTGACCGACAAAAAGCGGCGCGAGCTCTATGACGTGATCACGCAAAACGCCGTGAGCTACGGGATCGCGATGGCCTCAGAGCGGGAGATTGACGAGATCAATATCCTGCAGGCGACGTTTCTTGCCATGCAGCGGGCACTGGACAAGCTCGAGGTGCGGCCGGGTTTGGCCCTCATCGACGGCAACCGCGCGAAGGACTTTGGACTGCCAGTCCGAACGATCGTGAAGGGCGACAGCTTGTCTGCCTCCATCGCGGCAGCCTCGATTCTGGCGAAGGTCACGCGGGACCGGCTCATGGAGGAGCTGGACGAAGCGTATCCCCAATACGACTTTGCCGTCCACAAGGGCTACGGCACGAAGCGGCACTATGAAGCGCTGCGCGAATACGGCCCATGCCCGATACACCGGAGAACCTTTCTCAAAAAGCTCTATGGCGAATAAAACAGAGCTCGGCGCGTGGGGCGAGGCAATCGCGGCGGAGGCCTTGCAGTCCCGGGGCTTTGCGGTCATCGAGCGGAACTACCGCTCGCGCTACGGCGAGATCGACATCATCGCGCGCAGCGATGACTATCTGGTCTTTGCCGAGGTCAAGCTCCGCAAGAGCACGTATTTCGGCGCGGCGCGCGAATTTGTGGACGCAAGAAAGCAGGAAAAGTTGCGCGCGACGGCGTCCATGTGGCTCGAGGAGCATGAGACGAGCCTACAGCCACGGTTTGATGTGATCGAAATTTATGCGCCGGACGGGATGCAGACGAAGCGCCCGCAGATCCGGCAGATAGAGGATGCGTTTATATGAAATATACGGTAGTAGACGGCCACTGCGACACGCCGATGGAGCTTTGGCTGCGGCAGGAGAACCTGCGGAGCAATACCTGTCAGGTATCGCTCGAACGGGCCAAAAAGCTTTCGGGTTACGTGCAGTTTTATGCATTCTGTACGGTGTGGCTCGAACAGGACGGGAGCTTTGAAGCGCACTACGCGGCCGCTTTGGAGCATTTTAACCGCCAGCTGGACGAGAACAAAGACCAGATCGTCCGCTGCAAAAACGAAGCGGATGCGCGCGCGGCCATCGGGAGCGGAAAATGCGGTGCGTTCTTGTCGATCGAGGGCGCGGAGGCCATTTCCTGCGACCCCGGAAAATTAGAGCTTGCCTGCGCGCAGGGCGTGCGCATGATCGCACCGGCGTGGAACGCGCAGAATGCGCTGACCGGAAGCTGCATGACAGGCGGAGGTCTGACGGCACAGGGCAAAGAATTCGTGCGCCGGGCGCAGAAGCTTGGCATGATCCTAGACGTCAGCCATATCTCGGAGAAAGCGTTCTGGGATCTTTGCGACATCACAGAAAAGCCGTTTGTGGCTAGTCATTCCAATTCGCGCGCCATCTGCAAGCATGTCCGCAATCTCACCGACGAGCAGTTCAAGGCGTTGTGCGAGGCGGGCGGTACGGCGGGGCTGAATCTCTACGGCGCATTTTTACGCGATGAGGGCAGGCCGACACTGGAAGACGTCTGGCGTCACATCGAGCATTTTTTGGAGCTCGGGGGAGACGGACATATCGCGCTCGGCGGCGATCTGGACGGATGCAGCGTGCTGCCGGAGGGCTTTGCCGGTGTGGACAGCTATGCAATGCTTGCGCAGTGGCTGGAAGACAGGAAGCTGCCAAGCAGTACAATAGAAAATATATTCAGTGAGTCTTTATTAAAGGTTGTGAAACAATGCACTATGTAAGCACCAGAAATCCAGAAATACGCCTTTCCGCGGCGCAGGCAATCGTGCAGGGGCTCAGCCGCGACGGCGGCCTGTTTTTGCCGGAGGAAATTCCGCAGATCACATTAGAAGAAATTGCGGCGCTCTCGAAGCTGCCGTACCCTGAGCGCGCGGCAAAGATCATGAAGCGGTATCTCGAGGAATTTACCGAGGAAGAGCTGCTCGGCTTTGCCGAAAAGGCGTATGGCGCAAAGAAATTCGACGACCCGAAGGCCGCGCCCGTGAAGGATCTGGGAGACGGCCGGTATATCATGGAGCTCTGGCACGGCCCGACGTGCGCGTTCAAGGACATGGCGCTTCAGATGCTTCCGTATCTGCTCACGGCGAGCCTCAAAAAGACCGGAGAGGACAAGACGGTCTGCATTCTGGTCGCGACATCCGGCGACACCGGCAAGGCCGCGCTCGAAGGATTCCGCGATGTGGAGCATACGAAAATTCTTGTGTTCTACCCCGACGGCGGCGTGTCGGATATCCAGAAGCTGCAAATGGTCAGCCAGGAAGGGCAGAACGTCGGCGTGTGCGCCGTGCGGGGAAACTTCGACGACGCGCAGAGCGGCGTGAAGCGCATTTTCTCCGACCCCATTTTGCGCGAAGATCTGGAGGACAAGGGGTATTTCCTCTCGTCGGCAAACTCCATCAACTGGGGAAGAGTCCTGCCGCAGATCGTGTATTATATCTCGGCCTACTGCGACCTGCTGGAGAGCGGCAAAATCGCGCTTGGCGACAAGATCGACTTCTGCGTCCCGACGGGGAACTTCGGCAATATCCTGGCGGGCTACTACGCCAAACACATGGGGCTTCCCGTGGGAACGCTCGTGTGTGCGTCGAACGCGAATAACGTGCTGACGGACTTTTTGTCCACCGGCACGTACGACCGCAACCGCCCGTTTTATCAGACGGCGTCTCCGTCCATGGACATTCTCATCTCCTCGAACCTCGAGCGGCTGCTTGCACTCATGGAGGGCGCGGGCAATTCGGTTTCCGGCTATATGAACGAGCTGGCTGCGCACGGAAAATACACCGTTCGCCCCGAGACGGCGCAGAAAATCGCCGCGGAGTTTGCCTGCGGCTTCTGCGATGACAAAGGCACGAAGCAGACAATTGCGAAGCTGTTTTCCAAAAAGAACTATCTTCTCGACACGCACACGGCGGTCGCGTGGAACGTGGCGGAAAGCTACCGTGAAAAATCGGGCGCAAAAAATCCGCTCGTCGTCGTATCCACGGCGAGCCCGTTCAAATTCTGCCAGAGCGTACTCGAAGCGTTGGGCGAGACGGAATTTGCTGCCGGAACGGACATCATCGCGCAGCTCGCAAAAAAAACCGGAAAGACAGCGCCCACACCGCTGGCAGGTCTTGCCGGAAAGGCCGTTCGCTTTACCGGTGTGACGGGCAAGGACGAGATGGAAGGCAAGGTCACGGAGTTTCTGCGCGCATGAGCTTATACGCCATCGGTGATCTGCACCTCTGCCTCGGCGCGTACAAGCCCATGGACGTGTTCGGCGGCCGCTGGGAGGGATACATGGACAAGCTCCGCGAGGGGCTTTCCGTGATAGAGCCCGGCGACACAACGGTGCTGCTGGGCGATCTCAGTTGGGCGCTCGGCATCGAGCAGGCGGAAAAGGACTTTGCCTTCATCCACGAGATCCCCGGCCGGAAGATCATTCTCAAGGGGAACCACGACTACTGGTGGACCACGGCGGCAAAGTTCTACAAATTCTGCGCTGCGCATGGCTGGGACGACATGTTCATCCTGAACAACAACTGCTATTATTATGGAGACACCGCGCTCTGCGGAACACGCGGCTGGTTCTACGAGCAGGAGCAGGAGGGGACGCACGACGAAAAAATCTTCCGCCGGGAGCTAGGGAGGTTGGAGGCCAGCTTTAAGGCGGCAGGAGAGCATGAAAAGATGTGCTTTCTCCACTATCCGCCGCGCTACCGCGGCTACGAGTGCCCGGAAATTCTCGAGCTGCTTGCGCGCTACGGCGTGAAGCACTGCTTCTACGGCCACCTGCACGCGGAATCCATGCGGCTTGCCATGCAGGGAAGCTTCGACGGATGTGAGTTCCGGCTGTTGTCGGCGGATTATGTAAACTTCAAACCGCAAAAACTGCTGGATTGAAAAGAAAATATAAAAAACAGTAGAAATATTGAAAAAACTCTGATAGAATAGAGCGGATTCAATATAGAATGGTGAATGACGGCTAAAACCGGCCGCACCGTATAGGAGGAAAACCAACATGAATGTAAAGAGCGTAGAAAAAGAAAACGGCAAGGCCAAGGTTGTCGTCGAGATCGACAAGGCCGAATTTGAGCAGGCGCTGAACAAGGCGTACGCCAAGTGCAGAAAAGATATCATGCTTCCCGGTTTCCGCAAGGGCAAGGCTCCGCGGAAGATGGTCGAGAGCATGTATGGTGCGACCGTTTTCTATGAGGACGCCGTGAACGAAATTTTCCCGGACATCTACACAAAGGCCATCGTTGAGCAGGAGCTCAAGGCCGTCGGTTCTCCGTCCGTTTCCAACATGGACACCCCCGACGAGGGCGGCGTTGTCCTGACCATTGAGACCGAGCTCTATCCCGAGGTCACCCTCGGCCAGTACAAGGGCCTTGAGGTGCCCAAGCGCGAGGTGAAGGTCGAAGAGAGCGAGGTTGACGCAGAGGTTGGCCGCATGGCAGAGCGCAACGCGCGCATCGAGACCGTCGACCGCGCAGCAGCCAATGGCGACACCGTCGTCATCGACTTTGAAGGCTTCGTAGACGATAAGCCGTTCCAGGGCGGCAAGGCAGAGGACTACTCCCTCACGCTCGGCTCCGGCTCGTTCATCCCCGGCTTTGAAGATGCGCTGGTCGGCGCAGTCGCCGGTGAGGAGCGCGATGTGAACGTCACGTTCCCCGAGGACTACAGCGCCAAGGAGCTTGCAGGCAAGCCCGCCGTCTTCAAGTGCAAGGTGCACGAGGTCAAGGAGTCCATCAAGCCCGAGCTCGACGACGAGTTCGCAAAGGATGTTTCCGAGTTCGATACGCTGGACGCGCTGAAAGATGACATCCGTACCCGCTTCACGAAGTCCCGTACGGAGCAGAACGAGCGCGCGTTTGAGTCTGCCGCCGTGCAGATGGCAGCAGCCAACATGACCTGCAACATCCCCGCGTGCATGATCGACGAGCAGGTCGACCATCAGATTGAGCAGTTTGCTTATCAGCTGCAGTCTCAGGGTATGAAGATGGAAGACTATGTCAAGATGGTCGGCGGCGATCTTTCGAGCCTGCGCGCTTCCATGCGCCCGATGGCCGAGCAGACCGTCCGCTCCGATATCCTCCTGAGCGAGATCGCCCACGCCGAGAACCTGGAAGTGACCGACGAAGAGGTCGAAGAAGAGCTGAAGAAGCTCGCCGAGCAGTATCAGATGGAGCTTGACAAGGTCAAGGCCGCTGTCGATACCGCTGCTGTGAAGTCTGACCTCATGGGCCGCAAGGCTGCCAAGCTTATCACCGACAGCGCCGTCGCCGTCGCTCCCACCGAGGAGAAGAAGGAAGACGACGCGACCTCCGAGAAGGAGTAATTCATTCCCAGAAGCATTCACACCGATGCGCGGCAGAAGGTACTTTTGCCGTGCACCGGCTGAGAAGGAATAATTCCTGCCTCGGATGGTTAGAATGTTACATCCGAAGAAAGGAGCAATTCTTATGAGTCTCGTTCCCTATGTTGTCGAGCAGACGAGCCGCGGCGAGCGGTCCTACGACATTTTTTCGCGCCTGCTCAACGACCGTATCATTATCCTGTCCGAAGAGGTCAACAGCACGACCGCGTCTTTGATCGTCGCGCAGATGCTCTATCTCGAGGCGCAGGACCCCGATAAGGACATCCAGTTCTATATCAACAGCCCCGGCGGCAGCGTCACCGACGGCATGGCGATCTACGACACGATGCAGTATATCAAGTGCGACGTTTCCACCATCTGCGTTGGCATGGCCGCGTCCATGGGCGCGTTCCTGCTGTCCTCCGGCACGAAGGGCAAGCGCATCGCGCTTCCCAACGCCGAAATCATGATTCACCAGCCGCTCGGCGGCACGCAGGGTCAGACGACTGACATGCAGATTCATGTGGCGCGGATGCTGAAGATCAAGCAGCGCCTCAACGAAATTCTCGCGGCCAACACAGGAAAGCCGTATGAGACCATCTGCGCCGATACCGAGCGCGACAACTTCCTGACCGCCGAGGAAGCGCAGGCCTACGGCCTCATTGACAAGGTCATCTACAAGCGGTAAAAGAGATAACAGGTTCTGGCAAGGGAGGAAATGCCTTCCTTGCCAGAAGGTTTCGCGCCATTCTCGCGAAAATGAATGTGAGTTAAAGGAGAAGGCCCATGGCAAGAGATTCCATCCGCTGCTCGTTCTGCGGCAAGCGGCAGGAACAGGTCAACCGGATTATTGCCGGCCCGAATGTTTACATCTGCAACGAGTGCATCGATTTGTGCTCGAGCATCCTGCGAGACGAAATGAAAAACGGGGAAACACAGGACTTGGAGCTTCCCGATACCCTCCCGACCCCGCAGGAAATCAAAACGTACATGGACCGCTATATCATCGGACAGGACGAGGCGAAGGTCGCGCTGTCCGTGGCGGTTTACAATCATTATAAGCGCATCTACTTTTCGCAGGAGACGGACGTGGAGCTCCAGAAGAGCAACATTCTGATGATCGGCCCCACGGGCTCCGGCAAAACGCTCTTTGCGCAGACGCTCGCCAAAATTTTGAATGTGCCGTTTGCCATCGCCGACGCGACGACGCTGACCGAGGCCGGCTATGTGGGCGAGGATGTGGAAAATATTCTGCTGCGGCTTTTGCAGGCGGCAGACTTTGATGTGGAGCTTGCCGAGCGCGGTATCATCTACATCGACGAAATGGATAAAATCGCGAGAAAGTCGGAAAATACGTCCATCACGCGCGACGTCTCCGGCGAGGGCGTGCAGCAGGCGTTACTCAAAATCCTTGAGGGTACGATCGCAAACGTTCCGCCCCAGGGCGGGCGCAAGCATCCGCAGCAGGAGTTCATCCAGATCGACACGACGAACATCCTGTTCATCTGCGGCGGCGCGTTCGACGGGCTCGATAAGATCATCGAGCACCGCACGGACAAGTCCTCGCTCGGCTTCGGAAGTGAAATCCAGAGCAAGAATAAGCGCGACGTCGGCAAGCTCTTCGAGCTCGTGCAGCCGCACGATCTTTTAAAGTTCGGCATCATCCCCGAGCTCGTCGGAAGACTTCCGGTCATTACGTCTTTGCAGAGTCTTAAAAAGGAAGACCTTGTGAAGATTCTGACCGAGCCCAAGAACGCGCTTTGCAAGCAGTACCATAAGCTTCTGGAGTATGACGGCGTGACGCTCAGCTTCGAGCAGGGCGCGCTGGAGGCCATCGCGGAAAAGGCGATCGAGCGCCAGATCGGCGCACGCGGCCTTCGCGCGATCATGGAGTCTGTCATGACGGACATCATGTACAAAATTCCGTCCGACCCCGCGATTCAGAGCGTGCTCATCACCGAGGACTGCGTCCGAAACGGCACCGAGCCGCAGGTGACGCGCGACGAAGCGCATCCGCGCCAGCCGATCAAGAACGCCGGCATTACCTTATAAAACCCGGAACGCTTCTTACGGAAGTTTTCCCAAACATATCAGGCCGCCTTTGGGCGGACGTGAGCGAGACGTGCAGCTCGCCGGAAGGGGGATGCGGTTCGCTTCCCCCTTTTGTGTCATGGCGAGCCTGAGGCAGCATTGCGCAGTCGAATCGTGCGGCGCTGCCTTAAAACGCCGTGGCCAAGTCCCTCCATGGAAAGGAGCGTAACAAATGAGTGAATATAGACCTTTGATCTGCCTGCCGGTGCTGCCGCTGCGGGGGATTGTGGTATTCCCCGGGATCGTGACGCATTTTGACGTCGGGCGGCTGAAATCCGCCAAGGCGGTCGACGAAGCCATGCGCGCCGATCAGCGCATTTTCCTGACCGCGCAGAAGGACCTAAGCGTAGACGACCCCAAGAAAAGCGATCTCTACGCCGTCGGTACCATCGCGGTTATCAAGCAGATCCTTCGCCTGCCGGGCGATAATATGCGCATCCTCGTCGAAGGCCAGTCGCGCGCGGAGATGGTCGACTGCATCCAGTCCGAGCCCTATCTTTTTGCGCGTGTGGAAGAGATCGAGGTGCCCGCGTACAACAAAGCGCACCCCAGAGTGCAGGCGCTTTTGCGGCAGGCGCACGGGGCGTATGAGCAGTTTGTCGATTTGGCGGCAAAAAATTTGCAGGACGGGCTCTTGCAGGTCATTTCGTCGGACGACGCAGGTTTCGTTGCGGACTTCATCGGGCAGAACAGTTCGATTCCGTATCCGGATAAGCAGAAGCTTCTCGAACAGGCGCACCCCGTGAAGCGGCTGGAGCTGGCGGTGAAGCTGCTTGCGAAAGAACTGGAGATTCTCGAGCTGGAGAACGAAATTTCCGAGAAGGTCCAGCAGAACGTCAACAAGGGCCAGCGGGACTACTATCTGCGCGAGCAGATGCACGTGATCCGCGAAGAGCTCGGCGAAGAGGACGACGAAGCCGACAGCGAGGGCTATCAGGAGAAAATCCGCGCGCTGATGCTCCCCGAGGAGACGGAAGCAAAGCTTTTAAAGGAGGCGCGGCGGCTTGCCAAGCAGCAGCAGAACTCCGCCGAGGCCGCCGTCATCCGGAACTATCTGGACCTCGTGCTGGAGCTTCCGTGGAACAAGCGGACAAAAGAGCGGCTGGACGTGAAGGCAGCGGCAAAAATTCTCGATGACGATCACTTTGGCCTTGAGCAGGTCAAAAAGCGGATTCTGGAGACGCTCGCCGTGCGGCAGCTGGCGCCCGAGCTTCCGGGGCAGATTCTCTGCCTGGTCGGCCCTCCCGGCGTTGGCAAAACGTCGATCGCGATTTCGATCGCGCGGGCGCTCAACCGAAAGCTCGCGCGCATTTCGCTTGGCGGCGTGCACGATGAGGCGGAGATCCGCGGCCACCGCAAGACCTATATCGGAGCCATGCCCGGCCGGATCATGACCGGCCTTTCGCAGGCGAAGAGCAAGAATGCGCTGCTGCTTCTGGACGAAATCGACAAGCTCGGCGGCGACTATAAGGGTGACCCCTCGTCCGCGCTTCTAGAGGTCCTGGACTCGGCGCAGAATTCGAGCTTCCGCGACCACTATATCGAGGTTCCGTTTGACCTCAGCGAGTGCATGTTCATCACGACAGCCAATACGACGGACACGATTCCGCGGGCGTTACTCGATCGCATGGAGGTCATTGAGCTTGGCTCCTACACGGACGAAGAAAAGCTGCAGATCGCGAAGCGGCATCTTCTTCCCAAGCAGCTCACAAAGCACGGCATCGCAAAATCCCGCGTCCGGCTCACAGACGACGCGATTCGCGAGATTATCGCCTGCTATACGAGAGAGTCCGGCGTGCGGACGCTTGAGCGGGAGCTTGCCGCCGTCTGCCGCAAGTGCGCGATGCGCTTTGTAGAAGATGACGCGCCCAAGAAGCTGGTCATTACGGCTGCGAACTTAGAGAAGTTCCTGGGGCCGCGCCGCTTCCTGCCCGATGAAATGCCGCAGAGCGACCAGGTCGGCCTTGTGACGGGTCTTGCATGGACAAGCGTGGGCGGAACGACGCTGGAGGTCGAGGCGAACGTCGTAGAAGGCACGGGCAAGCTGGAGCTGACGGGCAACCTCGGAAACGTGATGAAGGAATCCGTCTTTGCCGCCATGAGCTATATCCGCTCGCGGGCAAATGAGCTGGGGCTCGAGCCTGATTTTTACAAGACAAAGGACATCCATGTCCACTTCCCGGAGGGCGCGGTCCCCAAGGACGGACCTTCGGCTGGCATTACGATCTGCACGGCGATCGTCTCGGCGCTGACCGGGCGCGCGGTAAGGCGCGATATCGCGATGACGGGTGAAATTTCGATTCGCGGGCGCGTGCTTCCCATCGGCGGGCTCAAGGAAAAGACGATGGCGGCGCTGCGCCACGGCGTGAAGACCGTCATCATCCCGGCGGCCAACGAAAAGGACCTCGCGGAAATCGACCAGACAGTCCGCAATAGCCTGCAATTTATCACTGCGCACCATGTAGACAGCGTGCTCGCCGCGGCGCTTGACCCGGTGGAGGCGCACAAGGAAAGCGTAAGCGCGCAGCCGCAGCTTCCCGCCATGCCGGTTCCGCAGACGAAGCCGCGCCGCAAGACGGGCCTTCGGCAGTAAGGAGGGCGCATGAATCTTCATAATGCGGAGTTCATCCGCTCGGTCACATCGGTCGCCGACTGCCCGAAGGACGGACTCGTCCAGATCGCGTTCGCTGGAAAGTCGAACGTCGGAAAATCGTCGGTCATCAATAAGCTTCTTCTTCGCAAGAACTTTGCAAGAGTCGGGCAGGCGCCCGGCAAGACGACGCACATCAACTTTTTCTGCATCGACAAAAAACTCTACCTCGTCGACCTCCCGGGCTACGGCTACGCGAAGGTCTCCGCGCAGGAAAAAGAGCGCTGGGGAAAGCTGATGGAGGCCTATTTCCGCGCGGAAGGAACGCTCGATTACGGCGTGATGATCGTCGACGCGCGGCACAAGCCGACGGCCAACGACGTGACGATGGCAGACTTCTTCCTGCAATCGGGAAAGCCGTTCATCGTCGTGGCAAACAAGCTCGACAAGCTCAAGAAGAGTGAAGTGGGGCCGAACCTCGCCTGCATCCGAGAAACGCTCGGGCTTCCGGAGGAGGTCACGGTCATTCCGTTCTCCGCCGAAAAGGGCGACGGGCGCGACCAGCTGCTCTCGTTTGTTCTGAAAGCAGTCGGGGAATAAGGAACACCTCCGGAAAAACGCGGCTCTGCCGCGTTTTTCTTCGCGCGTCAAAAACCTCGTAGAGTTTCGCCCCGCAGGGCGAAATAAAGTGTAGATTCATTTTATCCGGCGGCTTTGCTGACCGGAAAAATACCGCTCATCTCGCAAGTGTAGAATTTGTGCGCCTCTGGCGCACAAATTATGCGCGCAGTCGAGGTGCAATCCCTTCTGTCAAGAAAGCGATAGCTTTTTTGACAGGCGAACGCGGCTCTGCCGCGTTTTTCTTGCGCTATGGCGTGGGTTGTGATAGAATAAACTGTATTGTAAATCCGGGAGGAACTTCTATGGACGCATTTCGCGCGTGGCTGGGGCAGCTGCAATTTGACGGCGTATGGCAGACGGTGGTTTTAGTGGCCGCGTCGCTGCTTTGCATCACGTTCCATGAGACGTGCCACGGCTGGGTCGCATATAAGCTCGGGGACCCCACGGCAAAGCGGATGGGGCGGCTGACGCTGAACCCTCTCAAGCACGCCGATGCTGCGGGCCTTCTTATGATGGCGCTGTTCCGGTTCGGCTGGGCGAAGCCCGTTCCGGTCGATATGCGGAACTTCAAAAATCCAAAGCAGGGTATGGCGCTGACGGCGCTCGCGGGTCCGGTATCGAATGTGCTGCTGGCCTATATTGCGGTGGTGATTCTCAATTTCCTGTTTTTCTGGCTGGACAATTTCGGCGGCGGCTGGCTCCTGATGGGGCTCATGCAGTTTTTTATCTATGTGGAGATCATCAGCGCGGGGCTTGCCGTCTTTAACGTCTTTCCGATCCCGCCGCTCGACGGGTCGAAGGTGCTCTTTGCGCTTCTTTCCGACCGGGCGTATGACAAGCTCATGCGCTACGAACGATACGGTATGGGGCTTCTGATGCTGCTTCTTATTACGGGGCTCATCGACACACCGCTCGGTGCGATGCGCGACGGACTTTTGCAGCTTTTGAACAACCTTGGTACGTGGGGCTATACGCTGCCGAGCATGCTATTTTAAAACACACGGAGGTCTGCATGGAGCAGCCGCAATATCATCTGCAAAGCGTGGTGCACGCGAAGGAGAGCCTCGAGGATTTCGACGGGCCGCTGGACGTCATCTTGCTGTTGCTGAGCAAAAATAAAATAGAAATTCAGGACGTGAGCATCTCGTCGATCTTGGAGCAGTATCTTGCTTGGCTCGACGAGCGCAAGCGGATGGATATGGAGGTCGCAAGCGAGTTTATCGCGATGGCCTCGCACCTCATGTATATCAAGACGCGGATGCTTCTTTCCGAGGCGGAAAAGGCTGAGGCGGAGAGCGAGATGCAGGAGCTCATTGCCTCGCTCCAGCAGCGGCAGCGGAAAGACGCGTATGAGCAAATCAAAATCGCGGTTCAGGCGCTTGCGCTTCGAAACGATATTGGTCTTGGCATGTTCCCCAAGCCGCCCGAGCCCTTGCGACGCGACCAGACCTACCGCTATCAGCACGACAGGCAGGATTTGCTGGACGCGCTCGCCGCGATGCAGGACCGGTCGCAGCGGAAGCTCCCACCCCCGGTCTCAAACTTCGCGGGCATCGTCGGCGCGGAGCCGTATCCGGTCGCAAAAAAAGCGGCGGAGGTTCTCAGACGGCTCATTGGGCACGGCGTGATGAAATTTTTGTCGCTTTTTAAGGGAAGTCGCAGCCGGTCGGAGATCGTGGCGACATTTTTGTCGGTTCTGGAGCTTTGCAGGCTCCACTCGGTGCGCATTGAAGACACGGACGCGGAGCAGGAAATCGCCTTTGTGCAGAAACCAGACGAAAAAGACCTCAGCTGGGAGGAGTAAACCTGACAAAAAGGATGCGCCTTGATTGCGCGCAAGCTTTTCGCGCGTCGCGCGAAAAGCTCACACTTGCAAGGCGAGAAGTATTTTTCCGGCTGGCAGAGCCACCGGATAAAATGGATTTCCATTTTATTTTGCCCTGCGGGGCGAAACTCTACGAGGTAACGGAGGTTAAGATGGAACAAAATGAGTTACAGCGGACGCTGATGGCGATTTTATTCGCGGCGGGAGAGCCTGTGGCGGCCTCGCGTTTATCGGAAACGCTGGCAGTCGACGAGGCGCAGATCCACGAGGAACTGAAATACCTTATGAATGAGCTGGCGTACCACCGCAGCGGCATCCGCATTGTGCGGCTGGAGGACGCGTATCAGATGTGCTCGGCGGCAGAACAGGCGGAATTTGTGACCCGGACGCTCGAGACGAGAAAGCCGCCGAAGCTGTCAAGTTCGCAGCTCGAGACGCTCAGCGTCATCGCCTATTACCAGCCTGCGACGAAGGCCTATGTCGAGCAGATTCGGGGCGTTGACAGCGGATACTCCATCAGCGCGCTGCTGACGAAAAAGCTCATCCGCGAGGCAGGACGGCTCAACGTGCCGGGAAGACCCTTTCAGTATGAGACGACACCGGATTTTCTGCGGGTGTTTGGGCTGCAATCGCTTGCCGATCTGCCGCCCATTGAGAAGGTCGAACTGAGTACCAATCAGGCGCAGCTGGAGATATCACTGGAGCCGCAGGCGGCGGACGAGCAGAAGGAGACGGCGCAATGAGCGGCTGGCTTGTCCTCGGAATCATCGCCGCGGTCTTTGTGCTCATAGGCTGCATCCCGGTCGGGGTGGACGCGAGCTACCACGAAAACGCGCTCGCGCTGCGGCTGAAAATCGGCTTTTTTACCATGCAGGTGCTGCCAGCAAAGCCCAAAAAGAAGAAGGCGGAAGCAAAAAAGAAGAAGCCCGCGGCAAAAAAGCAGGACGCAAAGCCCGCGAAGCCAAAGAAGCAGTTCCAGATGCCGAAGCTTACCTTGCAGGATATTCTGGCGCTTGCGGATCTTGCGTGCGACACGCTCGGAAACCTCCGGCGCAAGCTTCGCGTCGAGGTTCTGGTGCTGCATGTGACGCTCGATGGCTCCGACCCTGCGAAGGCAGCGATTTTATATGGCCGGGCGTGGGCGGGGATCGGCATGCTGACCCCGAAGCTTGACCGGCTTTTTGTGATAAAAAAGCGTGACATTCAGCCGGTTCTCGATTATAATGAGAAGGAAATGAAGGTAGACGCGCATCTGGCGCTGACGATCACGATCGGGCGGGCGATTTCGCTTGCAGGGCGCGCAGGCGTGCGGTTCTTGAAGCTCTGGCTCAATAAGAAAAAGGCGGTGCAAATGACATGAATCATCCTCTTTCTGATATGATGACGTCCTCAATGGGAAAAATCCGCGACATGATCGATGTGAACACGGTCATCGGCGACCCGATTTCCGCTGGCGACGTGACGATCATCCCCGTGACGAAGGTCTCCATCGGCTACGGCGCGGGCGGAAGCGATTTTGCAACGAAAAATTATCCGGCCAACCGGGACAATGCTTTCGGCGGCGGCGCGGGCGCGGGCGTGAATATTACGCCGGTGGCGTTTTTGGTCGTGCGGGGCGAGTCTGTGCGGATGCTGCCGGTGGCGGAGCCTGCGTCCACGTCTATGGACCGGCTCATTGAGCAGCTGCCCGATCTTTTGGACAAGGCCGAGTCTATCATGAAGCAGAAGCGGCTTGCCAAAGAGGAAGGCATCGAGTAAGCGCGTATGAAAATCGCCCGGGGCGGGAAAGCTAGCGCCGGGTGATAACAATGAAACATGGCTTTATTAGAACGGCGGCGGCTGTGGTCGCTGCCGTTTTCCTTTGCGCGGGAAGCGCAGGCGCGGCAGAATTCCAGGGCAGCATCAGCGCGAAGAGCGCCATCCTGGTCGATGCGGACTCCGGCAGAGTGCTGTTTGAAAAAAATGCGGACGAGCGGAGCCTCATTGCCAGCACGACGAAGATCATGACAGGACTTCTCGTCTGCGAGGCTGGGGGTTTGGAGCGGGAGGTTTCCGTTCCGCCGGAGGCTGCGGGTGTAGAGGGCTCGAGCCTATATTTAAAAGCGGGCGAGCGCATCACGGTGCGAGAGCTCCTGTATGGCCTGATGCTTCGCTCGGGAAACGACGCGGCGGTGGCGCTCGCAATTGCGACAGCCGGAAGCGTCGACGCGTTTGTGAAGCGCATGAACGAGAAGGCGCAGGCACTTGGAATGGAACACACGCACTTTGAAAACCCGAACGGACTGGACGGGGAAGAGCACTTCTCGACCGCGCGGGACTTATCGAAGCTCTGCGTGCATGCCATGGAAAACGAAACCTTCCGCACGGTCGTTTCCAGCAAAAGCTTTACGGAGCACAGCCGGAGCTTTACGAATCACAACAAGCTTCTCTGGCGCGTCGAGGGAGCCGACGGTGTGAAGACCGGGTATACGAAAAAGGCGGGCCGGATCCTTGCCGGGAGCGCCGTGAGAGACGGGCAGCGGCTCATCTGTGTGACGATCAGCGACCCCGACGACTGGCGCGACCAGCAGGCGCTGCTGGACTACGGCTTCTCCGAATTTCCGGCGCAGACGATCGTGACGGCGGGAGAGACGGTCGGAAGCATTTGTGTCGTGGGAAGCAAAACGCAGCGCGTTTCGCTCGTGACCGGGGCGGATTTTTCGTATCCTGTGGCAGAGGGCGAGACGGTGCAGACCATTCTGCATGCGCCGGAATTTGTCTACGCGCCGGTTCTGCCGGGTGCGGCCGGGTGGCTGGAAGTTCTGGTGGACGGCGCGCAGGTTTCGCAGGTGCCGGTATATTATGCGCAGACGGCGGAGGAACTTACGCCCGAGCGCGGATTTTGGAAACGGATATTCGGAGGGTAACATGGAGCAGCGGCTGCAAAAAATTCTATCAAATTACGGCGTAGCCTCCCGGCGGAAGGCCGAGCAGATGATTTTGGACCGCCGCGTGCGCGTCAACGGCAATACGGCAAGCCTCGGCGATGTGGCGGACGACGAGGAAGACGTCATCGAGGTCGACGGCGTGCGCCTGAAACGGCAGCCCGCGCGCATCGTTCTGATGCTCAATAAGCCGAGAGGGTACGTGTGCACGCTGTCGGATGAAAAGGGGCGCAGAAATGTTGCAGAGCTCGTCTCCGGCTGCGGCGCGCGGGTGTATCCGGTCGGGCGGCTGGATCTTAATTCCGAAGGGCTTCTGCTTCTGACAAACGACGGGGAACTTGCAAACAGGCTGACGCACCCCAAAAAAGAGGTGGACAAGGTCTACCTCGTCTGGCTCAGCCATTACATACCGGGCTGCGAGGACTCGATCGCAAGTCCCATCGAAATTGACGGCAGGCCAACGAGCCCCGCGAAGGTGGAGAAACTCCGGCAGGACGGGGAGACGGCGCTTCTTCGCATCACGATCCACGAAGGGCGCAACCGGCAGATCCGCAGACTTTGCGAGCGGGCGAACGTCACGGTGACAAGGCTTCGCCGTGTGGCCGAGGGTTCTCTCCAACTGGGCGACCTGAAGCCCGGACAGTGGCGCGTGCTCACAGAAGAGGAGATTGCCGGACTTTCGTAAAGCCAGACGGAAACCACAAGAAAATTTTGCATCTTTCTGCAATCGGACTTGCAAAAATCGGGAAGACCTTGTATTATGGTACAAGGTCTTTTTCTTTGCGCTTAGCGCAAAATTTTTCTCGGAACGGAGAACTGGCATGAATGACATTTTAATGCAGATCCGCAGCGACCTGCCGTCGTTTTCGAAGGGGCAGAAGCGGATTGCAAATTATATTTTGGAATCCTACGACAAGGCCGCGTTCATGACGGCAAGCCGCCTCGGCAAGATGGTAGAGGTTTCGGAGTCGACGGTGGTGCGCTTCGCGGTCGAGCTCGGCTTCGACGGCTATCCCAGCATGCAGAAAACCTTGCAGGAGCTGGTGCGAAATAAGTTAACCAGTGTGCAGCGCATCGAGGTCACGAACGACCGCCTCGGCAATCAGGACGTGGTGTCGACGGTTCTGCAGGGGGACATCGACTCCATCCGCATGACGAGCGAAGCGTTGAGCAGAGCCGAGATGGACGCGTGCGTGCAGGCAATTTTGAAGGCGAAGAGCATTTATATCGTGGGCGTTCGCTCGTCTGCTGCGCTGGCGGCGTTTTTGAACTTCTACCTGCGCAACATGTTTGAAAATGTGCGTCTCGTGGGGTCGACCTCGACGAGCGAGATGTTTGAGCAGCTGCTGCGCGTGGGGCCGGAGGACGTCGTCATCGGCTTCAGCCTGCCGCGGTACTCGAGCCGCACGGTCAAGGTCATGCAGTACGCCCACGACACGGGCGCGACGTGCATCGCCGTGACCGATAAGCCGGACGCACCGGCGGGCAAGGTCGCGGACCATGTATTGGTTGCAAAGAGCGACATGGTTTCGGTCGTCGACTCGCTGGTCGCGCCGATGAGCGTGGTAAACGCCCTGGTCGTGAGTCTGGCGCAGGAGCAGCAGACCCAGATGGCCAAGACATATGAGGATCTGGAGACGCTGTGGGATGAGTATGACGTCTATGAGCGGGTCGAATAACGTCGTTGTTATCGGCGGCGGCGCGGCGGGTATGATGGCAGCGGGAACGGCTGCGTCCTTTGGCGCGCATGTGACGCTGCTGGAGCCGAACGGAAAGCTCGGAAAAAAGCTCTTCATCACCGGAAAGGGCCGGTGTAACGTCACAAACAACTGCACATCGGACGAGGTCCTGAAAAACGTGCCGGTCAATCCGCGCTTTTTATACAGCGCCCTTTCAGGCTTTTCTCCGGCAGACGCGATGGCGTTTTTTGAGGGGCTCGGATGTCCGCTTAAAACCGAGCGCGGCAACCGCGTCTTCCCCGAAAGCGATCAGGCCGGGAGCGTGATTGACGCGCTGCGCCGGTTTTTAAAGGAGACGGGCGTAAAAATCGAGTGGGAGCGGGCGCTGGAGATTACCGCGCAGAACGGCGCGGTCACGGGCGTTCGTACACAAACGCGAGTCGTCCCGGCAGACAAGGTCATTCTGGCCACCGGCGGCTGTTCGTATCCAGCGACCGGGTCGACCGGGGACGGCTATGAGATGGCGCGCCGGCTTGGGCACACGATCATCGAGCCGCGCGGGTCTCTTGTGCCGCTGGTTGAAAAAGGACACACGTGCGCGGCCATGCAGGGGCTGGCACTCAAAAACGTCGATGTGAAGCTTCTGGACGCAAAGGGAAAATGCGTCTTCGAGGAATTCGGAGAGCTCCTTTTTACGCATTTCGGCCTCTCGGGCCCCGTGATTCTGTCTGCCAGCTGCCACATGCAGCGCGGCAGGGACGGCTACCGGGTGGTCATTGACTTAAAACCGGCGTTAGACGAAAAGACGCTGGATGCAAGGCTTTTGCGCGATTTTGCGGAGTTTCAGAACAAGGATTTGGCGAACGCGCTCGTGAAGCTGCTGCCGCATTCGATGATCGTGCCGGCGATCCAAAAGGCCGGGTTATCCGCGCAGCAGAAGGTCAACGAGCTGACGAAGGCTGAGCGGCGTTCGCTTCTCGAGACGATCAAGCATTTTACGATCGATATTGCGTCCTGCGCGCCGGTCGAGCAGGCGATCGTGACCTCCGGCGGCGTAAAGGTCTCGGAGGTCAGCCCGAAGACGATGGAGTCGAAGCTTGTGAAGGGACTGTACTTCGCGGGAGAGCTCTTGGATGTGGACGCGTATACAGGCGGATTTAATTTACAGATCGCGTGGGCAACCGGCCGCTTGGCGGGGAGTGCTTCCGCGCAGGAAGGATAAAGCATGGGAAAGTATGTTTCGGTCGCCATCGACGGGCCTGCGGGCGCGGGCAAGAGCACGATGGCAAAGCGCGTGGCAAAGGAGCTTGGCTATCTTTATGTCGACACCGGCGCGATTTACCGCACGGTGGGCTATCATATGTGGCTGATGGGCATCGGGCCCAGAGATGCAGACGGTATCCGCAGGTGCCTGGATGATGTGAACATTGAGATCCAGCACCTGGAAGACGGCGTGCAGCACATGATTTTAAACGGCAAGGACGTGACAGGGGAGATTCGCACGCCCGAAATGTCGAAATACGCCTCCGGCGTGTCCGCGCAGAAGTGCGTGCGCGATTTTCTGCTCGACATGCAGCGTGCGTTCGCGAGAAAGCACAACGTTGTCATGGACGGGCGCGACATCGGTACAGTCGTTCTTCCCAAGGCGCAGGTCAAAATCTTCCTCACTGCAAGCCCTGAGGAGCGGGCCAAGCGCCGCTTTGAGGAGCTGACGGAAAAAGGGGAGAAGGCAAGCTACGAGAAGGTTTTGCAGGACATGAAGCAGCGCGACAAGCAGGACTCCGAGCGCGCGATTGCGCCCCTGAAGCCTGCGCCGGACGCGGTAAAGCTGGACACCTCGGGGAACACCATTGAGCAGTCGGTTTCTGAAATTCTCGCCATCATCAGGAGGAAGCTCGGATGATGACGTTCTGGTACCGGGTCTGCTGGTGGATCTGCCGGATCGGCCTGTTTTTCTGGCATCCGGTGTTCCGTGTTGTGGGGCGCGAGCTCGTCCCGGCGGGAAAGGCCGTTCTCAGCGTGAACCACTCCGGCTGTGCGGACGCGATCTGGCTGCTGCTGGCGCTCGATGCGCCGCAAATGTGCCGGATCATCGCAAAAAAGGAGCTCAGAAGCGTCCCCGTCGTCGGCTGGGTCATGGAAAAGTTCCGGATCATTTTCGTTGACCGCGCCGCGCACGACGGAACGGCCTATCACGAGGGCGTGAAGGCGCTCGAAAATGATGAAAAAATGATGGTCTTCGTCGAGGGCACGCGCTGCAATGGAAGCAAGCATGTGCGCGCGAAGACGGGTGCGGTCCGGATGGCGGTCGAGGCAGACGCGCCGGTCGTGCCGGTGTTTATTACGCGCAACAAAACGCCGTGGTGTCCGATCAACGTCATTTTCGGCGAGCCATATTATCTGGAAAAGCGCGATCATTGGACGCACGACGAGTATCAGCACGAGGCGGACGCGCTTCTGCGAAAAATTTACAAGCTGGGCGGAGATACCTATGCAGATCATATTGGCGAAGACAGCGGGCTTCTGCTTCGGAGTTGACCGGGCGGTCGAGATGGTGGCGGAAAGCGTCAGAAGCGGGAACAAAACCGCAACGCTCGGCCCCATCATCCACAACCGCCACGTGGTGGATAAATTTTTAAAGCTCGGTGTGCGAGAGATTGCCGCACCCGAGGAAGCGGAAGCAGGCGAGACGGTCATCATCCGCGCCCACGGCGTTCCAAAGCGGGTGCAGGAAAAACTTGCCGGCAGTGGCGCGAACGTGCTGGACGCGACATGTCCGTTCGTCAAGAAAATCCATACAATCGTCAAAAACGAGACGGAAAAGGGGCGGCGCATTATCATCTTCGGCTCGCCCGCGCATCCGGAGGTCGAGGCCATCGCGAGCTTCTGCGACCGGCCAACGATCGTGCAGAGCCCGGAGGAGATTGAAAATTGGCTTTCGGAGGAGCCTTCACGTCGAAATTTGCCCATCAGCATGGTCAGCCAGACGACGAGCGCACAGAAAATGTGGGAAAGTTGCGTAAGAATTGCAAAAAAAGAGTGTACAAATTGCGAAATATTTGATACAATATGCAGAGCTACGGAAATGCGACAGGAAGAAGCAGCGATTCTTTCTCAAAAGTGTGATGCGATGGTCGTTGTCGGTGATGCAAGAAGCTCCAATACGGGGCGGCTTGCGATGATCTGCGAGCAGTACTGTAAAAAGGTTTCACTGGTCGATCAGGCAGATGATCTGGAGATGAGCCTTTTTTCCGGCGCAAATACTGTGGGGATTACGGCAGGCGCATCGACGCCGTCGTGGATAATTAAGGAGGTAAACAACAAAATGAGCGAAGAACTGAAAGTTGAAAC
>ENA-OWRJ01000852-OWRJ01000852.1-human-gut-metagenome-genome-assembly--contig:-NODE-852-length-37489-cov-3.329807_pt1 | contig 37489 bp, 36 predicted proteins | sample MGYA00248269_ERZ651897 | MGnify/ENA primary metagenome ERZ651897 (study PRJEB26924, sample SAMEA4378252) | human gut metagenome | biome: human gut; feature: human-associated habitat; material: faeces...
GCGTCAGCGATCAGGCATGGATTGCCGCCGGAAAGGTCGGCGAGAAGGCCGGAAAAATCTTTGAAAGAAACTTCGACCGACCTCCCACCGTCAGGCTCGAAAGCGGCACTCCCGTGGGCGTTCTGGTCATGAACGTCAAGGACAGGTGACGCCATGGAAAATTACGTTGCCAACGTCATTCCGCATTTGCAGCAATGGTGGCCCGTCATCATCCGGCTTGCCTATCTCATCGGCATTGTCTTTGCCGTTGTCTCCCTTGTTCAGGCCGTCAGCCGGAAACAACGCTTCAACCGCTCCACGGCGGTCTGGAGCTTCATCTGTGCCGTTCTGCTGCTGAATCTCCCCGCGCTCATGGATTCTCTGTCCATGACGGTTTTCAACCAAAGCTCGGAACAGGCCCTGAGCTACAGCCCGCCTTCGTCCCCCGGTTCCATCTATATCCAGTTCGCCGTGTACGCCATTGCCTCCATCGGCGTCATCGGCATTGCGCGGGGGCTGTGTCTCATACGCGACACGCCGAACCAGAGCATGAATCTCAGCCGGGGCCTTGTCCATCTGTTCGGAGGCATTCTCGCGGTCAACCTTGTCACTTTCCTGCGCGGCCTGGGGGCCACGGTAGGCGGTGACGTGCAAACATACATCGCCAACATCATTGGCTGAGTACGGAGGACTCTATGAACTTCATCAATCATCAGCTCTCCATTTCCCCGCTGCGCTGGACTGCCGCCGTTATCGGTGTCGCCGCCGTATGGCTCCTCATGCCTGAGATTGTCCAGGCTGCCGTCACCTTCGGAGAAATCGGCGAAAATGTGGCGGAAAACGCCAAAGGCGTCGCCAAGGGCGTCACCCTTGCCGGATACGCCTCCGGTGCGGGCATGGGCGTCTGGGGTTGCGTGGACATGTACAAGGCCACCAAACGCCAGGGCGAATCGACCTATCCCGGCGGCCTCATCAAGATTCTGGTCGGAGCCGTGCTGCTCGGTCTGGGAGAAACCCTCGGTTCCGGTTCGGCCACACTCTTCGGCACCGATCAGACTTCCGGCATGAGTGATCTCGGCCTGTAACCTCAAAGGAGACGAGGCATGAGCATGTTCAAAAAAAAGGAAACATCTTCCCTGCCGGAAGCTCCGGGGCAGGCTCTGAGCATGGAACCTCATGCCTCGTCTCCGGCCCCGGACGCGTCTGCCGTTATCGGAGGTCTCGGCTGGTACAGAACCCAGTTTCATCGCGCCATGAAACTGGCGCTGGGACTGAGCCTGGCGCTGATGGTCAGCCTGGCCGTCATTGCGCTGCTTCTGCTGAATCAGCCGAAACCCCGATATTTCGCCGCCACGCCTGATTTGCGCCTCGCGCCTCTTGTCCCTCTCGACCAGCCGCTGCTTACCCAGAGCGGGCTGCTGACGTGGGTGTCGGACACGATTACCGGGGCCATGTCGCTCAACTTTCTGGAGTGGCGCGAAAAGCTGGAAGCCGTCAGACCGAATTTCGACGACGACACGTTCAAATCCTTCCTTTCCTCTCTGGAAAGCTCCGGGATTCTGAACATGATTCAGGAAAAACGGCTTTCCGCCTCGTCCGTTGCCACCGGTGCCCCGGTCATCATCGCCTCCGGGCTGGTCAGCGGGAAAGCCACATGGCGCATCGAGTTTCCCCTGATCGTTTCCTACGAATCAAGCCAGGGGGTGGAGAGCACCCAGCGTCTTATCGCCACTGTTCTTGTCTGCCGTGCCTCCACGGCCACCACCCCGCGCGGGGTGGTGATTCAACAGGTCGTTCTGAAGAGGGAATCCTGATGCTGGATAAACTTGTCAATGGCATAGACTGCGGCATACGCGCCATCTCTGAAGTCTTCGCCGGACCGGTGTACGGTTACTGCCGACTGGAAACGGTTGATGACGACGTTCTGGTGGCGGACGACGGAAGTCTCGTGAGTCTTCTGCGTCTTGAGGGTTCCCTGAAGCATGTGGGCGTAGAAGAATACGGGAGCATTGTTTCCGGTCTGACGGAAAAATTCCAGTCTTCCTTTTCCAAGCCGGGGCACCTGCTTCAGGTCGTTTTTGAGTACGACCCGGAAAGCAGCGCTTCCCGAATTACCGAACTTCTGCGTCCTTCCCGGCTGACGGCACAGAATCTGGGCCTTCATATCGGCCCGCTGCTGGATGACTGGGGAGCCACGCTGCAACGCTACTGCGCTCTGGAAACCTGCTGGCTCGTTCTTTGGACAAGGCCCGCCGTTCTGCCGGATTCCCTGCGGAAAACAGCCCTGAAGGAACGCCATACCGCCATGTCCAAGGTGCCGACGATTCCGGGCTGTCAGCAGGTATCCCGCGCCGTAGCTGCGCTGCATGACGCCCATAACGGTTTTCTGACCGGCGTGATGGACGCTTTCCGTCAGGTTGACCTGCTGGTGCATCCCCTTTCGGCCCATGAGGCTCTGCGTGACATCCGCTTGTGCATTTCCCCGGAAATGACCGGTCGGGACTGGCGGCCTCTCATACCCGGCGATCCCTTGCCGTTGCGTCTGCCTGACCCCGACACAAGCAGGGCGGACAGGCTGCATAACATGCTGTACCCGGATTTCAAGACACAGCTCTGGCCCCGTGAGGGAGAACTGATTTCCCGCAACGCCATACGCATCGGCGACAGAATATTCGGGCCGCTCATCATGACGCTCATGCCCCAGACGCCGAAACCGTTTCAAGAACTTTTCAGGGTACTTGCCAAGCGTGATGAACGACTGCCGTACCGCATTTCCTTTCTGCTGGAAGACGGAGGCCTGAACATGGGTCTCCGGCCCCTGCTCGCGGCCATCCTGGCCTTCAGCTCTTCGGACAACAAAAAGTTCAATAAGGCCGTCGATGCCCTGAAAGAGCTAGACCTTGAAGGTATATGCTGCATCCGGTTCCGCATCTGCTTCTGCACCTGGGCCAGCGTGACGGATTCCGAGCAAGAAGCCCATCTGCTGCTCCGACGGCGCGTCGCGGAACTTTCCAAAACCGTTCAGGGATGGGGAACGGCGGATATTTCCGAAGCCACAGGCGACCCGCTTCTCGGTTTTACCGCGACGCTTCCCGCCATGATGCCCGCAAGTCCGGCTCCCGTCACCGCCGCGCCCTTGCAGGACGCTCTTGGCATGTTGCCGCTGCGTCCGGCGTCGCCGTGGCGGGAAGGAAGCCTGCTGTTCCGAACCCAGGACGGTAAAATCATGCCGTATGCGGCCAACTCTTCGGAACAGGCCGCCTGGATAGACCTCGGCGTTGCCCCGATGGGCGGCGGCAAGTCCGTTTTTCTCAATGCCTTCAACTTTGCATTCGTCACTCAGAGCGGGCTGTCCCGGCTGCCGTGGCTATCCATCGTGGATGTCGGTCCGTCCAGCTCCGGGCTGATAACGCTGCTGAAGGAAAATCTACCTGAAAGCCGCAAACATCTCGCGGCCTATCACAGGCTCAGAATGACGCCGGACTATGCCATTAATCCCTTTGATACGCCGCTCGGCAACAGAAAACCTCTGCCGTCTCACAAGGCATTTCTGGTCAATCTGCTGTCTTTGCTGGCCACGCCTCTGGATGTCACGGCTCCGGCCGACGGTGTTCCCGGACTCATAGGCAGAGCGGTTGATCTCGCCTATGAGGAACTCTCCGACAACCATCACCCCCGGCTTTACCAGCCTAACGTGCTTCCGAAGCTGCACGCCCTCATCACGGAAGAAGGCATACGTCGGGACGCTTCCACGTCCTGGTGGGAAGTGGTCGATGGACTGTTTGAACGCGGCTATGTCCATGAGGCGTTGCAGGCCCAGCGCTACGCCGTGCCTCTGCTGGCGGATGTCGGCTCGCAAATCAGGCAGAACAAAGGCATCCAGAACACCTATGACGAAAATCTCATTCTCAATGTCTGGCGTTCCCTTCTGGATGCCATCGACGCCTATGTCATCCTGAAGGAACCCACGCAATTCGACCTCGGCGACGCTCAGATCGTCAGCCTCGACCTTGATGAAGTGGCTCCGCGCGGCGGTTCCACGGCGGATCGACAGTCCGCCGTCATGTATATGCTGGCCCGGCACGTCCTCGGTTCACGCTTCTTCCTGATGCCTGCGGATGTGCAGCTCATGCCCGAAGCCTACCGGGACTATCATGCCGGGCGAATCGAGGCGATTCGGGAGGACCCCAAAAGGCTTTGCTACGACGAAGCGCATCGCGTCACCAAAAACACCTCGGTTTCCGGCCAGTTGCAGGCGGATATGACCACCATGGCCCGTGAAAGCCGCAAATGGAACCTTTCCATCGGTCTCTATACGCAATCCATCGACGATATTCCCAAAATCATCACGGACGAACTGGCCACCACGGTCGTCATTCTGGGGTCCGGCACGGAAAAGAGCATTGAGAATCTGAGTCTCCGCTTCGGTCTGAACGGGGCCTGCCGTCATGCCCTTTCCCGTCTGGGAAAGCCCGGCAAGTCAGGCTCCAATCTCGTAGCCCTGTTCCGCACAGGTTCGGGCATGTCGCAGCTTGTCCTCAGCCTGACCATAGGCGGCCAGTCTCTCTGGGCCTTCAGCACCACCACGGAAGACGTGACTATCCGCAATCACCTTTATCAAAGGCTGGGACCATCCGAGGCCTTGCGCAGACTGGCTCGACGTTTTCCCGGAGGTTCGGCCAAGGCCGAAGTGGAACGACGCAGACGGCAGGTGGAGGACAGGAGCGATTCCGACGATGAAGTCGTCAATGTCATTTTGGAAATTGCCAATGAACTGGCGGAGGAACAATGAAAAAGCTCTTTTTTGTTCTGGCGATTGTTCTTTTTCCGGTCCCGGTCTGGGCCGGAGGCTGCGGCTGCGGTTCCATCAACGCCATGATTTCAGCGGCCAAATCTGAAACGATTCAGGCCATCAACGCCTATACCGCTGCGGAAGCCCAGGCCATCCGTTCGGAAATTCTGCTGGCCGCACAGAATATCATCGGCACCATCAAAAGCGAAACGGCAACCGTGGTCCGGGCGCTGGTGGCGCTCAAGGAAAGCAATGTCGCCGCCATCAAGGGACAGGCCGTTGCGGGCGAAGCCATGAAAACCGAAGATCTGTACGGCACGGCGGCCCAGCCCTCAGGGCTTTGCGGCGCAACCTCGCTGGGCGCGGGAATACAGCTCGGCGCACAGGCAGGGCAGGAAATTCATGCGACCATGAGGGAAAAACAGTTCGCCTATGCCAACACACCCGGCGCAAAGCCGGTGGAATTTCTGCACCGTATTCTGGCCGACGACCAGCCTTCCGAACCCGAAAGTCTGGATGCGCTCTTTCCGCTCCAAAGCACGCTTACGGAAGACCAGGTGGCGCAGGCGCATGAATCCATCAAGACACTGGCCAATCCCCGTCCGCTTCCGATGGTCACAGACGCACAGAAAGAAACTCCGGCAGGACAGACCTACGCGGCGGCAAGGAAGGTTCACGAAGAACGTCTGGCCGCCGTTACCGAAGCGCTCAACCACCACGTCGTGCTGCACGCTCCCACATTGCCGGAAGACGTGACCGAATGGGCGCAGAATCAGTGGTCGGAAGCGGGAGGAAGCGGCACTCCTCCCGGCATTGTGGACGGAAAACTTTCGGAAGCCGGGCTTTACAAACTGCTCTCACAGATGCGCGTGGGCAACCCCAACTGGTTTGCCCAGATAGCCACGGCCACGGATGCCGGACTGTTGCGGGAAATGGCGGTCATGCAGGCTTTTCAGATGGAGCTTGCCCGAAAAAACATGGAGCTTATGGACCGCCTGACCGTCATTGCTGCGCTTAGCTTCCTTTCCCGCATGGAAGGAACCACCGGCAGGGACATGGACGACCTTTATGCCCGCATGGTCGGCGCACAGCAATAGGAGACCGCCATGCGCCTGTTACAGCGAAAAAAGATCGGCATGGGTGCCGGTACGATAAAAAACGCACTCATTCTCGCTTACTTTATACACAAGAAGCCAATCCGGTTCTATATGCAACTCCCGGTATGGTTTCCACTCTCCTTTGAGGGCATGGTCACGACAATGCTTAGGCAGTGGTTCCTCATTAAGCAAAAGCATGATTATCGTTTTCAGCTTTTGCATATCGTAGCCGCGATGTTCCACCTTTCTCAGATCACGGCGAAACTGAGCGGTAAAAGTGGAGTTACGCACTTATATCCCCAACTGTCTGAAAAGATCTTCCGCATCCTTGGCGTGAAATATTTCCTCTCCCCGTTCCGCCTTCTCTATAGTTTCACGGGTCAGTGCATTGGGAATATCGTCGCTGAAAGGCAGACGCTTTTCATGAGCCACTCTGGCCAGCGCCATGCGGCAGAGATCGGATACCGTCAGCCCCATGGTTGCCAGTACGGCGGCGGCCTCATGCTTGATGGCAGGGTCAATGCGGGCGCGAACATAATCGTTGGCAGGCATGATTGTCCTCCTGTTTTTAGAAAATGTAGCTCAATTGGGCACAAAGTCAACAGCACCCTCAATGAAGAAAAGGGGAGACGCCATGGCCTCTGAACTCCCTGCCACCTCGGAAATTCTTCTGCCCACGGATGCCAGCAAGCAGATTCTCGACACCTTCCTCGGACAGGGGTGGGATACCTGGGGAGCCGGTCTTGGAGGCTCGCAGGCTTCGGAACTGATGCTCCAGATTTTCAGCGCCTTCAATCTGGTGGCGCTGGCCGTCATTTCCGCGCTGTTCCTGTGGGTCATGGCTCTGGCCGTGGCCGGAACGGCGCATGAAGGCGTACCCTTCGGCAAGCGTTTCAGCTCTCTGTGGATGCCCCTGCGTTTTGTGGGGGCCATGGGCGCTCTGGCTCCGATCTTCAAGGGGCTGAGTCTCTTCCAGGTGGCCATTCTGGCCTGCATCGGCTTTTCCATCAACCTCGGCAATTTCGTCTGGGAACTGGGGACCGACTACTTTGTGGAACACGCCGGTCAGATCACCGTACAGGCACCGGACCAGAACGTCACGCACTATGCGGCCATTACCAACGGCGCTCTGGAATCTTTGACGCTCCAGTATTACCTGAACGAGCGTCGCGGCATGAACATCCCGCCGGGCGGAGAATGGAACTACAAAAGCAACTGGTTCCGCTCCGGGGGAGAATACCAGTTCCTTTTCAACGGCAACGCGGGTTCCATTCAGGTGGCCTGTGTGGATGAAAGCGATGCTCTGTGCAGGGGCAAGGTCAATGCCGTGGGAACGGCCATCTCCGCTCTTTCTTCTGTGGCGCAGCAGCTTGCCGACCCGGAAACGCCGTCTTCCTCCATTGACCCCCGCGCGCTGCACAGTGCCGCAAATCAGGTCAATGCGACCATTCTTTCCGAACTGCAAAGCTATGCCGGACAGGGACAGCTTCAAAGCAAGCTCTCAGACTTCCAGGAAAACTCCGCCCAGTACGGCTGGCTCATCGCCGGTTCTTCCTACTGGTCCATAGCATGGATCAATCAGGAAGTCCGCGAGGCCATGTACTCCGGCATCACCTACAGCCCGCACCAATATACCGTCTCCGAACTGTATGCCTGGACGCACGGCCTGCAGGACTATGAAGCCGCGAAGGAACGTGTGGCAAACTATATCAAGACCGCCTATTCCAGCCGAAGGGGAATCACGGACATCACGGCCACGCCGTCCGTGACGGATGAAGGCCGAGCCTTTGACGAGCTGACCAACTGGCTGCGGGCCACGTTGAATCAGCTGGTCGCCGCAAACATTCTGCCCATTGCCGTTGAAAAGCTCTCCAGCCAGGACCCCATCATGGCGATTTCCAATGTGGGGGACTACTTCATCGGTACGGCATGGGGGCTGGCCTCGGCGCTCGGCGTCGTGGATGTGGCGCACTCCATGGGCAAGGAGCTGCCTCTCATAGGCAAGGCCATTCCGAATCTGGACAAGTATATCTCCTTTGCCCTGTTCGCCGTTTTTCTTCCCCTTCTGCTGTACGGGCTGGCGCTGGCCTACTACCTGCCCGCCATTCCCTTCATCCGCTGGATTTCGGCCCTGGTGGGCTGGATCATCCTCATTGTGGAAGCCCTGGTCGCGGCTCCGCTCTGGCTGTGCGCCCATGCGCTGCCCGACGGAGACGGCGCTGCCGGTCAGCACGGCAAAAGAGGCTATTTTCTTCTCCTTGCCATCATCATCCGTCCTCCTCTGATGGTGGCGGGATTCTTTGCCGCCGTCATTCTCATGAACGTCCTCGGCAGACTTCTCGGAGCCAGCTTTGAGATGTTCGTCGCCGGAACCGCGCAAACCAAAATTCTCGGCATTACCGGCACGTTCTCCATGCTGGTCATCCTCGGCATCGTCGTCATCATGGCGGCCAACAAGTTCTTCTCCCTCATCCATTACCTGCCGGAGCATGTAACCAGCTGGATAGGTCAGCAAATCCACGGGCTGGGAGAAAAGGAAGACCAGGCCGGAGTCAAGAGCATCTTCATCGCCTCCACCAATACCGTCAGCTCCGGGGCGCAGGGCGCAAGAGAACTTCGCGGCGACATTTCGAGGCAATGGAACAGCCCCGGCGCGGGCAACGTCCAGCCTTCAACACCGCAGGAACCCGTGCCCGGTACCAGATCGGGACTGACACAACAAAATTTCAGGAGCTGATATGGATATTTTCGACAAAGAAAAAACCGTCATCAGTTGCTTTGATTTGACCGGCAACATGGTACGCCCCTGGGCGGAGGCAGGATACCTCTGTTACTGCGTAGATTTACAACATCCCGCAGGAGAAACGAAAGAAGGCAACGTAATTTGGGTTGGCGCTGATATGTGCGACTGGATGCCGCCGTTCAGGCCCATCACCTTCGCCGCTTTTTTTCCCCCCTGTACGGATGTGGCCGTTTCCGGTGCACGCTGGTTCAAGGACAAAGGGCTGTTCGCCCTGTTTCAGGCCATACGTCTGTTCTATGCCTCCATCCGTATCGCAGAATGGACGCACGCGCCGTACCTCATCGAAAACCCTGTTTCCACCATTTCAACTTACTGGCGCAAGCCGGATTTCACTTTTGATCCCTGCGATTACGCGGGCTATCCGGGCGGTGAAAACGACCTGTACACCAAGAAAACCTGCTTGTGGACGGGCGGAGGCTTCATCATGCCGCCGCCCAAACGGCTTGAGCCGGTGCAGGGAAGCAGGATGCACCGACTTCCGCCTTCACCGGAACGGGCGAACCTTCGCAGTGCCACGCCGATGGGTTTTGCCCGCGCGGTCTTTGAAGCGAACTGTTCCGGTTGGAGGTGTGCATGAAAACGCCCGCCATTTTTCAAACGATTCTGGATACTGCCAGGCATGTCGTCGGACTTCGCGGAGACTTATACTCTCGGCTGGACGCTTTCCGCAGTCACCGCTCTTCCCAGGAACAACACGCGGTTGCACAGGACTTTTCTCTGCTGCTTGCCGCCTGGGGTATTGCCGACGACGCGGATATTCCCGGCGTCATCAGGGTGCTGCGTCTGCGCGTTCCGCTTTTTATCGCTCCCGTCGTTCTCTGCGCTCTGGCAGCGATATGGCAGCGAACCATGCTGTCCGTCATCGCCCTCTGTCTCGTCTCTCTGCCATGTCTTCTTGGAATCCTCACGACGCTCTGGCGCATTTCCCTCTTGCGTAACCGCCGTTTTCTGCCGTTCGGTCGCTGGCTGCTGCAAGGAGTCGGCGTCGTTTCCCATCGCCCGTAAGTCGGGCGGGGTGTGTCTTTTCATCCATAAAGGAGGTCCCCTCATGTTCCGCAACCTTGTGCTGTGCTTATGCTGTCTTTTTCTCGCCGCCTGCGCGGGAAGGGAGCAGTCTTCCGCTCCTCCGCCCGCCGATTTCGTATCAACCACCCTGGGACACGCGGCAGAACAGGCTCATGGGGAACTTGCCATGATCGCCAGACTGTGCGGACAGGGCTTGCAGCCTCTGCTGCTGCCTTCCGACCCTTCGCTGAATCTGCCTGTCTCCATTACCTGGACGGGACCCGTGGAAGGAGCGCTCAAGGAAATCTGCCTGCAACTCGGCTTTCGCTACAGGGAAGCGGGAACACCCTCCGCACAGGTCATGACCGTGGTGGTGCATGGGCTGAACCGTCCCGCGCATGAACTTCTGGAAGACATCGCATGGCAGATACAGCCCCAGGCCGCCGTGCGTTTCGACCCCATCAACCGCGTTCTTACGTTGGCAAGAACCACCGGTAAGGAGCTTCATTCATGACGATGTTCGCCCGTCTCATCCCTGCGCTTCGGCTCCGTCTTTTCGGTTCCCGGAAGTCGACTTCTCTTCTGCTGGCCTTCATCGCAGCCGTCTCTCTGACCGGGTGCGCGGGAATGCGCCCGCAGAATGCCCCCACGACTCCCGTGCCCGTTCCCCCCGGCACGGTCAATGCGCCGAAAACGGCGGACAAAACAAACGACGACCAAGCCTTCACACCCTACGACGCCTCCTATGCTGAAGACGGCAACGGGCAATACCTGGCCGTGCATGTTCCCGCCGACCCCGCTTCGGGACCGCGCAAAGGCGATCCCGACGAGCTGGCGGAACTTCTGGAAATGAAAGGCGGCAGTGAAAAAGAGCATACCGCCGTCAAGCTCATGCGCCCCAGAGCCATCAAGGAGGCGGCCCGGCTTGTTACGTTTCAGACGGCCATAACCTGGCGCTACCGACAGCTTGCCGCCAGAACCGAAGAGTTCAGTACCATCATGGATGCTGCCTTCAACTTCACGCCGCTTGTTCTGACGCAGGGGGAAGCCCTCATCATGCCGCCGCTTCTGGCACGGGCCGGAGCCTCCATGCGGATTGAAGAGCCGGGAACCGCGACAGCAGCAAAAGCGACTTATGAAATGCTTGAACCGGCACAGTACATCGCGGTTGTTCCTCACTGGCGAACCTTTCTGATGATGGACGATTTCCCCGAACCGGAAAAGCCTAACCCCGCCGTTCTGCCCCAAAGCAGCGAAGAGCGGGCCATCTGGCGACGCGCCGTGCGCGATGCCTGGACGCAGGGGCTGAAAGAGGCGGATCAGCTTTACGCGGACAACGTGGCTCGGATGGTGCGAATCTATCGCGGAGCCATGCTGTATCATCTGCTCACGGCCCAGCACCTTCTGAGCCGCATCAGCACCGCCTCTTCCGACCTGGGAATGCACACCACGGACAACGGAAACAAGCTGAACATCGGCCAGCGCGTTTATCGGATTACCGCGCCGTCCTCCTTCACGGTCGCCCCGTCTCCTTCCGTAAAAAAGGAGAGAAAGTGACCATGACGAATCCCGGCTGGTATCCTCGTGAACCGCGTATCCGCTGGGACTATGCGGGCATCAACGACCTGCTGCTCTGGGGAACCCGTTGCGGCATGTCCGACCTGTGCCTGCGTTCCGCGCTTCCGGCATGGATGCGCCTCAACGGAACATGGCGGATGGTCACGCAGCGGGCCATTACGACCGATGAACTTCTGTCCGCACTGGAACGCCTGACCCGGAACAATTCCGTGGCCGCGCTCATCAAGTCCGGCCAGTCGGACTATGACTTTGCCCATGAAATCGAGGAAAGCCGAGGTGTGCGCCGCCGCTATCGCGGCAATGCCACCCCGGTGGCCGACGGCTATTCCACCGGCGTCAAAATCGTGTTCCGTGCCATTCCTTCCATGCCCCCGGCCCTGGAAGACCTGCATGTGGAACAGGAAATTCTGGACCATGCCATGCCGTCCAACGGTCTGGTTCTGGTCACTGGCGTCATGGGAAGCGGAAAAAGTACGCTGCTCGCCGCCATTCTTCGACGCATCATTGAAAAGGGCGGGCGCAACGTCAGCACCTATGAATCCCCCATAGAATTCGACTTTGACGCCATACCGAACCCCGGAGGTCCGGTATCGCAAAGCACCATTCCCGAACATCTGAAATCGTTTCTTACGGCCACGCGCAACTCAACGCGCACGGCGCCGGACGTGGTGCTCATCGGGGAAAGCCGTGATCCCGATACGCTCCGGGGCATGATCGAAAGCGCGGAAATAGGCGTTGCCGCCTATTCCACGGTGCATACGCGCTCCGTGCCGGAAACTCTTTCCCGCATCATCAACGTCTTTCCCATTGCGGAAAGGCTGCAAATCACGGCGACGCTCATTTCCAGTCTCAGGCTCATCATTTCCCAGCGTCTCGTTCCGTTGCCGGACAACAGCGGACGCACGGCGCTGCGCGAATATCTGGCCTTCACACCCGAAATCCGGGAAACCCTGCTGAACACGCCTCTGGAACGTCTGATTCCGCAGGCCGAAGAACTGCTTTTCTCCTCCGGCCAGCGCATACAGGATGCCGCCGAACGCGCCTATGCCGGAGGCCACATAGGCAGGGACATCTATCAGGCCATTCTGGCGGAGCGCAAGGCAAGGCAAAACAGTCCGTCCCACGCTCTCGCTCTGGAGGAAACCTCATGAACGGTGAAGTTCTCTGGCGGGATACCGGTCTCACGCCGAAAATTTTCATTCTGGATGCCCGTGCCATCTTTCCCCTGGCTCTGTGGCTGTTCCACTGGTCCTGGTGGACGGCGGCCATTGCCTGCCTGGGCATTGTGGCCCTGTTCTTTGTTCAACGCTCCGGCATGTCGCCTCTTGCCTGTCTCAGGGCGATACGCACGGCGCTCATGGGCAGACGCCGGGAGACCAGATACACCGAAACCCTCTGGCGCAAACGATGCCGCTGGTAATTCAACAACCCGAAAGGAGTTCGACATGAAAGACGTTCCGCGCAACAGTTTCGGCCTCTTTGATTCACCTGTCCGTTCCCAGGAAAAGGAGCGCGTGAACCTTACGCCCCGGCATATTGAACGACAGCTCGACGCCGGGGCCTTCCTGATGAGCAGGAAGGACGCCGTTCTGGCGGGCTTTCTCAATCCGCACGACGAACAGGATTCCGTCATCGTGGAACTGCGGGAGGAAAACGCATGAGTGAGCAGCCGCGCGAAAGAAAAAACCGCTTTCAGATAAGCCGAGAAGTCCAGGAAGAGTTCGTCAACGGCATCGCTGAAACCATGCTTTCCCTGGCGGAAAAAGCCGGGGATTGGCAACGGGGCTGGACCTCCGACACGCCTGTGGGAATGCCGTTCTGTCCCGTGACCGGCAGAGAGTACAGCGGGGCGAACCTGGTTCGGCTGCTGCTGACAACCATTGTCAGGGGATACGCCGATGACCGGTGGATGACCTTCAACCAGCTTCAGAGCTTTCAGAACGCCCACCCCGAACTGCAAATGAACATCCGCAAGGGCGAACGGGGCGTCAAGGTGCTGCGACCGGAGGAAGTCGCCTACATTGTGAAAGAAAACGGAGCCTGGAAATTCCTGACTAAGGAAGAACTCCGGCGCATCGAGGAAATGAAGGACCGGGGGCAGGACGTTCCCGACGTTCAGCGCAAAACGCTTTTCTATCCTTTCACGGTCTTCAATGCCGCCCAGATTGAGGGATTCCCCGCCAAGGAGCGTCCCGCCCATGCCATGACGAAGATTGAACGGCATGAGATGGTGGAACGCTTCATCGCCAGCTCCGGCGTTCACGTCAGGCACTACGGCGGCGATCCCTGCTTCAACATGGAAAAAAACGAGGTGGCCCTGCCGTATCCCGAACGGTTCAGCGGTACGGATGAATATTACGCCGCCAAACTGCACGAGTTCTTCCATGCCACCGGGCACGAAACGCGGGAAAACCGTCAGCTGAAAAATGCGCAGACCATCAAGAGCTACGCCTTTGAAGAAATGCGCGCGGAAATGTTTTCCATGCTGGCCGGCGCGCATCTTGCGCTGCCCATGCCGGAAACGAATTCCGCCGCCTATATCGCCAACTGGAATCAGAAATTTTCCGGCGGCGATGTCAAAGCCGTGTTTCAGGCGGCTTCGGAAGCGGCAAAGATACTGACGGTGCTGCATCAGTTTGAATCCGATGAACAGCCTGCGGCAAGGTGGTTTCCCAGACGGGAAGCATGGCCGGAACTGGTGGAACTTCAGAAGCAGCGCGACGCGGCCTGCGGCGTTTCCTTCCATGCCGAAGAAACTTCCGGCTCGCAGGTCTTCGAGCGCCTTTCCCGAAACAGCGCCTTCTCCGAACCGCTGTCTTTCACCGAGGCAGCCGTTGCCTTCAAGAACACGGACAACCCGGTCACAAAAACACGCCTTATCCTTCAGAACCCGGACTTCCTCAATCTGGCCCTCAAGCAGGACCCTGACTCCGTGATGGAGCTTGCCGCGCTTTTCGACAAGATGGCCCACGTTCTCCACATGGAAATGGACGACAAACTCCGCTCGGCTCCGGGCGCTCTGGAACATAACGCTCCCTTACTGGAACAGCAGGCTGCCTCGGCGCAGCGCATGAGGATATAACGCATGAGACTTTTCATCGCTGAAAAACCGAATCTTGGAAAAGCCATTGCCAGAGGACTTGGCGGGGGACGCACGGAACAGGGCTGTATCCGGTGCGGAGACAACATCGTCACCTGGTGCTTCGGCCACCTTCTTGAACCCGCCTATCCTGAAGCCTACTGCCCTGAATATGCCCAATGGCGGCGCGAACATCTGCCCATCATTCCTTCCTCATGGAAATATGTGGTCAAGCGCACGTCGAAAGCACAGCTCGACACCATCGGCAAACTGCTGCGCGACGCCGCCTCCGTCGTCCATGCGGGCGACCCTGACCGGGAAGGCCAGCTTCTTGTTGATGAAGTGCTGGAACATTTCCGCTATCGCGGCCCTGTCTTCCGTATCTGGTTGCCTTCCCTGGATGACCGCTCCGTCAGCATCGCCCTCGGCAACATCACGGACAACGCCGCCAATGCTCCTTTGCGGGACGCCGCCCGCGCCAGAATGATGGCCGACTGGCTGGTCGGCATAAACGCCACCCGCGCCCTGACCATCACAGGCAGAGAAAATGGACGCACGGAAGTGCTTTCCCTCGGCAGAGTCCAGACGCCCACGCTGGCGCTGGTTGTGGCCCGCGACAGGGAGATCGCCCATTTCAAGCCCTCGGATTATTTTGTGCTGCGGGCAAGCATCATCCACCCTCACGGAGAATGTTCCGTCACCTTCGTGCCTTCCGACTCGCAGGACGGACTGGACAGCTCCGGGCGTCTTGTGGACCTTGCTCAGGTTGCCGCCGTTCTGGAATCGGTCAACGGCAAGGAAGGAACGGTTCTGGAATCTCTGCGGGAAAAGAAAACCAGACCCGCCCCCTTGCCTCATTGCCTCTCTTCCCTGCAAAAATCCGCTTCCGCCAGACTCGGCATGTCGGCCAAGCGCGTCCTGGATGTCGCCCAGAGCCTTTATGAAAAGAAACTCACCACCTACCCCAGGACAGACTGCCGCTATCTGCCGGAAGAGCAGCATGGCGAAGCCGCATCCATTCTAAGCAGCCTTGCCGGAGTCTCCGGCCTGGAGCAGCTTGCGGGCAAGGCGGATTCCAGCCTGAAAAGCACGGTCTGGAACACGAAAAAGATTACCGCCCACCACGCCATCATTCCCACCGGGGAACCTGCGGAAAGCCTTGCCGGGGAAGAACGCGCCCTTTTTCTGCTGATCGCCACGGCCTACTGTCTGCAATTTCATCCGCCCATGCGCTATGAAGCCCAGAAAATCGCCGTTGCCCTCGGAGATACCCGCTGGGAAGCCTCAGGGCGGCGACTGCTGGAGGCCGGATGGACGGCGCTTTCCAGGGATGACGATGATTCCGATGAACAGGAGCAGGAACTTCTGCCGCTCATGGAACAGGGCGACGCCGTGCGCTGCCGTAACGCGGAAAGCGTGCGGAAAAAGACTTCTCCGCCCTCACGATTCAGCGAGGGGAGCCTGATTGACGCTATGGCCCACGTCCATCTTCTGGTCAAGGACGGTCAGGCGAAAGCCACGCTCAAGGAAAGCAAGGGCCTCGGAACCGAAGCCACCCGCGCCAATATCATTGAGACGCTGAAAGAACGCGGCTATCTCGTCGCCGAGAAAAAATCCATCGTATCCACGCCGCTGGGGCAGGAAATCATCGACCTGACGCCGCCCGCTCTGAAAGACCCCATCACCACCGCCGCATGGGAAGACCAGCTTGAAGCCATCGCCCAGGGCAAGGGCAATCTGGACGCTTTTCTCTCGGAACAAAAACGTCTTCTGCCGACGCTGCTGGCTCCGATTCTGGAACGCAAAGCCAGCCCCGTCCATGTCTGCCCCGACTGCGGGGCCGCTCTTCAGCGCCGTAAAAGAAAAAAGGACGGCTCATGGTTCTGGAGTTGCTCCGCCTATCCCGACTGCAAGACCATACTTCCCGATGACAACGGCAAACCGGGAAGTCCCAGACCGAAACCCACGCTTTCGGAACACGCCTGCAAAGCCTGCGGCAAGCCTCTCGTCCTGCGCAGCAGCGCCAAAGGCAAGTTCTACGGCTGTTCCGATTATCCCCGCTGCAAGCAGATATATCCGGTCGGAGAAAACGGGGGCCCCGTTTTTGAAGGCCGGAAAGGGAGGAAGAAACAATGAGGACTGCGCTTCTCCTTATCCTTTGTCTGGTACAGGCTTTTCCCTGTTTTGCGGCGTCCTGTCAGGATATGCGGGATGCCGTCGGCTCGGCCATGCAGCAGCGCAACGGACGGGTATCCGATACTCACAACACCATGATTCCCGACCCTGAATCCGAACGGGATGCGCTGTCCGGCTGTCTCGGCTCCATCAATGCCCTCGGCGACGCTTTCAGCCTTGGCGTGACGTTGCCGGGCATGGACCAGATCGTCGCGGGAATGTGCCATCAGGTTGACTCCCTCATTCAGCAGAAAATCAACGATGCTCACAATCAGGTCCTCAACTCCATAAACGGCATCGGCGGCAACAATCCGTTCAAGGTGTACGGCACGGGCGGAGACTATGTGGTGAAGCTCAAGGAGAAATTGAAATGAGAGCGCTCTGCCTATTTCTGAGCATCCTTTGTCTGTCTCCCGGCATGGCCTTCTCCGCCGAGCGGGCCAAAGTCGTCGTTTCGATGACACGACCTCTGACCACGGGCTATGTTCTGGATGCCGCCCGTGCAAGCGGAATGCCTCCGGCCGCGCTTTTCGGTCTGCTCGCCACGGAGGGGGGAAGCATGGGCGAAGCTCTGAGCAACACCAACGGCACCTGGGACCTGGGCTGTTTTCAAATCAATACCGTTCACGTCAATGAACTGGCCGCCATGGGCATAGCCCCGGAAACCCTGCTTCGGGACGGCTGCGTCAACGCCTATGCCGCGGCATGGCTGCTTCGCAAGGAGTATGAACGGACCGGCGATCTCTGGCTGGCCATAGGCGCGTATCATTCCAGAACGCCCCATCGCAGGGATGCCTATATCAGAAAGGTCAGAACGAACCTGGAAGAACTGCGTCGCCGGGGTATCTCCAGCCTCTCTTCCCTTCAGGAGGCACAGCCGTGAGTCAGCTCCGCGACGAAAGAGACGACATGCTTTTTCTGTGGTTTGCGCTTCTGGTGCTGATTTTTATCGTCATCCCGGCTCTGTACGCAGCGCATAAGGGAAGCGTCAACGCGCCTCTGGTCTGGCTGGCAAGTATCCAGCTCAGAGTCTTTGCGCCTTTTTCAGAAGAAGTACGGACCATCCTTGAGCGTCTCACCGAGGTGGAACCCGCCGCGCTGACCTGGGAACAGGTGCGGGGATTACTGCGCTATGCCGGGGCATGGATGCGATGGCCGCTCGCGCTGCTTCTGCTTTTGTGCGGCTGCACCGCCATTTTCATAGGCCGGGTGGGAAGACTCGTCCGGCATTTCAGCATGAAAAGCCTGCTGAAAAACAACGCGGAATCCTTCCCCTGTCTCAGACCGGTCGTTGGTCGCGGCAAGTATCTGCTTTCGCCAAAATCCTACGATTCCGGCTTATGGCGCATTGCCCGAACTCCCGTTCAATTCGCCCTGGAACAGGAACTTCTGCTCAATGAAAACGGTGAAGCCTTCACTCTGGAACAGGCTCTGCATAACGGGCTGGCGGATACGGAGCTTCCCGCATGGGGCAATGCCAGGCTGGATGAAGACAAAGCTCTCGCCGCCTTTCAGGACCAGCTCGGCAAACCGTTCGAGAACCATACGGCCATGACTGCCTGCCGTCGCGCGCTGGCCGCCGCATTCCTGGCCTATGCGGACGGCGACAAAAAAGGCTGCGTTGCCGTACTGGATGCCGTCTCATCCTCCTATCGGGAAAAACGCGACAGGGCGACATGTCCCGTTCTGGAACAAAAAAACTTCCATCAGAATCTGAACCGCATCTGGGAAAAGCATCAGTCCGTGCTTTCCGAAAAATCTCTCCGTATTCACGCGGCGTTCGAGCTTCCGTGGTTCATGGCGCTGCTGTGCCGGGCAAGAAAAAAAGGCGTTCTGGCCAGTTCCCAGTTCCTGTGGCTTCGCCCGTTGGACAGGGCGCTCTGGTACGCGCTCAACCAATGCGGGGGAAGAACCGCGTGGGTGGAAAGCCTGGCTCCCTGGGCGCACTACAAGGCAGAAGAACAGGCGGGGCAGGCCCTGACCGAGCCTCACGTTGCTCTCGCCGTCACGAGTCTCAAGGATTCCTTGTCCGCCCAGGGCTGGCTGACGGACATCTTCATTCCGCCCATGTTCGAGCAGTCCTTTACGCCTGCCGTGGAGCAGGCGGAACCTGTGTCGGATATGGTGTACGCTGCGGCAGAAAACGACCCGGAATACGATGCCAACGACGACCCTTCCCTGGCGGAAGAACACTATTGAGGTGCGTATGGAACGAAAAATCAGAGGTCTTGAAGACCACGAAACGCAGGAACGGAAACGGCTCTTCCGGGATGTGCGCTCCCCGCTGCAACGCCTGGGAGACACGCTCAGGCTCGGCCATGTGCAAACCGGCGGCATCTTTGCGGCGGGGGTGTGTCTTTTTCTTTTTCCCTCGCTCTCCATGCCGTTCTTTATCGCCGGGCTTGCTCTGTTTGCCGCCCGCTGCGTCTATGTCGAAGACGAAAGGCTGCCTTTCCGAATGCCGCTCGGTCTCTCCGGCACGGATAAAGGCGATCCTCTGCCCGGCAGACGCGGCTACGCCAGACCGGAGGGCATCTTCTTCCTGGGAAACAGGGTACAGGACCAGAAAGAACTCTGGCTGAAGGCCAAGGACATTCTTACCCACTGCCTGCTTTTCGGCACCACCGGTTCCGGCAAGACGGAAACCCTCGTTTCCCTTTCATACAATGCTCTGGCTACGGGAAGCGGGCTGTTCTACATCGACCCGAAAGCAAGTCCGAAACTCGCCGTACAGATATGGCAGATGGCCCGCTTTCTGGGACGGGACGACGACTTCCGCGTGCTGAACTACGGCACTTCCGGCAAAGTCAAAGGAAAAACTCCGCGCCGTCTTTCCAACACCAACAATCCCTTCACCTTCGGCAGTGCGGAAGCCCTGACGCAGCTTCTTGTTTCCCTCATGCCCGCGTCCGACGGGGCGAACAGCATCTTTGCCGACAAGGCGCAGGCGTTGATTTCCGGCGTCATGTACGCCCTGGTGGACCTGCGCGACAAAGGGCTGCTCAAGCTCTCCACCAGCGTCATCCGTGAGTCGCTGGCTCTTGAAAAATGTGTCGCCCTCGCGCTGCGGGCGGAGCTTGATGAAGAGTCCCGCGCCTCCATCCATGCGGCTCTCGGCACCTGCGGCTGGATTGCCGGACGGGAAATGAAAGACCAGCCCCAGTCCTTTGCGGAGCAGTTCGGCTATGCCCAGAGCTACTTCGGAAAGGCCCTTTCCAGCCTGACGGACACCTATTCCCACATCTACGGGGCTGAAGACGGAGAAGTCGATTTTGCCGACGCCATCATGCAGCGCCGCGTGCTGGTCGTTCTTCTGCCTTCGCTGGAAAAAGCCCCCGCAGAACTGGCCAGCCTCGGAAAAATCAGCCTCTCCGCCATACGCAACGCCTGTGCCGTGGGCCTCGGCGCACATATTGAAGGCGACGCCGCCGACGTGCTGGAAGCCCTGCCCACGGACACTGTGGGCATCGGCCCGTATCTGTGCATCGTGGATGAATATGCGGCCATCGTCACCCCCGGCTTTGAGGTCGTGCTGACACAGGGGCGCGGTCTCGGCATAGCCGCCATCGTCGCCTCCCAGGATTACGCCGGTATTCTGGAAGCGGACAAAAAAGGCGCGCAGCAGATGGTGGCCAACACCTCCATAAAAATCTTCATGAAAATGCAGGACGCGGAAAAAACCTGGGAACTCATACGGGGACAGGCCGGCCAAGGCACCGTCCTCCGCACCACCGGCTTCAACGTCAACGAAAAAATAAGCGCAGGTTACCGCGACGCCATGAACACCACCGTGGAACAGGAAGACCGCGTCGTCCTGCGCGACTTGCAGGAACAGATCGAAGGCGAAGCCCATTTCATCTTCAGCGGGCAAATCGTCCGGGGCACCATGTTCTTTGCCAACCCTTCCCTGAAAAAAGCGCAGCTGCGCGTCCCCCAGCTTGTGCAGCTCTCCCAGGAGAAACACTATGACCATGCGGCATAAAAAAGAAAAAGCCCGGCTAACTGAAAATGGTTGCCAGCCTTGCAAGAACTTCATCCATAATGACGGGCGGTACTTGTTCCAGCCGTCTGCCGGATCTCGCCCGCAAGTCCAGCGCCCTGGGCTGGTCACAACGAACTACTCCTGTAGTACGCGTGCCGCATCCGCTGAGCGACACGGCGAATCCTGCAGTACGGGCAAAATTCCCCCCGCTGGTAATCGGCAACACTACGGGAACCTGCGTCACTCTGTTGAACTCGTCGGGAGAAATCACCAACACCGGTCGCGTTCCCTGCTGCTCATGCCCTTCTGTAGGGTCAAGCGTCACCAGATAAATATCACCACGCCGCATCAGATCAGCTCCCTGCCCGTGGCTCCCGACCCTGTCCACACACCATCTTCAGAGGAAAGCGGCGCGGAAGGGTCACATTGGGCCAGCAGCTCCTGCAGGCTGTACTTCTTCCTGACGTTCGGCTCAATAATCAGACGCCCGGATTCCACGGCCATGCTTACCGATGACCCCGATTCCATTCGCAGCATTTCCAAAATGGCGGGAGGAACGGCCAGCATCACTGAACCGCCGACTTTTCTCAAATTTGCTGTGTACATCGTTATCCTCCATAAGTTATATTTTTATATAACTCGCAATCGCCAATATGGCAAGTCCCCTTCGACAATACCGCACCGGAGAACAGTCATGACGCAACTCGTACAACTCATCACTCTTTTCATCTGTCTTTTGTCGGGATCGGTTCCTTCTGCCCATGCCGGAACGCCCGTGTCCGACCGGATAGCCGTGGAAGCTGGCGTAAAGGCGGAACTTTCAAAAGACCTGGCGCTGCCTTACGCGCCCGATGCTGCCCTTTCCGGCAGAACCTGTCTGGACGGCAGGCCGACAAAAGAATTTCAGGGCGACCTTGTGGAATACTGGGTCAACCTGGAATGTCCTTACTGCGGCATTGAGGAACCGCTCCGGGCACAGCGGGAAAATCCCGGCATGTGCATTGTCGTGCGTCACAGCCCTTCGGACAACTACGGAGAGTCGTTGAAAAAAGCCCTGAGCTTTGAAGCACTCCTGCGCTTTTCTCCGAACGCCGCGCACAGCTTCTGGAATGCCGTGGTGCCCCGGACACCTCTCGGCGTTCCGAAACCCTATGAGGCCGCGCTGCAAACGGCGCTTCAGGATGCGGCCATTGTGCCGGAAGACTTTGCCGACTCTCTGCAACAGGTCGCTCCTGTCGTAGGCGCGGATATTATCGCCTCGCAATCCAGAATCACCTCAACTCCCACCTGGATTCTGGACGGCATTCGTTTTCCCGCCTGTGATTTCACGGCCTCACAAGTGCCGCTGGCTCTCGAACTCGCCCATAAGGCCCGCGCCGACGACGCCGATGCCAAAGAACGCATCGTCCAGATGATTACGCGCGGCCTTTTGAATGAGTCCGTTTTATGACGCCCTCTTTCCCTGACCCGTCTTGACGAACGCTTCCCTTCTCACTAATCTTATAAGTAAGATTTATCTTGTAAATAAGATTTCAGGGAGAACTCATGGAACTTGCCAAGGTCACTTCGCGCGGTCAGATTACGCTGCCCCTCGCCATTCGCAGAAAGCTCGACGTGAAGGAAGGGGATAAGGTTGTTTTTTATGAAGAAAACGGGCGCATTGTCGTTGAAAACGCCGCAAAGCTGACAATCGCCCAGGAAAAAAAGCCCGGCGAGTAGGAACAGGCTGTCTTCATTTCGACGCGCCGCCTTTCCTCCGCCCAGCGGCAAGGAAAGGACAGTATGGCCAGACGGCGCAAGCAGACCAGTGATTCCCGTCAGTTGTCGCTGTTCGACATCATGGTCAGCCATATCGAACAGATCAGGGAAGAAAACATTCAGGATGACATAAGGGAAGAAGCCGGAACACGGATACTCCGGGAGCCGACGCACGAACAGCCCCCGTCCGCTACGCCTCCGGTCAGCCCCGCCTCACACGAAGAACTTCCGAAAGAACCGGAACATCCCGGCAAACGGAAGCCGCTGCTTCCGCCCGATGACAGCATCCCCCCGAAAAGGCTCGGCGTGAACGGACGCGGTTTCTCTGTTTATGAAACGTCGGACGGGGGACGCATGTACAGTCCTTCCCTGGACATCGTGCGCTTCATCGACGGCGACAGGGACACGCCGGAAGAGCTGTTCCGGAAAGGAAACGAAGACTACCTGACCGTGCAGGAAGTCGCGGCCTTCAGACAACAACATTCCTCAACTCAGGAGGTTTCCCATGCTGGACAGACAGACAAACCCGCTGGACATCGCCAGAACCGTTCTCAAGCCAGAAACCATTCACGACCTCAAGGTCAGAGGGTTCACCAATTCAGCCTACTTGATTCTCGACCGCTGGGCACTGAACAGTCCCGACGAACTGAAGCGCCTGGAAGAGGAAGGGAATCTGGCCTTGCAGATACGACTGGATCAGCAGCAGGCCATAGAGAAGAGGACGCTGTGCAGCGAATCCGCCCGGCAGGCGAGCCTGCGGGGGATGTCGGACTGGGAGATTTTGGAAAGCTGCGGGGTGGAGATGAACCTGAAAATTACCGGATAAGCCCGGAAGATCAGCTTGGCGTCGGCGGCGCAAAGAAAAAATATGCGGATAACCTCGCCGCCATACGTCTGCTGAAGCAGCTTCAGGCCAACGGCGCAAAACTGGCCACCCCGGAAGAAAAAAGCACGCTGGTGCATTTTGTCGGATGGGGTGGTCTTCCGCAGGTCTTTGACCCCAAAAACGACAAATGGGCGGCGGAATACCGGGAACTTCAAGGCGTACTCTCCCCCGATGAATACGCGGCCGCCCGGCGCTCCACACAGGACGCTCACTATACCTCGGAAACCGTCATCAGGGGCATCTATCAGGGGCTTTCCAGACTCGGCGTTGAAACGGGAAAGGAACTCCACATTCTCGAACCTTCGGCGGGTATCGGCAATTTTATCGGACTTTGCCCGGAAAGTTTCCAGGCCCGGTTCCTAGCCGTGGAACTGGAACCGACAACGGCGGCCATTGCCGCATACCTGTACCCCAAAGCCCGCCACATCAATAACGGCTTTCAGAACATCCCCCTCAACACGCCGAGTTTCGACCTTGCAGTGGGCAATCCTCCTTTCGGGAATCAGTCTCTCTACGACCCCGAATTTCCCGAACTGAAAAAATTTTCCATCCACAACTATTTTCTCGCCAAGTCCATGCGCCTGCTGCGCGAGGGCGGCATAGCCGCCTTTGTGGTCAGCCGCTACTTCATGGACGCCGTCGATTCCTCCGCCCGCGAACATATCGCGGGATATGCCGACTTCCTGGGCGCGGTGCGCCTGCCTGAAACCGCTTTCCGGCAAAATGCCCTGACGGATGTCACCACCGACATCGTTTTCTTTCAAAAGCACAACGGCGAAAACAAGCGGAGTCTGGAGTGGCTCCACACGTCCAGCATGGAAGTGGACGACCTCAAGCACGGCGGCAGGCGCACCGCCGTGGTCAACAGCTACTTTGCTTCCCGGCCGGAACAGATCATCGGAAGGATGGCGTATTCCGGGGGCATGTTCGAGGACAGCCTGAACTGCGTGTCCGATGCGTCTCAGACAGACCTCGGCGAAGAAATAGCCAGGCGTCTGGATGCGCTGCCTGCCGTGCAGTTCAGCCCCTTACCCCCTGCCGAAGTCCGTGAAGCCGAATCCGGCCTCAATCATGACTTCCTGGCTTCCGACTACTTCCAGTCCCTGAAAATGGGCGCACTCTGCGTTGAACCTCAAAGCAGAAAAATCGTCTTCAAGACTTCCGGGGAGTTCGGCGACGGAGGTTATGAACCCGTCACCGTAAAAAATGAAACCGCCCGACTGCGCCTGTCTTCCATGATTCAGCTCAGGGATACCCTGCGTGAGCTGCTCAATGAGGAAAAAGGCGAAGGAAAGGAAAGTCGTATGGCGAACCTGCGCCAGCGGCTCAATACGCAGTACGACGCCTTTGTCAAAAAATACGGGCACCTCAACTCACAAACCAACCGCAGCCTCATGCGGGAAGACCCTGAACACGCTCTGCTGGAATCCCTGGAAGCGGACTACGACAAGGGCATTTCGCCGGATGTGGCCCGCAAGACCGGCAGGCAGGCCAGACCCGCTTCCGCCAGAAAAGCTGCCGTATTCCGACAGCGTGTGCTTAAACCGGCGACGCTCGCCCAACAGGCGGAAAGCCCCAAGGATGCCCTTGTCATAGCGCTTCGGGAAAGCGGCAAGGTGGACTTTGCCCGCATGGAACAGCTTCTCGGACGCTCCACCGATGTCATTCAGCGGGACTTGCAGGAACAGGGCCTTATTTTTCTCAACCCCGCCACGGAACTCTGGGAAATCAGGGATAAGTATCTCACGGGCAATGTCCGGGCAAAACTGCGTCAGGCACAGAACGCCGCAAGTTCCGACCCTCGCTTTCTGCCCAATGTGGCAGCGCTTACGGAGGCTCTGCCGCCCGACATCGAAGCCGTGGACATCGGCGTCAAGTTCGGCTCCGCCTGGCTTCCTCCTTCCGTCATATCGGACTTCATCGAACATCTGCATGGCGGAAAAGGCTCTCAGCAGGTGGATTACCTGCCCACGCTCGGTCGATGGAGCGTCCGTGTCTATCTGTACGATGCCGCGCTGAATACCAACGTCTGGGGCATCCCGGAATACCCTGCGGAAAAAATCATTGAAGCCCTTCTGATGAACAAGCCCATCAAGGTGGAAAAGGAAACCGGCCAGCGCGACGAACAGGGCAGACCCATCACGGTTCTGGACCAGGAGCTGACCGCCGCAGCCATGCAGAAGGCCGACGAAATAAAACAGGCCTTCACGGACTGGATATGGACGGATGACGACAGAAGAGCCAGCCTGTCCAGGCTCTACAACGACCGCTTCAACACGAACGTGCCTCCCAGGTATGACGGCTCCCATCTTGAGCTGGTCGGCGCTTCTTCAGAGGTAAAACTTCGGCCTCACCAGAAGGATGCCGTCTGGCGGGCCATTCAGGAAGGCACGGCCCTGTTCGATCACGTCGTCGGCGCGGGAAAAACCATGGCCTGCATAGCGACCATCATGGAATCCAAGCGCATGGGCTTTGTTTCCAAACCGATGGTGGTCGTCCCCAACCACCTTCTCCACCAGTGGCGGGATGAGTTCTACAAGCTCTATCCCAATGCCCATATTCTGGTGGCGGACAAGACCGACTTCACCAAACAGAACCGGGAACGGCTTTTTTCCCGTATTGCGACCGGAGACTGGGACGCCGTTATCGTCGCGCACAGCTCCTTCCGCAAAATCGACATGCCTCACGACATTCAACGGGAGATTCTGAAGGAGCAGATAGACGCCGTGCTGGAAGCCATTGAGGCCGTGAAGGAGGCGGAAGGAGGCCGGGCCACGGTCAAGCAGCTTGAAAAGCAGCGGGAAAACATGGAAGCCCGCTATGAACTTCTGCTGGCGGGCACGGGGAAAAAAGATACCTCCGTTGATTTCGCCGACCTGGGCGTGGACGCGCTCTTTGTGGACGAAAGCCACGAGTTCAAGAACCTTGCCTATCAGACCACCATGAACGTCTCCGGTCTGGGCAATATCACAGGTTCGGCCAAAGCGCTCGACCTCTTCATCAAATGCCGCTACCTGCAACGGAAAAACGAAGGCCGGGGCGTGTACTTTCTGACCGGCACCCCCATATCGAACACCATTGCCGAAGTGTACACGCTCCAGCGCTACATGCAGTATGAGGAATTGCAGGCCAAGGGCATAGACCATTTTGACTCCTGGGCCTCCACCTTCGGCCAGGTCACAAGCGGCTGGGAACTTGACGCCACTGGGGTGAACTACAAACTCTCATTTCATGTCCAAATAGACTTATCCAGACTCATAATATTTTATATTTCAATATATTATCTAAAATTATCCATCCAGGAAAGTCCAGGAAAAGCGTCTTGCATCTCGCTGTTTTCCGGGTATTATTCAGGGTATTCATACAAATTGGCATCTTGAAATATTCTCAGATAATCCTTTGAGAATACTGCAAATATTTTTATTTGTGGGTATCGGATGCCATTGGATTCATGAGGATTTACGGGCACCCCTGACACGGAGAAAATTATGCTGGATGACCACATTATTCAAGGCTTGAAAGCCGCCGACAAACCGAAAAAGTATGCGGACGGAGGTGGGCTGTTTCTGTTCATTCCGGCCAGCGGCAAAAAACTCTGGCGGCTGGCGTACCGTTTTGAACGAAAGGCCAAGCTCCTTTCCTTCGGCGAGTATCCCCAAGTATCACTCCGCGCCGCACGGCAACGCCGGGATGAAGCCAAGGCCCTGCTCAGGGACGGCATTGACCCGGCGGAACACAGGAAGGCCGCGCGGGCATCTGCCTCCAACGTTACGTTCCAATCCGTGGCTATGGAATGGTACGAACGGGAAACCCTTCACTGTAAAAACCGCTATCGCGCCTTCATAAGGCAGGGGATGACGGAATATTTCTTTCCTGCCTTCGGCGGCAAGGCCATGACGGATGTTACCGCCGAGGACATTATGAGCGCCATCGAACCGTTGCGGCAATCCAGGAAATTGCGCGGAGGCCGCAGGCTGACGGATGTGTGCGGCCAGATATGCCGCTATGCCGTCGCCACCGGCAAGGCCGCACGGGACGCCACGGAAGAACTGCCCGCGTCGTTACGTTCCAGACAGACAGGCCACAGAGCCGCCGCGCTCGACGCCGGAAAACTCGGCCAGATTATGCTGAATCTTGAGCGGCATGACGGCTATTTCCCTGTACGATGTGCCCTGCGACTGGTTCCCCTGCTGTTCGTCCGTTCCGGTGAATTGCGCTGTGCCGAATGGAACGAATTTGATTTCTCCCGCAGACTCTGGGTTATCCCCGCGCAACGCATGGCAGCGAAATATGAGCATGTTGTACCTCTCGCGCCGCAGGCAGTCAAAATTCTCAGGGAACTGAAGGAATACTCCGGTCATGGAACACTGCTGTTCCCCGGCGTCCGTTCTCCTGAACGCCCCATCGACATATCCACCATCACCGTTTCCCTGCGCAGACGCGGATATGACGGCGTAAAACTGTCCTTTGACGGAATCCGCTCCCTTGCCGCCAAATTGCTGCTCGTCCTTGGGTACGAACAGAACATCATCGACATGCAGTTGGCGCACTCCGGGCGCACACGTTTTGACCCGTGGCAACATCTGCCGGAAAGAAAAATCATGATGCGGGAATGGGCCAGGTATCTTTTTCTCCTGCGAGACAAGGCGTTGCGGGATACATCCAGTCAGGGAGGTACGTCATGCTGACCGATACGCAAATCAGAAATCTGAAGCCCGCTGAAAAAGCGAAAAAGTATGCGGACGGCGGCGGACTGTACCTCTATGTTGCCAAAACCGGCTCAAAACTCTGGCGTATGGCGTACCGTTTCAACGACAAGGAAAAGCTGCTCAGTTTCGGGGAATATCCGATTGTCTCCTTAAAAGATGCCCGGACAAAACGGAATGAGGCGAAAAAGCTGCTTGCCGACGGTATTGATCCGAGCAGGCACAAAAAGGAGATGAAAAACGCCGCCCTCCTCGCGGAAGCCAATACCTTCGAGCATGTTGTCCGTGAATGGCATGAAACGCAGACAATCCACAATTCCCCAAAAGACAGGAAGAGGAAACTGTCCACGTTCGAGTTCCATCTTTTCCCCGCTTTGAAACGGAAGCCCATTTCCGAAGTCACGGCGCAAGACCTGCTGTTGATACTCAAGCCGCTTGAAAGAAAGGGAAAGGAGCTTATCGCCCACAGAATCATCCAGTATTGCGGCATGGTTTTCCGCTACGCCGTTGCCACAGGCAGAGTGACGCGCAACATTGCCGCCGATCTTCGCGGAGCCATACGTCCGCATCAGGGCAGGCACAGGGCCACCATCGTTTCCGCTGAAAAAATCGGCGTGCTTCTGAACAGGCTGGACAACTATCACGGACACTTTCAGGTCAGGTGCGCACTGCGCCTTTTTCCCCTGCTCTTTGTCCGTTCCGCCGAACTTGTCCGCGCCGAATGGAGCGAGTTCAATCTGGAAACGCGGGAATGGCACATACCGGCCGAACGCATGAAGATGCGAAAGCCGCACATCGTTCCGCTGTCATCACAAGCCGTTGCCATTCTCAAGGAGCTTCATGCCGTCACCGGGGATGGAACATATCTTTTTCCCTCAAGGAACAGTGTGAGGAAGCCTATCCACTACTCCACGCCCTTGCAGGCGTTACGCGCTATGGGGTACGGCAAGGAGGAAATGTGCATTCATGGCTTTCGGTCTATGGCCTCAACCCTGCTCAATGAACAGGGCTTTGACCCTGACTGGATAGAACGCCAACTGGCCCACAAGGAAAAGGACACTTCCCGTATCGCCTACAACCATGCCCAATATCTTCCCCAGCGACACCGCATGATGCAGGCATGGTCTGACTATCTGGACTGCTTGCGCGAAGAGACACAGAAGGACAGTGAAATGCAGTAGCGGTTTCTGAGACCTGCAAAAGACAAATGCGTCCAATATAGCCCAGTGAAAACATTAATTTTATATGCTATTAGAGTTATGCAATTTCAACAAGTTACAGGAATACATCTTTAAACATAAAAACATGTCAAGTGGTATTTTGAATTTTTTTTGAACACAAGCGGCATCTCACAGGACAATATTGGGTTTATCCTGTTGCATACGAGAACCTTAAAAGAGAAAGAGCGGGAAAACCCATGATATACTGTGCCGAACATAACCAGAAAGGAGAACATCCATGCACAATACACCCAATAACGCTCTGCTTCGTCTGCCGCAGGTACTCGCGCTCATTCCCGTCAGCCGCAGCGCATGGTGGGCGGGCTGCAAAAGCGGCCGCTATCCGAAACCCGTCAAACTCGGCCCGCGTACAACGGCGTGGAGGGCATCGGATATTGCCGCGCTTCTGGAAAAGCTCACAGCCGAAACGGAGGAAAAATGAACCTCGTTTCTTCCCCGGCTCTTCGTCCGTCACACCCGCACGGGTGCCGGAAGCGGTCATTCGGTCAAGGCCATGCCCTGTCGGGCCGCTTCGCGGGCCTTGACCGGATGCCCTTGCTTTCCGGCTATGGATGCTTGCGGGCGACGGACGAGGAAGCCTCCGGCGGGGGCTCGGTCAAAGGAAGTCCGCAGTTCAAAAACACAAAGGCAACAACACAAAAAAGCGTTTTTCGCCTCCCGCGGTTTTCCCGCATACCGACATGCGGCGGGCATGATGTACACAAATCTGCCCCGGCTTGCGCTCCACAGAATCTTCCCGATACATACGGCGTTGCCTCACACTCGGCGTTCAGATGCCCGCACCGTCATGCGCGTTATGCCGACCTTGCCTTGCGTCGGATACTGACTACACGGCTTGCGCATAGAGTTCGGGCATTCGCCGCATACCGCTTCCTCATGTGCCGGATGTTTATCTGGAGCCGTCAGTATACCCACCAGCGACACGTCGGATACAACTCCGCTCCACAGCCGATACGCACCCGCCACATTTCCGATGCTCGCATCATGCATCCCCGTTTTTGCGCGGATGCCTGTTCATTCGTCCGGCGTTATCCTGCTGGGCCAGCCTACGTTTCGTCTATACGCTGCGCGTATAGCCTCACGGCTGGCAAGGGGCGCTGCCCCTTTGAACCCCGCAAAGCCCAAAGGCAGGGAATGCGGTGAAGCGCGTCAAGCCTGTTCGCACCACCGCCATCATCGTGCGCGTGTTCCCGGAGGAGCGCGACATCCTCCGCTTCAATGCGGGGCTGCACGGCATGAGCATGTCGGAGTACATCCGCCAGACCTGCCTTGGCATCCGCCTGCGGAAAACGCCGGAAGAGAAAAGGCGACTGCGGGAACTTGCCCGCATTGGAACGAACATCAATCAGCTTGCGAGATGGGCCAACACCTACAAGCGAGCGGCGGAAGCCGTGGAGGTATTGACGGCGTTGGCGGGCATCGAGCGGCGTATTGCCGGGTTCGCATCATGCGCTTCAGCGGAAAGTGAACCGGAGGCCGAGTCATGCTGATGAAGGTCTTTCCGCACGGCACTGGAGAAGGCGACAAGCCCAGCCGCTATCTTGTACGCCCGGATTATCCGGGAAGAGACACAGCCCCGCCCCAGGTGTTGCGCGGCGACCCTGCCATGACCCGCGCGCTTATCGACAGCATAGAGCGGCGATGGAAATTCACTTCCGGCGCTCTGTCGTGGCACCCGGAGGAAAAGATCAGCGAGGCACAGGAAGAGGAAGTCATGGACGCCTTTGAACGCGTGGCCTTCGCCGGTCTGGAAGCGGATCAGCGCAATATCCTCTGGGTGAGGCATACCCATGCCGGGCATCACGAGCTGCATTTCCTCATCCCGCGCCTGGAACTTTCCAGCGGCAAGGATTTCAACGCCTGCCCACCCGGCTGGCAAAAGGATTTTGACGTGTTCCGCGACCTATTCAACTGGCGCGAAGGCTGGGCGCGGCCGGACGATCCGGAGCGAACGCGGGATGAACTTCCGAAAAAGGCCGACCTGTTCAAGGCGCGAATGGCGAGATGGGGCAAGGAAATCAGGGAAAGCGACCGCGACCGGGCCAAAGAGGTTATCCATGCTTTCCTCAAGGAAAAAGTGACGCAGGGGCTTGTCCGGAACCGGGAAGATGTTCTGAACGCACTGAAGGAACAGGGGCTGAACATCAACCGCGAAGGCAGGGACTACATCAGCGTCATTGCCCCGGACAGCGGCATGAAGATGCGCTTCAGGGGAGGCTTTTACGCCAGAGGCTGGACGCCCAAAGTCGCTCAGGATGAAGAATCCGAGGAAAAGAAAAAGGAAACGGCGCGGAGCATGGTCGCTCGTCTGCAACCGGCTTTTGAGCGCGTCATTGAAAAACGCGCCGCCTGCAATATCAAACGCTATCCGGCAAAATGGAAACAGCTCCCCGACGAGGAAGCCCTCCTTTTGCCCCAGATTCAGGAGGATACCATTCATGACCGAAACCGAACGGATGCTGATGCGGAGTTTGAAACGGATGGAGGAGAACTGCAACGCCCGGCTGACGGCCTTCAGCACGAGGCTGGACAGCCAGGAAGACAAGCAGATGCTGATTCAAGCGGAACTGCGTACCTTGAAGCGATTGTTCACCGATGTCAGCGAAGTGTACAGCAGCTTGCAGACCTTGTTGGCGACCTTGAAAAACGGCGCATAGAGCGGGAACGGCAGAACCAACCGCGCAGGCGGATGCGATAGGCGGGAATGGCACATATGGGAAAATTCAAGCGTATTCCGGTGAAAGACATCAATGCCATGCGGAAAATCCTCGATGATTTGCCGGACAAAAATCTCGGCAAGACGCGGGAGGAAGCTGCCGAACTGCTCAACGCCAATATCCTGAAAGCGATTGAGAAGGGATACACGGTGAAGGAACTGGCGGCGATCATGGCCGGGGGCAATGTGGTCATTCCCGCGCCCGTCATCCGGGCAAAGGTGCTTCCCGCGAAGGCGGCTCCGCGAAAACGCGAGCCGAAGCCCCGGCCCGAACGGACAAAAACAGCGGCGCTTCCTCCCAGGGAGCGCAAACCTGAACAGGATACTCCGGCCTACTACACGCCGGACATACCCGATACGGAGCTTTGATCATGGACATCCAGACCAGCGTTTTTTATGTCGGCGGCAGCAAGGGCGGCGTCGGCAAGAGTCTTTTTTCCTTCGCCCTCGTGGATTATCTCCTCGACAGGAACACAAACATCCTGCTTGTGGATACCGATACCGACAACCCGGACGTGTTCAAGGCGCACAAGGATCTTGCCCTGCCGAACCTGCTCTGCCGTCTGAACAGTCTGGACGACGCCGACGGCTGGGCGGATCTGCTGGACACTGTGCAGAACTACCCGGAACATGCCGTGGTCATCAACGCCGCCGCCCGCACTAAGACCAGCACGGCCAGCTACGGCGACATCATGAAGGAAGCGTTGCGGGAGATGCGGCGGGAACTGGTTGTTTTCTGGATAATCAACCGGCACCGCGATTCCATAGAGCTTCTGCATTCCTTTCAGGAAGTATTCACGGATGTCCCCCTCCATGTCTGTCGGAACCTGTATTTCGGCGAAGCGCGGCGTTTTGATCTGTATAATACTTCCAAGGCGCGGGAAGCCGTTGAGAAGAACGGCATGACTCTGGACTTTCCGGCGGTCGGCAACCGCGTGGCCGACTGGCTGTATTCCAGACGCATGTCCATCCGTGCAGCCCATCCTGAAATGCCCTTCGGCACACGGGCGGAATTGCAGCGTTGGCGGACACTCTGCGCAAAAATGTTTGAATCCGTCATGGGAGAAGCGTCATGAGCCTGGATGATATGATTGACCTCGGCAAGGTGTGCGGCAGGGAATTATCCGAAGCGGAAGCGGCTCGTTTGCGGGAGGTCGGCAGCAGGTTGAATCTCCGGGATGACGACGCGCTCTGGCCGCTGCTGGCCGCGATGGAATATCAGCGCATCTACTACGAGGCGTTGCCGGAGAAAATCGCCGGAGCGTCCAGAGCCATCATGGACGGCATGGCCGCTGCCGCCGAAAGGGAAACCGCCGCCGCACAAGCCAGGCTCACTGAAAGTGTGGTGAAGGAAGCACAGAATCTTGCCTCTAAAATTCAATACGCCAAACTGGTGCCGATGGGATTGTTTGCCCTCATTTGCCTGCTGGCCTACGGGAGCCTGATGCTCTGGGCAGGCTTTCGCATCGACACCGGACGGAATATGCCTCTGGCGGCGGTTTTGCACATGCCCTCCGGCTGGCTTATCAGCGGGCTGTGCCTGATTACAGGGGGATTCTTTTTTGTCTTATCTGGAAAAATCTTTTTGGCAGATGGCGGTGGATGGTGGAAAACCGGAGTGCTTGCTATGGGACTTATCATGGCAGGTGCAGCAATTTTTGTTCTTTCATTATAAAAAAATTAATCGTCTTTTGAGAATACATAATCATGATAGCTACAAAGACCACCTAGCTCTTGCTCGTCAGGGCCAAGATCAGCACCGCACACATTGCAATTTTTATACGCAAGCTCTGCTCCGCAAGCAAAACATATTCCTTCTGATATCAAAAATGTTTCTTTTCCACATTCATGGCAGTTAAACAAAATTGTATCTTCACCATCTTTGGCTTGATAGTGGGTTAAACCATATTTTTCGATCGCTGCATGTTCTACAATATCTTGATAATAATTAGTATTTCCACAAATAGTACATGTAAATTCTAAATCTTCATAATTATCAACATTATTAGGTATTATTAACTCAGACATACATTTGGAACACCGTAGTTCATACATAATTAATTCAATAAACGGGATATTAATAATTAAAATTTTCTTTTTTTGGTTACAATCATTCAATAAACGTTGATATTCTTTATCTTCTTCGACAAAAACTTCCCAAGTTTTCCAGCCAAGCAGTTCTCTTGGAGGAATTTCCAAATGTTTGGATATAAACTTATTAAGTACCATAAATGATTTAGAAATAACTTCTCTAACTTGTATATCTCCTATAGTGCTATAATAATGTTCTATTTCATTTCTTAAATTGATTATAATATCAGCATTTTTCCAGTCAACATCTATTGATAGCGATTTGAACCTATTTTTAATTTCCTGTACATCAACAGTCTTGGAACCTGTGCCAATAAAATGTACTTTCCCATCGCTAATTTTAGGTTTAATATTCTTTTTTATAAGAACTTCATCGGAATCATCAGGAGAAAGATCTCGCAATTTTTCCTTAAATAGCAGAAGCATACCAGATGTAATATTTCTAATTGACGACAGAAGCCTTCTCTCATCTTTGGATTGGTAATCTTCAATACCAATTTGGATTGAAGATACAGCATTTTTTAGAAGTGCATTCATTACTCCTCCTCAAACCCGTAGTCGCTGAAATTCAGTGTCCGGCAGTTCTCCGAGACATCGCGGATCGTCTTCTCGGAAGCGCCGTCCTGCAAGTTGGCTTGGATTTCGATTGTCACCTGCACGTCCGCGCCGATCAACTTGGTGAGGATCACCTCGTCGGCAATACGTCCTGCATCACGGCCTACGCGGAGCGCATCGATATTCACGGATCCGTGGAAGCGGCGGAGCTCTTTCGGCTTCGGCGCAGGGGGCACAGGTGGCGGTGTTGCTCCATGTGTAAAGTCTGTGCTGCCTGAACCATGCGAGGGAGAGACATCTTCATTGGCCTCACTCCCACCGCCTGAAGCTGCTGCTTCGGCTTTTTTCCCAGCTTCCTCAGCGTCTTTGCGGTGCTGCTCGGCGGCTACCTCCGGCTTGACTACCAGCGCCCCGCCCTCGGCCTGTACGGACGTATTCAGACCGTCCACAAGGCCCTGATAGCGCCCTATCTCGTTCTTGGCTTGTGCGTAAGCGAAGGTCGCTTTCTGCCAATCGGGTTGGAGGACGCCGTCGCGGATGGCCCCAAGCAGCACATTGGAATCGCGGAGCCTAGGCAGGTACAAATAGGTTGCAAAGTCCTCCATAAGCTGTTTCACCGGCACGTCGTCGCCACGCCAGAGGGGAACGCGATCCAGTTCCATGCGCAGACGCACTCCGCCCATTTGGGTCAGCAGAAGTTCTTCGGTCTTCAGCTTCTTGCAGGCGCGAACGGACAAAGCCTCGCTCCCCTGCAAGCGGATTTCCTGCCATTCTACCGCGCCTTTAGTGTCGGGCTGCTCCGGCACAAGTAACCATTGCCACGATTCCGGTATACGGGCCTGAACGGTTTTATCGGCGTTTTTGCATTTGGTGTCGGCCTGCCGTTTTTGGAAGGGGTCGAGGTTGAGTTGCTCGCTTTCCTCCCAGACAGATTTCCAGGCCAGATATTGTCGCACGGCGTTTTTCAGTTCCGCCAAACGTGCGGCATCCGCCGCCAGAAAAACGAGAGAGTTCTTGTAGGCGCGAGGGCTGTTGCCCCTGTTGTCCAGAATGGCCTGAGCCTCCTTGCGGGCGGCGCTTTCCTCCTGCCCTTTGGAGTGCGGATGTTCCGGGCCGATAATGACCAGCCGGGCGTCATGTTCATCGGAAATATCGCTGCTGCCAAGGCAGGCGTGGACGCGACTGAAGTCCCCGCGTGTGCGGGCCTCCTCGCGCAAGCGGCGAGCTATTTCATCCTGAATGACGTGAGCTTGAAGCTGATTGGCCCGGTCTTCAGCCAAGCGGGCCACAGTGGGCTGGGTGGAGAACCAATAACGGCTGCCGTCCACATACAGGTAGGTCGCACGATCCGTCAGGCGACGCAAGGCATCGCCGAAAGTTGCCACGGTTTCTCCCGGCTGGACGCAGCCGAGTTTGATTTGCCGTTCGTCGATGCCACGATTGGCGGCGCGTTGGGTGGGCGCGGAGCCGATATAGATAGTGCGGGCCACGCGACGGCAGGCGGAATAGCGGGCCAAGTTGGGGGCATCGCGCTCCAGCTTGAGAGGCAGGGAGTTTTCGCCGTCCACATCCTTGGCGATGACCGGCGTCCACTGGTCGTCTAGGTAACGGGTCAGCTCGAACTGCACGGTGGGATCGTCAATGGGCACAGTGGCGGGCATGATGAGCAGATTCCCGTCGTTGCGTTCCCACAGGCAATGGATGACCGCCGCCATAAGACGCAACACGCCGCGCGTGCGCTGGAATTTGTCCAGAGTAGACCAGTCGTTGTACAAGCGGTCGAAAAATTCCGGGTGGATGGGGTAGGCTTGGCTGATGCGCCGTTCGTAGTCGGCCTCGCGGCATTCGGAGGGGAACTCGTTGTGTTGCGCCCCATACATGCTCACATAGGCGCGGGCCACAGCGTCCCGCGCCGCAAAGGCTTGAGGGGCGGTCATGGGTTCAAAGAGCCTGCGGCGCACGATTTCAAAGCCTTCGTCCGGGCTGGCAGGTCTCCAGCTTGATTCCACGCGGCCAATGGCGTTTTTGAGCCGGGCCAGAGCCTGCTGGCCGAAGTCCCCGCCAATTTCGTTGTCCGAGGCAGGGATGCTGACGATGAGCAGAGTATTCTTGGCCGCTTTGGCCGATTCGCTGAGGGCCTGGGCGAAGGTGAATTGCGTGTCGAAGGTGCCCGCCGGGAGTTGGCTGCCTTCGTGCAGTTGCCGGGCGTAGGCCACCCATTCATCGATGAGGATCAGGCAGGGCGAGAAGCGGTTGAAGAGTTCCTTCATCGTATCGCCTGGATTGGTGGCCTTTTCGTCGTCGGCGCGGATCATCCCGTATCCGTCTTTGCCGCCAAGCTGCCAGGCGATTTCGCCCCAAATGGTGCGCACGATGGTTCCGTCCTCCTTGACGGACGGATTGCCCGGCGAAACTTTGGTGCCTACGACCACGGCTCGGCGCACGTTGGGCGCGATGGAAGTCCCCGCTTGCTGGACGAGTTCGTCCACGCCGGGAAGCTCCGAAACCGGTGTACCGGAAAAAAGGTGGTACAGGGCCAACATGCTGTGGGTTTTGCCGCCGCCGAAGTTGGTTTGCAGTTCGACAACAGGATCTCCCCCTTGGCCGCCAAGACGCTGCACGGCATTGACGAGCAGCTTTTGCAGGCCCTCGGTGATGAAGGTGCGGCGGAAGAACTCCGTGGGGTTCTGGTATTCGGACGCTGCCTCGCGTAGATAGACCTGCCACAAATCCGCCGCGAACTCGGCCTGCTGGTATTTGCCACCGGCCACGTCGCGGTGCGGTGTGACGACTTCCCGCCACGGCTTGAGCCCAATCATGGGAGTGCCTTCAATAGGCGCCACGGCCTGTTTACGCAGTTCGCCGCGCCGTTGTTCATCAAAGCGCACCCGCAACAACGCCATTTTCTGCTCTTCCAGTTCTTTGGCTTCTGGCGCGGAAACGGCGGTGAGCAAGCGCCCTATGCTGTCCAGGGCGCGGTAGGCGTCGTCGCTGCTAAAGACAGTCTGGTGCGCCCAGCGGTTGCGCACTTCGCGCAGTTCGCTGA